>ENA-ORCS01000382-ORCS01000382.1-marine-metagenome-genome-assembly--contig:-NODE-382-length-34716-cov-8.525304_pt1 | contig 34716 bp, 47 predicted proteins | sample MGYA00237781_ERZ508513 | MGnify/ENA primary metagenome ERZ508513 (study PRJEB26184, sample SAMN06268793) | marine metagenome | isolation source: Eden Landing Ponds, San Francisco, CA, USA | place...
ACGGTCAGAAACGGCAGCTACAGAGAGTTTCAACGGTATCTCTGTAAGAATTGCGACCGCACGTTCAACGATAAGACTGGCACAATCTTCGCTCATTCGAAGATTGCACTCCGGCGGTGGCTGTTCTCAATTTATGTGTTTCTCCGGTTTAACACGAGTATTCGTCAACTACAGTGCGAAATCGAGGTAACACACAAAACGATGCACCGGCGCATCGAGCGCTTCGCCAGAGCACTCGATGCGCCTTCCCTCGATCTTGTCGGCCCGGTCGAAATCGACGAAGTGTACGTCTCTGCCGGGAAGAAAGGCCGCGAGCGCGACCGAGTCGCGCTCGCGTGGGCGTGATTCGTATAGGGGAGGCAAGCCACCGGTTTTCATCATCGCCGACCGCGGCACCGGACAGCGGTACGTGATTCCGGCGAAAGCCGCAGACGAATCGACGATTCGACTCCTGCTGGCAGACCGCCAGCAGGAGTCACTCACTGTCTATACCGACGGCTTTCGAGCGTACGAACCGCTCGAAGACGACGACGTATTCGACTGCGAATACGTCGTCCATGGCGACGGCGAATACGCCGACGACGAGGTGCACGTCAACGCCTGCGAGAGCCACGCGTCGCGGGTGCGACAGTGGCTCTCACCCCACCGAGGTGTCTCCAAAGACAAGCTAACACAGTATCTCAGAGCGTTTCAACTACGCCGAGAGCTGTTTCGGAAACCCGGCCGAGACGCTCTCAAACACGCTTTTCGAGCAACGTTGTGAAATCAACAATGTGCTACGGATGAGCGATGATATGTTAAAATCATTAGTTTAGAATCGGACAGGTGCAGAAATTCATATATAAGCAATCAGCTATATTTTGTAGCATGAAAAAACGTGCTGTCTCGTCGGTTATCTCGGTTCTTCTTATGACGGCGGTGGCAGTCATACTTGCGGCGACAGTCTCCGTAATAGCTCTTGATATTATTGACGCCAGCCAGCCAGCCCCGAGTGCCGGATTCGAGCAGCGATTACTTGATGAAGATAGTACCGAAGAGCGACTTGAACTTACGCTCACGCACGGCGATAGAATCCGCGCAGATCAGGTGCTGATCGTTTCGACAGAGCCGGTCGATATCGGCGGCCCAGATACAAGCCCAAATGGTGGGTACGCAACGGTTGGGGAAAAACTGACCGAAGGGAATGATCAGTCTGGTGTAGGGGACTACTGGACAGCCGGAGAGTCTATTTTGCTCGGCGGGGTCGGTGACCTATCGGGAATTACCATCCGTGTCGTCTGGAATCCAACGGAAGTTCAAAAAGACGGCCAAAACGGTAGAGCACCGAGTGCGTTAATCGGTGAGAACTCTGCAATTATTTGGGAGTACACTGTTAAATAGTTCGCGTGAGAGTTGGTCAGCGCAGCCGCGCGCTATATCGCATCAAGCAGCCAACTACTCAAAGACTGTCAGGAACGAGTTGCTGAATATAGAGAAGTAAGTCAGCAGTTGAGTGCTGCTCAATGCAGGGTGACCACCAACCAGCGTTATTGATTTACAGTACTCGGGTCAGTTCCTGTATACCGTCTGCGATGCTAGTCATGGTTGATTCGTCGACTTGCGCCACACGCTTGGTGATCTCTTGGTGGGGAAAAACGTGCAGCGACCACTGACTCACGTAACTCGGATACGTCTTCAGTTCGCCTTCGGTGAGCGAATCGGCTGTCAATTCAACTGCCGTCTCCCGCTCGGTCGACGTGATGACTGCAACCGTATATCGATCGCCGAAGAACGGTCGGTCCCGATTCGAGACGACGAGATACGGTCGGACCCCGCTTTTGAACGTTGCTGGCGCGAGGATGACACTACCTTGTGCGTAGGTCATCCTACGCGTTTTCTCCTAAATCCGGCGCTTCGTCGGCCCACTCGTCATCGTCACCGTAAGCGTCGTCGCCATACTCAGCCTCGATTTGCTGGAGGCTCACTGCGTTCGCAATCTCCGAGGCTGCGACGTCCTTGGCAACCGCCCAGTAGGAATCGACCTTCCGAACGAGGCCCTTCTCTTGGAGTCGTGAGAGGGTCTTGTGGACGCTGGAATGCGGAACATTAGTCAGTTCTGTCAGTTCCTTCGGGCTGAACCCCATGTCGGGATGGTCGTGCAACACTGTGAGCAGTTCATGGGCGTTCGTGCCTGGTTTAACGGGCGGCGTGTCCCCTCCACTGGAATCGATTCTGATTGGCATTGGTGTCTGTCTATGTCAGTATTTGTCTGAGAACGTCATAAAATTATTGCCTTCAAAATACGCTCTTGATGGAACTCTGGTTCGGCCGATCTATATCCTCTATTCTCGCTGTACAAGCAGTGATGCATACGCGCCCCGAATAACATCTGAAATTGACAGGACTCGCAGCAGTCAATTCGCAGGCCTACTGACCAGCCGATTCGCCATCGGTAGTTCTGCAATCAACCTCCTTGTAAACTACTCTACGACACCTTCTTGACTAACCAACACTGGACCACTTTTGCCACCGAGTGTTGGTTAGTGGACTCCACCCCCGGAAGTACAAGCTATCTTTATTACACCCTATCACACGCCGCCAGAGTATCACCCTGACAGCGACTCAAGCGGCCGAAATTCACACCGGGTTCATCTCGGTCCTCAAGGGCAAGACCACTCAAACACGCTTAATCTCCTGATGCTCTGTACCTCCCGGAAGTACAAGGGGGGTTTACATACCAGTCACCCATCAGCTGCAGGTACGTACTCGCGCCGTCGTGGGGCCTGCCTCACCAGGCCCCGGCGCGGGGTCGCGAGCTGTCAGGAGTAGTCTCGGAAACCATCGCAACCCATGCTAAACACGCACGCAGTTCAACAAAAAGATAGAGGTATCGCTGTCGCGCTCAGGCCGTTGCTACGACGTGCTGGTGCTCGTTCTGGGCGGGTGTCGGTTGGAGCGTCAGCCCGGCCAGTGCGAGCTCCCGAAGCACCTCGGATGGAACGCCCTCAGTCTCGCGAAGCACGGCGTCGAGCGTCCAGGCGTCATGTTCCGAGCGGACCGGCGGCGTTGTCTGGACCACCGCGGTCGGCGCGGTCTCCCACAACGCTCGGGCAGCACGCCGAACGCGCTGGCGGTTCTCGACCGTGCAGCGAACGCTCTTGCTCATGCGTTCAGCCCCCGAGCGAGATCGTCGACGATGGAGCCGCCGACGTGTGGGCCGACAGCCCAGCCGCGTTCGTCCTGCGTGTACTCGCACCACCCTGCGAGTGTTTTATACGGCGTCTCAGCGAGTTCGACTTTCTCGGCGCGATCTTCGGTGGCGACGACGGCCACGGCGAATTCATACGAGTCCCAGTAGTGGGCCGCGCCTTCGCTGTCGAGGCCCAAGAAGAGCGGGCGGCTCTGGGTGAGCAGCTCGCGAGCAATGCGTTCCTGTGGATGTGCGTCGGTCGTGCCGACAGGTTTACTAGTCGGCGTCGTAGATTTGCTCATGGGTTTTCGCTCCACGGAAGCCCAGCCCGCGTGGTGGACACACGCGGGCACTTCTACACTCCAAGTGCCCCGAGTGGCCGGCCTTCCGTGCCATATTGTCCGCACCACATGGACTTAAGCGTTGTGTTCCAGACCATGTGGTGGGGAAAACATTATCAACCCCCACCGGCTTCTAGGAAATATGAGCAATCGCGCACGGAACGACTCTGGAAAGTACACGGACAAACTGACCGAACAAGACGTACTGAAGGCGTTCGACTACGAGACCACGCCGGAAGAGCCCATGCTGACCGCCACCGAAATCACCGACGCGCTGGCCGAACACTTCGATATCGAAGTCAGCAGCCAGACAGTTCGCCGTCGGTTAGGGGAGATGGAAGATGCGGGCATAGCCGCAAGCAAGAAATTCGGTGCCTCTGCTGTGGGTTGGACCGCACTCGTCGGGCCGCGGCTCGCCGACGACGTGGCTGCGGAGGCCGACCGCCGGCTCGAAGAAGAGGAATTCGTCAGTCTCGACGAGGCCTGAGGTCAGATGGCAGATGTGTTGTTGGCCGAATCGGCCACCGACGAGTTGGCGTCGTTCCAACCAGATATCGAACAACGTATCCGGGACAAACTGAAGCAGGCCGGCGAGAACCCAGATCACTACCTCGAACGGCTACAAGGGCGAGAAACCTTCAAATTGAAAATCGGCCGCGAATACCGGGCCGAAATCGACTGGGACAAAAACGAATCCGTCCTTCGTGTTCTCCGGATCGGCCACCGCGACGGCTTCTACGATTCTTAGCTGTCGTCCGTCTCCAAGTACTCGCGACCGGCATCGGTGATCCACCAAGCGAGGCCCCGACCAACAGTTTTGGAGTGTACGTATCCCTGTTTTTCAAGCTCGGTAAGCCGCTTATTCGCTCCCGAATTGGTAGAAAATCCTGCCAAATCGGCCACCTCTGCTGTAGTGAGGAATGGGTCGTCAGAGTTGACAAAGAATTGAAGGATTTCGGAGTCAGATACAGTCGGCTTTCGGCCAGCCATCTTACGTACGAATCTGCCTATGCTCGTATATATCATTTGTTCGATGTTTCTACACATATAGAGATTAGTATTCAGAAGTTAATTAGTAGTAACACAAGTACTAATACCAGCGGCTATAATGATAGTCATAACGACTGCTCAAGGGTCAGTAAGGTCCGTCTACGAAAGCGGGCCGGTGCAGGCACACCGACCCAATGCGGTCGTTCCAGCGCTATGAAGCAACCCAACGACCGCGCCTCGGTATTTGCCGAGGCCCCGGAAAACTGTATCGACCCAGAAACCAGCACCGTCGCTGCGGGGGTGGCCGGATGCTGAAACGCCTACTCTCTAACGACGACGAGCCGGAGCCACCGGCAGTGAGCGTCCCGTTCGACGCCCTGCTGGATATCGCCCAGTCCGAACGCCGACGCCAGTGCCTCCGGACGGTGAACGAACACGGCCGACTGGAACTCACCGACCTCGCGGAGGTCGTCGCCGCTGCGGAAGTGAACACCACCCGCGACCAGCTCCAGTCGCAACAGCGCAAGCGCGTGTACGTGTCGTTGTATCAGACGCACATTGCGAAACTGGACAACACCGGACTGGTCCGCTGGTCCCAAACCAACGGCACGGTCTGTGCGACCGCCGAAACGGGGCCGGCCGTTGACGCCCTGAACGACCTCGCCGACCGGACGACGGGAGGTGACTGCTGATGGACCAAGACGAGTTTTACATCATGCCGAAATCCCAGTGGAACGACGCCAAAGTCCACCACCCAGCACCGGAATCCACCCGTGATGACCCGGAGCCACTGTGCAACCACACCACGAGTGGTTCCGAAGCGTTCCGGGTCGCCGACGAAAGCGACCGCGAACGCTACGGGCTCTGTCGTGTCTGTGCAGCCAAAGCCAACGACGAACCTGACCCGCGAGGAAACCACGGCCAGTCCGGTCGGTCACCGGCCGATGTGCTTCAAGAACACGGTTTCACGAACTCCGAAGACTCCACGGGAGGGTCAGCATGACTGCTGGCCACGGCAGCCACTACGATGTTGACGGCCGGTCACTCGACGAGCGCTGGCCCAACGCCGACACAGTCGCGGCTGTTGGCGGCTCGGTCCGCGAACCCATGACCGACGGCGGGTGCATCACCGAAGACGGTATCGAGCAACGCTTGACTCGCCTCGAACGCATCGTCTTCGATGACCAGGAGGGCGACGATGCAGAGTGAGTCCGATACCGCTGTCGACCGCGTCGTCGAGGTCGCCGATCTCGTCGCCGACGAAGAAGACGCCGACGCCGAGGCGGTGCTGCTCGATGCGCTCGGGAAAGTTCGCAAGCGGGGGTGGGCCGATGAGTAAAGCCAGCCAGGGGGCGCCGGCCAAACGCAAGGCGTGCGCTGACGACACCGCCGACGTCGGCACGCCTGTGAAGGTCGACCGACTTAGCGGCGGTTCGCTGCTCGGGATCGTTCGCGAGCGCTACACCTATGACGAGTATGATGCACCAGCACGGGTGCTTGTCGAGTCGTCCGAGACGATGGTCAACGTCGCTACTGACCGTGTCAGTATCGCTCGCGGGTCAAACGCCGATGTGGTTCGCAGTCTTGTCGAGGAGGATACCAATGTCTGACGCTGCTGGCGGTTCTAACTCATCGCACGTACAAGTCGCAGGACAGAGAAGACACTACGAGACCACAACGCACCTGAGAAGGGGCCACCGTTCCCAGCTCGAGCCGACTACCTACAATGCGATTGCTACCAATCGCGCCGTGCTGAGTGAAACGTCCGAGGGCATCGCCCACGGTACAGTCAGCGGTCCACGCACGGGAGGTGCCCAATGAGCATCGACAACTCTCCACCAACTGCCGACGAACTGCCCGAGAATCCGAACGGCCTTCGGGATGTTGTTGCCGACCTCGTCGAAGAGGTCTCACACCTACGAACGGAGAACGAACAGCTTCGCGAGCGCGTTGACGAACTCGAAACGGAGGTTGCCGAGCAAGAGTCCATCGAGTATCGCGGTGATGCAAAGGAGATAGAGAACCTGATTGTCGGCGGCGTGCCGGTCGGCAACAGCATCGCCTCGAACAAGACGGGCCGGAAGACTCTCAACCGCTTGGTGTTCGGGAATCCAGAGCCCGACGTGGAAAAAAGCGACATTGAGCCGTTCGTCGAGGAGCACGGGACGGTGAAAGAGTCGGTCACGAACACCCAGCCGGCTGCTGAGAATCAGGGCACCTCGGAGAAGAGCCGGGAGAATATGCTCCCGCTGCACCGGATGATGGTTGATCTGAACTCCGGCGTCGACGCATCGCTCAGCAAGTCACAGAAACGTGCCGCGGCACTGTACGAGCGGTTCGTGAATAAGGCCAGCGGCGAGACGAACCAGAACGTCACGCCAGACGGCCAGAAGTTCACGATGAACACTGAACAGGCTGTGGAGGTGCTTGAAGACGAAGGCCTGCTGGATGGCGTCAAGCCACAGTCCTATTCCAAGACAGCCGGGCGTGTCATGCGCGATGTCCAGCGGTTCACGATCGTCGATGGTGACGCCCACAGGGACTGCGTTGACATCGATACGTGCTCCGACCATGGACTGATCAACTTCCGCTCCGGGAAACCACATACTCTGACCGTTCCAAAGCGGAAGATGAAAGCTAGCGTCCACAACGCAGACACTGCTGACGCCGATGTCAGAACCGGCAGTGAACATGAGGACAAACAGAAGACAGCCCAAGAGCCGTCAAACACGACGGACTTCGATCAGTTGAATCAGGCAACAGCGGTGAACGCGGATGACTGAGACGCGTTCTGACAGTGTTGTCAGCACACTCGCGAGTAGCGTGTCAGATGGAGGTGGTCGACAAGAGCGGTAACGAATTCCCCACTAGACCCCTGCGATAAAATCCACACGAGTGTGGTGCGTAAACTACGCTTGTTCTCGTTTCGTTAGAGTGACGTGAAACGACTTCCCTTTTCCTTCCCTCTATGAGGTGTAGGAAAAGAAGTCTGAGAGCGAACGATTCTATCTGACATCCTCTTCCATCGCCTTCTGACAACACTGTCAGATAGTCCGTCAAGACAGTGGCGCCTGAAATTTCACAGTCACGGCCATAACTAACCAACATTTTCCCCTAATTGACGCCGAATGTTGGTTAGCTTGGGGCATCGACTTCGAGATGGACAGCGAGACCCCGGGGGGAGAGACACACCACTCTTTCACGTGAAGCCGGGAAAGGGTGGGAACCCTGTAGAATTCGAGCAATCAGTCATCTACCACGAAGCGGCTAAAAATGGGAGTTCCAAGACCGTTACCACCAGAGTCGGGATTCTGACCAACTAGACTAGTGTCAGCGCTTTAGATGAAACAGTGGACTGTTGTTCTACTAGATACTCTACTCTAGTTCTTCACTCGAAACAGTGGTGTGTGTGAGTGGCTTCACTTGAAACAGATGCAGAGGTGGTTTTATATACCCCACTTGTGAAAGATTCCCTATGCGTCGGTTCGAGCGGAAGCAAAACATCTTCCGGAACAAAGACGCCCTGGGGGAGTCCTACCAACCGGAACGGATTGAGGAACGGGATGAAGAAATTGAGGAGTATATGAACGCTCTCCAGCCGGTGATCGATGGGTGGGAACCAAACAACATCTTTCTCTACGGAAATACGGGTGTCGGGAAAACAGCCGTCACCGACTACCTTCTTGACCGACTTCAGGACGACGTCGCTGCGTACGATGACATCGATCTCTCCATTATTTCGCTCAATTGCAAGACGCTCAACTCCTCGTATCAGGTCGCTGTGGAACTCGTCAATGAACTCCGTCCATCCGGCGGCGAAATCAGTACGACCGGGTATCCACAGCAAACCGTGTTTAAAAAGCTCTATCAGGAGCTTGAGGCCATCGGCGGGACCATTCTCATCGTGCTTGATGAAGTTGATTCAATCGGCGACCGAGATGAGCTGCTCTATGAGCTTCCTCGAGCCAGAGCCAATGGGAATCTCGACTCGGCAAAGGTCGGCGTTATTGGCATCAGCAACGATTTCAAATTTCGTGACCAGCTCGACCCTCGTGTCCAGGACACACTCTGTGAGCGAGAACTCCAGTTCCCGCCATACGATGCGACAGAACTGAAAAACATTCTCGAATCACGTGTCGAAGTCGCTGTCACGGATGGGTCAACCGATACCGGTGTGTTGCAGTTGTGTGCTGCTCTCGCCGCCAGAGACAGTGGCAGTGCCCGGCAGGCGCTTGATCTCCTTCGGTTGGGTGGTGAAATCGCGGAAAACCGGGAAGCTGAGATGATCAAAGAAGAGCACATCGAGGATGCTCGCTCACAACTCGAACAAGAGCGGGTCGAAGAAGGAATGCGCGAGTTGACGACGCATGGCCGCCTTGCACTATTGGCTGTCATCTCGAAAGCAGCTAAAGAGGAAACGCCCTGTCGCACTCGTGACCTCTACGAGGAGTATCGGTCACTCTGTGAGTCCTCTGAAACCGATGCGCTCGGCCAGCGGTCGCTCCATAACCACCTCTCAGACCTTCGGATGTTAGGCATCCTCTCGGCCCACGAAAATCGTAGCGGTTCTCGGGGGAACTACTACAACTACGAGCTTGATGTTCCGTTTACGAGCGCCATTGAGGCGATGTCTGATGTCCTTCATCTCACAACGGAGATCGATACAATCCGTGACATTGCCGCTATGAACAACGTTGGGTGAAGGGGACTCCACTCTTTCAAGTGAAGGTGCGTAGCGGGCGGGGCAACGGCTTCACGTGAAAGAGTGGTGTGTCTGACGGTCGCTGTTTCACTTGTAAGCGTGGTGTGGTTACAGTGAGTGCTTCACTTGAAAGAGTGGTGTGTCCGACGGTAGGCGTTTCACATGTAACGGTGGTGTGTGCGCTCCAGAACTAGCTCTTGGCACAATCAAGGGTCTCGCCGTCTTCACCGCCGCGCAATGGCGACGTCGTCGAAGGACGTGACGCCCCCTGAGCGAGAACTACGGGAGGCAGTGTTCGACGACGAGATATCGAGACCAGTGATGCATCAGATAATGCAAGAAGCCGCTGAGCACTTCGGGATCGGGACTGGCAAACCAGACAGACAACAGGTGCTGCGCATGAATCTGACCGAACTCGAAATCGACCACCCCGATATGGGTCAGACGATTCGACACTTCGCGAACGCCGATGTCGTTTGACGAGTACTGGGGAATTGAAGCCAGCATCCACAACGGTGGTGAACGGACCGAGCTTCATGATGATTTTTCAATCCCAGATGGGTTCGTCTGAAACAACCTCTTCCGGCAGGGTTTCACTGGCGACTGTGCGCTTCAATCCCACAAGGGTTCGTCTGAAACTGTCGTCGTCAATCGTCGTCGGTTCTGACGGCGGGCTTCAATCCCACATGGGTTCGTCTGAAACGCGCGACCTACTCGGCGCTCCGAGACGGCGGCGTCCTGCTTCAATCCCAGATGGGTTCGTCTGAAACGGCTCCGTTCTTCGATGATACTGATGCGTTGAAGCGGCTTCAATCCCACCTGGGTTCGTCTGAAACCACGGTCATCAGCTAGCTTCTGTTCGGCCAGCGAACCGCTTCAATCCCACATGGGTTCGTCTGAAACGGCTGCCAGTCGGCCCTCTTGGTTGCCGTAGTCCTCGCTTCAATCCCACATGGGTTCGTCTGAAACGACTGGTGGCCGTCGTGCTGCTGACCGAGACCGACGCTTCAATCCCACATGGGTTCGTCTGAAACATGCCGCGCAGCGAGCGCACTGATGGCACAGTCGAGTGCTTCAATCCCACATGGGTTCGTCTGAAACAGGAGGCACTGGATGCCATCAACGCCGACGTGTCGCTTCAATCCCACATGGGTTCGTCTGAAACCTGATCCTCGAGCACCTGGACTTTCATATCCACCGTGCTTCAATCCCACATGGGTTCGTCTAAAACGGTCCGTGTGTCTCTCTCCGCACATTCCCCGCTACAGCTTCAATCCCACATGGGTTCGTCTGAAACGGCGAGTCGATTGCCGCTGAGAAGCCAAGTTCGTCGCTTCAATCCCACATGGGTTCGTCTGAAACTCAGGTCACTAACCAGTTCATTTGCGTCAGGCGGCAGCTTCAATCCCACATGGGTTCGTCTGAAACAGTGGGAATGTGCTCACTGTTAGGGAGATATCCACTGCTTCAATCCCACATGGGTTCGTCTGAAACGCTCACGGTGGCCGCGTCGAACGCGAGTTGAAGCAGCTTCAATCCCACATGGGTTCGTCTGAAACAGGCCGTTCTTATCCGAGCGGTTAATGGACATATCGCTTCAATCCCACATGGGTTCGTCTGAAACCCGCCTCAATTAGGCGGTCTGAGTACCTATTGAAGGTGGTTTCACAAAGAATTTCCCATCGACCATCAATTCTTGTGTCACCCCCGGGGGGTTGATGGTAATGCTAGTAACCCCTGTAAGGAGCCGTAATAACCCGCTGACCGTAACCATCTTGTCAAACATTGTATGTCATACATGCAGGGAAAATTACAAGCGTGGTTAGGGTAATGGTGCGTATATGCCAAAAACTGGTAGCAAGGTGGGGGTGATGTGACCCGTGCGCATTGAGCTGGCACTTGACTCAATTGCTGACGCGGAATACGATACAGGGTATCATCACAAGCTCCGCGGACGGATTTGGCGTGGTCTCGAAGACAATCAGAAATACGCCGAAACACACGAGACCAACCATGGCGTTGGTTTCGCCTTCTCCAACGTGTTCCCATGGGGGCATATCAATGAAGGCGACCGTCGATATGTCCGGATTGCCTCCCCTCGGCGGGAAGTGCTCGATGACCTCATCGCACACTTCGGAACGAACCGAGCGTTCGACATTGGCCAGATGCGATTCGAGATCGCGGATATCTCAGGTCATGCACCACAGGTAGGCGAACCAGGCTCGACTGGCCGCATTGATACTGGCACAGGTGTCTTCTGTGCCTTCGACCGTGAACTAGCAGACGAACACGGCATTGATACGTCCAAGATGGAGTCCGGCGATGCAGAGACGAAGATTTTCTGGCGACCAGAACACGGGATGGGGGCGCTTCAAAGCACCATCCAGCGATCCCTCCAACAAACACACGAGCTCTACGGCGACGAGTACTACGACGGCCCGATGGAGGTTGATGAGCCGCTTTTCGAGAGCTTCGCACCGATCAAAGACGAGGTAACCTACTCGATACAGTTCCAGCCAGCCACGGAGGTGAATCGGAAAGTCATCCTCTCAAAATGGCGACTAGGGTACCGAGTCAGAGACGAAACCCATCGCTACCACCTGAAACTCGCACTGGATGCGGGTATCGGGCAGCGTCGTGAGCATGGCTTTGGTTTCCTCAATCTCAGGGAACAGACCCCGCCACGGGCTGGTGCGGGATGAGTACGGAATTGACCAGCGACGATTTCCAGAAGGCTTTGGATGAACACTGGCATGGTCGGCCACCCGCCAGTCTTGAAGATGTGATGGCGTTGTACGGAGTCCTTGCCGTCGCCGAGAGCGGTGGTGGCCTTTTTACCACACCCAGCAAACTGTCGCCATTCGTTGAGGACGGGCGGCTGGTGACAATCTCGATTGATCTCACTGGAGACTCGACTTCGATAGAGGATATCGGTCAGCGCGTCCTCCGGAAAGATGACATCCCGAAGCTGGGGTACTCGCACAAATCCTCTGGCCGCGGCGCGAAGTATAGTCTCACCCAGATCGGTTCGAAGAATGGGAACGATGCCGAAGGCGTCTCGTCGACTGTCCTCCGACGCATTCGCTCGTGGACCGGCCAAGACCCAGTCCAGAGTCTGACGGGCGATGACGGGCATCCTGATGGCTGGATCATCGACGAGTTGGCGTCGGTGTTTGAGAAGGACTCAGAAACGCTGGAACAGCTCCGATCCGACATCCAGTCACTACTGCCCGCGGATGATGAGATCCCGACTGCGATGACGGTTCGACTCAGACTCGACGGTGAGGTAATTGAGTCAGTCGATGCAGATACAGTTGACTGGTTCTGGCCGGGAGAGGTTGGCCTGTTAGATGAGGCGATGAAACGGTATGCGAGCGCGAACGCCGCCGATAAAAACATTGACAATGGCTCGTCAGAAGGGCAGGCACTCGGATTAGTTCAGGATGAGATAGACCGCGTTGTAGGCACTCCAGAAAGTCCGCTGGGCGTGTTCTCAGTCAAGCACCCCGACGCACAGCCCGGTCTTCGACGGGACCAGTCTTGGCGGAACTATCCAGTCAGTGCGGATACGGCTCAGTTGTTCGCAAAGAGTCAGGATCTCATTGAGCGCTGTGTCTACCGACGCGGTGGGATGGAAACCTATGCCCTCCCGTATTTCGCTGGAGAGCTGACGGGGCTGAAAGCTGAAGCCCTCTTTTTAGCAATCGAGTCCGTCCAGGACGAGAGCGACCACCTCGACTCGGGCGACCCGCCAATGGCACAGGTGACATATAGCCTGCGAGAGCACGACGATGAAAAAATATGCGAACTCGCAGAGCGAGAATTGCGGTTCTATACCGTGACGATGCCAATCAGTGATGATAAGAATATCATCAGTGAGACGCCTGCCGCCAGAACGTACTGGATTAACGAACTCGCAGATGGGATTGTTGACACCATCAACGGTCCAACTCTGGATCCAGTTCAAGGTGGTTTTGAGCGCTACGATGGGTGGCCGTTGCTTGACATCCCGACGGACCGCAGGAGGGGGCGGACACAGGCCTTCTACCTGATTACCGGTCACGAATTCACCGATGCAGTCTTCGGCTACCGCGATGACGAGGAGGGAGATGACTTTCGACGAGTCGTCGACCATCGGCTGATATCCGGCCAGCCGCTCTCGGTGGAGATGCTCTTCGATGAGTACCTCCGTCGCTACACCGATGCGTCCGAAGGCGGTGATCTACCACCTCACCAGATTGTTGCACAGCAACTCGTTCACCTCGAATCACTTTCGCGAGCGGGCTTGCTGGAAGGAATCGACAGACCAATCGAACCGACAGATACGACAATGACCACCGACATCGATACGACTGATATCGCGACGATTAGAGAGCAACGACTCAAACGGTTTCTCGACCGGCCACTATTTGACGACCCAGAGCGCTGTGCGACGGCACTTGCAGGCGTTCTTATCGGCCAGATCAGTTGGCATCAAGAGTCCGAACGTAACATTGGACGACCCCTAGATACGGGGATACGAGGCGATGAGCTATCAAAAAATAGCCTTGAGAACGCCATCACATCCGCACTGGAGAAAGCCAAAGTCTACGCTCAGGATTCAGATCGGTCGTTCGAGCGCGACCTGCTCTTCCCAGAGACCGTCGATAAGTTGCTTGAACAGACTGAGGACATGCCCACCTCATGGAAAGACATCGATAAGCGAGAAATGCAGTTCTGTTACGTCCTCGGGCATGCGCACGGACGTCGGTCGATGCCGGTCGCATTTGACCTCAACGACGACGAGACGGCCACCGACGAATCGTCTGCTGAAGAACCCGCTGCAAACTGATACAGAAACCAATGACGACACTCAATCGCTCCGAACTGCTCTTCGTGTACGATGCACAGGACTGCAATCCGAATGGCAACCCTATCGGTGACAACCGACCACGACGCGATCCAGACACTGGCAAGGGTATCATCACTGATGTCCGACTCAAGCGATATCTCAGAGACCAGCTACAAGATGATGGGTTCGACATTTACGTAAAGAAGATTGCCGGTGAATCACGCACCCGAACGACGCTTATCAAAGATGTCCTCGGTGGTGTGAGTGACGCCGAAGATCTCGAAGATATCGAGGACATCGGAGAATCCTTCCTAGAAGCGGCGACCGATGTCCGATACTTCGGTGCGACACTCAGCTTCGAGGCGAGCGACGATGAGGAAGACGAAGCCTTCCGAGAGGCGCTCAACAGTGCGTTTCCGAACCACTACCAAGGCCCGGTCCAATTCCTCCCCGCGAAGTCACTGAACGAGGTCGAAGAGAACGAGGAGTATGATTCGCTCACGAGCGTTATTTCGACGGGCGAAGGAAATCGGCAGGGTGGCTTTGATCTCGACGACAAGCGTATCAAGTACGGTATCTTCCCGTTCTACGGCCTAGTGGACAATCACGGTGCAGAAACGACCAATCTGTCAGCGGCTGACGTGGAGCGACTCGACACACTCTGCTGGCGCGCACTCAAGAACCAAACGACCTCCCGCTCAAAACTCGGGCAGGAACCGCGCCTCTACCTCCGCGTCGAATACGCCGAAGACGACTACCACATTGGGGGTCTCCAGAACCTGCTTGACCTCGACGGTGGCGATAACCTACTCCGTTCCATCTCAGACGTGGTGCTGGATGTGTCCGATCTCCTATCGACGCTCGATAAGAATCGAGATCGTATCGAAACCATCCATCTCATCGCCGATGACAGAATGACTCTGGACACTGGCGACGAAGCGATTTCCGGGGATCAACTCGCTACAGAACTCGATAGCAGAGGGCTCGATGTCCACGAAATTGATGTCGTTGACGAGCGCGATCTGGCACGGTAGGAGACACTGATTCACCAATGTCTCCACAGATTGATGCCGATGGGATCCCCGACCGCTGCCTATCGTTCACGGTGAGTTCAACTTGGGGTCACTTCAAACGTGTTGGCCGAACGGTGACAAAGCAAACATACCGAATCCCGCCACGAACGACAGTCGCCGGGATGCTAGCTGCTATCGTCGGTGCCGAGCGGAATTCCTATTATGAGACCTTTGGCGAAGACAATGCCGCGATTGCGATCACACCAGAGTCAGACCTCCGCACAATCAATATCCCGACAACCGGTCTCGGGACGGATCCAGATCAGGATGTGACGACAACAGCCAAGAAGCGGCGGAATTACTCCCTGACATATCAAGAAACGACCGGGGATCGCCAGCTGCACGCCTACGAGGTGCTGGCGGACCCCAGTTATCGTATCGATGTCGCTCTTGAAGACGAAGAATTCTATCAAAAACTGCACGACCATCTGGAAGCAGGGACAAGCGTCTACCCTCCGAGTCTGGGGAAATCAGAGTATCTCGCGACCATCGAGAATGTCCAGGCTGGACAGGAGCCGGAACCGGCATCGAGCAGCGGACCATACGATATTGATTCGATAGTCCCGATCGAGCTAGCAGACGCGATACCACAAGGTGGCGTTGCCTACGAATCCGAACGGTCGCCCGCAGTGATGGAACGACACCAGGGTGGCCGCCGTACGACTCGTTTCGATGATTACGTCTTCACACGGCGTTCGGATGGCACCGTCAAAACCGATGCTGGAACGGACGTGAAGCCGGTATCAGTCGGCAACCGGATAGTCGTCTTCCGATAGAATCAGCTCTACAATCAGCGATCCCCATTCAAACAGGCCATGGACTTACCGTTAATTTCCCATCCAGATGTCGATGAGAACGACGCATACCCGTCCTCGCAGCTCACTGATGATGGAGCGCTCCGACTCGATGCCCACAATCGAACCGTCGGGGACCGTGCTGTTCGGCTATTCGGTCCGGATGACGACCGTACACAGTATCTCCGGATCGCAGCCAGCCTCCATGACTTCGGGAAGGTGACTCCGCAGTTTCAGGCCCATGTTCGACCGACGGAGAACTACGATGGCCCTGAGGACGAGAAAGTCCATGCCCGCTTAGGAGCGCTTGCGACTTGGTACGTCCTCGAGGAAACCGATGCTCCACCCCGCGACCAGCTCGCTGCAACGTTGGCTGTCGCGCGACATCATCAGGCACTACCGAATGCGGCGCAGTACACCGGCGAAACATTAGCCCGTGCAGTCGAGGCATCAGCCGACGTGCTTCAGGCCCAGATCAATCGCATCGACGAAACATGGCCTGAGGCTGCGGATGATCTGTTCAGATGCACAGGTTCTGATGGATCTTCATGGGCTGAGTTTGCTGAGTGGGCGCGATCAGGTGCGGCGACTGCAGCACTCCAAGACTGCAGTGTGCGCGAAACACTCTCCGGTGTAGAGCCAACCCCCTCCCGCCTTCCGGATTTCCTATATGACCGGACGATACACTACTGGGCTGCCCTCACTCTGGCCGACAAGTCCCACGCGATGGGGCTTTCTGAAGAGCGTGTTTTTGATTTTGACACGCTTGATTTGGAGACGCTGGAGAGGCATATCAACACCCTCCGTCAGCAAGAGGCATCATCGCTACACGAGGCACAACTGAACGACGAACGAGAACGTGCTCGTCGCCAAGCGCTGAGAGGAACTCATGAATGGCTCAATCAAGAGCAAACAGATATCGCCACACTAACCCTCCCAACGGGGCTAGGCAAGACATTTACCGGACTTTCAGCAGCTTTCGAGGCTCGTGACATTCTGGATGAAACCGATACCGAACATCCTGATAATCCCCGGCCAGTTATCTACGCGCTCCCCTACACAAGTATCATTGAGCAGACGCGGGCATTATTCGAGGACCCAGAATTGTGGGGGGCTGATCCGAAAAAATCCGCTTTGACCGTCCATCACTACCTCAGTGAGACGGTTGTCTACGGGGATGAATACGATGCGGCGGACGTCGACGAGAGTGATGCAGGCGAGGCGGCCCAATTCCTCGGAGAAACGTGGCGAGATGGAACGATCCTTACGACTTTCGTCCAGTTGTTCGAGAGTTTGACCGGTCCATCCAACAGACAGGGCCTCAAGCTCCCATCTCTCGACTCGGCGCTGATTATCTTAGACGAACCGCAGGCGTTGCCGAAGGACTGGTGGGACGGGATTGAGCGATTGTTACAGCTGTTGACGGGTGAGTACGGTGCAAAGGTCATCGCCATGACTGCAACCCAACCGAGCCTATTCCGTGAAATGGGGACCTCGTCTTTGCTTGAAGTGGGGGCGGCTCATGCCCAGACCGACTGCAGTCACTGTAGGCGTCAACCAGCATACGAGACTGAGCTACCACCGATAAGCCAAGAGAGTTACTTCAACGAAGCCGACCGTGTCCGGTACACCATCGACGAGTCTGCACTCTCTCATCGACTCGAAACCGAAGAGGAATTCGTCGAGTACGATTCAGCGGCGTCCCGAATCCATGAAACGGCTGCACAGGCAGACTCTGTCCTCGCCATCTGCAACACTATCGAGAGTTCACGGCAGCTCACACATACCGTCAGCCAACATTCAGATGCGGTCCATCTCGGTCCGGTCCTCGAAAGTATCCTTACAGCACCCGATACGAACGTCGCCGAGAACGAGATGAACCCCGGCGAGATAGTCAGTGAAGTACTGGAAACCGTTGGGATAGAAGACCAGTGTTCCGACGAACCAACGGCCCGCAATCAGGAGGATCCGTCCCCACAGGGACCGTTCGTACTCACACTCAACTCCAGATACCGTCCGTTTGACCGACAAGTAATTATTCAACTGGCCGAACAGCTCTCAACTGGGCCCGTCCCGTTCATTCTTATCTCTACACAGGCTATCGAAGCTGGAGTAGACATCAGCTTCGAGACGGTCTACCGAGATATTGCGCCGCTAGACAGTATCGTTCAAGCTGCGGGGCGGTGCAACCGTGCGTATGAGTGGGGGAAAAACGGTGGGCAAGTTACTATCTGGACCTTGGCACCCACTGGTCCTGATGCAGCAAACCCACCAGCCTACTGGGTCTACGAACGGGGGTCCACCGATGCTGGGATGCCTGATCATCTCCGTCTCATTTCAGACGTTCTGAATAAAGTTCCAGGTCAGCGTGACATTGCCGATATCCACCTGTCGAAGCATGCGGTGGATCGTTACTTTGAGCAACTGTCCTGCCGATCTCTTGACGACGGTTCTATTCGAGAGCATATTGATCATGCGGAGGGGCGCTGGCTCAGTCAGCAATCACTAATCGGCGGCTATGAGACCGCCGACGTGTTGGTTGCGGTCAGTGAGAGTGAATCTCAGACGCTTGATCGAATTACTCAGATGTTCACTGATGGAAACCCGAGAGCCTACGATCGATTAGACGATCTCTCTCATCTTCGCGTCTCTCTTCCGGCGAAGATAATTGATGAAAATCCCAAGCTCACCCGTATTGATGGACAGGGCAGGAAGGATGACGGAGTCAATGTCTTTCGATTCAATGGAACTGGTGGGCTGACCTATACTCTGGAAGATGGTGGACTGAGAGCGACTGAAGAAAGTATCCAAGATCGATTCACTATTTGAACTGAGCGGGCTAGAAGTATTTTATCAACTGAAAATAGTGTATTTGACGGGCACTTCTCAGGTGACCGAACAAGGAGAGGGTCAATGACCGAGCTAAGCACAGTCGACCGATACATCCGAGATGAACGAGAACCCGGGCGGGAACCAGAGACACGGATTACTGGTCTGATGATCCAGTACTATCACGTGTGCCAACGGGAGCTATGGTTCATGGCACATGGTATCGATATCGATCGAGAGACGACTAATATCCAGCGAGGGACACATGTCGACGAAACAAGCTATCAGGATTCTAGACAGTCATTTATGATAGACAATAGAATCCAACTCGACGTTCTTGAGTCAGGTGACATTATGGAAGTGAAGGTGTCTTCAACCTTGGAAAAGCCCGCGAGAATGCAGCTTCTGTTTTACCTTTGGTTCCTTGATAATATATATGATGTCGACAAAGACGGTGTATTAGCATATCCGACAGAACGCAAGCGCGAGACAATTCAACTTGATGCTGCAAACATCGAAGCGGTTGAGAGCACGATACGCGGGATCTTAGATGTTGTCAACCGCGATGCCCCACCAGAATTAGATAAGAAACCATACTGCGATAGCTGTCTGTATCAGGATATTTGCTGGATGTAACATGACAAAACCCAATCATCACATTTTCGCTGACGGTGAACTGTCGCGTAGTGAGAGTACACTTCGTATCGATACGCTGGAAGGGGATACCGAATATTTACCCGTTGAATCAGTCGACTCGCTATACTTACATGGCCAAATAGATTTTAACACTCGCACACTCGGTCTGCTCAATGAACATGGCGTCCCGCTCCATATCTTTGGATGGAAAGACTACTACAAGGGCTCGTATCTCCCCAAGCGGGGGCAAGTGTCTGGAAACACAGTTGTCGAGCAGGTTCGAGCTTACGATGATCGCAGGCGACTCAATATCGGTCAGAAGATGATTCGAGCCAGCATTCACAATATGCGTCGTAATCTCGTCTACTATGACGGTCGTCGAGGAGACTTCTCAGATGCGATTGCATCGCTTGACGAATTCAAGGACGAGACTGCTGACACGGATGATATAAACCAACTCCGAGCTGTCGAAGGGAATGCTCGAAGCACCTACTACGACTGCTTCGATCAGATCTTGCGTGATCCATTTGAACTCTCTAAACGAGAGTATAACCCACCCACAAACGAGGCGAACGCGCTTGTGTCATTTCTCAATGGAATGGTATACACAACCAGTGTATCAGCTATTCGGAAAACTGCACTCGACCCGACGATAGGCTTCGTACACGAGCCTGGAGAGCGACGCTTTACTCTGTCTCTCGATATCGCTGACATTTTTAAACCCATATTGGCGGACAGACTCATTTTCCGACTCGTGAACAGGCAGCAACTTTCGCTATCGGATTTCGAAAGTGAACTCGAGGGTTGTCTGCTGACCGAATCAGGGCGCATGACCGTTTTGGAGGCATTTGAAGAGACATTAGACAAAACTATTGAGCATCCTCGCTTAGAGCGAAAAGTCAGCTTCAAGACCTTAGTTCAAACGGACGTCTATAGCTTGAAGAAGCATATTCTCACTGGAGAATCGTACCACCCAACGGAACGGTGGTGGTAAGATGCAGGTCATCGTCGTTTATGATGTCCCCGCCGATCGAACTCACATCTATCGGAAGCTACTTAGAAGACAACTTGAGCATCTTCAGAACTCCGTATTTTTTGGTGAACTAACTAAAGGTCAGGTGACCGCGCTGAAACAAGATCTGAAAAAGAAACTAGATGCTGATGATGAGGTGGTGGTTTTTGAATCCACGAATCCAGCTTCATTCGAAGTTACGACGTACGGTGACGCCGACGATCCCGGTAGCCGTTTTACCTGAGGCTGATCCCGACCTCTGGTAGACAAGTATCTTGTTTCAATGGACCCCCCGGGGGAACCACGGAAATTGAGGGTCGATGAAAAATACCATATCAAACCACGCTGTAGGGACACATTAGCCCCCCAAAACTGGGCGGGTTTCAGACGAACCCTTGTGGGATTGAAGCCTCGTGCGCGTTTCTCGCGCACGGTTGGTATCCGCGGTTTCAGACGAACCCTTGTGGGATTGAAGCCTGGACTCCCGCGTCTTGTGCGCTCGCCGCCCCGGGTTTCAGACGAACCCTTGTGGGATTGAAGCCGGGCTACGACGGGTCTGCGTCGGCCGGCGACCGAGTTTCAGACGAACCCTTGTGGGATTGAAGCGACCGTCAGGCGTGGGCACGGATACCTCAGCGCTGTTTCAGACGAACCCTTGTGGGATTGAAGCTCGCTCAGGACGAGATAATCAAGCTTATCATACTTGTTTCAGACGAACCCTTGTGGGATTGAAGCTCGCTGGGGTAGCCGTGGTCTTCGAGCCGGTCGCGGAGTTTCAGACGAACCCTTGTGGGATTGAAGCGGCGACCAGAGAACCCTGCTCGCGAACCCGTCGTGTTTCAGACGAACCCTTGTGGGATTGAAGCTCAGCCGTGTCGTCATTGTGACCGCCGCCTGACCGCGTTTCAGACGAACCCTTGTGGGATTGAAGCCGACGAGTTCCTCGTCTTCACGATCTCCGTTCGATACCTCGTTTCAGACGAACCCTTGTGGGATTGAAGCACTGCTCTGAGTGGACTAACCAGTCCGCGAGTTGGTGTTTCAGACGAACCCTTGTGGGATTGAAGCACTGTTCGAGCGGTGAAATTCCGTAAAATCAATCTTGTTTCAGACGAACCCTTGTGGGATTGAAGCTTGTCCAGCGGGTTCTTGAACTCGCAGCGGTGGCCGTTTCAGACGAACCCTTGTGGGATTGAAGCTCCGTGCCTAGCTCGTCCGCGACCTGAGAGCCGATGGTTTCAGACGAACCCTTGTGGGATTGAAGCCCACCACGGGCCGGCGCTTCCAGCGTGTGCGGGTTGCGTTTCAGACGAACCCTTGTGGGATTGAAGCTCGCTGGTGACATCCTCCCATGTGTCTCGTCCGGTGGTTTCAGACGAACCCTTGTGGGATTGAAGCAACCGACAACACCGAACTATACGACCGTATCGCGAAGAAGGTTTCAGACGAACCCTTGTGGGATTGAAGCCTCGCTATCGGTGTGGCGGGGGCGCTCGCGCTGGCGGTTTCAGACGAACCCTTGCGGAATTGCATTAGCACCGGAAGTCACAATTCCTGAACGCCACGGCAAGTTAGACCCACAACGATTGTTTGACTCTTCCCACACCACTGTTTCCGGAGCAAAACGCCCTACGCCGGCCTGACCGGCGCGACATACTGACTCCTGACCTTGTCACCCTCGCGCCATTGCAAGTAGTAGTACTCGCGATCGTCGATACTCTTCACCGTCACCGTGCCCTTCGAGCGTGGTATTTCGGCCTGCTCGTAGGCGTCGGCTACCTTCTCGTCCCAGTCGTCCTCGTCGTTGGCCCATTCCTCGGGTGTGTCCACGCTGTTCTGGTCCTTGACCCCGTCATCGCTCTCTAGCAGCGCGGCCAGCTCGTCGACGGCGGCGATCGCGTCCTCGTGCGCATCGTGACCGTCCTGGCTGAGCCCCTCGACGTCAATGCGTTCCAGCGCCGACAGCGCTTGGTGGGCGTACTCCTCGTCGCTCATACGCTAACCAACACGACCGGGCAGAATAGCGTTTGTGTTGGTTAGCTTGTCCACACTGTGTTTCGAATGTTCATACCCCCACTGTTTCATGTGTAACACGCAAAAAGAACGTCTCAGCTATCGTAATCCGAGCGATTCCACAGCGTCGGTGAACTCCGAACCGGACATCTCTTGCACTGCCTCGACCCCGCGTGCCACGACCACCGGGTAGTAGTGGCGCTCTTTCTTCACGTCCCAGTCGCATTCGTATTTCATCCGGTCGAACTCGTTGTCGACCGGCCCCATGAGCCCGTCTGGCAGATGAATCAGTTTACTTCCCCAAACGTCCTTATAGTCTTTAGCAGATTTATCTGATTTAGCCTTCATAGTTTGTTTATCTTGTTTAACATTCTTACCTCCATTATCTGGTTTATCGGACTTATCCCTCTCATCGGATTTATCCGCCTCTTCGTCGCCGAACCGCTGGCCGAGTCGTTCGGACATCTCGTCTTTGGCCTGGTCTCTGTCTTTCATGGTTGCTCCTCGATGAAGTAGTCCGCAATTCGCAGCAGTTCGTCAGCCTGGTCGCATTCCTCGTCGTGGCCGAAGATACTGTGGCCCGCGTTGAACGCCCGCTTGATGACAGCACGACTTCGGATTTCGAACACCGGTATTCGATCACTGAATGTATCGTCGAACCACTCCAGCATCCCCTGCTGTTCGCCATCCAGTGGGTAGTCGACGTTACTGACGACAAGCGCCTCTTCCTGAATCGATGCGCCGAAGTTGTCTTCGAGTGAGTCGATTTGCTTGAACAGCAACTCGACGGCACGAATGCTCGTATCCTCTGCCTCGGCTGGAATCAGGACGTTCTCACAGGCGAGTAGCGCGTTGTCGGTCAACAGCCCCAGCGATGGCGGGCAGTCCACGACAAGGAAGTCGTAGCCAGTCACATCCTCCAGCAGCATCGACAATCGCTCCCGGCCGCGCATCCCACTGACGAGCTCCTGCTCCAGGGAGAACATGTCGATGTTCGCCGGGAGGACGTCGAACTCCTCGTGGGCGACAACGAGATCGTCGACGGCGTGTTCGCCGGGCGCTTTCAGTGCGTCGTTGAGATTCGGCGATGGAGTAGTGTACTCGTTGTCGAGACCGACGCCGCTGGTCAGGTAGCCCTGCGGGTCCAGATCAACGAGCAATACGTTCTGCCCGCGCTCACCGAGCGCTCCGGCAATGTTCAATGCGACTGTACTCTTCCCGACGCCGCCCTTCTGGTTCGAGACCGCCAACCGATATGGTTTATTCGACATAGCTAACTAAGCCCTCTAATCTTGTTTAACAAGTTATGCTGACTTAGTACTACCGTCAGACAACGCTGACACCCTTGGTACCGAGTGAAAGACTAAATCACGGAACGGACGATATCGACTGTCTGACTATCTCTAGAGCCTATTCCTGTCAGAAAGAATCCATGCGGATTCCGTATAGCGAGACACAGTTTAAAGCAATATTTGCCAAGCCACCGTAGAGCCATAAGTCTGGTTTGGGTCTGCTGTGGCAACAGAATTATCAAGTTTTAGTGTGTTTAGCTCTGTATGCCGAAATCGGCTGATTCAGATTCAGAACCGGGAAAGCACGAGGGTTCCCCCGGGATTGAGCGGACGAAGCCGTGGCACTCCGCCGACGACGTCCCCTGGACGCTGCTGACTGAGCCCCAGCTCGCCGACGCCTACGAGGCCGTCGTCGTCCCGGCGCTGCGGCGGGACGGCTTCGACCCCGAAACCGACAGGCCATCCTACGAGTGGCTCTCGAACAACGGCTTTCGTGGGCTCACGTACGCGCTGAAAGAGTACCACGACACGACCTTCGCTACGTTCTGGGAGAACACACTCGAGTACGACACTGAATCCAGCGGCTACGACTGGGATATCGAACACGACGAGACACGCGAGTCGTTTCAGGAGTATCTCGACGCCAAGCAGTCTGCTGCGGACGACTGGACGGACAGCACCCGCGACACCATCCGCTATCGGCTCGCACGGTATGCTCGCTCCTACCGGGAACGCCACGGCACTGACGATCTTCTCTCGCCCGTCGACGACGACAGCGACATTACCGAGACCGAAGCTGTCGACCGCTGCCGGGAGACCTTCGCCTACATGTCGAATGAGTACGCTGAGTCCACGATTGCACGCGTCCATGATGCAATCCGAACATGGTATGGGTGGCTCGTTGAGCGCCGCGTGGCGACGGTCAATCCGACCAACGGCGCTGAGGACTGGTTCTCGTGGTCCCGCTCGTCGGATACCGACCCTGCCGCCCTCGACGCCGAGCACGTCCGCGCGATGTTCGACGCTGCGATCACAAGCCGCGACCGGATGCTCGTCGTCGCACTGGCGGGCTGGGGCCTCCGGGCTGGCGAGGTTGCGGCGCTGCACCAGGACCAGCTCCATCTCGACGCCGACGACCCGTACATCCAGTTCGACGAGCGAAAGAACGGGCCGGGCACCGTCGCCATCGTCTTCGGGGAAGACGTGGCTCGTCGGCATCTCTCCCGCATCGATGGCTATCTGTTCCCCTCGGAGCGCTCGAAAACCGGCCACGTCGACGGGACGACCATCGCTGGTTGGTTCCACGACCTCGCCGACACGGCCGGGGTTCCCGAGGAGATCGACGGCGTCGCCCGGAAGCCCCACATGGGCCGACGGTTCTGGTACGACGCCTACTCACAGACGACCGAGGACCTGCTGAAACACGTCCAAGATATCGCCGATGAACAGGGCAGTGCGAGCGCGAAAGTGGTCTTCGAGGACTATCTGACCGACGAACGGAAGCGGGAGCTACGGCGGGAGTTCATGCGAGAAAAACTGAGCGCGGCGTTTACGACCGAATAGATCCGAGTGAACGGTAAACTCTGGTTCATACCGATTCAGAAGGTGACAGGACTTAATTTCGACTAGTCGACCTGTGGCTTTGCGTACATCGCTAAAGAGATAGTCGCCAGGTCGAGACCAGAAGGTGTCTAAGTCCCCCAATAGAACCCTTCTGTCTGGGTCTACTATACTGCCATCACTGTCCTTGGCGAGGTATCTCTAATGATAATTACTGTCCGGAGTGCAATTCGCCGCTGTTCGCTTCTCCGTAATCAAGTTTGAACGGAGTAGAGAAGAGGTAATAGAACTGTTGTCACACCCAAGCTGAAACGGTCGGTACAGGTAACACACTTCGTATAGGATAAACTCGCCGGTCATTCTGTGAGGCCGGTAGTAGTGACTCCGGGTTGGGTTCACCCACTCCGGATTTGACTGCTGCACGCCGGGCACTGGTACTGTTCGCCATCGGCTGTCAGCCGGGCTTTGGTCCCGCTCCAGCCACAGACAGGACACAGAACTGTCTCAGACTCAACCATACATTTTATACTAGAAGTTGGCTGGATAAAATGGTGGTGTTGAGAGTCAGCACACAACTGCTGGGTTCAGAGCCGCTCAACAGCCAGAGTGTACGGCGCGTCGGGGTGATCCGGACAGTCTCTGACCTCTGTCTCGACAGTGGCTTGCTCGCCGACCGTATCGACGTTCGCGATTGGAGTATTACAGACGGTACACGTTATCAGCGCCCGCATCCCCCCAGGTTGGTCTGTATTACTTGTTCCAAACATACCTGTTGTTGGCGACTCTTGGATATCAAATTGCGTCAGACACTACGCTTGCTGTGAGTCGCTGGAGCGATCGTTCTTTGAGAGTTAATAACGACTATCACGGGCAGGCTCAGTGACCTCTTGATAAAGTTGTCAATATGCTTCTTATCGGCTTTGTTGAAATCCTCAGAGGGTTACATATTCGTCCCGTAATTCCACGAGATGAAGGCCCTCCCGAAGTCGCAGATTCTCCGTTTTACAGAGAAGGCGATCCATCTGGCACGCCGAGCCATCTCTCGATACTCCTCGAAGTTCTCTAAACACCGCTATACACTCCCGCAGCACGTTGTTCTGCTGTGTCTCAAAGTTCGGAAAAACACGACCTATCGTGGTCTGCTTGACGAACTGATTGAGATGCCACGTATTCGTCAAGCTCTTGCATTAGCTGAACTACCGACGCCATCAACGCTCTGTAAGGCGTTCAATCGGCTTGATATGGCTGTCTGGCGTGTCATATTGGCTCTCTCAGCGACGCTACTTCCGACGAGTGGAATCGTTGGAGTCGATGCGTCAGGGTTCGACCGCAGTCACGCCTCGAAACACTACACGAAACGAGCTGAACTCACGATTCAGCAGCTCAAAGTAACACTGCTGGTCGATACGAAGGTGAACGCGATTCTCGATCTACATGTGACGACGACACGAAAACATGATAGCCAGATTGCCCCATCGTTGATCAAGCGCAATCCCGAGAGTATTGAGATTCTGCTCGGTGACAAAGGGTACGACGATCAGAAAATCAGGCGACTTGCCCGTCAATACGAGGTTCGTCCACTGATCAAGCACCGTGAGTTCAGATCACTTCACAAAGCGTGGAACGCACGCTTAGACGCTGATCTCTACGGGCAACGAAGTCAGTCCGAGACCGTTAACTCAACGCTCAAGCGAAAATACGGTGCGTTCGTCCGCTCACGACGCTGGTGGAAACAGTTCCGTGAACTCACCATCGCCTGTCTCGTTCATAATCTCGACCGGTCGCTCTGAGCAGTCTATACAGAGAATAGATTCATCACGGAAGGGCTTTCACTTATCAACTGAATGAATGTGAATTCTCTTCAGACGGCGAAAGAACACTGGAGTGAGATACTCTCCTGTGACCCCTCGGAGATTCTCACGGACGGAGTTACAGTAACACGCTGGGATAACGACTCCGTTGAGTTTCTCGTGTGGGAGGATGGTGGAATCGTCGGTGCGCCCGAGCGCCTCGATGCTGGACTCCGCGAGCGGATTGAACCGATTTCATTTGATATGACCTGTGACGACGCCCGCCAACTCATCAAGCCGCTCGCAAACGTCAAGGACGTTCTCGGCCCCCAATTCGTCGGCTATTGCGACCGGACGACGTTCGACCCAGTAGAACGTGATGCACGAACGATCGAACCAAGTCAATTACGACCACTCCGTGAGGCGTGTCCGGAAAACGAGTGGACGCGCAGTGGCATACAGCTCACCAGTCAGGATCAACCGACGTTCGCGGTTCTCGCGGATGAAAAGCCAGTCGCCGCGTCTCAAATCATCTCGGCTCACGGGGTGGCAGGGTTCGCAACGATCACACATCCCGCACATCGGAACCGAGGTCACGGAAAATCAGTCGTCTCCCGAGCGATGAAAACTGCATTCCAACAGAACCTCCTCCCGGAATATCGAACAGTCGAGTATTGGTCGTCTTCTGTTGCACTCGCCGAGAATCTCGGATTCGAACAGGTCGCACGGAGTATCCTGGTGCAACTACCTGAGACCCAGTAGCCGATATACGCCCTGTATTCAGCACAACTCCAGGAATCTCACTCGAACCTGAGAGAACACTCTTGGTCAATGCGCAGTCTCCATCGACCGGCTGTTTCAGACCAGAATGTGTCTGAAGGATAGGATTTCAACAGAGCCTAATAAGCCATAACAGTGTCAACAACAGTGAAATGTATCGGAGTAAAGCTTAATTAAATACATCTTCCGACATCCGTTGGTGGCATCTTATATCTAAAGTATAAACCCCTCCAGTTGATGTGGTTTGCGATATGCCTTACATATCTAATAGATCCAGCGGGACCTCGGAGTAAGATACGTACAATCTCTCCAGTCCAATCGCTTTCGCAACCATACTACGGTGGTTGCCGTCATCTGTCACATAAAATTGGCTCCCGCGTTTCTGTAGCATGGGTGGATAACTATTCTGAACTTCAAATTCCCCCCGCAAAAGGTAGGTCAGTACTCCCTTGAGACGCCCCTTCTCCATGCGTTTGTTGTCGCTGACTGGGCCTACAATCGCATCTGGAGGAATGAATCCAGTATGATGAGGAAACTCACTGTCTTGTTGAGTCCATTCAATGGATGAGGTTGGAATCCTCCAAGAATCTACGATGTCGTTTGGTGATTGTACTTCTCCCTCCCGTACACGATTATACAGAGTTCTTGCACGCGCTCGTTGTTCATCTGTTAGTGTGATTGTCTCTCCAGACGGCGGATGCATCTTATTTTAAAGAGTTGCTTCGACTGAGTAAAAATGCCACTGATTGTGGTATTATTTGTGAATCAACAATCGGTACCGTTTCACGACTCAGAAGCTGTGCTGGTTTAATCTGAACAAGAGTATTTATTCGAAAGTGACAGAAAAGGTCTATCTGTCACCATTTAGAGTGTAATCAGTCCTGGAAAAAAACATCGGGAAGTGGATCTTCAGAAGGCAATATCTGCTCCATCAAATCAGTAAGTGGAACATCCTCTGCTGCTTCCTCTAAATCTTCAAGTCGGCTCTGATATTCCTCCAATTCTACTTCCATTTGTATCTTAACTAGCTCCTTCACAGACTCATGAAGCGACTCGACCAGATTCCAGTTCGCCTCAATAACCTCATAGGGAAATATACAGGTCCCGTCAACGCTCCCGAAGTAGTGATTAAAGCTAGGATCATAGAGTCCGTCCCTCCTGATGTCGGCTTTACTTACAGCATACTTTGGTGCGGTATCATCATGGTCTGACTGATATACCATTAGTGGTAGCACATTCTCTTTTTGAACATACACTCGAAGTCCTCGCGTTATTCTAGCACCTGGTTTGTCATCGTGCTGATTACGTAAGCGCTCAATACGACCTTTACACTCAGGATCGCCAACAGAATGACCAACCGTCATGACTTGCCGCCAATATGTATAATAGCCCGAAAAGTAGTGATGGAGAAGCCTTTCGGCTTCGTATAACTGATCCCGCCGACTGTATTGAAATGTCCGTTCATGCAACTCCAACTCCGGTTGCTGGATCGACATGGCGGCTTCATAGTCATCATTAAGTGTTTGATATCGCCACTCAAGACGGCGTATAGCTTTGAGGGCTGCATGTCCGGGGAGCTCACGAATAGGACTAGACATATTAACCATCAACGGGCAGTAGATTATAAAAACCAGACTATGGCACAAATTAGAGAAGGGTGTTTTAGAGTTATCGCAACGAACCCAGAAGATATTGACTTTGTAAATCTACACAGGAGCCCAGGTAAATTAGTCTCCATAGAACGGGAACATCGGCTTTATTCTGATTCTCTGGAGGAAAGACTATCAAATTTAAAACCCGGGAATTGTGTTACTGCCACGATTCAGAGCGAGGATGTGTATCGAGTTGATGGAATCTGGCGAGCTTTGGAAATCGAACGATTCGAAAAAACTGAACTGCATGCCGTTGAAGTTGATGAAATTATAACACCAGATATGATGCTGATGGAGGGTGCATTTGAAGACGGCCAGTCTGAACCCAAGGTAGTGCATTCTGACGGCAAGCGCGTGGGATATAAAATCGGTCTTCCAGATTCAAGGGGGTCTGAGGCACATGGACCTGTCATGACCACATATAAAGAGTGTTATAAAACATTGAAATCGTTCGGCTCGCCGCCGTATGAGATCATATCTATAACCCAACCTAAAATACCGTTGGAGATACGGTATTATTTAGCCGAAAAGGGAACCAGTATTGCATCGGATATTCTCGATGCCAGCGAATATTTAGTCGGCCAGAGCCGGTAAGCATTCGAATCTCTATAATCTATCTTCAGAACAGTGATCAACGACTTTCTAGACCACAGAGAGGCAGTTAGTGCGATACACAGATTTTATTACATTCCACGGAAACTGTAATGTGCCGCTTGGTGTCCCATGGAGTAGAACTCCTGAGGGCCAGACTGCCGATCTGGCCCTCTGAGGACATCTGGGACGGCCTTGGGACCGTAGTTCAGCTCGGCAGAACATCTCCCTTAGGAGGAGGCGGCCCCGGGTTCGAATCCCGGCGGTTCGAACCGTAAGGTAGAATAAGAGGGTTCGACCCCCTCTCGGTTCATACACTGTCTGATCATCAAATCAGGACTGTTCCCACATCCTTTTGTCAGATTGTGGATGTGCTACACAAATTGGCTAATCAATAGATCTGGGCATTTATTAGTCAGCGTTCTACTCACTCACACTGTCGCAGCCATGTGCTGATACTCGGCCTGCGACGGCGTCGGCTGCAACGTCAACCCAGCCAGCGCTAGCTCCCGTAGCACCTCTGGCGGAATACCTTCAGTATCCCGCAACACAGCGTCAAGCGTCCACGTATCGTACTGACTTGCGCTCGGCGCAAGCACGTCCACAGACTCAGTCGCCACTGCCTCACGAATCGCCCGCGCCGCCCGCCGAACACGCTTCCGTTCCTCCACGGTACAGCTCATGCCTCAACACCTCGCACGAGATCGCCGACGAGCGACCCACCGACATGCGGCCCAACGTCCCAGCCGCGCTTCCCACGCGTGTATTCACACCACTCCGAGAGCGTCTCGAATGGCGTCTCTGCCAACGTGACTTTCTCAGCATCACCGTCAGCCTCGACAATAGCCACAGCGAATTCGTAGCTGTCCCAGTAATGCGCCGCGCCGTCGCCGTCGACGCCAAGGAAGAGCGGGCAGCCCTGGGTGAGTAGTTCACGAGCGGTACGTTCTTGTGGATTGGATTGCGTAGTTGCCATTGGTTCTGAGTGGAACCACGCGCCTCGGTGTTCTAGCACCGGGGCGATTTCGTGCAAAATCGACCAGCGGCGCGTGTGTTCCTATACTTAGCTTATGTTACGCCACCACCATAAATCCTTTCCATGCGGAAACTAACTTAGCAATGTAGCATGAGTACGGCACACGGGAATCAGAGAGTCACTGATCAAGAACTACTGGAAACGTTTGAGAAAATAGAGGGGCCATTCGTGACTGCTGGTGAACTCTCCGAACACCTTCCAATCAGCCGGACAGCAATTAACAAGCGGCTCAACCAGCTGTGGGCTGAAGATAGGATCAACCGCAAAAAACCGACTTCAACGATGGTCGGTTGGTGGCTTCCAGAGGATCAAGACTGCTCAGAAAGGTAGTTTCGCCCGTCACTAGTGAGCCACCAATTTCGAGTTCCGCCCGTCATTTTACTATCCAGATATCCTTTCTCCTGCAATTTCTCAAGCCGATTATGAACGCCTTGTCGAGATAAATCAAGAGTCTCAGTCAATTCAGTCGCATGCATGAACGGGTCCGGGCAGAGGGCAAACTCTCGGAGTATTTCGACATCGGAAACTGTCGGCTTACGGCCCGGATCTGGCATTGTAGTTGGGATGGATGCCTACTTAGAAAATATCAGCGGTCTGCCTTTAATATACGCACGGTAATTAGTTGTCGTGCGGAAAAGATTAAGTGCGGTCAGCATAACAGTCTGAGATAGGCGACGCCTACTCTCGCACACAGCGTCGCACTGAACCCATGACAACCGGCAAGCCCACCCACGAAGAGTCGCATCGCTCGCCACCGACCGGCACTTCCGGTCATTCGGAAACCACCAGACAGCGGTACATCCGCTCACTTCCGGTCATCCTCCGGTCATCGTCTGAGCGGCCCACGAACACGCCACAGCGGGCCAGAGACGAAAATCGGACGCCAAAAATCCACTTCCGGTCACGCGCGCCCCAGACTCTTACCAAGTCACCTCCCAGCCTTGGCCAGATGCATACCACCGGAGGCGACCGATGACCGCCTGGCACACCTGCACCGCCCTCCAGCGGGATCTCCTGAAAGCGATTGCTGACCACGACCACTACGACCGCGAGGCCACCGCCGACGCCCTCCAGATCGCCGTCGAAACCCGACGCGAAGCCACCCTCGACGACGCCCACGTCACGGACGCTCTCGACACCCTCGAAGCGAACGACCTTGTCACCACCACCGACGAGACCTACGCCCTGACCGACCGCGGCCACGACGCGATCACCCAGGCCGCCCGCTCGCTGGCTATCGTCACTGGCCACGATCTGGTCGCCACCGACGGCGGCACCACCATCCCCTCGCATACGGCGGCGGCCACTCGACTCGACACCGTGCTGCAGGCCGCCGAACCCGCCCTCGCCGACGACGAACTCGCATTGCTGGAGGCCGTCAGCACCTACCTCCGGAACACGGACGGCTTCGTCGTGCAGACCCACGCCGAGCCCGCAATCCGCAGCCACGCGCTCGATGTAATCGCCACCAGCGAAGACGGCCACGGTGCGTCTGCCGGCGACGTACTGGACACGCTCGCCAAAGAGTACGGAGCCAAGCGGGCGCTGACAGCCTTACTGGATCTACTGGTGCAGGGCGACTGTTATCAGCCACAGCCAGCGACGCTGCGGCGCGTCGACACCGATACCGACGAGCCGGGAGGCGACCGATGACGACCTACCACGACCTGACGGGCTTCCAGCGCGATCTCCTGGAGGCCATCGCCGCCGTCGACGACGACCCCTACGGCCTCGCGCTCAAGGAGTATCTCGACGAGCGCTACGCCGAGCCGATCAACCACAGCCGCCTCTACCAGAATCTCGACCAGCTCGTTGAGCAGGCCCTCATCAACCGCGACGAGCTCGACGCCCGCACCAACGCCTATACGCTGACCGACGCTGGCAGACAGCTACTCCAGCACCACGCCGAGACGCTCGCACAACTCTGCGAGCGGCCCTGTCTGACCAGAGGTGCCCAACAGTGATGGTACCTGTACACTCCCGTGGCTCTGATATCACGCGGCTTTTATACAGCTACCCGAAGGCGAGTGTGGGGTGGCAACGGGCACAGAATTTGCCACCCGTCTGTCAGAGGCACGGGCGGGTTCTGGACCCTGTTCACGGCATGGCCCAACTGAAACCATCCTGGGATCCAGCCTGTAGCGGGGATCAGAACCCGTGTCTACGCTATGCCCTCCTCCTAATTAATTTTAATTCGCCCCTGTCACGCAGTTTCAAGCCTCCAGCTGCCCGATTCGCTGCCCACTCAGACTCCGGTGGAGTCCATATTCAGAGACGTAATTCCGCATATCGGAACCAGACTACACACTGGCACCAGTCATCTCAGGAGAAGAATGGGGGACAGCCACGGGGAAATGGCGTATCACAGCCCATTCAGCGTCGCCTGAATCGGCGACGGGTTCTGGACCCAGACTACTTGATGAATCAGATGGGTCCTATGGGGATGCTGAGCGGGGACCAGAACCCAACTGAAGATAGCATGAGTCAGAATAAAATCGCTTGCGGTTTCCGTCGAATCGCAAGCAAGCGCTGGGATTTGTCTCATCCCCGTCGGCCCCGATGCCAGCAACCTCCAGTCTCACTGCCACGTAGACAAGTGACTCGTCAGGAGAGTGGGTCGTGGTATGAAAGTGGTGGGCTGCTGGGGGGTGTAAGAAGTGGCGTGCAACGCACCACCGGAAGTCGTCATCCACGACGACGGGTTCTGGCCTCGGGCAAATCGATGATTCGGGGTGGGTCCATGGGGGGATGGAATAGAGACCAGTACCCAACCGACCGCTATGATGTTGGTATCAAAAACAGTTGTGACTCAGACTCACAGTTTGTCCGCTCATGGAGTACGACACAGCCGCAAGCGTACCGGCGACAGAATGGTGGCCAGCCGGGGGACAGCCGTACTGAAGCTAGCGCTTCCACCACCATTCGAGATCAGCAACCCCGACATCGAGTTCCGGATCCGGACCAACTACTACCTCCGATTGGCCCCACTGACAGTCACTCCGGCCTCGGGAACTCATCCGATTCATTGGTAAGTATCGATAAAAGTCGTTTTGGCCGTCATTTATCCGGTACTGCGTTTCCGAGTGGGTATCAACGCCCCATCAATTGCTCACTCTACAGGGAGGTTGGCCGATGACTACCCACCCGACCGTCGGCGAGATCGTCGCCATTACGACCACCAATAGTAACCCGCTGTTGCTAGTCCGTACTGTCGGCGACGAACACATCACCGGCGTGTTGCTGGCCGACCTCGCAACAGAAACGCTCCAGCGACTGCGAGCGTCCGAGTACGACACGCCCACACGCCGGCAGCTGGGTCAGGCCATCGGTCGGACTGACGAACTGATGTCGTTCACCGTTCCGCTCCCAGATTGCGTGCTGGTTGAACGCGATAGCAGCCGTCTTGGGCCATTCGCAGGAGGGGATGACTGATGGCCCGCGCTGATCCATCACCGGAACCTGCCACCGAGACAGCGTCATCAGACACAGCCCAGTGGCGACTCCGCTACCACGTCGGCGACCTCGAACATTACACCGAATGGACGGCTGACTTCCCCTCCATCGAGAACTACTACGACCAGTACCATCACGGGGACCACGCCCACGATGTCGCCATCGAGCGCCG
>ENA-ORCS01000383-ORCS01000383.1-marine-metagenome-genome-assembly--contig:-NODE-383-length-34610-cov-58.832305_pt1 | contig 34610 bp, 29 predicted proteins | sample MGYA00237781_ERZ508513 | MGnify/ENA primary metagenome ERZ508513 (study PRJEB26184, sample SAMN06268793) | marine metagenome | isolation source: Eden Landing Ponds, San Francisco, CA, USA | place...
CAAGCGAAGCGTCACTTGGTCGAATGGGGCAGAATAACTTAAAAGTACCGGCCCCGTCCAGCAGATGTTAGTTATCGAATTAGAATCGAATGTAAGCTGTAACTAACCTAGATGTGTTCTTCCTCAAGTACCCATCCAAGTGCCCGCTTGTAGTGGGTAAACATCATTCGGACCCGCTCGTGGTCCATCTCCTCGTCGTCTAACTGTTCAGCAAGGAACTCGTACTGCTCACGGATCTCGTCTTCCGAGCGCATACGTTGGTGTAGACAGCCCTCACGGAACAATCTTGAGGGCTGCCCTCTCAGCATCAGGTATGAAAGTCCGCGGGGAGCGCGAGTGTCAGGACTGTGGCACGCGGTGGCGGTACTACGAGACGGGAAGCATTGCCTGTCCGGACTGTGGCAGCATCCACAGTGTCGGCATCGACGAGCACACCGAACACACCGACGCACCGGCCACGCTCGACCTGACGCCGGTGCGGAGCCGAATCGATGCGGATACGACCCGAGAAGTCGCCGACGCGGCAGCGGAGCGCTGCCGGGAGTACACGCGCAAGCGAGGGTTCATCGACGCGGGCGAGCTCCGCCCGCTCGACCCGACGTTCGTCGCCGCGGTCGAACTCCAGCACGTCGGCGCACACCTCGCTCGAGAGTTACGCAGCGGCGACCCGGCAGAGCGGTACTTTTATGAACTGCTCGGCGGGGCTGATGACGGCGACCGTCCGGCCGTCGACGAGGTCCCGTCGGCCCTTCGCGTGCCGTACGGGCTGGCGATGGCGGCCGCTGTCGACAGCTATCAGCGCGACGTGCGGACGTATCTGGACGCCAATTCGGAACCGACCGCACGACAGCTCTCCGGTCGGATTCGCGACCATCGAAAGCGGGTCGAGGCGCTGGACGGCGATGTCGACCCCGCGGACGCGAACCGCCTCGTCCATGCAGCGCGGGACCTGGGGTCGTACATCACCGGCGACGAGAGCGCCTTCGTCAGAGCTGAAAACTGGCTCACCGGAATCGAGGACGACACGGTGTAACCGTCACCGGAGTCGCCGTACAAGCGACTCGTCCAGACAGTTTTCGGGAACCGAGTCCCGCCACGTGACGGTCTCTATCGATTCGCCGTCGAGGCCGGGGTCCGACGCGAGCGCCGTTGCATCTGCCGTCCCGCGATAGGTCCCGAAGAAGAACGTCGCCTCGCGGTCGCCGTCGGTTACTGTGACCTCGGTGACGGCAGCCAGTTCGTCGACAGCGATACGCACACCGGTCTCCTCGCGGACCTCGCGGCACACTGCCTCCTGACGCGTCTCGCCGGTTTCGACGCCGCCGCCCGGGAGCTTCCAGATGTCGTCCTCGTAGACGAACAGCAGGCGGTCCGCCGGGTCGGTGACGAGCGCGCCGACCGCCCAGCGAAGGCCGCGGTCAGCACGGGCGCGGACGCCGTCTACGCCCGCCGTGTCAGTCTCTCTGGTTACTCGGCGGGTGTGCACGTCGCGGTCCGCAAAATCCGCAAGCGTCGGCATTCAGGGGAGGTCGACGTCGATATCGTGTTGCAGGCCCGTCGCTTTGACCGTGTTGTACAGCAACATCGCGCGAGTCATCGGACCGACGCCGCCGGGGACCGGCGTGATTGCGCCAGCGACCTCCTTTGCGCTCTCGTACTCCACGTCGCCGACGAGTTCATAGCCCTTCTCTGTGTCGGCGTCGACGCGGTTGATGCCCACGTCGATGACCGTCGCGCCCTCCTGTATCATCTCGCCGTCGATCATCTCCGGGACGCCGGCCGCAGCGACGAGGATGTCGGCGTTGCGCGTCCGTTCGGCGAGGTTCTCGGTGCGGGAGTGACACACCGTCGTCGTCGCATTACCACCGGGTGCCTTCTGGATGAGCAGGTTCGCCATCGGCTTGCCGACGATGTCCGAGCGGCCGACGACGACGGCGTCTTTGCCTTCGGTGTCAACGCCCGCGCTCTCGATGAGCTTCTGGATACCGTGTGGCGTACAGGGCTTGTAGCGTGCGTCACCGGCTACGAGCCGACCGACGTTTTCCGGATGGAAGCCGTCGACGTCTTTCATCGGGTCGATGGCTCGTAGGACCGACCTGTCCTCGACGTGGTCGGGGACCGGCATCTGGACCAGAATACCGTTGACATCCTCGTCGGCGTTGAGGTCCTCGATGGTGTCGTACAGTTCGGCGGCGTCCGCGTCGGGGTCAATGTCGATGTCGATGGCCTCGATACCGACCTCCTCGCAGTCGTCCTGTTTCATCGAGACGTACGTCTCGCTGGCCGGGTCCTCGGACATCAGCACCGTCGCCAGCGACGGGCGTTCGCCCGCGTCGGCGAGGCGGTCGATGGACGCAACAAGGTCGTCCCGAATCGACTGTGCGACGGCGTTGCCGTCGATAATCTCTGTCATTAGGTACAACGGCGGCGCGGGGCGGTATGAACGTCCCGGATTTCAGTCAGCCGCGACAGGCTAGCACGCTCCCACTCAGGGACAGTCCGACTCGGCAACCGACTTGCGCTCGGCTCCCTGCTGGATAGCCCGCGTCGCGCCGCTCGGGACAGCCACCGTCATCGCCTGCCCACCGTACTCGTGGGTCTGGTCGTGCCCCCGGACCACGACACAGCCCACGTCACTGGGAATCGTAATCGTCGCCGACCGGGTGAACGGGGCCGTCGAGTGAGCGTGCAAGAGGTCCCGGCGGCCGAGTCTGTCGCCCGCCAGGGTTTCGACCTGCCACCAGTTCGCGTAGCCGTCCTCGCCGTCGTCGTCATGATAGAGTGTGACGTCGAAGCGGTAGTCGCCGCCGTCCTCGTCACTGACCTCAACGCCGACGACGTTGGCCTCCCGCAGGTCGAGTTCCTCGCCATCGGTCGTCTGGCCGGCAGTGGCCCGCTCAGTTGTCACAGTAGCAGTGTCCGTTTCTGACACCGTAGCCGCCGCAGTCGCCTCGCTCCCGCTGCCATCGCTCTGTCCGGTTTCCGCCCCGGACTCGACATCAAACTGTGTACAGCCGGCAAGTATCGACAGGGACGCGCCCAGTGCAGAGAGTAGCCGGCGCCGAGTTGTGCGGAGCATACCGGACGTGTCGGCTGGAAATGGTAAAAAGTGAGTTGCGAAGTGTGCGGATAGCAGAACCGCAGGCTTCCGGCGTTATTCGTACAGCGTGTACTCGTCGGTCATCTCGTCCACGCGGTCGCTGACTTCCGCGACGACATCGTCGTCGTGGGGAGCGTCGACGACCTTGTAGATGAGGTCCGCGACCTCGCGGCAGGCGTCCTCGTCGAAGCCACGCGTGGTGAGCGCGGGCGTGCCGGCGCGGATGCCCGAGGGGTTGAACGCCGAGCGGGTCTCGCCGGGAACCGTGTTCGCGTTGAGGACGATACCAGCTTCCTCCAGCGCTTCCTCAACTTCCTTGCCGGTGGTGTCAGGATGGGACGGCCGGAGGTCAATGAGCACGAGGTGGTTGTCCGTGCCGCCGGAGACCAGCGAGAGGCCGTGCTCTTTGAATTGTTCGCCGAGCGCAATGGCGTTGTCGACAGTCTGCTGGGCGTATTGCTCGAACTCGGGGGCAAGCGCCTCACCGAAGCCGACAGCCTTGCCGGCGACGTTGTGCATCAGCGGGCCGCCCTGCGAGCCGGGGAAGACGGCAGCGTCGATGTCGTCGGCGTACTCCTCGTCGCACATGATGATGCCACCGCGGCCGGCGCGGATGGTCTTGTGCGTCGACCCGGTGACGAAGTCGGCGACGCCGACCGGCGACTCGTGGACGCCGGCAGCAACGAGACCAGTGATGTGAGCGATGTCCGCGAGGTGGTAAGCGTCGACCGCATCGGCGGCTTCCTGAATCCGCTCGAAGTCGACCTCTCGGGGGTACGCCGAGTAGCCCGAAACGATGATATCCGGTTCGAACTCCTCTGCGTGGTCGTGGAGCCCCTCGTAGTCGACGTAGCCGGTTTCCTCGTCGACCTTGTACTGTTCGACTTCGTACACCTGCCCGGCGAAGTTCGCCGGGTGGCCGTGCGAGAGGTGGCCGCCGTGGGTCAGGTCAAGCGAGAGGATCTTGTCGCCGGGTTCGAGGACGCCGAGATAGACGCCCATGTTGGCCTGTGAACCGGAGTGTGGCTGGACGTTGACGTGGTCCGCGCCCCATAGCTCTTTCGCGCGGTCGATAGCGAGTTCCTCGACGTCGTCGGCGTACTCGCAGCCGCCGTAGTAGCGTTCGCCGGGATAGCCCTCGGCGTACTTGTTCGTCAACTCGGAGCTCTGTGCCTCCATCACAGCCTCGCTGACGTGGTTCTCACTGGCAATCATCGCCAGTGTGTCGTTCTGCCGGCCTCGTTCGCCCTCAAGGGCGTCTGCAACTGCCGGGTCCGCTTCCCGTACGGTTTCGTAGCTCATGTATCCGATTCAGGACCGATACGACAATAATCTACCCTTTGACCCACGCGCGTGTAATGTTATCAATACTCGTTCGGTTCCGGGGTGTGGTGGGCGGTGACGACGTGCTGACAACCGTACGTATATATCAGATGACGTTCCACATATGCACACATGGTCACCTGGGGGGTGGCAGGCGAGCGGGTGGGCCGGGACGGCGGTGAAACGCTGGACTGGGATGGGGAAACGGCCGACCCGACCGCACTGGTGCACCAATTACACAATCGAGAGAGTACTGACGGAGAACAGTTACCGCGGCGTGTCGACGATTGTTACCGCGGGTCCGTCACCGAGTTAGCGCTGCCGGCGGTCGATGCCATGGTAACCCGCGTTGATACTGACGCCGATAGCGGGACGGTTGATTCACCGACAACGCTGCAGGAAGGCGAGTACCTGTTGACGATGCAGGCCCGTGCTGCGGATAGCGACCGGGAATCCCCGCTGGGCGTCGTCGACGACATCCGGATCCACGTCCACTTCGACGGCCCGGCGTCGCTCCATTCGGCCGGTATTACCACCGTGCTTAGTTTCCAAGAGCCGACGAGCATTACCGTCGGGTTCGTCTGGGAAACGAACACGGAGCGGCCGCATCTGCAGGTCCCCGCGACGCCCGAAGGGCTCGCAACGGCGATTACGCATCTGAGCGGAGCGCATCACACGATGCAGCCGTCCCGCTCGCATCCGGAACTCCGTGGACACCCGCCGATAGTCACGACCGGCGAGACAACCCGTATTCCGGAGCCGGTGCGACAGAACCGTCCCGAGACTGGTATCACGCTCCGTGTTCCGGAGTGCGAGGCGGAACTGCTCGTCAGCGCGCCGCTGGCGTACTATCTCGGCGCCAAAGTGGTAGTCGAGTCACGGGATGCCGCACTGCTGACGGCCGAAGGCACGTCGGTACACCGCTCTTTCGACGCGTGGCCGTCGCTACAGGCCGGCGTCGCAGCGCTGCTCCGGAAGGTGTTCTACCTCGACTGTCTGGTCAGACGCGTCGACCCGGCCGAGAGTGGCCCTCGTATCACGTCCGCCCTCTCGCTCGACCCGGATACAGTGCGGTCGCTGTCGCCGGCCGGCCGGCTCGAACGGTACATCGAGGTCTCGGACGAGGCCGTGAATTCGATTCTGCCTGAGTGGCCCCTCTCGACGTACGTCTCGCCGGAGCCGGAGCGGGTCCGCTATCTGCCCTTCCTCCTTGACCGGCTCAGTCTCATCTACCTGCCAGACAGCTCACGGCTTGATCAGGATGAACTACTCGACAGAACGCTGGCGGATTCGTATCTGAGTCGCGGATCGGCCGAGCGCCCGCCAGTCATCGAGCCGAACCTGCGCGAGGGCCAACTGCACTCGTGGCTCGCGCCGGGGAACCCGATAGACGCCTGCAAAACGCCACCGGAAGCGTACGTGAACCGCTACCGGAGTCAGAACCGTGACACCGACAGCCAACAGGTCGCGGTCGTCCTCAACGACGAGGAGATGGCAGACGAACACACAGAAGTCACGGAGATATATCGGGCAGCTGACCTCCCCATGGACGTACGGGTCAGCGAACTGCTGTCGGTCAACGAACTGGCCGACGTGTTCCGGCAGCCGACGGAGTTCGTCCACTTCATCGGGCACTGCGACGAGGCGGGACTGCGCTGTCCCGACGGTAATCTGGCACTGTCGTCGCTGTCGGAAGCCCGAACGCAAACGTTCTTCCTGAACGCCTGTGGCTCCTACGATGAAGGGCTTGATCTGGTCAAACAGGGCGCAGTCGCCGGCGCAGTGACACTCACCGACGTGCTGGACAAGCACGCCGCCCTGGTCGGGACCGCCTTCGCGCGCTTGCTCAGTAACGGATTCAGCATCCAGCGAGCGCTGGAACTCGCTCGCCGGCGGATAATGATGTGTAAAGACTATGCGGTTGTCGGCGACGGGACCTACTCCATCGTTCCCAATCCCGCGCATCCTGCAGTCGTCTGGCTCTCCGAAGGGGAGACAGGATTCGACGTGCAGTGTACGGTCGTGTCCCCGGAACGGCCCGGCGAGAGCTACCGCCTGCCGTTCGACGACAGCGCCGCGCTGAACGGCGAACAGACGAGCCACTCGCTCGGTGCTACGGAGTTGGCCGACGCGCTGGGCCAGACCTCGCTGCCTGTCATCTACGACGGGGAGTTCCACTGGTCCGATGACCTGGCCGCGCGCCTCCGGACGGGCTTCTGAGGAAGGGAGAGCTGTCAGACTCCATGGCCGGAGCCGAGGCGGCCGCCGTCTGTTTCCGAACCGACCGACAGAGTCGTTGCGGCGATGCGACATCTTCCGGGAACCTTTCGTACTGGGGGTCAGATTTGAGACGATACCCGGGTCGTAACTTCTGGCGGGAAGGAAACAGTGACACCAGCCACTGATTCGGCCGAATTTACGCGGCGTCACCGAGCGGCATTGGTGGTTCAGTCCGTGGGTCGAACGGCTTCTGCTTAGGATAATTGACCAATATTTTATCGCTGTTCGCTAGTGGGTGTTGTCGGATTGTTGGCGAAATCAACACAGTATGGCCGGTAAAATTAAATATAGCAGTACACTATATACTGGCAAGGGACAATGACCGAAAATCTCCTGCAAGACGACATCGGGTCCATGCTGACCACGGTGTTTGGGGCAACCGACGAGCCGGTGTACGTCGTGAACCCGTCGCGGCAGACCATTTCTGAGCTTGTATCGACACTAGACGCAGATTCGGGCGCTCCGGAAGTTCGGCTGCTGGCCGACGAGCGGGCACTGAAAGACGTCATGGACGACTTCCTCGTTGCGAGCACCGCGGCCGACCTCATCGATGAGGGGCGGCTCACGATGCGACTGCTCGACGACGTGCCGAACCACTCGGTCGCGGTAACTGTTGACACAGTGTACGCGCTCGTCACGATCAGTGATACGGTCGGCGGTCTCGGGACCGACGACGCAGCGTTCGTGGACAACGCCTACGACTACCACGACTCAGCTTGGACGGACGCCGACGAGTACTCACTCCGGACGCCGCCGCTCAACCGCGTCCAGAGCACGCTTGAATCCGATATCGGCCCGGAAACCGCGTCGGACTTCAACGACGTTCTCAGCTCGCTGTCGACGGCCCGCGGCGATGGTGACGGGCTTGATGAGGTCACCATCAGTCTGCTCGTGGCTGCCCGAAACGGCGAACTCCTGTACGACATCAGCAAGTGGGGCGAGGATGTCGGGCTGGCGAGCAAGGCGACGTTCTCGCGGACGAAGACGAAACTCGAAGATATGAACCTCATCGACACCGAGAAGGTCCCGATTGACGTGGGTCGCCCGCGACTCCGCCTGATGCTCGGTGACGACCGGCTCAAAGACGCCGACCCGGACGAACTGGCCTCCGTCGCCCAATCCATCCTCGCCGCGTAGGTTTTTCTCCCTTCACCACGAGGGCTTCGGCATGCGAACTGTCGAAGTCGTCGGGCGTGGACCGGCTGTTGATGCACTTGCCGCGTTTCTCGCTGATATCGACGTTTCAGTAGCACAGCCGTCGACACCAGCGGACAGCAGTGGCGACCTCGCCATCGTCGTCGATACCGTCGGTTCGGAGCGGTTTGCGGCGTGGAACAACCGGGCGAAAGACGATGCCATTCCGTGGGTCGCCGTCGAACTGGGCGGCGTCGGTGGTGTCCCGGTGACTGACGCCGCGATTAGCGGCTTCGGACCTGAGACGGGCTGTTTCGACTGTCTCCGGACGCGGGTCGAGGCGACGGTCGATGACACCGAGGAAGTCACAGGAGCCCCGGCAGCAGCTACGCAACGATTCGCGGGAGCGCTGGCCGGTCGACTGGTGACCCAGTTTCTCGACGGCGACGCTGCCCTCCTTGGAACTGTCACGGAACTCCCGCACACCCAGCGGCGGTTCCTGCCTGTCCCGGGCTGTGACTGTGGCGGGACACAGGGCCATTCCCTCGGCGACGGTCGGCAGACGGCCCCCGACAGCGAGGCGCTATCGCGGGCGGAACTGGGCCTCGACGACCGGGTCGGTATCGCCACGGAGGTCGGTGAGGTCGAATCGTTCCCGGCTCCGTACTACCTGTCGACGCTCGCCGACACCACCGGATTCAGCGACGTGTCGGCCGCCGCCAAGGCCGCCGGTGTTGCCATCGACTGGGACACAGCATTCATGAAAGCGCTGGGCGAGAACTACGAGCGGTACGCGGCCGGCGTCTACCGGGAAGGGAATCTACAACACGGAACAGTCGCCGATGTACCGGCTGCCGTCACACCCGGTACGTTCGTCAGAGACGAGGCCGAGTGGGACGAATCGCATGCGCTCCCCTGGGTTCCTGCCGAGAACCTGCTGACCGACGAGCAGCGGTCGCTGCCCGCCGAAACCGTCCACTATCCGCCGCCCTCGAACGCTGTCAGACCGGCAACGACGACCGGGCTCGGACTGGGCAACACCGTCACGGAGGCCTTGCTGACCGGGCTGTACGAGGTTATCGAGCGCGATGCCGCGATGCTGTCGTGGTACTCGACGTTCGACCCGCTCCGCGTTGCCATCGATGAGCACGAGCAGTACGAAACGCTCCGGCGGCGCGCCACATCTGAGGGCCTCGACGTGACGGCGCTGTTACTGACACAGGACGTGGACGTGCCAGTCATCACTGTCGCACTGGCACAGGACGAGTGGCCGCGCTTCGCGCTCGGGACCGACGCGGATCTGAACCCAGGTGCGGCCGCCGTCGGCGCGCTGGAGGAGGCGCTCCAGAACTGGATGGAACTCGATAGTATGGGTCCCGAGGCGGCCATGGATGCACAGGGTGCTATCGGGCGCTACGCCAAGTCGCCCGGTGAGGCGGCCGACCTGACGGCTGCGGAGACGGCAGTCCCGCTGGACTCGCTTGGCCCTGATGCGGACCTCTCTGGCGAGGCAGAGCTAGAGACGTTGTGTGACCGGGCGGCCGACGCGGGGCTCGCTCCGTACGGGACGCGGTTGACGACGCGCGACCTCGAACAGTTCGGGTTCGAGGCGGTTCGAGTCGTTTGTCCGTCGGCACAGCCGCTGTTCTTCGGTGAGTCGTTCTTCGGCGAGCGGGCCGAAACCGTGCCGGCCGACCTCGGCTTCGAACCGCGACTTGACCGGGATCACCACCCGTTCCCCTAATCGGACCAGTGGCTGTCAGATACCGAACGTCGCCCGCAGCATATCCCGCGAGCCCGGCCCGAGGCCGACGGCGGTAACGGCGATGAGCAACAGCAGTGCGTACCGTGGGCTGTCGTCGATGAACTCCTGGTTGAACAACGAGACGACCAGCGAGGCGACGGCAAGCTTGACAACTAAGAACGGCCAGGATGTGCCGATAGCAGCCGAGAGACCGGCCGGCTGGAGTGCCTCGGTAGCCGTAATGATGAACTCGTTGGCCGGGTGTTTCGGATAGTACGTTAGCGGGACATTGAGTGCGTCGAGCCAGTCGGCCAGCAGAACGTTCGCAACACCGTCGATTGCGTGGCCCCAGATGACCAGCAGGCCGATATAGCCAGTTCCGTCGTTCAGTACCGGGCGGTAGGACTCAAACAGGCGGTACAGTCCGTACGCCAGTGCCGACGCGAGTGCGACAGTCGTGATGAGGACTGACGGGTACAGCGTGGCGTACTCGCGGGCGAGGGCGACAAACGTGAGATACAGAAGCGTCACGGCGACAAAGGCCCCGCCGATAGCGCCGGTCGTCCGGTAGTAGCTGTCGACGACCCCACGCTGTTCGAGGTCCACGCAGACGACGAGGACGAGCAGGGTCAGCAGAAATACCGTGCCGTAAATCACGGGACTGATGATGAGCGAACTGAGCGGATACTCGACGATCGGTGACACTCCGGCGTCGACTGCGCGGTCGGTTGCGTCTTCGACGGTCCGCAACGCACCGCCAAGCAGCATGAACGGCACGAACGCGAAGTAGAGCTTCGGGTCTTCGGCGATGTCCAGTCGCTCCAGAAGGAAGTAGACGCCGACGAGCATATACACTAGAATCAGCATATAGCCGATTTCGGAGACGATAGTGTATCCCGGTTCGGCGATGAGCCGCCCCTCCTGAATGGCCGCCGTACAGCCATCGTACAGCGGTTGTGGGCCGGACGCAGTCATTTCGGCACAGCTAGCCGACTTGGCGTCCGCGTACACTGGCCCCCAGAAGTACTGCCAGAGGAACCGGTCCCAGACAGCCTGTGGAGCGGCCGTAACAGCGCCGACCGCGACGAGAAGGACTGCAACAAAAGAGCCCACCCAGAGCTGGCCGGGCCCGTACTCATCAACGGCTCGATCGAGCGTATCCATGGCCGAGTGACCGGTGGCAGGCGGTTTTAGCGTTCCGGTCCCGTGTGCGTGGCGCGGAATTTCGCGCGGTACTGAACTGCGCGGGGCAAGTGTGTTCAGTCCTGTCTGAGCGCTTCGTTGCCGGCCGCCACGAAGGCCTCGTGTGCCTCACTGTTGGAGGCAACGACGGAATCGCTGTCGTGGGTCCATGGCTCACCGTCAAGGTCAGTGACCATGCCACCAGCCTGTCGGACCATATGGACGCCGGCGAGCGTATCCCAGGGTGCCATCGGGCGCGTGCAAACGAGCCCCTCAAGCGCCCCGTCAGCGACGTGTGCCAGCGTTGCCTGGAACGAACCCAGGCGACGGATGTCGCCGAAGCGGTCGCCGACAGCGCTGCACAACCGACCAAACTCATCTCGGTCATCGCGGTCCCACCAGCCAACAGGAGCCACGGCAAAGGTCTCCGGGTCGGTTCGTCTGCTTACCGCGAGTTCGGTCCCGCCTCGCGTACCGCTCTCCGGGCCGGCGGCGTAGAGGTCACCGTACGAGGGCAGATAGGTCACTGATGCGACCGGCTCACCGTCGACAATTGCGCTGACGGCCGTCCCCCACAAGCGCATCCCACGGACATAGTTCGCCGTCCCGTCGATCGGGTCGATGACCCACAGGGAACCACTGTCGGGGACGCTATCGACCGCTTCAGGCTCGCGGTCAGCCTCGGGCCCGGCCCGCGTCGAAAGGTCTTCCTCACAGAGAAATCGGTCGTCAGGGAACTCTGCTCGAATCGTGGCGACGACCTGCCGCTGGGCGTCGCGGTCCGTCTCCGTAACGAGGTCGTTCTTGTTGGCCTTCGAATCGACACTGAGGTCGCCCCGGAACTGCTCGCGGGCAACGACACCGCCAGCGCGGGCCGCTCGCTCGGCAACCGCCGCCCGGTGGCTTGCATCTGTCATATCTGATGCTGGACCGCCCGTGTTCAAACCATCTCGCCTTCCAGCAAAACAGGACCGACGGTCGGCGATGGGTTACTCCTCTTCGACAGCCTCGTCAACGGCATCGAGAATGGCTTCGGCAATGTCCCGTGCCTCATTGGGCGTGTACAGGACCTGATTCCCCAGCGACTGTTCAATACGGACGTAGCCGTCATCGTCCTCAATGGAGAAAAACGCCGTATTCTCCAGTGGTGGCACGTGCAGGCTGGCCCCCTCGGACTGATCTGTGGCCATGTTATTGTTTAACACATGGAGTGGCTTAAATCTACGGCTCTGGGCGACGATGCTCGCCCAGTTACAAAAATTAATAATTGGACCCCAACGGCTTATACTCATCTCGGATATGTACAAATATGGCATCGATACGTGGGGCGCTTCAGTTTAGCAAGGACATCTCGATTATCATGCTGTTGGGAGTTGTCTACGTCCTTGGGCTAAGCGTCACAACGTTGGTCCGCGCATCAGAGGATCGATTGCCGCGGCTGCACGCTGCTGGTGGCGAGATACGGAACCGACTTCGCCGCCCAGTGTAAGGCACTCGGCAATCGAAATCCCAGCGCTACCGACCGGCACATGAAATCAGGTGGCCGTCCCTAGAGCCTGTCTGTCCGAATTGGTGAGTGTTCACCGACTGTAGACAATACCTGAGCCGCTTCTCTTAGTCTCTCGTTAGGTTCTCAGTGTAGTGCAACTCCTGCAAACGTGGCTGCCTCGCTGGCTGTTGTATTGTGTTATTTGAAATTCTGTAGGCGAAGTCCGCTGCTGATATAGTCTGCTAGTCTGACAGATGTATGCTTCATAACGTACATTAGTGCGTGAATAGTGTCGTTTACTGATAGGTGCCCATTCAACAATCTCATCATGGTCGAAAGAAATTATGCACAATCAGAGGAGAATAGCAGTTCTCATGCTGACTATTGTTATTAATCATGGATTATTCCACCCAACAGCTTTATTATATGCTGCTTTGACATGATACCCTGTGTGGGAACCATGCGGTACCTATCAGAAATGAGCCATTGAAATCAAATAAAATGGGGCCTACCAGCCGTATTCATCGAAAGCCGTTCAGGGGAGTGGAGAGCGCATGTCGCTAGACGCACCAGTTACAGCCGAGGTACGGGAATGACAATACAAGCAAATCAGGCAAATCAAGCAGACCAACAGGGGATCGCAGCCAAGACTGCAGACGAGTTTCTCGTTACGCCCGAGAGCGAAGTCACGCCGGTTTTGAGCGTCGTGATGCCCACGCTCAACGAGGAGAAAGGAATCGTAGAATGCATCGACTGGATCAAGACCGCAATCTCGGAGTTGCGTGTCCCAACCGAGATCATCGTAAGCGATAGTTCGACCGACGCGACGCCCGAGCTAGCTCGCGAGCGGGGTGCGACAGTCGTGACACCTGACGAACCGGGCTATGGCTATGCGTATCGCTACGCGTTTGGCAAGGCACGAGGAGAGTACATTGCGATGGGCGATGCCGACACGACGTACGATTTTAAAATGATTCCACAGCTCCTCGAGCCAGTCCAGAACGGCGACGCGGACATCTGTATGGGGAGCCGACTCGAGGGTGAAATCCGTGACGGGTCGATGCCGCCGCTACACAAATACGTCGGCAATCCGCTCTTGACGCGTTTCCTGAACACGTTCTATGGAGCCGGTGTCAGCGACGCACACAGTGGTTTCCGTGTGTTCACCAAGGATGCGCTCGAAACGCTAGAGCTAGAGACAACCGGAATGGAGTTCGCCAGCGAGATGATCATGGAGGCCGGCGCGAACGATCTCACCATCGAAGAGGTCCCGATTATCTATCACGAGCGGGAAGGTGAGGAAACGCTTGACAGTTTCAGTGACGGCTGGCGACACGTCCGATTCATGCTCGTGAACGCGCCGGATTACCTGTTCTCGTATCCGGCTTTGTTGCTCGTCTCTGTCGGGGCAGTGTTGATGTCGCTGTCAATTGCCCAGCTGTCGATCGGTGGCGTCAACTTCGGCATACAGACGATGGTCGGCGGCTCGCTGCTAGCAATCGTCGGGTATCAGGTCTGGACGCTCGCGCTGTTCAGTTCCATCGCTGCGAACCCGATCAACAAGCCCGACGGCGTACTCGTCGGCATGATACGGGAGCAGTTCCAGTTGGAGCACGGCGCGTCGATCGGCATCCTCGCGGCCGCAGTCGGAATTCTGTACCTCGGGGGCGTGTTCGGACAGTGGCTGTTCGCCGGCGAAGCGGCGTTGCCGTCAGCCACGGCGACCCTTCTGGCCTCCACAGTCGTGGTACTCGGGCTACAGACAGTGTTCGGGTCGTTCTTCATGAGCATGCTGGCAGACAGCAGCTAATCGTTGACTGCCACTTTTCCGGACGAGTCAGTTCTGCGTACATCTGCTAGAGCACGTTCCGTTCTCCGCACACGCAATGTCAGGCTGTGTTCGGTTCTCAGCAACGAACTGCCATTCGTTTCGACCCACGCTGTCGGTACCGTTCGAATAGGTAAGTTGTCTGTACAGTCCGTTGTAGTTCATCACGCTATCGTACTCCGTCCGGGAGTAGCGCTCCTCATCGATACCGTCCTGATGGGCGTCGAGTCCCATCGCGTGCCCGAATTCATGCATGAATAGCGAAGCGGTGACCTTCGTCGAATCGAACCGCTCCATCGCCGCGATTTCAGGCCGTCCCGCGCCGACGAAGTAATCGTCACCGTTGTAGGCGACATCATCGGTGAGCAAGACGTAGTAATAGCCGTCAGAACTGTACTCCGAATGGTTGGCCCGGAAGTCGTAGATATCGTTCCCGGAACCAGCACGGGATTTCGAGTGAACCGTCCCGTTAGCTGAAAGGTTAGTATCATCCGTAACGAGATGGATATCGATCCCAGTGGAGTCGTCCGGGTTCGAAACGGGTGCATTCTCGAACGTCTCGACAATGGATGTCTGGACCGAATCGCTGAGCGTCGTTGCCTGTGTCGAATCGACTTCGACATAAATGTCCGTTCGGAGTGGGTCTGCATCCGGGATAGCCTGCTCACAGCGGACTTCCATGCCGTCCGGATAGCCGTCGCCGTCCGTGTCCGCGTCGGTCGGGTCAGTGTTATAAGTAAACCGCTCTAGCGAATCCGACAGTCCGTCTCCATCTGTATCAGTGGCGTTCGCATCGGCCTGAACCTGCTGTGCGTTCGGCGTATCGGCCCCACCGCCGCTAGTGGTGTTCATTTGCGGCGACATCCCGGCGACTGGAAACACGACACCGGCGAGAAGTAGCGTAGCGAGTACAATGGCACCAGCGCCGACCAGCGGCGCGTTACGGAACCAGTTGCCGGTGAGACGACGGGTGCCGGTAGGGCCGTCTGGACCTTTAGCTTCAATATTAAGACTGAGTCCAGAAGATGCATTCAGACAGAGTCCCAAAAACCGGGATAAAATAGACTTCTGCGACATCTGTACACCAATATTCTTGATCAGAGGTTAAGTAAGTAATTCCCTGAGTATCAGTATCGATTTCGATATCAGGTGCAGATGTACTGCCGAAGTACCCGGGTATGTCTGTCGGTATCTTCAATGGGCTCGATTCAGTAACGGAAGGTAATGCGTGTTACGCGGCGGTTCTGGCTCACGCTCACTGCTATCGGTAGCCTCATCGTGGGTGGTGGGCTCCTCGATGCACCCCTCTTAGTCGTCGGAGCCGTCGGGCTCGCAGGCTGGCTGCTCGCGATGCAGTTTGCGTTCGTTCGTGGCGTTTCTCGGCTCAAAGACGAACTCACAGTTAGCCAGTCGCTCGACCGGTCCCGAATACGGACTGACGCCGAAACGAACTACACACTTGAAGCATCGGTCAACGCTGCCGGCGATCACCTGCCGCTTTCTATCGAAGCACAGATTCCACTCGCAGCGCGGATGGAAGCGGGCCCCACTCCGGATGTCGATCTCGGTGCGTCGATGCAGTCGTCATCAGTGACACTCCCGCTCACCTGGGAGACTGTTGGCAACTACACCGTTCCCGGAGCCACAGTGACGGTCAGTGACGGCACCGGGCTGTTTACCCAGTCGTTCACAACGGGGCCCGGCCCCGAAATAACAGTCGAGTCGCCGTCGGTCGGCCCGATTCACGTTGGCCAGAGTGGGAAACGGCTGCTACGCGGTGTCGGGGAGCACGATGCCCGCGGGCGGACGGGTGGCCTGTCAGCCGAGGAAATTCGAAAATACGTTCCGGGTGACGCACTGAAATACGTCGACTGGAAGGCGACTGCCAGACTGGACGAGGCACACGTCCGTAACTACGAGGCCGAGAGTAACCGTAGCGTGGTCCTCGTCCTTGATCACCGTCAAACGCTGGGCGATGGCGCACCTGGCGAAACGAAGCTAGAGCATCTCAAAGCGGTCGCAGCGGCGTTCCAGCAGCGTGCCGAAGCGACCCGCGACCCGTTAGGGTACGTGACTATCGATGACGCAGGCGTGACGGAATCGAGAGTCCCAGTAGCGCGAGCCGAGGTTTACAGGTCGTGTCAGCATCGGATCAGTGACCTCGACACCGAAACTGAGACGCCGCCGACAGCCACCACGACAGCGACGCACACCGGAACGATGACAGGGATGGTAAATCCGGCGGCGAACACACAATCACCGATAGAAGCGACGCTGCTCGCGTATCGGAGCGCTGCTGGGTCAAAGCGACACCTTCCCGACCAGCCACTGTACAACGGGTTGCAGGCGGCACCACAGGAGGTACGCAGCGCGGACCTGCTGGTCATTTGTACAGACGACAGCAACCCGAACGAACTGCGGAACACAGTTGGACTGGCAAGACGCAACGCAACAGAGGTCGTCGTGTTTATCACGCCGTCAGTGGCCTTCGATACGGACCTCCTCACGGACCTCGATACCGCCTACGAGCGGTATCGGGCCTTCGACCAGTTCCGGCGTGAATTGAACGAAATCGACTCGGTGACGGCCTACGAGGTTGGGTCGCCGGACCAGATTTCGGCGATTCTGTCCGGCAGCCCAGCGAACACAGACCAGCGGGGGTCCGTATGAGTATGGCACTGGCGAGGGGACGGTCGCTTCAATCACTGCCGACCGTGCTCGGCCTGCTGGGCATCGTCGCCGCGGCAGGCGGGCTCGTCCTGGGTGGACCGGTATGGCTTGGCCTCGTCGGTGTTGTCCTGGGCGGGCTCTATCTGTCCGGAACAGTCGTTCTCGCGGTCGTGCTGGGACAGATAGCACTCATCGCAGTTGATGCACCGTCACTGCTATCGCTCGTCCTTGTCGAAGGTGGCCTGTTCCTCGCATTGCTTTCGGTCGCAGTTGAGACACCCGACAGTCGAGTCGCTGGCAACCTCGTGGCGCTTGTCGTGCCACTGCTCGGCGGTCTCGCCTGGCTGTCGCTCGGACGCTTGAACCTAGACCCATTCAGGGCCGGGTCCGCCCTCCTCGTTGGGATTGCCATCGTCGGCTATCTGCTCCATCGCTATCTGCTGCTAGAACTCGATATCGTGACTGAAGACGCAGCTTCGGATCGTGAATTCCTATGAGTCAACCCGAGCCCTCGCAACTGGACGCATCAGCTGATGACAGCGACCAGCAAACAGATGTTGTACCGGATCGCCAGACACTCGAAGCGGAGCTAGGCGTGTTGCGAGAGGAGAACCGCCGGTTACGCGAGTCCTACGCGCATGCAAAGCGGGCAACGTTCAGACGGACCGCATTGGGCTTTTTTGCGGTCGGTGGGCTCTCCCTCATAGCGGCGTTCGTTTTTCCGGCCCTGCAAACTATTTTCATCGCGTTCGGTGGGACCGGTGTGTTCGCCGGCATCGTCACGTTTTATCTCACTCCCGAGCGATTCGTTTCGGCGTCGGTCGGTGACACGGTGTTCGACACGCTAGCCGATGTCGAGCAGCACCTTGTCAGCGAACTGGAACTCCAGACTGAGACGGTGTATGTCCCAACAGCATCCCACCTGGAGATGGCTGCGCGCCTGTTCGTCCCCCAGCACGTCGAGTACGCGGTTCCCGACCCGGAGCAGTTGGGAGAGCTGTTCGTCACGGGCGTCGAAGCGGAGCAAGGTATATCGCTTCCCCCGACCGGTGTCCGGCTATACACCGAGTTCGAGCGAACCCTCTCGGGTGAACTCGATGACGACCCCGATGCAATAGCGACACAGCTGACTGCGGCCCTGTCCGAGCAGTTCGAACTCGTCGACGACACAACAATCGAAATCGGTGGCGAGAACCGAACCGCTTCTATTGCCATCGATAATCCTGCGTTCGGTGACATTCACCGACTAGATCATCCGGTGGTGTCCCTGCTCGCGGTGGGGTTTGCCACGGGCCTTGACAGACCGGTTACCGTCGACACCCGCGATGACGAGCGCTTCAGCGGCGTCGTGACCGTGTCGTGGGACGCACTCGAACAACCATCGGCGCAGTCCAGTGGCACGGCGACTCCGGAACAAGAGACGACCACAATCCCGGAAACCAGCTAACTGCGGTCCGGTCGCTATTCGGAGTCGCGTTTCGTCCCGCCGTCACCGACCGCTGTCTCGACATCCGCACTGTGGTCGGTGTCAGACCCCGGCGGCGTTATCGACTGGAGGATTTCCTCGATAACCGCTTCAGCGGTGATCTGGCTCAGTTCGGCGTCGCTGTTCATAATGAGACGATGGCGCAACACCGGGAGCGCCATCTCTTTTACGTCGTCCGGAATGACATACTCGCGGCCGTTCAGACGAGCGACCGCTTTCGCTGTATTCTGCAGATCGATTGTCGCCCGCGGTGAGGCGCCGTGAATGACGTTTCGGTGGTCCCGCGTTGCGCCGACGATAGCGAGGATGTACTCCTTGATGCTGTCTTCGATATGTGTCTCAGGGACCACTGTCCGGGCGTCCAGAAGTTCGTCCCGAGAGATGACCTGCGAGATAGAGTCCGCATCAAGCGTCGGATTCGCGTCGAACCGGTCGAGGATTGCGCGCTCATCCTCGGAGTTGGGAATCTCAGTGACGAGTTTCATCTGGAATCGGTCGCGCTGGGCCTCCGGGAGTTTGAACGTCCCTTCCATCTCAAGTGGGTTCATCGTCGCAACGACGGTAAACGGCGTCGGGAGTTCGAGCGTCGACCCTTCGATAGACACCTGCCCCTCCTGCATCGCTTCGAGCAGCGCGCTCTGCGTTTTCGGCGGGGCGCGGTTGATCTCGTCAGCGATGACCAGATTGGTAAACACCGGGCCTTTCTGCAGCTCGAACTCGCCGTTTCGCTGGTGATACACTGTCGTTCCGGTGATATCTGCAGGGAGCAAGTCAGGCGTCATCTGGACCCGAGAGTGCTGGAGATCCGTCGCGTTGGCGATAAGCGTGGCAATTGTGGTTTTTGCGACACCGGGAACCCCCTCTAAAAGCACGTGACCGCGCGTAAGCATTGCGACAGTAATGTGTCGAAGAATCTGCTCGTTACCGATAAGAACTGTTTCCGTCTCCTCTCTGAGACGGTCGTACAGTACCGCCGGATCAGTCATTACGTTGACGGTCGGGCCGCTGTTTAATAACGGCTTCCGTTACTCGCTTTACTTGAGCGGATTCCCAGTCCGGGTGACGGCCGCTAAGGTACTTTTCCACGCCGTCTCGGGACAAGTGCGGCTCCGGCTCGCGGCCGCTGTATTCGCGGAATCGATCCCGAATAGGCTCGTCGAGACGGCGGTCGTACGCGAGTAGCGCCCCGACAAGCACGACGCCACAGAACAGTAACAACGCGTCCGACCGCTGCACGGCGAGGACGGCAGCGGCCACTGGCGGAATACTGCTGGCGTGTGAGTAATCCAGCAGGGCCGTGTCGTGATCGGCGACGATGTTCCGGACGAACCGTCGGTTGTCACCTCGTTCGAGCATCGCGTTCACGAAGAGACTCGGGTCACTGACGGCGATAACTCGACCGTCGCCGACCAATTCGCTCGTGACGACAGGTCGAGATGCTAACTGCTCCGCACCGTCGAGATTGGCGTTACCGTTGGTGTCGAGATAGGCGTATTCGGAGGTGTTGACGAGTGGCGTCGCGTTGCCGGCCCTGACAGTCGTGCCGTAGTTGAGGACGATAGTATCGACGCCAGTTGTCTCTGGATAGTCGCCGGCAGGCGTCGCTTCCGGGAGCGAGGAGTTCCGGTAATAGTTTCGGTTGTCGTACACCGGGCGACCGTCGAAGCGTGCATCCGCCCCGACGGCAGCGAGCAGGTCATTCCCGCGTGGGCGGTAATCCTCGGCAACGACGAGTGTCCCGCCGCTTCGAACGAACTCCGCAATTCGTGCCCGCTCGCTTGACGAGTACGGCTCCGCCGGCGAGAGAACGACTGCAACCGTTCCGTCCGCGTCACTCGTTGGATACTGACTCACGTTCGTTCCGACGGTTACGTTTGCACCGGCATCAGCTGCGACAGTTCGAAGCTCGCCCGCCCCGTCCCACTGGGAATTATACGCACCGAACGCCGCTGAAGACGTGCTCGCGGCGTAGACGAGCGCGATGACCGTGAGGGCAGTGTAGGTGGCAAGCAGTAGCTGTGGGAGAGTGAGCGACGGGAGCCAGGAATCGTCGGGAGACGGTTCCGATACCATCAGATCAGCCCCGGCGGGAGAATTGCAAGGATACGTTTGATAACCACGTAAGCAAAGCCCACCAGACCGAGCCCGATGAGCCACCAGAGCCGCCGTCGCCAGCGCGGCGACACGGCCTGCGGTGCGACCAGTTCGACAGTAACGAGAAACCCGATCAGCGAGACGACGAAAAACAGCTCCAGTGTCAGCGCATCCAGGAGGGTCAACACGAGGATGGTCCCAAGCACCCACATGAGATGCCCGTAGATGAACTGCTGTCGCTGTCGGGTCGCCATGATACGGCGTTCTTGTCGGTAGACAGTCAAAGTTCCGACCGACGGGCAACGGTTCAGATTCCCACTGGACAAGCTGATCCCTATGCTAGTGACTCGGTCAGTCGTCGCTAGGCTGTCTTTCGTCGACCGACTCGTCGTCGGGCGTCCGCGTTCGGTCACCACTCGGGAGCAACGAGACCGGTGAGGCCGTCAGATACGGCACCGTTGCGACGAGGGCACCGAACAGGGCGAGCGAGACGCCACCGACGAATATCGCTGTGAGGATCGCTGGCGGCGTCCGCGCGGAAAGACGGAAGCCGAAGAAGACGAGCCAGCCAGCCCGCTCCAGCAGCTGTAACGCGAGAACGGACAGGCCAAGCGCGAGACCGGTCGCTGGGATCGCTATCCGGGCGATATCGGCCAGAATCGTCCGCAGGACCCCCCACTGCGTCGCGCCGGTTGAGCGATGGATACCGATAGCCTGCCGGCGCGCGTGGACCCCCTGTGCGAACGTCGCCGTGGTACTGCCGACGGTACTCAACGCCGAGAGAACGACAAGGACGCCGAGAATCAACTGGACGTTCCCGAACACGCCCTCGACGGAGCGCTCGATTGGCGTTCCGGACGCGTACGACCCGCTGCTTGCCACCGCAGATGCCAGCCGGCGGTCGCCGGTCACCTCGTAGTCCGCCGTGGTGAGGGTGGTCCCGTTGACTGTCATTCGATAGGTGTACGTTCCGGGCTGGCTACGTCCACCGTCCGGGGAGAACCGCGTTTGCGTGACGTTTCCGGGCGGCATATAGACGGTCCGGTTCCGGGAGACACCGGGACCGATGACGCCCACGTTGCGCGTAAGCGGTTCCTGCCATGGGTTTGCGAGCCCGACCCTGAGCGTCGGCGTCGTCAGGACCGAGCCCGATGACGGAGCTATCGACAGCTCCCCGTACAGTTCCCGCTCAGTTCCACGGACGATTTGAATATCGTGTGTCGCCGTCTGATTTCCGGACCGGGCCGTTATCGTGTAGTTCCCCGGCTCGCGTGGCAGGGGAACAACGGCAACACCGCTCGAGCCAGTTCTGAGCGACGGGCCGTTTACCGTGACGGTGGCGTTCGAAACGCGCTCGCCAGTTTTCGTGACGACAGGGACGGAGAGTCCCGACCCGGGCGGAGCCTGTGAGGGCAACTGGCTCGGAATCTCGATAGCGTTCGGCGAGACGACGGTCACTGGGTGGGTGTACTCCCCGGCAGTAGCGTTTGCGGTCCCCAGCTCCGACGCGGTAACGGAGACAGTACCAGTCCGCTCCTGTCCCGGCGGAACAGCCACTGTCGTTGTTCGCCGGTCGCCCTGATACCGGACTGTGACTTCCCGGTCCGCCCGCTCGTTGCCGACGTTTCGGACGGCGACGGTGAGGTTAACTGTGTCACCTTTTGTGACGCGTCTCGGACCTGACAACCCCGTCACGACAGCGCCCGACTGGTTAGCCGCGACACCGTCGGCATCGTCGATCTCAGACACCGGGCCCTTCACGCGAATCATGTGGACCTGCCCTGGCCCGGTCGCCAAGTCGGCCGCGGAGTCAAGCGGCAGAATGAGCAAGTCATCGAGCGTTCTGGGGGCGTCGTACCGTCCGACGATGGTGACCCGGCGAACCCCAGGCTTGACGCTCCCACTGACGGTCAGTTCGTCACCGACCTCGACATCGAGCGTCTGTGCAAGGTCGCTCCCGATGACAGCCTCGTCGTGTCGCTGTGGTCGCTGGCCTTCGACCAGCGTGGCTCCAGTGACGTTCGCGAACGCATCGTACTTCGCCCCGTGAGCCATGTACGGCTGGCCGTCCGAAACCTGAGCGTAGATGATCTCCGGGCTGGCCGGTGTCCCGTCGGCACTCAGGGCGGAGGCGTACTCAGCATCAAGCCGACTGTTCAGCGGGTGGGGCGCGCCGGCTTCGGTGATGGTCCCAGTGCCGCCCGCTTCACCGCCAAGCGGGGAGGCGAGGCCGGCCAGCGAGACAACCAGCAGGAACGTGATGCCGAACACGGTCAGCGTCGCCGCCGTCGGCACGACCGAGCGCCACGAAAGGAACGTCGGTGTGACCCAGCTTCTGAGCGTCGCAAGCGTCGACTGCCCGGACTGGCCAGACCGAGTATGGCGGTTTCCGAGAGAGGCCGGTGGACGAGTCGCCGCAGGATAGGCCGCGAGCGCGCCGGCAACCAGCCCCATCAGAACAAAAATGCCGGCGACGCCAGCGACGACAGTAGCGCTCTGGCCGGTGACAGTGATATCGAGCGCGATTGGGAGCCCGACGAAAATCGCGACGTTGACGAGTGCCTTGATAAGGATGAGTCCGACGGCGTAGCCCAGCACGACGCCGGTCGTGACGAGGAGGCCGGCACGAAGCGTAAACAGAAGCCCCACACGCCACCCCGACGCGCCGGTCGAGCGAATTACCCGTATCGCATCGAGTCGGTCGCGGACGCTCATCCGCGTGACGTTGTAGACGACGATGAGAACCAGCAATCCGCCGGCAGCCGCGGCGATACCCAGCGCCCAGAGCACCTGCTCCAGACCGCCAAGGACGTACAGGAGCGCGCTGACAAGCGGTGCCCCTTCGTTCGGGAGGCTCCCTAGCCCGGTTCCGCTCGGACTGTGGTTGATGACGAAGTAGCCGGTGACGCCGACCCGCTGGGCGGTCGAGGCGTTTGTCGCGTACCACTGGTTCGAGAGGAACGTCGTTCCCCGCTGCTGTGGCACGACCGTGAGCGAGACGGTGCTGTTCGACCCGCTGACCGTTCGGGTCTGTTGCTGGGAAACTGGTCCCCGGCCGTCGACGCCGTCAGGAAGTGTCGGTAACCGACCTTCCTGCCACTGGGCCGACCCCTCAATGAGCACCCTGGGCGCATCGGGTGGGATGCCGACGAGACGAAGGTCGGTCCCGTCTGTGGTCGCCGTCGCTGTCGGGAGCACGGTGATATCCTCACCGGGTTCCGGCGGGCCATGTTCCGCGTCGTGGTAAGTGACTGTCCCGGAGTTCGCAAGCGGTTCGGCGAACGTTTCCGAGTACGTGACGGCGGTGAACAACAGCAAGACCGTGCCGATGAGAAACGCGGCCGTCACGGCGACGACGACGACGGTGAGCCGATCTCGTCTGGACCAGCGAAACAGGAGAGCGTTTCTGTATCCCATCGATTCGTTAGTTCGTCTCCGTTGACGGGCTCGCGTCCGGCGTCGAGGCAGTATCCGAGACGAGCGTGCCGCCGCGGATGAACAGCCGTTCGTCGAACCGCTGTGCCAGTTGCGGGTCGTGGCTGATGACGACGAGTGCAGTTTCCGTCGATTCCTTCATGCTAAACAGGAGGTTTAGCACCGACTCGGCGGTGTCCGGGTCTAGCTGCCCGGTCGGTTCGTCGGCGAGAATTATTTCGGGACGGTTTGCAAGCGCTCGTGCGATAGCGACCCGCTGTTTCTCGCCCCCGCTCAGCGTCGCGGGGTACTGGTGTTCGAGTCCGGCGATGCCCAGTCGTTCGAACAGCGTGTCCAGCCAGTCGGGGTCACGGTTGCCCGCGTGTTCCTGCGGGAGCGACGCGTTCTCGCGGGCGGTCAGGTCACCGATGAGCTGGAAGTCCTGGAAGACGAACCCGAGCGTCGTCCGCCGCAGGCTAGCGCGCTGGCGTTCGGACAGGGCACTCGCATCTCGGCCGGCGACCTCCAATCGACCGCTAGACGGTGGTTCTAGGAGTCCGAGGACGTTGAACAGGGTCGACTTCCCGGCCCCGCTAGGTCCCTGCACGAGCATTGCCGCGTCGGACCCGACGGTAAGTGAGACGCCATTGAGAATCTTGGTGCCCCGTCGTGTGACACACAGCCCTGAGCCGACGAGGACGGGGTCAGTCATTGTCGGCCTTTCTGCCGGCCCCGTATTGTATGCCACGGTTACATACACGGAAGGGACCGGGAGTGGGAGGACCCGTTAAATCGTGTGCGCTCAGCAGTTTGTTCGGTTCCCGCCGGGGCGAACGAGGTACACGGAGTCGAGCCCCCGGGTGTCATAGACTACGTCGTTCTCGTACCGCCACTCCTCCAGCGCCGCGGGCGTGGTCTTTTCGCTTCCTGCCGGGAACAGGTGCGCCCCGGTTGTCCCCCACGACGCCCGCGACAGCGTCGGGCAGCTGGGTTCCATCCCGCCACCGAGCCACCGGGCGGTCGGCTGGTACGTACCGTTGGTTGAACCCGGATAGTACATGTCAACGATACGGCTGAACGGATGGTCGGAAGCCCACTGTTCGTCAACGTGGTCTGCGGTGAACGTCGCGGCTGCGAACTGCGATTCGGTCGCCCCTGTCGGGAACGCTAGCGTGTCGAGATTGACGAACGCGATAGGCATCGTCACGACTGCGGCGACCACGACGACGATTGTCAGAACTGTTGCGAGTCGATGGCTATGGGCCTTTGGCGACCCAAGTCCGCCGTCCGGTGATGGCGACCGCCGATAGGCAACTGACGCGATGCCGATGCCAGCGAGCACGAACACGGGCAGATGGACGAACGTCTGTCCGCGGAGCGCCGTCCCGTAGTACTCCGGCGTCAGCGAGGCGGTCAACGAGAAGTACACAATAACGATCGGCGCTAGCAGCAGCGCAAGCATGACCGGGCCGATCAGCCGGCGGTCGCGGCTCGCGCGCGGAAGGCCAACGACCGCAAACACCACCGGGACAGCGAAGGCCGCAACAAGCACCAGAAGGCCGGTCGGCGTGGTCTGTGTCCCGGGAAACACGGTCTGTAACGCGTTCGCGCCGAGCGTCAGGAACCAGAGACCGACCGCGCCGCCGACGGTCACCCGCTGCAGGCGAGCGCTCGTCCGCTGGAACCAGACAAGCGTCGCCACCAGCACGACCACCCAGGCCAGGAACAGCCCCGGATACGCGCTGATACGGTCGACGTAGGGAACCACCAGCTGGGACTGCTCCGCGAACCGGTAGTACCCCCACATATACACCCAGAAGCCTGCGACGACGGCGAGGGCAGTAACAGCGTCACGACGCGACGGAATCATAGCGAGGTGGGCGGCTAGCACTCCTGTCAGTACCAGCCCGGCAATAAGCGAACTGAACGTATGCAGGAGCGGGAAAGCAGCGAACAGGACGACCACGACTGCCCCCCAGCGACGCCTGTATCGATCCGTCGTGAGCAACCGATGGACGGCAATCGCAAACAGTGGCAGCAAGAGGAAGGCCAGCGCCTCTTCGTCGGTCTGGCCAGTCCGACGGAGATAGATTCCCTCCACTGCGAGCCCCATCCCGACCACGCCCATCGCCAGCGTCGTCCGGGAGTGACGCCAGCGACTCGACTGTGCGAGGCGTTTGACTAGCGCCATCGCCGTCAGACAGGACGCTGCACCGGTGACCGCGACGACCGGCTGGGCGATGTACAGCGGCCGCTCACCGGTAAGCGAACCGACGACCGTCAGCACAGCAGTAAACACGATGTTGTCCGCGCGGAACCGTGTGAGTGGAAACGTCCCCGTCCGAAGCGTGTCTCTCGCCAGCGCGACGTAGCCGAATCCGTCTAGCGTCGAGGGCAGCGGTGTCCAGTGGAGCGTCGTCAGTCGGGCCGCGGCTGCCACGGCCAGCACAGCCACGATGAGCAGCACTCGTCCCGTCCGGCCGTCACTCATTGGCGGGTCCTACAGCGGGTGGGTGTAAGATAGTTACCGCATTCCGACGGCCCCGTCGTGCTTACCGTCCTCGTCTGAATTTACATGGGCGTCCCTGCGTTGTCGGTAGCGATGGCCGCCGACCCGTCGACCCCGACACCAACAAACCACGACTGCCGGGTTGCCACTATCAGATTCAACAGTTCGTACGCGTCACTCGTTTCCGCTGGTGCGCGCTGAAGACAGCAGTTCCAAACAGAATTGCGGACCACAGCAACGAAGGCCAGGGACTGGACGGTCAGCGGTCCCCGTTCGACTTGATCTCGCGGGCGCGGTCCACAGCCGCTTCGGCCCGTGACCGGTCGACTGATGTCGGCGCGAACGCTGCGGTCTCGAAGGTTTCGACCACTGTTTCGAGATCTGCCATCCGGTCCTCTGGAACGCCGTGCTCCTGACTTCGCTGGAGGAGTTCCCAGTGCGTTGCCCCTTCATCAATCCCGTTTTCCACTGCTAGCACGTCGTGAACTGTGGTGTACGCGACCATCGCTGCGGCGTCGTAGTTCCCGCTGTCCAGATACGATTCAGCGCGGTCCTCGAATGTCGGCGTCGTTTCGTCTGACGACGTCGCCGATGGGTTAGGGTCAGTCATTGACGTGTCACCCGTCTCCGTCGGGACAGGCGAGTCCGTCTCCCGGGATTGGCGGACCCGTGGCACGACAAACCAAGCGGCGACGACAACCGCAAGCGCTACCCCGCCGCCGAAGACGGGCAGCCAGCTGGAGCCGATAACCGCGTTCCTGAAGGCTGCTGCCGGGTTCCCGTCTGAGCCAACCGGTGGGTTGCCGCCGCCGGACCCGGCCGCCAGCGTCGCCGTTGCAGTCGCGTTACCGAGGTTTGTCCTCGGCTCGTCGTACGTGGCGGTAACAGTAACGGACTCGTTGCCCTGCGGATTCTCGAAAACGGTCTGGAACGACCCGTTCCGGTTCGTCTCGACCCGCTGTGTTCCGCCAGCACCGATCTGCAGGCGTACCGGGCGACCCGTCACAGGGTCTCCAGCAACGGTCTGGAGTTGCCCCCTGACGAGAGCCCCGCCATCCGTGCGTGATGCACTCACTGAGAGGTTCGTTCGAGTCTCGACGACGACAACAGGAGTCTCCGACTGGACGCCTGCAATCGCTCGGTCTGCATACGGAACCCGGGCGACGACCTGACGCTCCCCGTCGTTTACCGTCGCCGGGAGTCGGATCGTTTCTGTGACGGTGCCGTTCGGTCCGGTCGTCGTCCGTGCAATGACAGTGTCACCAATAGCAAACTCAACCGGGACCGCATCGACACCGTCCGACGCGACTATCACGGACGCCGTGGCGTTGAGTTGGTCGCCGTATCCCACCACGTCCGGTGCAATGTCGCTCGTCACGTTCGGGGTCACCTGTTGTACGTCAATGGTGAACGTGTCGTTGTCGGACAGGTACACCGAGTCAGCCTCCGGAACGTACTCGATCGATATGGATTGCGACCCGAGTCTGACCGAGCGTGGCCGGTACTGCGTTTCGAACACGCCGCTCGAATCAGTCTGCACGGTTCGCGTCCGGTTCTCGATCCTGAGTGCGACCGCCTTGTCCGCGATGACTGAGCCGTTCTCAGTCTGTATCTGCCCGGAGACCGTTCCGGGGTCACTGAACGATGCGGTCGAATCTATCGGCTGAACCGTGAGTGTCGTTCCGACGAGCGTCTCTTCACGGATAGCCGCCTGCGTCGCCGTGATGTTCGCTGTCGTCTCATTGATCTCGGTCTGTCCAGAAGACAGGTCGACAGATGTGGTGTTCTCGATCCGTTCGAAGTTCTGATTCAGTTCGTCGCCTCTGTCGCTGATGTTCGACGCTGTTCGCTCCATCGCACGCGCAGTGATGCGGGCTTCGCGTTCGTTACCGCGCTCGCGTGCTGTCTGATACGCCGCGTACTGTTGCCGATACCGCTGGACCTCGTTCGTGAGATTCCGCTGGTTCTCGCGCGCAGCCTCGAACTCCCTCGCCGCGGTGTCGTCCGTCTCCGACGACGTGTCTCCGGCGACCTCGACGTACTGCTCTAGACGCGTGTCGTAGTCGTCACCGAGGACCGACCGGGCCTGGTCGTACTGGGCGTTCGACAGCGCAATACTGCTGTTTTCCAGCCGCCCGCCCATTGTCCGAGCTAACCAGGCGGCTGTTTCGTCACTGTACTCACCGTTTGATACCGAATCCGGGTTTTCCTGTTGCGTCTCGTTGTTGTCCGCCGGGGTCTCCACCTGACGGTCCAGAGCCGGCCCCCCGACCTCGGTTCCCATCGCTGCCACCCCACCAGCGCCCGCTGTAAGCCCTAGTATGGTCAAAATAGTAAACACGGCCAACGACTGGCTCCGGAACACACCGAGGTATTCTCCCGGTTTGATAAAATGCGTTCGGTTGGCTTACCGGAGACAGTTGCAATTATGGACTGAGACAGAAAGCGAAGCAATCAGCTATTTTTTTACCGTGCCGATATGACTCACTGCCAATGGCTGAAACCAAGGCGTGGAAACTACTCTTGCCGCGCCAGCTCCGCCACCTCCCGGCCGATCTAGCAGGCGTTGTCGGCGTTGTAATTCTGACGAATCTGGCCGCCCTGCTGCCGGTCGTCTCCGAAACACCGGTCCGTATCATCGCCGGGCTTGTGTTTGTCCTTTTTATCCCCGGCTATGCGTTCATTGCAGCGCTGTTTCCAGAAGCCGGGAGCGGCCCCAGTACTGACGGTGAAACCGTTTCGAACCCGCAAGCGGACGGAATCGACGGGATCGAACGGACTGCACTCTCGTTCGGGCTCAGCATCGCTCTCGTTCCGCTGGTCGGTCTGGTGTTGAATTTCACGCCGTGGGGCATCCGATTGCTTCCGATTCTCGTCTCGCTCAGTGGACTGACGCTCGTGTTGACCGCTGTCGCGGCTGTCCGACGCTGGGCGTTGCCCGCCGACGAACGGTTCCGCGTTCCGTATCGTGCGTGGCTCAGTGCCGGACGTGAGGAGCTATTCTCGCCGGCCTCGCGGACGGACGCCGCCCTGAACGTGCTGCTAGTCCTGAGCATCCTGCTTGCAGCCGCCAGTGTCGGGTACGCTATCACGGTGCCGAAGGACGGTGAGCGGTTCAGCGAGTTCTACCTGCTGACGGAGGGCGAAGACGGCGAACTCGTCGCTGACGGCTACCCAACGGAGTTTGAGCGGGGCGAAGGCCGCTCGTTGATCGTCGGTATCGGGAACCAAGAACACGAACAGACGGAGTACACCGTTATCGCCGAGTTACAGCGCGTCGAGCGCGTCGGCAACGAAACGCAAGTCCGGGAGCGGTCTGAGCTACGGCGTTTCCAGCCGACGCTGGGACACAACAAAACCTGGCAGCGCCAGCACGAGGTGGAGCCAGAGATGACTGGGGAGAGACTCCGGCTCCAGTACCTGCTGTACCGTGGCTCACCACCCGAGACCGTGGACCAGACGACCGCGTACCGTGAAGTCCATCTCTGGGTGAACGTTACCGGCTGACCCACGTTCTCGTAGAGGACAGCACGACCCCGGTAAAACGGGGCTGTCCTGCTGCCTGCGGTTTGAACATCGAATCCGGCGAACAGCTTTTGTTTTCTCGGCCCATTTGTTTCACGGTGTACCCCGCAGGCCACTTCCTCCTCGCAGCCGTCCCGCTGACGGTGTATACGGTGGCTCGGTGGCGTCGCCTCCCGTCCGGGCCGGTGGTACTGCTCCTGCTTGTCGCGACGCAACTGCCGGATGTAATCGACAAGCCGCTCGCGTGGACATTCGCTATCCTTCCGAGCGGGCGAATGCTGGCCCACTCGCTTGTCGTCTCGCTACCTGTCCTCACCGTCGTTGTACTGCTGGCTGCCCGCCGTGGCTACGGGCAGTACGGAATGGTGTTTTCCGCCGGCTACCTCTCACACATCGCGGGCGACTTCTATCCGATTGTGCGGCTCGGGATGGAGTACTACTTCTTCCCGAACCTGTTCTGGCCGTTGCTGGCGGCAAACCCCGATAGAACGCCGTCGTTTGCGGCGCATTCGCCAGACAGCCTGCTCTCGCTTGCTGTCCCTCTAATCGTCTTCGGAGTGGCCGTCAGCTACAGTCTCGTGACGGTGTACCGGAGCGACAAACGGGTCACAGTAGAGATACCACTGCGCTAGCGCTTCGTCCATCGGCCCTTGTAAGCCGAAGTGGCGGTTCGCCAGCGGCAGACTCAAGTTAGCAGCCAGATGTCGCCGCTGCTGTTTCCAGCACTGAACCCAAGGAAAAAGTAAAACGGCTGCCTCAGGCTGGGGCCGCGGATTCGATCGGCGCTTCGCCGCAGTTGACACAGATGTACTCGTCGTCAACGGTGAGCACGACCGGTGAGTTACACTTGATGCACTTGATCTTCGCCGCACGGGATGGCTTTGCGTAGTCCCCCATTGTATGTACCTTACATTGTCATGTTATCTGTAAAATAATATAAAATTACCCCTTTCAGCAACATTGTGTCTGCAACCGTTGGTGACATGATAGTTCAGTTATCCGCAAAACGTAGACTTCGGATAGGTATACAGCGGGAAAGAAGATCGCGTCAGAGAATAACCGAAACCGCTGCGTAAACTGGAGCGGTCGTTAGTCGCGCCGTGCCAGGAACCCGGCGCCTAGCAGTGCTAGCACCGCGACGAGGACGGTGAAACCGGGACCGCTCGAACTCGTGGTTTCGACCGTGCCCTCTGTTCCGGTTGTGCCCGTATTGTCGGGTTGCTGTGCCCCACCACCTGCGGTCGTAGCTGCTTCCGTTGGGTCCGCTCCGCCTCCAGCCTCGGTGTCGGTGTCAGTCGTAGTTTCGTCCGCCGTGTCTTCTTCAGTACTCTCGTTATCGGAGTCGTCGTCCCCGCTGTCCTCATCGCTATCTCCGTTATCACTGTCGTCGCTGTCGTTGTCGTTGTTGTCGTCGCTGTTGTCGTTTCCGTTGTTGTTGTTATCGTCGCTGTTGTCGCTTCCGTCGTTATTGTTGTCGTCGTTGTCGTCGCTGTTGTCGTCGCTGTTGTCGTTTCCGTCGTTATTGTTGTCGTCGCTGTCGTCGTTGTTGTCGCTTCCGTCGTTGTCGTCGCTGTCGTCGTTCCCGTCGTTGCTGTCACTGCCGTCATCCGAATCTGACAGTGTGACCGTTCCGGTGGTAGAACTAATCTCGTTGGAGTCTTCGCCAACGGCAACGTGCACGTACGTGTACGTCCCGTTCGACCAGGAATCGAGCGTTTCGACATCAACGGTCGTATCGGCGGCATCAGATACTGTTGTCGCCGAGGCTTGCATCATGTCATCACCGGTTGAATCCGGCGATGCTTCAGAGAGCACAAATCCAAACAGGCCAATCAATCCCGCGGACGGCATCGCCCCTACTGTTGTCGAGTCCCCACCCGAAAAGGTGGCGTCATCATCCATCGACGAGACACCGTTGACGCCGTCGAAGGAGTTCTCGACCGTGACCTGATCTTCGGAGAAATTCTCATCAATGTCGCCGGTCACCCGGACGGTGCTCGTTCGCTGTTGCAGCTCGTCCTCGTCGAACAACAACACGGCGTGCGTGACAGCGTCGTCTTCTAGTTCGGTCTCGATATCGAGTGAGACGTTATCCCCTGCGGCGACATCATCGGCAGTCGTCTCGACCGTGGATGGGCTTTCCTGAACTATCGTCTGTTCGACACCGACAACGGTCACGTTGCCATCGGTCGAAACGTTGTTGTCCGAAACGGACAGGCCCTGTCCGTCATCGACAGTGACCAGAATGAAGCCGTAGGCACCGCCCGAGTCAGGTGTGTACGAGGTTTCGAGCACACCGTTGTCATCTATTGAATCGACACCTTCCGCGTCGTCTAACAGTTCGACCGAGTTGGCGTTGGAATCGTTCGTAAAGATACTCGCTAGATCGGTTCTGACGCTTCCTTCGCTAAATCCGGCCGATTCTGGGCCTTCAGAGAGTCTAACAGCAAGCAGTTGTGCCTCGTCGCCAGCTAGTCCAGTGGTTCCAGCCCCCGTAGTTGATTCGAACGTAAGATCCACTGACTCGCCCGTCTCGTGAATCGTATACTCGTCCCTGTTGAGGGGAACGTCACCGGTCTGTGCAGACTCGATGTTAATGTACGTCTCTGGGGCTGCTATCGCTGTTGGGCCGGTAGAAGACGTCCGAAGCGGGAGCAGTGACCGCTCCCACACATCCACGTTTTCCGTCACTGCCGTCGTTTGTCCGTCATCTACTGGCGTTGCCGCCGCCGACGTTACCGACAAGGGAGCCGCTAACACCAGCAGCACTGTAATCGCACAAATTACAGTATGTTTCCCTCTTGGTGTTTTATACATTACTGAATTTTTTCGGAGGGGTGCGGTATAATTCTTATGCAGTGACACTCAGCGCCACACAGTGTCATATAACGGTTGCAAAACACGTCGACACTGTCTTGGGATTTTACAGCGCGAATCCCGAATCGTGTCTTGAGACGACACCCTATTCGCAATGATGAGAACTGTACAGGAGAGCGACGGTTTGCGGCCATCCAGTCAACAACGTACCCGTATGTGGAGTAAGCAGGATGAGATATCGCTGTGGGGTCGGTCTGATGCAGTAAAAGTCGATGGTGAAATGTGTGACTTATTCGGTGAACGCGGCCAGTGACGGCCGCCCGATCAGTTATTCTTCCTCGTCTTCGTCGTCATCCGCAGTGTTATTCGGCCCGCCAGCGTTATCCGGTGGACCGCCGCCGTTACCCGGGCTACCACCGTTATCAGGGCCGCCGCCCGGACTTATTGCCACCGTCCCGGTATCAGAGTTGATGGTACCGGACTCGGTACCGACTGCGACGTGGACGTACTGATACGCACCGTTCGGCCAGGAATCCAGCGTCTCAACAGTTACGTTGGCGTCGGAGTCAGCGCTGACGACCGTTGCAGAGGCGTGGATGACCTCGCCGTCGGCATCCGATTCGGCCTCGGAAACCACTGTGCCGAATAGACCCTGTACCCCAATTGCAGGTATCGACTGGTTTGTGGAGAGATTGACACCTGCGATACTGATGTTGTCATCAACTGTCGCAACACCGCTGACGTTGTCAAAGGAATTTTCGACAGTGATCTGGTCCTGACTGAAGCTCTCGTTTAGCTCACCAGACACCGTCACCGTACTCGACTGCTGCTGGAGTTCGCCCTGCTTTACCAGCACCACTGCGTGCGTGACGTTTTCATCTCCTATCTCCGTTGCAACGTCTAGCGTGACGTTGTCTCCGGGATTGACCGGGTTCTGCGTCGGCTCGACGGTCGAAGCGTTGTCCTGCACAACCGCCTGCTCGACACCGACGACGGTCACGTTCCCGTTCACCGACACGTTACCGTCAGATACAGACAGCCCCTCTTCGCCGCTGTCGACAGTCACCAGGGCGAAGGCGTAGACACCGCCTGACTCGGGAGTGTAGGACGCGTTTAGTTCACCCTCGTCACTTATCGCTCCAACGCCCTCTGCATCATCAAGTAGTTCCGACGAGGTGATATTCGAGTTGTTTGCGAGGACGTCTCCGAGTGAGCCCGGGATATCGCTGGTGTTTGCCCCTTCGGTGGTCGGGGCTTCATCCAACTTGACAGCCAGTAGTTGCGCCTCGTCGCCGGCAAGTGCCCTCGTCCCGGCACCGATTCTCGGTTCGAAAGACATGTTTATCGACTCGTTGCGCTCATGGATCGTCGCCGTCCGCTTGTTGAGCGGTAAGTCGCCAGTCGCAGCTGATTCGACGTTGATGAACGTCCGCGGTGCCACTATCGTGGTCGGCCCCTCTGAGGTCGTTCGCAGCGTGAGCGGGGACCGCTCCCACACGTCGACGTTTTCGGTCACCGAGACTGACTGACTCTCGGCAACTGGGGTTGCCCCGACAGTGGACATCACTGATACCGGACCAGCGAGTATCAACGCGACTGCCATCACGAAAATGGCAATCGGTTTTACTATTGGTATTTTTACCATTACTGAAACATTACTGAAGCCTGCGGCATATTTCTTGTGCAGCGATACTGTTTTGATGCATTCAGAACCCTTCTAAGAGCATTTAGAGTGAAAAACTGGGACAGAATTGATTGTTTTCTTAAAATTGTTTGTTTTCTATAAGTATTAGCAAATGAGCTGGTAATTAACCGATGCTAAACTAGTCTGTATACTAATCAGTAACCGCAGTCCGCGTTTAGCGCTGTAATTACGGAACTGGTCTGGGACAGTCCAGTGGAGGGGTGGCTCCATCGGGCAGGCTTCATGGGCTAGTCACTGAGGGTTGCCGGGTACGCGGCGCTGCAATTCCACCTGATTCCCACCGAATGCCCGAACGCATGACATCGACTTG
>ENA-ORCS01000384-ORCS01000384.1-marine-metagenome-genome-assembly--contig:-NODE-384-length-34600-cov-3.753034_pt1 | contig 34600 bp, 33 predicted proteins | sample MGYA00237781_ERZ508513 | MGnify/ENA primary metagenome ERZ508513 (study PRJEB26184, sample SAMN06268793) | marine metagenome | isolation source: Eden Landing Ponds, San Francisco, CA, USA | place...
CCCCCGCCGCCGTCGCCGCCTCGCCCGCACCGCTCGCGAGCCGTTCGAGTTCGTCGAGCACCGCACGTGGGACGACGTACTCGGCGCTGTCGGCGTCGCCGTCCGTTCGACCGTCGCCCGTGCCGGCGCTGTCGGCGTCGCCGCCGGTTCGGTCGCCCGTCGCGTTCCTGGCCTCGGCGGCACCGACGTCCGTCAGGTCGGCACCGACCCTGTCGAGTTCCTCGAACACGCGGACGTTACATTCGACGGGCATCATGAGTGCGTTGGCGTCTACCACGATCATTCCCGGAGCGTGCCGATGCCGATGAGCCGCCATCGGCCGCCCAGGCGGCGGTTGATGGCGATCTTCGCGCCCTCGCGGGCACAGACCGGCCGCCGGAGCGCCACTTCACACTCGCCATCGCGAGCGCTGGTGACTGACCCCGCCGTCTTGGCGGTGCCGACGATCATCATCAGCGGTTCACCGGTCGAGATCTCCTCGACGGTCCCCTCTTCCTGGCCGACGATCCGGTCCAGCAGGTCCACGTCCATCGTGAACTCGTGCTGGGTCGGCGGGAGGGTGCCCGGTTCGCCGGCGACCTGCCCCGCGAGGGCGTCGCCTTTCGTCGTCGCCGGGTCCAGTCCCGTCCCGACGCCGAGCAGTCCGCCCGGTGTGGCGGTGTCGACGGTTTCGCCGCCGGCCTGGAGTGACCTGACTGTGGTCTCGACGGGGACCCACTCGGTCTGGCCACCCTCTTCGACCTCGCGGCCGGGGCGCAACTGGAGGTCGTCACCGCTCTCGAGTTCGCCCTCGACGAGCGACCCGCCCAGAACGCCGCCGACCAGCGAGTCCCAGGTCGTCCCGGGCCGGTTGATGTCGAAACTCCGGGCGACGAGCATCTCCGGGTCCGCGTCGGGGTCCCGGTCGGGCGTGGGGATCTCCCGTTCGACGGCGTCGATGAGGACGTCCACGTTGGCACCCTGCTGGGCGCTTATCGGGACGATGGGGGCATCCTCGGCGACGGTGCCCTCGATGAACTCCTGGATCTGCTGGTAGTTCTCGCGGGCGCGTTCCTCGCCGACCAGGTCGATCTTGTTCTGGGCGACGACGATGTTGTCGATGCCGATGATGTCGAGTGCCATCAGGTGTTCTTCGGTCTGGGGCTGGGGGACCTCCTCGCTGGCACTTATGACGAGGACGGCGCCGTCCATGATGGCGGCGCCCGAGAGCATCGTCGCCATGAGCGTCTCGTGGCCGGGCGCGTCGACGAACGAGACCGTTCGCAGTACGTCGGTCTCGACGTCGTGGTCGTCGCAGGTCTCCTCGACGGTGAACGCCTCGGGTTCGCCACAGTCGGGACAGCGCCGGAACGTCGCGTCGGCGTAGCCCAGCCTGATGGAGATACCGCGTTTCATCTCCTCTGAATGCTGGTCCGTCCACTCGCCTGAGAGGGCCTGGACGAGCGTCGTCTTGCCGTGGTCGACGTGGCCCACGAGTCCGATGTTCACCTCCGGGTGTTGTGTGTTCGTCATCTCGAGAGTAATCTTGGGGAATCTTCGCCCTCTGCGCCTGATAAACCTACTGTTTGCGTCCCCACACCGCTGGCCCGGGCCCCGTTTCTCGACTCTCCGTAGCGAACGCGCCGTCAGTCCCCGTCCCCGGCGAGAACCGCTTCGACGCGTGCCGTCAGGCGGTCGAACCCGCCTGCGTCGCCCTCCTTTCGCAGGTATTCGGCGCCGTGGTCGCGGGCCCGTCCGGCGACTGTCGTGTCGTCACTCCCCGTGAACAGGACGAACGGCGTCGTGGCGTCTTCCTCCCGAACAGCCCTGAGCAACGCCAGTCCGTCCATCACCGGCATGTCGTAATCGCTGACCACGCAGTCGACGTCCCCCGCTTCGAAGCGTGCCAGCGCGTCCCTTGGGTCTGTCTCGACGACGACCTCGACGTCGGCGTCGATCCGTTTCAGATACGCGCCTGCGAGCGACGCGATCTGGGGTTCGTCGTCGACGACGAGAACCGTCACCGGTTCTACCTCCGTCTCTGCGACGCCGCGGGTAAGCGTGCTCGCAGCATCAGGGCACCGCTGACGAGACGCACACATCGAGTGTCCCGTCGAACCTGTGGTACTTAATCTCACAAGGGGATTTTCTCGTCGTGAAGACACCACTCGATGACACAATTCGTGCCGCTGCTCGCTGGTCCGGTTAGTGACATATTTACAACAAAAACGAGTTTCAGCGAACCCTTTAGTGGCGTCCGGTCGACAGGTGGGGTATGAGCGGCATTCGCGAAGCGGCCGGCGACGCACCCGAGGCCGACTCCGGCGTCGACCCGGCGGAGGCGTTCGGCGTCGTCGCCAGCGAGACGCGACTGGACATCCTCGAAGCCCTGTGGCGTGCCGAGCAGCGCCCGGTCACTTTCTCGGACCTGCACGACGCCGTCGAGATGCGCGACAGCGCGCAGTTCAACTACCATCTCCAGCAGCTCACCGACCAGTTCGTCACCAAGACCGACGACGGCTACGACCTGCGTCACGCCGGCGCCCAGGTAGTCCGTGCGGTGCGGGCCGGCACCTTCACCCGGCAACCGGATATCGACCCATTCACCGTCGAGGGTGCCTGCACGCGGTGTGGCGGCGGTCTCGAAGCCAGGTACGCCGACGAGCAGTTCCGCATCGACTGCGTCGACTGCGGGAAGTCCCACGGTGAGTACGAGTTCCCACCCGGTGGACTGGTCGACCGCTCACCCGCGGAAGTGGCGACGGCCTTCGACGAGCGGGTGCGCCACCTCCACTGTCTGGCCGCTGACGGCGTCTGTCCTTCGTGTGCCGGTCGCATCCACACCGAGATCGTCCGCGGCGGCGACTGCTGTCTCGACGTCTCCCTGCGCGCCGAACACGTCTGTGAGCGCTGTCGCAACGAACTCTGCTCGCCGGTCGGGCTCGTGTTGCTCGACGAGTCTGTCGTCTCCGCGTTCTACGAGGACCACGACATCGACCTCTCGGCACGCCCCTACTGGACGCTCCCGTGGTGTGTCGACGACGAGTACACCGACGTGCGAAGTAGCGACCCATGGCGCGTCGCCGTCACCATCCCGCTGGCCGACGAGCGACTCACGGTCGTCCTCGACGGCGAGCTCTCGGTCGTCGAGACGAACCGATACAGCTGTCGTTGACTGGTCTGACGATACCGGTCCGTGCGTGGCACAGAGCCCACCGGAGTCGAATGCTTACCGAGTGGGCGTAACGACTATTTGCCTGCAAGGAAGTAATCCGTGAGAGAGGAATATGAGGGGGCTGGGGCGACCCACCAAACGGGGGACACAGTTGCGAGCACAGTCGAGCATGATCGCGACGGTCCTCCTCGTGGGGATGGTTGTCACCAGCGCGACGATAGTCGTATTCGCGGGGTCGGGGGCGATCAACCGGGGCCACGAGGAGGCCGAGTACGCCAACGCGCGAAACGCCATGGAGTCGGTCGGCGCGACGCTAAACGGCGTCTCGAACGAGGGCGGCGAGTCGACAGTCGACCTCTCCACGTTCGAGGGCGGGGACGTCTCGCTCAACGAGTCGGCCGGCCGGCTCTTCATCGAGGTGGCCGACAACAAGACCGGGGGAGCACAGGAGACGAACACGAGTGTCATCACTCTGGGTCGGCTCGTCTACGAGCAGGGCGAGCGGACGGTCGCCTACCAGAACGGCGGCGTCTTCGAATCCACGGGAGAGGGGAGCAACGTCGTCTCCAGGCCGCCGGTGAGTTACCAGGTCGAAACCGGCCCCGCCACGTTGACGTTTCCGGTCATCAGGGTGACCGGGGCAACCACCAAGGGACAGCTACGGGCCAACCGGACGAGCGTCGGGCGCCTCTTCGAGACGGAGAACGTCGACCTCGACCCCGACACCGACCGAATCGACACGGAGGTGCTCCGGAAGAACTACACGCTCAATCTCACGGTCAGTAGCGAGTACTACCGCGCCTGGGGAGAGGTCTTCTCCGACCGGCTGAACCTGACCACCTACTACGACCACTCGGCCAACAACGTGACGATCTCCCTGACCGGCAACTACGAGGAGGGGTCGACCACGATGTCGTGTATCGCCAACTGCGGGGGCGGTACCGGGAGTGGTCCCGACTTCGGCCTCGTCAACTCGGCGGTGTTCAGTGACACCGCGGCGACGAGCATCACCGACCAGACCGTCTCGAACAGTTACAACTCGACGGTGAATCCGTACCCGGCCGGTCTCAACGACCGGGGTGACGTCCGGGTCAACGGGTCGGTCAGGCTCCAGAACCACCAGGAGTTCGGCGGTGACCTCCACGCGACCGAGGGGCTAGATGCCTCGACAGACCAGCCGGTGATCAAAGGCGACGCAGTCTTCGGCGAGCACCCCGACACGGTTCGGCTGAACACCGGGCGGCTGGACGTCGGCGGTAACATGTCGATGAACAATACGTTCGACAACTCCTACGGAGCGAGAGTCGACATCGGCTCTGACTCCGACAACCACTACCTGTACGTCGGGAACGACGCGGAGTTCGACGACGTGGACGTCGAGGGTGACGTCTACGTCGACGGCAACGTTGACGCCACGTACCCACACGCCACCGACATCGAGGGTGACCTCATCGTCGACGGTGACGTCACCCTCGACAGCGGCGACGATGTCGACGGCGATATCCACGCGACCGGGACCGTGACCACCAACGGCGCTAGCGTCGGTGGTGTCGTCGACGACACGGATCCCGTCGCGGGGGACATCGAGCACGGGAGCGAGCTGGAGGACATGTGGATTGAGCCCAGGGTCCCGGTATTGAACGCGGCGAACGACCTGATCGACGACAGGGCGAGCACGTACGCCGGCAACACCGACAACGGCGGGTCCCCCGCGCCCGCTCCCGGGAACGACTGGACCGTCAGCGGGAACACGTACACGCTCGGAACCGGGAACTACACGCTGGGCAAACTGACTGTCGGCGGCGGAAGGGGAAATCCCGGAGTCCTCCGTCTCGACCCGAGTAGCGGCCCGATCAACATCCATCTCGACAGGATACGGACGAGACAGCACGGCTCGATACAGGTCGTCCCGCACTCCGACGCGAACAAACGGGTGAACTTCTACGTCGAAGACCAGATCCGGCTCACCGACCAGTCAGAGATCATGACCGTCGGGAACACGACCAACGCCACAGAGATCTGGGCGTACCTGAAAAACACCTCGAGTTTCGACATGAGTTCCAGCGGGAATACACAGTTCACTGGCGTCGTCTACGGTGCCGGCGGGCCGGACGGCACCGGTGCGGACATCAGCGTCGGGAACAACGCCATGGTCTTCGGTGCACTCATCGGCTCCCTGGACGACCTGAACAGCCAGGCCGGTATCCACTACGACCTCGCCCTCTCCGGACGGGGACTCGCACCAGGCGGTGGCGGCACCGGCCTCGACGCCGTCTACCGACCGGTCTACGACGATTCGGTCACCGCCAGCGACTACAACGAGGTCGTCTACTTCGAGTCGACGAACCGGACGGTCGCGGTCGGGTGACCCGCCCAGTCTGCCAGTGCGGCCGGCGAGCCCGAGGCGTAGCGCCACGGGCCCCGTCGACGCGGAACCAGCCGGCCAGTCCTCGAGGCCGATTTCGTCGACTGGGAACAGCCACCAAGGGACCGGTGTGTGTGAGTGCCAGGACTCCGGTCACTGGACCCTGTAGGTGATCTCCACCCGGGAGACGACGACGGCCGTCGTCTCGATGTCACACTCGAGAATGCCGTTGTTCGGATCGGTGACCTCGCATCCAGGGGCCCCGGCCACCGGGAGGTCGGTTGTCTCCGCGACCGCGTCCGAGAGCGTCCGGTTCCAGACGCGGACGCGGTCTGGGGCGGTGTCGATCTCGACGGTCACGTTGAACGCGTCGGACGGGAACGTCCGGTTCGTGACGGTGTACCCCCGGGTCCGGTTGACGACGGCCTCGACGCTGCCGGTCGCGCTCTTGCCGACGCTCTGTGGTTCGGCCACCGTCTGGACGACGGGGACGACCGTCTGATCGCTGGAGACGACGAACTCCGAGTCGGTTACGGCGACCGCCCCCTGTCGCTGGTCGCGGATCCCCAGCGAGTTCTCGTAGACGAAGTCGACCCCCTCGCTCGAATACACGATGGGGCGAAACGCGAACGGGCCGAACTGGCGAGTCGGGCCTCCGCTCGGACTGTCGACCGACACCGTGATTGTCGTCTCCGCGCCGGTCTCCAGGCTGGCGGACTTGAGCGAGAGCTCTGTCCGGCGGGTCGTGGCGCTCCCCCGGTAGAGCGCGTCGACGTCGGATTCGACCGCCCCCAGCGCGAACTCACCGTTGTCGACGACTGTCGTCTCCTGAACGTCTTCGAGGGCAGTCAGCCCGAACACGACGGTCACGACGAGCGCGGTCAGCGCGAGCGAAAAGAGGATCGCGTATCCGACGAGTTCGCTCTGACCGCGTTCCCGGGACCGACTGACCGGCGACTCTCCACGGGCGCTACGGTCAGACATTCCGTACCTCCAGTCGGTCGGTCGCCGGGTCGTAGATGACCCGTACGTCGCCACCGAGGACCGTGGTTCCGCCGGCCGGGCCGACCTGCAGCGACGTCGAAACGTTCGTTCGAGCTACGGCGTCGGAAGCGACTGGTCGGAGCGTTATCACCGTCCGGTTGATCGTGGGGACAGTCCCGGGTGCTGGGGTGAGCGTGATCCGGTACTGCGAACCCGCGACGCGGGTGGGGAACCGCCGGGTGATAGCCAGGTTCCGCGGTTCCGGTTCGGTCGCGGCGAGACGGTCGGCGTGGACGAGCGTCGCCGCCAGTTGTTGCCCGACGACCTGCGTCTGCTGGTTGGTCACCGAGCGCTGGTTCTGCTCGACGAGTGACGATGCGCCGAACACCAGCCCGGTAGTGAGAACGAGCGAGATCGCGATGACCAGCGCGTAGGAGACGCCGGTGGAGACTCCGCGGTCGGTCCGGATCACGGGATCTCATCCGGTGCGACCCGGATGTCGGTTTCGTAGACGACCGTCGGCGACCGGTAGCGAAAGCGGACCGTCGCGTTGTAGATGACAGGCACTGCTGATCCCCCGGGGGGCGCAGCTACGCTGGACTCGGACTCGTTGACCAGCAGCGAATACTCCCCGGAGAAGTCGTTGCTTGCACCCAGACTGATGTCGTACACGTCGAAGGAGTCACCGCTCCCGAACCGGTCGAGTGCGGGACAGTATCGCGACGTCTCCTGTGGGGTGCCGTACTTGGTAACGACCGTCGCGTCTGCGGGGTTGATCCGGACCGGGAGCGCGTCGTCGAAGGTACACTGCCGGGGTTCCCTGTTGATGAAGTCAACCCTTCCGATAGTCCCGACGACGACGTCGTCGAGCCCGCCAGTGCCCGAGCTATTAACGTACATCTGCCAGTAGTCTGTCCCCGACCTCGACCGCACGCTGAATTCCATCTGATCTTCCTCGTCTCTCGGCACGTCCGTCACAAGGAACGTCGCGTTACGGGCCCGAACAGACGGCGAAAGAGAGGGGAGAGATTCGTCGACCGGACCTGTGACTCGCGTCCCGGGTTCGACCACGTTGTCGTACATCGCCACGGTCACGTTCACGAACTGACCCCGTCTGGCCCCGTAGGTACGGGTCCCGTTGCCCAGGTACGAGACGTTCTTCGCGAACCATTTATCCAAGTCGCCCGTCGGCTCTACTCCCCCCCGATTCAACGTCCACAGCAGTGACCCGACGTTGCGCTCGGCCGCCTCCCGCGCGGCGACCGCGTCGCCGCCGTTGACCGACGCGCCCCCGTTCCCGGCGACGGTCGTGGTCTGCGTGCTCGCGTTGATGACGACCGTCAGCCCGATGAGCGCGACCGCCAAGACGAACGCCCCGACCAGCAGTAACTGGCCCCGGTCGTTCAGTTGCGCCACACCACCACCTCCACTTCGAGGACGTTGTACAGATCACTCTCCGGATACGCGTCGGGCGCATAGAAGGCGAGGTCGGACTCGCGTTCGGCTGTCGCGACCGTCCGCGTGCTCCGTGTCCCGGTGGTGGCGTTCTCGACCAACCGGTCAGAGTCGTACAGCGTCACCGTCGTCGACGCACGAGCGGCGTTCGAACCTGGTGCCCCGTTCAGCACTATCGGAAACGTCCCGTTCGGTGCGCCACTCTCGTTGCGGTAGGTGACGACCACGTTCGCCGAGACGGACTCGCGGAACGACCTGTCGAGCATCGCGGCCAGTCGGCCCTGGGACTCGTTGAACTCGGCCCCGGTGTAGTAGGTGCGGTTCTCGCTCGAGTTGTAGAAGCCGGCGACGAACACCCGATCACCGCGCTCGAAGACGGTTGCGTTCCAGAACAACAGCGATTCCCTGAGAGCATCGCGTTCGCCCGCCGTCTCCAGGATGGAACCGATCTGCGCGTCGTCGACGCCGGTGGCATCGGCCCCGCTGGCCGACGGTGTGAGCACGACTGCCTGGAGCGCGAAGACCAGTCCCGCCACGACGACCAGCGCGGCGAACACTCCTTCGAGCGTGAACACCTGTGCGCGCGGGTCTGTCTGTCCAGTCATCGGTATCACCACGTCCGAACGACGACGTACACGTCTCGCTGCCCGAGCCGAGCGGTCCTGACCGCCGTCGCGAACTCCCGGTTTTGGGCGACGCTGCTGGCGCCGGTCGCGTTGCGGAACGAGACGTCGGCGTCGGTCGACGGCGTACAGTCGGGTGAACTGGCCGCGACCAGTCGGCTGCCACCCCCGTCCCAGCACAGTACTATCCCGGTGTCGCGGTCGGTCTCGACGGTGACGTTGACCGGCCGCTCCCGGGTCAGCCCCGCGTCGACCGCTAGCGGCGTCCCTCTCTCGAATCCACAGGCTGTTCCGTCATCGTAGAGTGCGATTACACAGGAGACGCGGAGTCTACGGTCGGACCGCTCGGCCGATGCGTTCGCGAACGCGGTCTCGGTGAGATAGTCGGCCGTCCGCTCGGCGGCGATCTCGTCGGCATCGCTCACCGCTTCGGCTTCAACCGAATTCAGCGCCGTCGGAAGGAACGCGAACGCGCCGAACACCACCACCAGAAACAGGCTCACGCCGATGGCGTAGTCGTACACCGACTGGCCCCGGTCGTCCGACGGCAACCCTCTCATGCGTCGGCTAGCCGCGGAGAAGGGGCGCGCACCCGACTCCTCTCAGCGCCGGACCCGTCCACCCAGGCCGATTTACGTGTCCTCGATACCCCATCTATCTGCATCGTACACTTGATTACGTATGGATAAGTTTTGCGTCGAGCGACCGCCGGTTCACTCGTCGCGACCGGGGGAGTTCGCTCGTGATACTCGCGATAGACGAGACGACGACACGATTGTTTTCACCGAAAAAGTCATTATTGATGCGAGAAATCTGGTTTGTAGTACAGACAGGTGTACCACAGGTGACTGACGATAGACCGGGTCCGGGGGCCCGACAGCGGTACCTTTCGGGGGAACGGGGGCAGACGCTTCAGGACTACACCATCGGTATCAGCCTGTTCATCATCACGGTGTCGGCGGTGCTGGCCGGGTTGCTCGGCTTTACGAGCCCGCTGTCGGCGGGCGTTTCCAGCGAGGACATCTCCCAGTCCCAGCGGATCACGACCGCGATGGTCCAGAACCTCTCGACCGGGCGCCAGCCCAACGAACTGGACGCGGTACGACTGAACACCACACTAAATCGGTCGGTCGAACAGCTCCGGTCGCGGTGGGGTCTCGAGTCGACGACCAGTCTCAACGTCACGCTCTCGACGCTCAACGGGACCCGTATCGTCGAACGCGACGGCGTCAAGCTGACGGTCGGTTCCAGGTACACGAACCGGTCGACAGCGACGGCCTCGCGAGTCGTCACACTCGACGACGAGACCTGTGACCCCTCGTGTCGACTGGTCGTGAGGACGTGGTGATCGTGCGCGAGGACTCCCGTGGACAGGCGTTCACGCTCGAAGGGCTCGCGAGTGCGCTCATCCTGCTGGGGGCGTTACTCTTTGCGGTACAGTCAGTGGTGGTGACGCCGACGAGCAGCGGTGGTGTCGACGCATCGACCCAAACTGACCTGCGCCAGCAGGCCGACGACATCCTGTTAACGACTGCCCGCGCCGAGACCAACGACCTCTCGACACTGGTCCGCAACTGGTCACAGAGCAGTCGAACGTTCTCGGGCGCAGTCCAACGGAACATCGGCTACGGTCCGGAGACACCCCCCGGTGCCTTCGGCGTGATGCTCAACCAGACGTTCACGCAGCGGTCGTACTTCTACAACATCGAGGTCGTCTATCGACCGCGTAATCTCTCGACGGGGACCAGGCGAATCCCGTTCGTTTACCGCGGTGAGCCATCGGAAACGGCGGTGTCAGCGAGCTATACGGTGACACTGTACGACAATCAGACGCTCACGGCGCGGAACGCCTCCCAGAACGTCGAACTGTGGCAGTACGATACGAACGCGACGAACGGTGTGAACGGGTACTACCCGATCCCGAACGCCGTGAACGGACCGGTGTACAACGTCGTGGAGGTGCGCGTCGTCGTATGGTGACCACGAGACGTCGGGACCGCGCGCAGATGATACTCATCGGGGCACTCGCACTCGCCGTGTTGATAATCGGTGTGAGTGTCGTCGCGAACAGTGCCTACGTCACTGACGTAGACACCACCTCGGAAGTGTCACCACAGATAGACGAAGCTCAGGAGTTCGAGTACGAGGCCAACAAGGGAGTCCGGTCGCTTATCCTGCGACTCAATCACCGTCACCGGAACCTCACCGACGACAAATTCGGAACCATCGTCGGACGGAACGTCACGGTATACAGTCAGTTACTGGCCGAATCCTACACGAGTTCCCACGGCCACTACGCCAGCATCACGTACAACAACGGGAGTTCGGCGTATGGCAGTCGCGTCGTGCAGGCAAAGGACTTCTACATCAAAGACGAGGGAAACAATACTGGCTCGTGGGACATCGGGGACGACAGCGAATATCGCGAGTTGGGTTGGTTCTCGATGAACGTCGAGCTCGAACAGACCCGGCAGGAGCAGCTGTCCATCACCGTCAGCAACGCCAGCGGTAATCAGGTGGCTTTCGAGATCAACCGGACCGACACGAGCAACGGGACGAAGCTCCGCGTCGTCTCGGATGTCAGCCACGCCGGCGAAACGACCGCTCTGTGTGACCCGTCCCGGAACCGCGTCCTCCTCGACTTCGTCGACGGGGAGACCTTCACTGGAGACTGTGCGTTCAACGGGACGAGGGCGGTCGGCGGCCCCGTCAGAATTCACGTCGATGGCGGCGAAAACGTGGTCGGAAAATACGAGGTGGTGTACAACGATTCAGTCGGCTCATCGGAGTACAGTGACTGTGACAGTTCGCCGACGCCCGATGCCACCGAGCCGTGTGCGGCACCCGTGGTCTGGGAAGCGAACGTGACCACGGAGTTCGCCGGCAGCCAACTCAACTACACGAATACGTTCAACGTCAGCGTCTACGAGGAGACACCATGAGACCCGAGTGCCCGGACGACCGTGCCGTATCGACACAGCTGTCACACGTCTTCGGCATCGCGATCACGGCCGTGTTGATAACCGTGATCCTGACGGGGGCGGCAACGCACGTCCAGAACCAGCGTTCGTCGGCCGTCCAGACGCAACTCGACACGATCGGGAACCGGCTGGCGTCCGAAATCGAACGCGTGGACTCGCTCGGCCGACAGGGTGGCGCGGTCTCGGTCGAAACGACGGTCCAGTCGACGGCCTCGGGGCAAAATTACGACGTGCAACTGGCCGACGGTGGGGCGTGTGACACGCCAAACTTCCACACTGATTCCTGTCTCGTCCTCGAGGCGGCCGACGGTTCCGCCAGCGCCAGGGTCCCGCTGAACGTCTCGGATCGCGTACGAGTCGAAAACCAGGGCGGGGGCTCGTATCTCCTGAGTGTTGCCGCCGGCCCGAGCGAGGAGCGAACGCTGGCGAGAACCACCCGTCCCTTGCGTATCGGTGTCGGCCAGTCGTTCGAAGTCAACCCCTTCGGTTCTGTCATCGACGCTTCGAACCGGCCGCCGATCGCGAGGTTCGACTTTGCGCCGGGCGTTCCGCGGACGGACGTGGCGATCCAGTTCAGCGCGACCGACTCGTTCGACGCCGACGGCGACATCGTCGCCTACAAGTGGGATTTCGACGACGACGGGTCTTTCGAAGTGACCAGGGAGCACGCCTCGTACGAGTTCGAACCCGGACCTCACCGGGTACGGTTGGAAGTCGAGGACAACGATGGGTCGACGAGCAACGTGACCAGATACCTCCGTGTCTCCGGGTTAGCCTACGAGAATGACCTCTCGTCTGCGGCGGACGGGAAAGGTGGGGAGGCCGCTATCAACTTCACCGTCACCAATCGCTGGAGTTCGTCGCTCGTCGATGGAGACGGGTCGATCGAGGTAAACGAACTCTTTCTCGACCCGAAAGACGACTCGCTCACGGAACTGAACAACGACTGTGACAGAGACGCATGCCCCTTCGGAGACCCTGGAAACGACGGCGAGATAGTCGTAAACGACAGTTCGGGAGAGTCGGGCGAGAATGCATTCGTCACGGACGTCCACAGGGATATTCCGGCAGGCGGGATCATCGTCGAGTTGAACCAGTCGATCACCCTGCTCGAAGACGAGAGCGCGGAGTTCTGGATCGGGAAGTTCGGTGGTGTGTCCGACCTGGACGACATCGGGTTCAAGATCGGTGTCCGGTACAACGTCGACGGCCAGACGAACTCGACGGTCTTTACGGACGTCGTCGGAAGCCCGAACATCGACGACTTCTGGATCCGGACCGGCCGTGGGGAGTCCGGTACCCAGGTCGAGGGGGTGATCGTCGCCGACAGGAAACTCGGTCGCGTCGAGGTCGAGCGCGGTGGTGACTTCAACGGGACGTACCGTACACGGATCCGGGACGAACACCTGCAGTCCTCACCTCCAGGGGAGTACGTCTACACGGTGCCACTCGGCGACCTCGATAGCGGGACCGTCAAGGCGAACCTGACTGTGGCGGAAGGGGCCAGGGGGGTCCCGGCGTTCGAGACCCGTGGGCCGAAATCGATAAACCGCTCTATCGTCATCCTCGATGGTCCGTACGTCTGGGGCAGTGCCGACGACTGGGACAACGCGACCCTGGCCGACCGCGTCGTCCACGATTCGGTCGGCGACCGCGCGCCCAGGGAGGTCCAACTCGGGTACGCGACGTCCGACCAGAGTGGGTCGAACCTCGTCGGATACTGGCCACTCGACGGCACTGGAAACGACGTCTCCGGCACCGGCAACGACGCGTCCGAGGAAGGGGTACCCTCGCAAGGGTTCGGACTGTACGACACGCGGGCGCACGTGTTCGACGGAAGCAACGACTACCTGGAGATCGCCGACGACCCGTCACTCGAAATGAGCGATACCGACGAGGTGACGGTGTCGATGTGGGTCAACAAGTACAGCGACCAGAACGGCTGGATCGCACTCTTCCAGCACTCGGACCGATCGTATAATTTGCACTTCGACAACGGGAACCACCCGACGTTCACCATTTACGACGACAATTGGCACGGCGCACGTGACGGCGAGTCCGTCGAGACCGACCAGTGGTATCACATCGTCGGCACCTTCGACGGGAGTACGGTCACGACGTACGTCGACGGGCAAGAGGCCGCCACGGCGTCGGCAGACTTCATCAGGGAGGCTGACACGAACGTCGGAATCGCCGAGAACCTGGACGCGGAGGGGCGTCATTTCAACGGAAAGATCGACGAAATCCGGGTCTACGACAGGGCACTCTCGAAGTCAGGGGTTCAGGACCTGTCCCGGCACCGGGGACGACTCGAAACCGGCTGGAAGTCCGCCTCTCAACCGCTCGGGTCCAGCGCCACGCTACAGTACATCGCCGATGTCCCGTCGAGTACCGGGATCAACGTCACCGTCCTGGCCGACACGGACGGTGATGGAGCCACAGACTACGAGAGCGACCCGATAGATCTCGAAGACGGGCAGCGTAGTACTCCCGTCGACGGACTGGGCAACACGACCGCGACACGGTTCAAGCTCAGGATACGGTTCCATTCGGAGACGCCGATCAAGACACCGATCCTCAGACAGATCGGCCTCCGGGAAGAGACATGAGACTGCACCGCGACGACCGCGCCGTCCGGAACATTATCGGGTTGACGCTGACGTTCTCTATCATCGTCATTTCCGTCGGACTGGTGGCTACACTCGGCTACCAGCAACTGGAAACTCTCAGCGAGAACGAGCGGATCGAGAACGGCGAGCAGGCGATGGAATTGATCTCGGCGAGCTTCCAGCAGATCGAACAGCAGCGATCGACTGTCCAGAACAACGAACTCGACATTTCAGGGGGGTCCCTCGCGGTCGTCGACGGCCCGAACGTCACGGTCAGATCGACGCGGAATTTCAACTCGACGATCCCTGTCCGGGGACTCCGGTATACGATCGGCCAGACGACGTTCACGTACGAGAACGGTGGGCTGTTCAGGACCGGTATCGAGGGGAACACCGCGGTGCTGTCCGGCCCGGAGTGGACCTGTACGCGCCGCCGCGCCATCGTCTCCGTCGTCACGATCGGGGCCGGGTCCGACTCCCAGTTCGGCGGTGACTCCGTTACCGTGAGCGGGACGAGTACGTCCAGCGAACTCCTCTTCCCGATGAATCGGACGGGGACCGACAGTGCGTCCGACCCCGAGGAGGCCAACGTGACCATCGGCTCTCCACGGACCGAGGCGTGGGGACGGTATCTGAACGACAGCGGAAACTGGACGCGCTCGGACGCTCTCGACGATACCTACGTCTGCCAGGGGGTCGAGGCAGTCTACGTCCGCCAGACAGTCATTACGGTGTCGTTCGTTACCTGACATTCCACGTCGATAGACGCTGAAGCGACGATGCTTCGCTACGGGTCGGACAGGGAACTGGACTATACAGCGTACGTCCCCAGTGGCGGGTCGGCGACGATCAGCGTCTTTCGATGCGGAACGTCCGGCCTCGACGAGACACTCGACAGAGTGAGAAACAGGACGGACCCGGTTACGGATCGACCTTGACGTTTCGGACTCGGATGTTGATAACGCCCTCACCTCTCACATCCGACTCGGCGCGCCCGATCTGATAGAGCAACACGAGTCTGTTCGTCGAGTTGGTGCTATCCGGATAATCTAGCACCACCATGGCCTGGTTGCTCTTCATCTCGATGAGGATATCGCTCCCGTCCGTGAGGCGGTTGACGTCGCTGCGGTCGCCGAGGGTGTCGTTGATACTGTTTTGCCACCAGCCCGGTTCGTCGCCGGTCACCAGCGACGTGATCCGGTCGCCGTCAGTGTAAATCTCAACGTCGTCCTCGTCGATCGTCTCTTCTATCGACGTCATGGTGGTACAGCGAACCACTTGATACGAGGTGCCATTGTGCGTCCGCGCGATACCGGTCCCGCGCCAATCCTCGCTTCCGTCACCGTTTGCGTCTCCGCACTCGTAGATCGAGGCGTTGAACGTGACCGCCTCCTCGTCGCGGAGTGCGAACGCGTGGCTGAACTGGGTCGGCGCGGTCGGGTCGTTGATGTTCAAGAATCTGTTCCCCCCGACGGTACTAGAGGCAATCCCGTCGATATCGCCGGCTATCTGCGGTGTGAACACGGCCCCACTCTCGCTCGTGAGGTTCGTCGACGTTGGGGTGCGAGCGATCTGCTGGGTACTCGCGATCCGACTCGCGATGTCGACGAACGCGTCGTCGAGTTCGCTGGCGTTGTCGGCGAAGTAGTACTGCCCGCCGGTCGTCTGATTGACGTCTTTGAGCAGGGGCTCGTTGAGGTACGAATCGTCACCGAACCCGATGGTGTGGACGGTCACGTCCATGTCGCGGGACTCCCTGGCGTAGAACCGCGTCGCGTCGACTTCGTCGTAGTAGTTGCTGTCTATCTCGACCCACTCGTCGTCGTTTTCCCCGTCGGAGAGCAAGATGATGACCCGCTTGCGGGTCTGATTGCTCACGAGCCCCTGGGCCGTGTTCCCGTCACGGAGCGCGGCCCACATGTTCGTCCCGCCGCTCGCATCAATATAGGTGAGTGTGTCGTTGAAATCTTCGAAGTCGTCCGTCAGATACTGCTCGTTCGTCCTGAAGTATCTCGCTTTGCTATCACTTTCCTCGTGGAAGCCGACGAGCCCGACCCGGTCCTTGGTACTGTTGAGTTGGCCGACGAAGTTCTGTGCTGCCGCGATCGCCGCTTCACGCTTGCTCGTACAGGCATCGGTCGGAGGATCCCCCTGGTTGCAACCTGGCTTCTCGGGATTCGCGTCCCACGACATCGACCCGGATTCGTCCATCACGAACACCACGTCGAGTGGTGGGCCACTCACGTTCTGTGCGTTCTCGATGGTGCGGATCTCACCGATGTCGACCCGCCGTTTGGCCATCGGCTCGACGTAGACGGCGTAGTCGTTCGACCCGGTCTTGTTGATCACGATGGAATTGTCACTGGTGCTGGTTGGGGGTTTCATGTAGTCCGCGAGGGGGGACGTCGACAGATTGACGACGTTGTTCCGATTGTCGTCGACGCGACGGGGGAGTTGACCCTGGCTAATGTAGGCGTATGCCGTCCGGTTCGAGTCGTGGATGCGGACGGTCACATCCTCGGCGGACGCGTTCAACTCGTCGCGGAGGTAGTTGCCCCAGGCCCTGTAGAAATCGCTGCGGACGTGGAGGGTCACGTTGTTCGGGCGGGCACACTCACCGGAGATGACTTTCCGGGAAAAGAACGCCGACTGGTTCGTGGAACTCGTGGCGTTGTAGAACGCGCCGTTGCGGGTATTCGAGACCGTTCCCGTGATGTTCGTGACGGTGATGTCGAGACTTCCGTTGCGGAACTGGACGCTCGGTGGCGTCTGGACCGCGCTCCCGCCGTCGTTGGCGACGAAGACCCCGCCAGCCTGATAGGCGATCGTCCCGCGGTTGTCGCTCTCATACCGGATCGAACTCAGGGAGACGTTCGCTCGACAACTGGCCCGTTTGTTGACGGTCACGTTCAGATACCCCCGCCGGACGACGCGGGACTCCTGCCCGTCGAGGTCCCCCAGCGAGAAGGACCCCCTGGCCGACTGGTCCGAACTCGTGATCGTCGTCAACTGGGAGTCGACCTCCTCCATGACGATCTGTGCCTGTGCGTCCGAGCGCTGTTGCTGGAGGTCCGTGAGTGCGGTGCTCCCGGCGAAGACGACCACCACCGCCCCGGCGATCACCATCGCGGTGATAATGACGAACCCGATCATCCCCGATTGCCCCCGATCCCCCTCCTGTCCGGTCACGGGTGTGTTACGATCCATCGTATTCCCAGGTATCTTCGAGATACTGTGCTGTCAGCGCGCAAAAATGTGTCGGTGGTTCAACTCCGACGGCGGCGAACTTTTACTCGCGCGGCTCTCACTGGGGCTGTGCAGGAGTTCGCGTTCGAACTCGCGCTGTGTGCCAGTCTGGAACGCGACCGACCGGACCGGCTCTACGCCCGCCAGCTCGGCGGCGCCGTCCACGGCCGCCGGGTCGTCGACGTCGTCGCCGTCGAACCCGGCCCCGAGTTCGACGACCGCCGGGCACTCACGGCCGAGACTATCCCGCCACTGGCCGTCGAGAGCGACGTCGGCCCCGGCAGCGCCGTCCGACCGGCCGAGTCCTTCGACTGTCACCCCGAGCGCGCACGGGCGGTCGCCGAGCGCGCCGTCGAGGTGGGCTACTTCGAACGCGAGCGCGCCGACGGCCACACCGCCGTTCGCGCGACGACGCGCTACCCCGACTGGGTCGACTCCCTGGTCGCGGTCGAGAACAAACCCGACCTGGACAGTCCGGGAGACATGCGCGACCAGCTCCGGACCGACGTCTCGCTGGGGCTGTTCGACGAGGTCGTCCTCTGTACCGAGTCCTACGTCACCCGCGCCCACCTCAACCGGCTGCCCGACCCCGTCGGAGTCTGGCGGTTCGACCCCGAGACCGGCGACCGCGAGGTCGTTCGTGAAGCCGCCGGACTCCCGGTCGAGGAGCCGGGTATCGAACTGCTCGACCGCCACGCCGGACGGACCGACGTGCGGCCGGTCACCGCCGGCGAGAAGGCGCGTCTGCGCCGCCGGGTCGCCGAACGCGCCTACGGCAAGGGCTGGCGGACCTACGAGTTGCCCGGCTGTGCCCAGTGTGACCCCGGTGAGGGGCCCGCTCCGGGGCTCCCCTGGTGTACCTACCACGGGCGGGCGGTCCACCCGGCCGCGGAGTGTGGCCCCGACTGTGGGGGGTACGAGTCGGCGGACCCGCCGGCGGTCGACCTGGCGGCGGTCCGCGCACGCCGGGGTCCCTGGGACCCCGACCCGGACGGGTTCGACCGTCGACAGGTCGGCCTCGACCGCTTTGGCTGATCAGTCCCGGTTCGTCCGGTCGTCAGCCCGCTCGCGGCCGCGCAGGTAGCGGTTGCCGGCGACGTAGACGGCCGTGAAGACGACGACGAACACCGCAGTCTCCACTGGTGCGATCGCTTCACCGAGCACCACCTGGATCCCGACGTAGGCGATAGCGGCGACCACTGCGACCACCGCCGTCGCGAGGACGGGGCGGTCGAGGACGACGTCGTCGGCGTCCATGTTCATGGCTGAGACGCAGTGACTGGCAGATATAACCCTTGTGGGGCTGTCACGCTCGGTTGTACTCAGCGTTCGGCGGCGTGCTCCCGCAAGGTCTCCAGCGGGACGTCGTCGAGGACGTCGGCGTTGGTCGCATCGAGGACGACCGGCGGTGCGACCCCCGCCTCGCGGGCCTCGACCCACCGCGGGACGCAGAGACACCAGCGGTCGCCCGGGTCGAGCCCGGGGAAGTTCAGTTCCGGCCGGGGCGTCGAGAGGTCGTTGCCCTGTGCGCGGGTGAACGTGAGGAACTCCTCGGTCATCACGGCACAGACCTCGTGGCGGCCGGGGTCGCGCGCCAGCGCCCGACAGAACCCGTCGCGCTCGAACCCCGTCATCGGGTCCTCCGAACACGCTTCCATTGGGTCGCCCAGCACGTTCTCGTCCATGGCAATGTCTGGGAACCGGGCGGCAAAAACGCCCCGACCGCGGGACAGTCTGTTTGGGTAACAGTGTGTTCAGGGAGAATGAGTGTGGAAGAAACCGACTCTGGCGACCGCAACGCACCCGATGGAGTGCGTTGAAAGCCCTCGGACCGCTCGCTCACGGGTCGCTTCGCTCCCCGTTCACAGTCGAGGTCTCCCTTCGGTCGGCCTCGCTCTCGCGGTCGCTCAGCGACATATCCTCGCTTCGCTCGGATAGAGGTCGCTGAGGCGACCACAGTAAACGCGACCGGCCCTCGCCCTTTCGATCCACCAGGGACCGCACAGCACCGCAGGCCACACGCCTCCCCACCCGACTGCGCTTCTCGTCGCTCGCTTCACTCGCTCCTGCGATGCTCGTCCCTCGCGCGACGCCGCCTCGCGATGAACCGCTCGGCGGCGCGTCCCGGTACACCGCTACAGTAACCCGTATCGGAGCATGACGGCCAGCGAGACGACCGGGACGGTGACGGCGTAACAGAGGCCGAAGAGGAAGAGTGACGTCGGGACGACGCCCTCGCTGGCGGGTTCGTCGAGCGTGGCCGCCGAGAGCGCGTCGTGGTACTGCTCGGGGAGTTCCTCCCGGATCGTCTGCCGGGTACGGAACCGGTCCAGCGGGTCGCGGCCGGTACAGCCGTGGCGCCAGGCCACGGCGACGAGCGCGAGCGCCCCCGCGAGCGGGGCGGCGACCAGCAGCCCCAGACCCTGGGTCGCAGCGAGGAGTCCCCACTCGATGGCGAGCGCGACCAGACGGATGGTGGCAGCCGGCGCTATCACGACCGCCACCGTCGCGTAGATGTACCGCCGGTCGACGAACGGGCGCCTCACTATCGAGAGAGAGGACAGGAGACACAAAACGGTTGTCGCCAGTGTACCGGCGGGGGCGCGCCGGAGTGTTACAGCCACCCGGGCGCGGCGGCGACCGTGACCAGCGCGGCGAGCGTGGTGGCGACGAGTTTCACGAGTCGCAGTAGCCGGGTGGCGCGCGTGACGGCAGTGGGCGAAGACTGGGATCCCGGGTCGGTCATGGGTGGACGGCGCCCGCTGGTGCTCCCGGGCGGACGCCACACGAACCGAGAGGACCGAGGTCCGTAAACGCCCGCCGGACACCCGAAGTAACAGTGAAAGTGGCCGAAGTTCCGGCTCCCAACCCCGAGCAGCGGTTAGCGACCCAGTTCCTCGTGGGCGCTGGAGAGGTGGCGCGATGATAGCGCCGAGAGCAAGGAGAGTTCGCCCGCGAGCGCGCCCGCGGCGACGACTTCGGCGAAGGCGTCCGCGTTGGTTCCCGGTGGATCGCCGCCGCCGGCGACCCCGAGCAGTTCGAGGGCCTCGGACTGGGTGGCCAGATCCGTGCCGCCGCCGACGGTCCCCACCTGCAGGCTGGCGAGGCTGACGCTGGCGTAGAGTTCCTCGTCCCGGGCCTCGACCGTCGTGATGCAGTTGCTTCCCTCGACGACGTGGGCCTCGTCCTGGCCGGTCGCGAGGAAGACGCCGGCGACGACGTTGGCGGCGTGGGCGTTGAACCCCAGACTCCCCGCCTTGGCCGACCCCACCAGGTTCTTGCGGGTGTTGACCTCCGCGACCGCTTCGGGCGTCGTCCCGAGGCGTTCCTCGACGGTCGCTCTGGGGATCGTGACGTCGGCGGTGACGCTGTGGCCGCGTCCCTCGACGGCGTTGATGGCGGCGGGTTTCTTGTCCGTACAGAGGTTGCCCGACAGGGCCACCAGCGAGGCAGGAGTCTCTTCCTCGACGAGCTCGGCCGCCGCCCGGGTCGCGATGGTCGCCATGTTCATCCCGTTGGCGTCGCCGGTGTGGTAGGAAAAGCGCAGGAAGACGTTGTCGCCGACGATGTAGGGCGTTATCTCCTGGAGTCGGCCGAAGCGAGTCGTCTCCTCGGCGGCCGCGGCGAGACGGTGCTCGTTCTCTTCGACCCACTCGGCGACCTCGGCCCCCTCGCTCACGTCGCTCACGCTGAAGACGGGCGCGCGGGTCATCCCTCGTTTGGTGATCCGGACGGTTGCGCCGCCGGCGGCGCCGATGGTCGCACAGCCGCGGTTGACGCTGGCGACGAGCGCACCCTCGGTGGTAGCGATCGGGAGGTAGTATTCGCCCTCGGCGGCCTCGCCGTCGACGGTGACCGGCCCGGCGACGCCCATCGGGATCTGGGTGGCGCCGACGAGGTTCTCGACGTTCGAGTCGACGCTCTCTGCGGGGAACGTGTACTCGCCAGTCGCCGAGAGGTCGACGCCGGCGTCGCGCTCGACGGCCAGCCGGCGGGCCCGCGCGGCCGTCTCGGCGTCGGCGTGGTCTTCGAGTTCGTACAGGCGCAACTCACCGTCGGCGACGCGGTCGGCCAGCGCCGCCGCGTCGGGGTCGGCTCCGCCGTCGGTGGCCACGTCGGCGTCGGCCCCCGAATCGGCCTCCGGATCGTCGGTCATGGCCGGACCGTCGGGAGCGACGCCCCTAACAGTTGCTGTCCGGCGATGAGCGCGGGGAAAACCGGGGCCGTCGTCAGCCCTGGGTGCGTTCCATCTCGTAGGAGAGGCGGTGGGGCATCAGCGCCAGCGCGCGGACGATGGCCGCCAGCGCCACGAAGATACCCAGCAGGATGTGGGCGATGCCGCCGAGTTTCAGCCACAGCAGCGTCGAGGGCCACTTGTGTATCTCCGCGAGCGTCGCGTTGAGGCCCGCGGCGGTCCGCTCGGCGCCCCCGCCAGCCAGACTCGTCCCGGTGTAGGTCCGGAAGAACTCGTCTAATAGCGGGTGGAACTGCGTCAGTTCGAGCACGAGCGCGCTCCCGGTCAGCAGGTAGCCGACGACCGCGAAGCCGGCGCCGACTTTCAGCATCGTCTTGATGGTGCCGACGGTCGATTCGATGTGTTCGGGCGATTCACGTGCGATTTCGACTGATCCAGTCGCCATACACGTCGAAGAACGGAAGGTTTTGTATTAACAGTAGGTTACGTTTGCAAACCCTATGCACGGCACCGGTGCTTTTAAGTCGGGTACCGCACCGGTCGGTCGCCGTCGGCGACGTATCACTCACCGTCGCCGACGAATCGGTCGAACAGCGCGGCGATCCGCTCGGCGGACTGGCCGGTCAGTGCCGAGATGACGCGGTCGCTCCGGTCGTATATTGACTGGAGTTTCCGGACCTTCTCCAGGTCGCGGGCGGCCTGGTCGCTCTCGGCCGCTTCGAGCGTCTCTGCGGCGCTGTCGAGCGCCCGCGACATGACGCGGATCTCGCGAGTGACCTCGTTCTGGAGGAACTGCTGGATCACGTACCAGAGGTCCGTTTCGGCCTCGAAGAAGGCCTTCTTGCCCTCGCCCGGGAGCGAGCGACGCCGGACGAGGTGGTAGCGTTCGAGCGTGCTCATCGCCGTGCTCACCGTCGACTTGGCGTAGCCGCTCTCGTCGGTGAGCGCGTCCAGCGACAGCGGTTCGTCCGCGAAGTAGAGCACGCCGAACAGCCGCCCGTAACTCCGCTTTGCACCCCACACTTCCGACGTCCGCGCCATCGCCTCCAGTACTTCCTCGCGCGCCGCCGCGACGTCCTCGCCGACCGCCTCGTCCTGGTCGCTCATGTCGTCGACGCTACGGGACCGCAACGTATAAATCACACTGTACAGAATATTTTGTATATGCCGAATATTCCGAACTCGTGGATCGGTCGGAGTACCGCACGGGTCACGGCCGACGGCGGAGAGCCCGGGGGACTGGACGAGCGAGACGGACGAACGAGCGCTCACAGCGACCCGGAGCGAGCCGCCAGCGACGAGGCGGTCGCTGCCGCCGTCGCAGCCGTGACCGAGGACGACCTCGACCCGGCGGAATCCGGGTCGTTCGCACTCTCCGGCGAGAGCGGGACGGACGCCCACGGCAGAGGGGAGAGCGACGGAGGCGACCGCGCGGACGGGACGGTCGTCGTCACGTCGAGCGGGACGACCGACGACCGGACGGACGTCGGCGGCGAGGACGACCCGCTGGAGACCGTCGACGACAGTGGGAGCGACGTCGATGAGAGAACGTCCGGCCCCGCCGCCGACAGCGGGCCCGACGACCACAGCGGCCCCCACGACGACAGCGGGCCCGACGGCGGGGTCGTCTTGCGCGCCGAGGGACTCGAGAAGACCTACGGCTCCAGACTCCCGTTCGGACGGGCGGTCGAGGTGCTAGACGGCGCGAGTGTCGAGATCCGGGCCGGCGAGGTCGTGGGGATCGTCGGCGAGAACGGGTCGGGCAAGTCGACGCTGATGAAGGCGCTCGTCGGCGCGCTCGACCCGGACGCCGGCACCGTCGAGACGAGCGGGCGCGTGGGCTGGTGTCCACAGGAGGAGTTGCTCTACGACCGACTGACGGTCCGGGAGACGTTCCGCCTGTTCGGCGAAGCCTACGATATGGACGGCGACGAGGTCACCGAGGCCCGCGACCGCCTGGCCGACCGCCTCGACTTCGCCGAGTTTCTGGACTACCGCGTCGACCAGCTCTCGGGGGGCAACCGCCAGAAGGTCAACCTCTCGGTCGCACTCCTGCACGACCCCGACGTCCTCCTGCTGGACGAACCCTACACGGGCTTCGACTGGGACACCTACCTCGCGTTCTGGGACCTGACTGCCGAGTTGCGCGAGCGCGGGACGGCCGTCGCGATCATCTCGCATCTCATCAACGAACAGGAACGGTTCGACCGCATCTTCGAACTCGCGGACGGGCGCCTGTCGGACGTCACCGAAGAGGGGTCGAGCCAGGCGAGCGACGCGGGGGTGCGCTGATGAGCGATGCGCCCGGCACCGCGAGACCCACCGTCGGCGCGAACGCCCGCCGCCTGGAGGTCGGACTGGCCGCCGCGCTGCGGGAGTTCGTCCGCGAACCGGTCAACCTCGCGCTGCTGGTCGTGCTCCCGCCGCTCGTGGTCGTGAGCTACGGGTCGATCATGTCCTCGTTCCCCCGGCTTCCCTACATGTCGGGGTCGCCCGAGACGCTCGGGGCGGTCGCGGGGACGCTGTTCGTCGCCGGTTTCCTCCCGGGCGTGATCGGGCTCTTCCAGGTCATCAGCGCCCGGAACGCCGACGCACGCCTCTCGCTGGCGGGGTTCCCGCGAGCGACGCTGTTCGGCGCACGCCTGCTGACCGTCCTCGCGGCGAGCCTGCTCACCGCCGGAGTCTCCCTGGCCGCGCTCGCAACCCGCACGGACGTCGCCTCGCTTCCGGCCGCGTTCGGCGTCCTGGTGCTCGTGGGCGTGCTCTACGGACTCGTGGGGATGCTCGTCGGGACCGTCCTCCCGCGGGAACTCGAGGGGTCGCTCGTCCTCATCTTCCTGGCGGACGTCGACGAGGCGCTCGCGAGCGGCATCGTCCGGACCGACGCGGCGTTCACGAAACTGTTCCCGCTGCACTACCCCCACGAACTGTTCGGAGCCGCCGTGGACGGGCGCGAGTTCGCGACGAGTGACGCCGCCGCCGCCGGCGCGTACGTCGTCGTCCTCGGCGTCGCGGCACTGGCCGCCTACGCGACGCTCACCGGCGAGGGGGGTCTCCGATGAGTTCCGCACGCACCACCTTCGAAATGGGGTTGCGCGAGTACGTCAGGACGCCGGTCCTGCTGGCACTGCTCGTCTTCCTCCCGGCGTACTTCATCGCCGTGTTCACCCGCGTGATGCCCGAGCAGACGGTGCCGGTCGCGGTCGCCGGCGAGACCGTCCCGGTCGGTATGAAAGCCGTCGTCGCCGCACTGATGACGCCGATGGCCGCCGCGCTCGTCGGCGGGATCGCCGGTCTGTTCCTGATGCGGTCGGCCCGCGAGGCCGACACGCGCCTGTCGATCGTCGGCGCGAGCGTCCCCGAACTCCTCGCGGCCCGCGGCGGCGTCCTCACTGTGGCAGCCGTCGTCGCGAGTCTCGTCGCGACGGCGGTCATGACAGTCACGTACGTCCCCGAACACCTCGAGTGGTTCGTCGCCGCCACGGTACTCGCTGGACTGCTCTACGGAAGCCTCGGCGCGCTCGTCGGACTCGTCTTCAACAGGCTCGCCGGGGTCTACGTCCTCATGTTCGGGCCTCTGCTGGACATCTTCCTCGCCCAGAACCCGCTCTCGACGGAGACCCACGCCGTCGCGCCGTACCTGCCCGGCCACTACCCGACTGAGTTGGCTTTCGACGCGGCCTTCACCGCGAGCGTCGACCCCGCCACGCTCCTGTGGGGCATCGCCTACCTCGTCGGCGTCGCAGCGCTGACCGGACTCGCCTTCCGGCGGGCGCTCCAGGTGGGCTGAACGCTCCGGTACTCCCGACGACGGTCCCCACGCTTGGGTCCTCCAAGCCTTCGACGCCGCGTCCCGCACTTCGGTCCTCCATCCCCCCGACGCCGCGCTGCCCCCTCTGCCTCGCGACATCGTACCTACCACAGCGCTTTCGCCGCTACGGTCCGGGAGTCACGGTATGACCCGCGCCGCGGACCTCGTGCTCACGAACGCCGACGGCCACACGCTGACCGACCCCGACGAGTCCTTCGGAGCGGTCGCCGTCCGCGACGGTCGGATCGTTCGAGTGGGACGAACGGACGAGATCGCCCACCTGACCGGCGTCGAGACCCGCGAGATCGACTGCGACGGGCGGACGCTCCTCCCCGGGTTCGTCGACGCTCACACCCACCTCCCGATGGTCGGCCGCCGCATCGCGAACGCCGACCTCGCGACCGACGAACGGGACGCGGCCGTCGACGCCCTCGCCGACCACGCCCGAACCACCGACCGCGAGTGGGTTCTGGGCTTCGGCTACGACGAGAGCGCGTGGGCCGACGCGCGCTACCTCCGGCGCGCGGACCTGGACGGGGTCAGCGAGCGTCGACCTGTGGTCGCCTTCCGCGAGGACATGCACGTCGCGTCGCTGAACACCGTCGCTCTGGAGCGCCTGCGCCCGGAGATGCCCGACGGGGACGTCCACGTCGAGGGGGACGGGCGAGGCACGGGCGGAGAAGGCGACCCCACGGGCGTGGTCGTCGAGGACGCCGTCGAGGCCGTCTGGGAGGCGGTCAAACCGGACCGCGAGCGCATGACCACGCTCGTCCGGGCGGCACAGGCCCGCGCGAACGAACTGGGAGTCACCTGCGTCCACGACATGGTCCGCCACTCGGACGCGCCGGCCGTCTATCGCCAACTCGACCGGCACGAGGAGTTGACGCTACGGGTGCGTCTCAACTACTGGTCGGACCATCTCGACGCCGTCGAGGAGATGGGACTCCGGACGAACCACGGGAGTCGAATGGTCCGGACGGGCGCAATAAAGACGTTCACCGACGGCTCCATCGGTGGGCGCACCGCGAAACTCTCCGAACCGTACGCCGACGCGGGGGACGGCGAAGACGACGGGACAGCAGACGACTGCGGTCAGTGGGTCGTCGACCCCACCGAACTCCGGGAGGTCGTCGACCGAGCCGACGAACTGGACATGCAGGTGGCGGCCCACGCCATCGGCGACGAGGCCATCGCAGAGACGCTCGCGACGTTCGAGGCGGTGGCGGCCGCCGACGCGACGGATGCCGACCGAGCGAGCGAGGGCGGCGCGAGTCTCGACGAGGAACCGGGCGGGCCGCGCCACCGGATCGAACACGCGGAGGTGCTGACCGACGACCTCGTGGCGCGACTGGGGGCGAGCGACGTCGTCGTCTCGGCACAGCCGAACTTCCTGAAGTGGGCCCGCGAGGACGGCCTCTACGCGGCGCGGCTCGGTGACGAACGCCGCCTCGACTCGAACCGCTACGCCGACCTCCTGGCGGCCGGTGCGGATCTCGCCTTCGGGAGCGACTGCATGCCACTGGACCCGCTCTTCGGCGTCCAGCAGGCCGTCACCGCGCCGGCCGAGGGCCAGCGACTCGACGTCACCGGGGCGCTCCGGGCCTACACCCGTGGCGGTGCGTACGCAGGGTTCGACGAGGACAGACTCGGAACGGTCGAAACCGGGAAGCGAGCGGACCTGGTCGTCCTGGAAGCGTCGCCGTGGGCCGTCGACCCGGACGAGATCGGCGACGTCGACGTCGCGCTGACGCTCGTCGACGGTGCCGTGGTCGTCGACGAACGGGCGTGAAACTACTCGGCCTCGTCGTCACCGAGTCGGCGAGCGAGCGCGCCGGCACCGAGCGCGGCGAGCGTCCCGACGATGCCGAAACCCGGGCCACTCCCGGAGGTCGTGTCCCCGTCCCCGCCGCCACCGCTCCCGGTCGGCGTCGGGGTGTCGGTCGTCCCTTCGGGGGTCGGCGTCGGTGACGGGGTCGCGGTCGGTGTCGGACTCGGCGAGGGGGTCGCGGTCGGCGTCGACGTCGGCGACGGGGTCGGTGTGGGCGTCTCCCGTGGGTCGCCGCCGAGTTTGACGCCGGCGACGCTATCGAGTGCCGCCCCCGACTCGGTTGCCACGTTCCCGAAGGTGTACAGTCCCCCGTCGATGCCAGAGGTGGTGGCGAGGGCCCTGCCGGAGGCCGCGACGGACTGGCCGTTCCGCCAGGTTCGCGAGGCGGCCCCGTCGAGGGCGAGATACAGGAACTCGGCGGTGTCGTCGTCGGCCGTGACGGTGCCGACGGCGACGTACTCGCCGTCGTGTTCGACGACGCTGTCGAGTCCCGTCGAACGGACCTGGTCGCCCAGCTCTCCGACGTACTGAGCGGTTCGCTCCCCCTGACCGTCGGTCGCCACGGCCCAGGCGACCTGTCCGCCGGCGCCGGGGGGTCGGCTGTACCCGACGGCGAGGTGCCCGTCAGCTGTCGGGACGACGTCCCGGAGGAAGTTGAACTGGGCCGGTTCGCCGTCGGTCTCGACGCGGTGGGTCTGTGACCACTGCCGGGTGCCCTCGCCGTCGACGGCCGTGACCCAGCCCTCGAAGGGAGCGACCTCGTCGCCCTCGGTTTCGGGCTGGGCGAGACCACAGCAGACCACGCCGTCCGTCGTCGACTCGATAGCGTAGAGGACGGCGCGCGTCCCCTCGGTGACCTCCCTGCTCCACTGGACGCTCCCGGACCCGTCGACGTGTGCGAGCAGTGACATCGTCCGGTCGTCGTTGCGCGTCCCGCCGGCGAGGAGGTACCCCGAACTCGAGGGGGCGCGCGTCACGCCGAAGGCCGCGGCCTCCTCCAGGGGCGGGTCGACCGTCGTCCGCCACTGGACCGCCCCCCTGCCGTCGAGACGGGCGAGAAAAGCCTGGTTCGACCCGTCGTCGGGGCGGAGTTCGCCACAGACCACGACGCCGCCACCGTGCCCGGGCGCGACGTCCAGCACCCGGGGATTTTCGCCGGCGGGGAGGGGCTGTTGCCACTGACCACGGCCGTGGCGGTCGACTGCGAACACCCACGGGACGGTGCCGTCCTCGCCGGCGGTTCTGCCGACGCCGACGACGAGGTCGCCGGTCGTCGTCACGGCGGTGACACCGTCCTCGTCGGAGACGTCGTACACTTCGGTCCAGCGGAGGGGCGGCGGGTCGATGTTCGAACTGCTCCGTTCAGGGCGGTCGGCACCGACTCGCCCGACCGTGGCACCTGCGGTGAGCGCCAGGCCGGTCGACGCGAGCACGCGGCGCCGGGACACGTCTCGTGTCATCTGTCCGGTCGTTCACACCGCGGCAAATAAACGCCGGTGATCCGGTGGTCGTCCCCCGCCGCGTGTGCAGCCGACTCGTCCGTAATCTGTCGGTTCGTCCGGAACCTGTCGGTTCGTCCGGTGCTCACTCCGCGTCGTCGGCGGTGAGGTGCCGGTAGAGGGCGCCGGCGCCGAGCGCCGTGACAGCACCGACCGCGCCGAATCCGGGGCCGCTACCCGATGTCGTACCGTCGTCGGGCGTCTCCGTGAGCATTCGGGTGGGCGTGGTCGTCACCATCGGCGTGGCCGTCGGGACGGGCGTGTCGGTCGGTGTGGGTTCGGGCGTGTCGGTCGGTGTGGGCTCGGGCGTGTCGGTGGCCTCCGAAGGGGTCGACGTGACCGACGGCGCCGGTTCGCCGCCGAGTTTGACGAGCCAGCCCTGGCTGCGCGGGCTGGCGTCCCGTGACTCGGCCTGGACCGACCCGATTGCCGCGACGCCGTCGTCGCTCGTGGCGACGACGTCGACGAGGTTGTTCGTCGCCGCCGGGTCGAGCGACCGGTTCCAGCGACCGGACCCGTCGGCGTCGAGTTCGGCGACCCAGCCCGTCGTCGCGGTGCTGGTCGCCGACTCGGCGAGCTGGCCGACGACGGTGAGGCCGTCGCTGGCCTCCGTCACGCCGGTCAGCGACGTGACCGGTCTCGGGTCGAAGAGACGGCTCGCCCGTTCGCCCCCCTCGTCGTCGAGGAGGAGCACCCAGCCCTGTGCCGAGGACCCGCCCTCGGGTGCGGCGGTGCCGACCGCCGCGTAGCCGTCACTCGTCTCTGTGACGGCCCGGAGCAGGTTCGTCTGGAACGAGTCGCCGTCGCTGGGCGCGGTGAACTCCCGCTCCCACGCGACCGACAGGTCGGGGTTCAGGCGGACGACGACCGCACGGGCCTGCGGTCGGTCGGTCGTGCTCGTCGTCCGTTCCTGGAGCTGGCCCACGGCGATCAGCCCCCCCTGACCGTCGGGGACGGCGTCGAGGAGGTTCGAGCGTTCGTTCTGGAAGAGCACCGTCCGCGAGCGTTCGCTCCCGTCGAGGCCGACGGAGGCGACGACAGCGCTGATCGAGGTGCCGGCGAGCTGAGAGCCACAGACGAAGTAGCCGTCCTCGACGGGCACGAGCGCCGCCGAGAGGAAGGTTCCGTCCTCCTCGCCCTCGACGCCGTACTCCTCCCACCAGGAGACCGCTCCCTGGGGTCCGGTCCTGACCAGCGAGGCGACCCCCTCGGTGAGCCGTGCCCCGAGGAGGGCGAAGCCGTCGCCGTCGGGCGCGTCGACGAGCGTCTGGAAGCGTGGCTGCCGGTCGAGGTCGGTGTTTTCCACGGTCGTTTGCCACTGGCCCGCGCCGCTCGTGGCGTCGACGCCGTACAGCCAGCCGCTGGTCTGTGTCGACTCGGCGCCGGTCGTCCCGAGGACGACGTACTGGCCGTCGCGTTCGAGCGCCGAGACGGCGCCGTTGATCCGGTTCGGTGCGTACGTTCGACTCCACCTGACGGGGAGTTCGTCCGCGTTCGCAACTGGAGGGACCGCTCCGGCGGTCCCGCCGAGCGCGAGCCCGGCGAGCCCCCCGGCCGAAGCGAGCAGGCGGCGTCGCGTGATCTGCTTCGACATACGGTCGTTCTTCGAACAGTTCTGTTAAATGCGTCGTGGTCTCGGGCGAGGAGTCGCCGGAGCGGATGGGCGGGCTTTACTGTCTCCCGGTCGGATCGCCGCGTATGAGTACGCCCACGAAGATCACGCTCGGAACGATCGGGATCGCCGCGGCACTGTCGCTGGCCCTGGTGCTCGTCTTGCTGTCGTGACGTTCACCGACCGCGACCTCCCGGCCGCGCTCGCGGCCGTCCGCGAGGACCACGCCCCCGGCGCGCTCGTCCTCGACAGCGCCCGGGACTTCGAGACGCTGCCCAGCGCCCGCGCCGAGGACCTGGGACTGCTCGTCGACTCGCTCGACCCGCTCTCGTATCCCGACTCGTGGCTCCCGCCGGACGCCCCCGAACTGCTCGTCCGCTACGCCAGCGACGAGTTCACCGTCGGCGCGCCCGGCGACGGCGGGGTCGCCTGGACCCGCCAGACCGATCCACCAGTGGTGGTCGTCAAGCCCCGACTGGAGGGGTCGCCCGAGTCGTTCGTCGACTTCCTCGTCGCCGAGGCGCTCGTGCAAGTGGGACTCGACCGCCCCGAACACTTCCTGGGTTTCTTCGAGGCGCGCTACCCCGACCTGGCGACGACGGTCGGCGACCGACTCGACCCCGTCGAGACCTACCAGCTCGCGGCCGCGCTCTACGACGCCTATCTCGGCCTCCACACCCGCGAGACGTTCGCGACGTGGGACGACGCGTACCCCGACCTCTTCGAGGCCTGGGTCGACGCCGGCGAGCGCCTCGAACCCCGACTCGGCGACCTGCCGGGCGACCTCGCCACCGGGAACACCGAGTTCGGCGACGCCGCGGAACTGGCCTGTGCCGCCGTCAAACACGGGACCGAACCGCCGACGCCCTTCGGCGCGCTCGACTCGCCCGCCTACCGCGAGTACGGCGCCGACTTCGCCGTCCAGTGGGCCGAGACGACCTTCGAGAAACTCGACTGACTGCCTGCGATTTCCCCCTGTCGGCCAGCCGTCTCTACCCCCATTTACCCGGCCGAGTCACGACCCGATCGAGAACCCTCCGTTTCGGGTGGAACGACATCGGGGCCGGACACTCGGAGGAAATCGCAAGACTGCGCTCGTGTGACGAGCGTCTGACGGGGTAGAGTGAAAGTAAAAATACACAGTAAAAACGCAAGACTGCGACCGATTTCGAGGTGAAACGGAGGGGTTCGCGGAAGAATTGCCTGAAAGAGCGGGTTTGACCCGAAACGAAGGGGTTCGCGATCTGGTGTCGAAATCGGGGTCTCGAGTGGGCGACTGTGATCGACAGGTACGGTCTGTGAGTGTAACAGGTGGTTCGTGGTGGGTGAGTCTGGAAGAACGTCGAGACGGAGACCGCACAGCACTCGTCGGTGGCTGCTGAAAGCCCTCGGCCCGCTCGCGGTCGCTGAGCGGGATATCCTCGCTTCGCTCGGATAGTGGCCCGCTCAAGCGACTGCATAAACGCGAGTTCCGGGAGAGCTCGCTCTCCCGACGTCCCGTTCGCTTCGCTCACGGGACCGGCCCTCGCCCTTTCGATCCACCAGGGACTGCGACCGCAGGCCACACACCTCCCCAACCGACTGCGGTGCTCGCTCACTCCGTTCGCTGCGCTCCTCATCCACCGGAAGACGAACGGAGTGAGTCTTCCGAGCCTTCGTTCGCTCCGCTCACGAAGACCACGCGCGACGCCCCCTCGCGATGAACCGCTCGGCGGCGCGCGCTACCGCGATTGCAAACTCTTTGCTCTGAACCGCTCGCCCGGTCAGTCCCCGGCGGCCTGCTTGTCGACGCCTTCGAGATCCTCGCCGCCGACGGAGGAACGCAGCGCGTCCATCCCGTCGTCTCGGTCGACGCCGAAGTTGTCCTGATACAGGTCCTCGACGCGTGCGAACTCCTCGTCGGTGAGTGCGGGCGTGTCGGATGCGGCGGCCCACTCGTCGACGTCGTCGGTCGTCCGGAACGTGGGCGTGACCGTCGCCACCTCGTCGTGGGCGAGCAGCCACTGGATCGAGGCCTGGCCCATCGTCCGCTCGCCGTCACGTTCGAGGAATCGCAACGCGTCCACCTTCTCCCAGCCCGTCTCGTACCACTCGTCGGGTCGGTGAGCGCGGTGGTCGCCCTTCCCGAGTTCGGTGTCGGGCGTGACCTGCTCGTTCAGCAGGCCCGAGGAGTGGGGCACCCGAGGGATGACGCTCGTGTCCCCGTCCAGTTCGCGGATCGCCTCGATGGTGTGACGGCCGGGCGTCTGCTCGAAGACGTTGAACACGAGCTGGACGGCGTCGAAGCCCTCCTCGGCGGCCTTCGAGGCTTCGGCGAGCCAGCCGATCGACGGCCCGAGCGCCCAGCCGACGGCGTCGACCCGGCCGGACTCCTGGAGGCGGTCGAGCGTCTCCAGGACGTCGGCGTCGACCTCGTCGACGTTCGCGTTGTGGAGCATCAGCAGGTCGACGTACTCCATGTCGAGCCTGTCCAGCGACCGGTCGAGCGCGGTTTCGACCCACTCGGGGTCGACCCGCTTGGGGAGTTCGCCGTGGCCGGCCTGTGGGTTGTTGTAGAAGTCGTAGCCGACCTTCGTCGAGACCGTCACCTCGTCGCGATACTCGGCGAGCGCCTCGCCGACGAGTTCCTCGCTGTCGCCGTGGCCGTAGACGTCGCCCGTGTCGAAGTAAGTGACGCCGCGGTCGACGGCGTGGTGCAGCATGTCGATGGCCTGCTCGCGGGTTCGGTCGCCCCACCAGTCGGTGCCGACGACCCACGCGCCGAACCCGACTTCGCTGACTTCGACGCCCGAGGACCCGAGTTCTCGATGGTTCATACTCCGGGATTCGGGGTCGTCACACTTAGCCAGTACGGTTGCGCCGAGCGCCGCGACCCCGCTATCGGGGGGCAATCAGTCCGGTCGAGAACAGGATCAGTCGAGCACCGATAGTTCAGTCGCTCGCGGTCGGGGTCTGGACGGTCGCGGCGTCGGCCCGCCGGTAGTAGGTCGTCCCCGACCCGTCCCCACGCCGTGAGTCGACGAGACCGCGCTCTTCGAGCTGTGCCAGGTGGGGTTCCAGCGCGTCGTAGGTGATCGACACGTCGGCGGTGTAGGCCAGTCGCCGGCGGATCGCCGTGGTGTCCGCGGTCGGCCGGTCGTCGAGGTACTCCAGAATCTCGCGCTGGATCGCGTACAGGTGTGACATTACCGGAACGGTCACGATACAGGGCTATAAACTCCCTCTGAGTCGGGTTCGAGTAAAGAATTATCACGCCTCGTCGAGATTGGGTGTTCGCGCTCGTCGCGGCCAGGCGTCACTCCCGTGCGTCGGCCAGCAACTCGTCGAAGACGGCCTTGCTCGACGCCCGGGAGTCGAGGTCCCACGAGTAGATCTCGTGGGTGCAGGTGCCCGTCCAGTCGGTCTCGACCAGCGCCCGTGCGACGGGTTCGAAGTCGACGACCCCGTGGCCCAGCGGGAGGTGTTCGTCGCGGTCGGGCTGGCGCGTCTCGTTGAGGTGGACGTGTGCGATGCGGTCGCCGTGGTCCCGGAGGAGAGCGGCCTGCTCGGCGCCGGTGTAGCCCATCGCGTGGGCGTGGCCGGTGTCGAGGCAGGCGTCGGCGCCGGTCGCCGCGAACAGGTCGGGGAAGTCGCCGGCGTCGAAGTACGACTGCTTGACGTTCTCGACGGCGCCCGTCACGCCCGCGTCCCCGGCGTAGTCGTCGACCCGGCGGACCGACTCGTAGATCCACTCGCGTAGCGTCTCTGCCCCCCACCCATCGGGCGAGGCGTTCGTCGTCGCGTGGAAGACGCCGGTCTCGGCGCCACACGCCGCTGCGGTGTCGACGGCGGCTTCGAGCTGGCGACAGGACCCGTCGCGGACGTGCTCGTGGGGCGAACCGATGTCGAGGCGGTAGGGCAGGTGGGCGACGACGTCCAGCCCGCGGTCGGCGGTGGCCGACCGGACGCGCCCGGGGTCTAACTCCCGGAAAAAGGGGTGTTCCATGTTGAGTTCGACGAAGTCGAAGCCGTGCTCGGCGGCGAAGGCGACACCCGCCTCGAACTCGACCGTCGCGTCGATCATGAAGCCCTGGCGGAGGGACATACGACGACTCACTCGCGACGCCGGTATGTGTGCTTCGACGCCGGTCGACGAGGGAACCCGCGACGCGACCCTGCCGGCGAGGGAACCCGCGGGGGTGAGCGGGGTGAAGCCCGACTATCCGCTGGTCCCGACCGCCACCTCGAACGCCGATGCG
>ENA-ORCS01000385-ORCS01000385.1-marine-metagenome-genome-assembly--contig:-NODE-385-length-34500-cov-6.773146_pt1 | contig 34500 bp, 28 predicted proteins | sample MGYA00237781_ERZ508513 | MGnify/ENA primary metagenome ERZ508513 (study PRJEB26184, sample SAMN06268793) | marine metagenome | isolation source: Eden Landing Ponds, San Francisco, CA, USA | place...
GGTACGTACTTCATTCGCGTGTGTGGGAGTTCTCCCGTCTTGAGACTCGTCTCGAAGCCCTCGACGATGTCGCGGGGTTCGAAGGGGTTGCCGTTGTACTTCAGAAGGCTGGAGAGTTTGTCGCCGTACTTGCCCAGTTCCTTCTGGATGTGGCCACGGAGCTGGCCACTGGCGTTCATCTCCGCGACGACAGCGTGCTCGACCGACTCGAGGAACTCCGTCATCTCGGCCTCCGGGAACGGCATCAGGTCCGAAACACCGACGGCCTTCACGGAGTGACCGGCCTCGTTGAGGTCATCGACAGCCTCGAAAACCGTGTCCTGCTGGCTGCCCCAGGTGATGATCCCGTAGTCGGCGTCTTCGGGACCGTGGTAGGTCTGGTGGGAGGCCTCGGCGTCCAGCTCCTCACGAATGTCGTCAAGCTTGCCCATCCGACGGTCCATCTGAATGACCCGGTTCTCGGGGTCTTCGCTGATGTGGCCGGCCTCGTTGTGTTCGTTGCCAGTCGCGAGGAACCGACCGCCCTCTTGGCCGGGCACCGAGCGCGGACTGACGTTCGAGCCGTCCTCGGGCTCGTGGAGGAACCGTTTGAACTTGTCCGAGGCGTGATGTGCGGCTTCGGCGATCTCTTCTTCGGTCAGTACCGATCCGGGGTCGGCGTTGGGCTCCTCGTCGAAGAAGCTCTCGGGGACGTTTCGGAGTTCACCCTGCAGCTTCTGGTCGTAGGCGACGATCGCCGGGATCTGGTACTCGTAGGCCAGCTCGAAGGCTTTGCGGGTCTGGGTGTAACACTCCTCGACGTTTGCCGGTGCGAACACGACTCGCGTCGAGTCGCCCTGGCTCGTATAGAGGATGTGTTCGAGGTCGCCCTGCTCGGGCTTGGTCGGCATCCCGGTCGACGGACCGGCCCGCATTGCCTCGACGAGCACGAGCGGTGTCTCGGTCATCTCCGCGAGTCCGAGCGGTTCGGACATCAGCGCGAAGCCACCGCCCGACGATCCGGACATCGCCTTCACGCCGGCGTGGGAAGCCCCAATCGCTAGTGCCGCAGCGGCGATTTCGTCTTCGACCTGCTCGGAGACCCCACCGAACTTCGGTAGGTTCTGGGACAGAATCGTGAACACGTCGGTCCACGGGGTCATCGGATAACCCGAGATGAACCGACAGCCCTCGTCGATTGCGCCATAAGAGATGGCGTCACTGCCCGATAGCAGGACCTGCTCTTCGTCGTGGCCGTCGCCTTCCGGTGCGGACCAGTCGTGCGTCTGCTCGACCTCCTGGCCGAGTTCGTAGGCGTCCTCAAGGACGTTGAGGTTTGCCTCCTTGATGTCGCCGGACATCCCGTTCGAGATGATCGTCTCGAAGTACGCCGGGTCGATACCCATCAAAGCGGCCGTGAATCCGACACCGGCGGTGTTTCGCATCACGTCTCGACCGTGCTCACGGGCGATCCCGCGTAGGTCGACGGGATAAACGTGCCAGCCGTTCTCCTCGGCACGCTCTTCGAGGTTAAGTTCCGCAACGTCGTCCTCGTCAAGCAGGCCTTCGTCGTAGACGATGATCCCGCCCTCGTTGAGATCGTCGAGGTTCTCCGCCAGCGGCTTGGCTTCCTCGTTGCCGTAATAGGCGTCTTCGCCCGGGTTGCGTGCGAAGCTATCGCCAAGCGTGAGGAGGAAGTTGTATCCGTCCCCACGTGATTCGACTGGGCCATTGCCCGCACGTACTTCGACGAACGTGTGGCCGCCCCGAATCCGCGACGGATAGTGTCGGTGTGTGAATACGTTAAGTCCCGAACGCATCAGGGCCTTCGCGAAGTTCTGGCTCGTCGAGTCGATCCCGTCGCCGGAACCGCCTGCGATTCGCCAAATGAGGTCTTCTGGCTCTGGCATGTGTAAATCAGCGGCCCCCTGCGGGTGCCGTATGCAAACCACGATTCGACCGAACAAAAGCGTTGTCACTGACTTATACGACAATGATTATTATAATTCTGTCGTGTCTAGTCGAGAAATTTATCGGATGTTATTGCTGGTTTCGGTCAGCGACGTCACGGTCGACAGATCGGGCCACAGTGTGTCGGTAGAGGGGGGATATCGGCGTTTAGTTGCCGTTGGAAAGTCCGTCTAGCGCGTCTACGCTCTCACAAGCGCGTGTACAACAGGTTATCGACGCGTATTGTCGCTACGACGTCCTGAACTATACCGTAGCGTCATCTCGAAAGAGTTACCGCAGGGCTGGTAGTCGGGTTGGTCGGGCGCTACACTTCGATTTCCTGCATCAGATCGACTAACTCCTCCAGTTGCGGGAACGTATAGACCGTCACGTCGATGTTGGCGTCCAGCGCGTGGATGCGTGAATCGAACATCAGCGCCATATCGGAATCCCGATCGCCGACGAGTTCATCGACCATCCCACTACCGGGACCGTAAGTGAACGTCGGAGTCCCCATATCGATGGTCGTGTCGAGAACGTTCGCCCATCCGTCGATGAACCCCGAAGTCATAATGTTTCCAATCTCTTCGATCGCCGACCGTTCCATATCGGTAAATCCGCTCTGTTCCGGGTCCGCCCCGCCCATATCACCCAGCATCCCCTGCGCCAGGGTCTTCGCATTGGAGTAATCAAGCAGAAAGAGGATATGACCGTGAGGGGGCTCCTGGAGTTCGATGGAGATACCGATCAACTTCTCGTCGCCGACGTGGGTCTTGATGTCCGGGATGTCGATGAAGTTGATCTTGGTAATCTCCATCTCCGTTTCCATCCCAGTCATCTGGCTGAGGTGGTCCGCGACAGTGTTGCCCCCTTCTTTGGCCATCTTGTTGAACAACGCGAGCTTCCGGATGTCGAGCATCAGACTCATGGTAACGATCGGATTACCGGCTTGTTTCGACCCCACCACTATAAGTCATAGTCCCGCAATTCTCGCTGGCGAGAATGAGATCGATATCCTGAGCGTAGAGACTGCCGTCAGTTTCGGTGCGTTACTTGGTCCGATAGCTCACCGCAACACCTTCACCGACAGGCAACAGCGACGTTCGAAAGTCGGGGTCAGCCCGGACGGCAGACAGGTACTCGGCGATTCCCTCGCTCGGGCCGGTCGCGTCGACGGACTCACCGTCGAGCAGACGTCGCACGTCTTCGTGGTCGATTGTGCTCCCCGCGATGGCGTTATCGGCCACAACGATCCCGCCGGGGGCGACTTTCTCGCGCACGCGTTCGAAGGCCTCGCGATAGCGGTGTTTCTCGTTGTCGATCAACACGACATCGAAGGGGCCGTCGTAGGACCCGACCGTCTCGATTGCATCCCCCAACTCAAAGCGCGCACTCGCTTCGAAGTCCCCGCGGTCGAGGTACTCACGCGCCAGTTCGAGTTCGTCCGCATCAACCTCGGTAAGAACGATTTCACCGTCGTCGGGGAGTGCCCGACAGAACCAGTAGGCCGAGTAACCGTACCCGGAGCCGAACTCGAAGACCCGTTCAGCCCCGACCAGACGCGCGAGCAACTCGAGCCAGCCGCCGACGGCGGGACCGACGGTCGGAAAGCCCTCGCGGTCGGCATAGTCGTCCATCTCGGCGAGTACGTCGTCGCCGTCCGGGCCGACAGCGCCTGCAAACTGCTCGATACTATCGGGGATCGGATTAGACATACAATAACGGACGTGGGTCGGACTGATAGTGATTACTGTAGCGATTTACCGATACGACCGCACGAATGCGTGCGGTCGATGCGGAACAGACCTACAGTAATCACTATGAAAACATTGCCCTCATTCACAGAAACAAAAAACATTTGTTCCGTTGGATGGGGGACAGGATATGGACGTACCGGGTGGAAGCTGGTCCCGCCGGTCAGTACTGGCCGGAGCCGGGTCGGCACTGGCGCTCGGATCAGGGTGTCTCGGTCTGGGACTGTCGCCGGCGCGACAGCCGAGCGACTGGCCACAGCGGGGCTACGACGCCGGTCACACGAACTACAAGACAGAGGGATCACCACCGATCGAAGACGTTGAAGTCGACTGGAGAGTCAGCGAAATACCCACAGTCGTCGATCCACAGCGGATCTGGGAGACGAACCTCGCCGTCGGAAACGGGACCGTGTTCACGGCAAACTGGACAGCGATCGCTCTGGAGGACGGCCGTGTCATACGCCGTGGTGGCTGTATCCCAGACACCGGGTTCGTCGGGTTCGCACGGACGAACGCCTACGGAAACGGCGTGATCTTGTCTACTTCCTATCATAATCGCGACGATGACATCATCACCACCAAGGAGGGTCTGTACGGTCTCCGCCCGTCGGCTCCGAGCGACAGCGGCGACGACTGTCAAAGGACGGTTCGGTGGCGATCGGGCTTCCCGACCGACGAGACAAACCGGATCGCCGGGGCGATTGACGACGGTTCCGTCATCGCATACGGGAATCGTGACTCGAGCGTACAGACGCTCGACCGTCCGCCGGGCAGAGTCGCTGCTATCGACACCGACGACGGGGCAACGAGATGGCAGACCGACGACGTGCCCAACATCAGGAATTTCTGCCGCGACGACCGTTCGCTGTTCGTCAGACACAGCACCGGCGAAATCGGGCGTGTACTGACAGTTTTCGATCGCGAGACGGGCAGTCGTCGGGAACAAATGCCGATACGCGACGACGACAGCCTGCGGGCAGCACGTGACGGCGTCGCGTACCTCCAGACGGAGAACAAGTTTGGGTCCGATGTACAGGAGATCACGCTCGCCGCTGTCAGCGGGTCAGACGGTGAGATTAAATGGCGGACTGACCCGATCGATGCTGTCGGTTCCGCCAATGTGGACTCCGCGAGTGATCACATTGGCGGCGTCGCGGTCGGGCCTGACGCGGTGTTCACGACCGTCCCCAGGGACGCGTGGTCCAGGTCGGAGAGTGCGTGTATCGCTCTCGATCCCGACGACGGATCGGTCATATGGTCCCGACTCATCCCGGGAGGGGTGTGGTGGATCGCCGCCACTGATCAGTCAGTGTACATAAGTGGCACACGGGTTGTGTGTCTCGACCGCTCAAACGGCGACGTTCGGTGGGTCTGGAAACCGGAAGACGCGTGGGCAAGCGGCCCGCCCGTGATCGCCGATCGACGACTGCTCGTCCCGATGGTACTGTCTGGCGTCCGAAAGCTGTTCGCTCTCATTGAACCATGACAGCAGACACAGAACCAGCAGATGTCGAGACAGCGAGCGTGGATCGTTCCGGAATCGGTAGGTTCTCGCGGCTCGCTCCGGGAGCGTTCGTGTTCGCCGGGCTCTTCGCGTTCCTCGCGACCTATGGAATCCGGAGGCTATCGGTGCCGCTTGCGGACGCGACGTACCAACACCAGTTCCCGTACTTTCGGTTTCCGGTGACGCTGTTTCCCCACTGGGTCGAACCGGTCACGCTGCGTCCGACAGCACTGTTCGGTCTGAAACCCGCCGTGTTGATCGCCACGCTCGGTCTCTGGACGGGGGCGGTCGTCGTGATGGCGCTTGCTTCGGGGTTCATTTGGTGGCATCTCGAAGGGGACGAGCAGTCCTCAGGCAGGATAACCGCGCTGGGTCGTCGCTTCGGCTGGACTTCGGTCCTTGCAGTCGGTGCCATCGTGGTGACGGTCGGCACGACCGATCTGCTGTACCGGCTGTCTGTACCGCGTGTTCTCGGCGAATTCGTGCTGGCTGTCGCTTTCGGACGAGCGTTCGTAGCCCCGGTCACGATCATCACCGACGGACGCGGCCCGATCGAAGCGATTCGCTGGAGCAACCGGGCGATCGGTGACGCTGGCAAGACGAGCACAACCGTCGGAATCGTCCTGGTAGTGGCGTTCTTCCGGTACTTTTCGACGGTTCTGTCCGGGATATTCGGAAGCTGGGGAGTGCTGGCGTTCTCTGTCATTGCCGGGACAGCGTTGCTCGGGACGGTACACGCATTCGCGATGTTGTATATCTACAATCAGGTCGACACTCAGTAGGCAGACAGCTACAACCACTTCACTGGACCGAGTTATATGGATAGTGATAAATAAGAAGATATATTCATAAATGGATTCGACTATTGTTTATGGGACAGTCGCCGCAGTCGAACGTAACCCGGCGACGCTTCCTCAGGACAGCCGGGGCGTCGATAGCGGCCACGACCGGATGTCTCGGGAGTTCTGAACAGTCGACGTCGCTCGTCTGGCCACAGCGAGGCTACGACGCCGGGGCGACGTTCTACAAGGAAACCGGGTCGCCGCCGATCGAAGACGCCGAAGTCGCCTGGACTGCGGAGCCAGATGACACCCTGTACGCGGCTATCGACCATCGACAGCACGAGGACAGGCGGCGGGATCGCTATCGCGATCTCACAAGACAGCGCCATATCGGAAGCCTCGCCGAGAGGTACGACCGGACGCCGATGATCGTCGTGGGCGATCGCGCGCACCTCAGCGGGCTTGGTGATTCGATCGTCGACCTGACCGACGGCACAGTTACCGAGCGCGATGAGTGTGCAGACCGCGCGCTGATCGGGGCCGCCCGGACGGATACCTACCGGGACGGAGTGCTCGTGGGGACGGGGACCGGCGACGGCCCTGGCTGTCGGGGTCGCTGTGTCGTCCTCCAGGGCTTTCAACCCCCGACCGACGACAGGGCGTGGTGTGAGAGATCCCAGCGGTGGACGGCCGGCGCACCCCGGGACCTCCCTGCGACCGCAGTCACGGGCCGGATCGAGAACGGGATGGTCGTGACAGTGGTCCCCGATTTCGAACCGCCCTATCGGCTCGTCGCGCTCGACGCCGACGACGGGCGCATCGAGTGGGAGAACACGGTATCGCACAGCATCCATCGGCTCCGCGTGGAAGACGGACTGGCGTATGCCTCCGTCACCGACGAGGAGGGCGGGCGGCTGACGATGCTCGACGGTTCGTCGGTCCGCCAGCGCGTCTCGATCGACCCGACGGACCTCCTCGCGGCCGTCCGTGACGGCGTAGCGTACCTCCGAGATTTCAGAGCCGAACCGGCGGCTCCGTCGATCAAAGCGATCGACGCCGAGTTAGGCGAGACGAGACGATTGCTAGACGGACCGATGGTCTCGGAACAGATCACGGGGACGCCGACCGGCGTTGGCGATATCGTCGTCGGACCGGATCGGTTGTTCGCGGCCGTGACCACCGAGACAGGGAGCGATCCGGCGGTACTCGCGTTGAACAGATCCGATGGGGCGATCGAGTGGGCACGACAGTTCTCCGGTCGGCTTCGACTGACGGGGACCAGCAATGCCCTATACGTCGCGGGGCCTCGTGAGCCAGGGCCGCACGCGTATGCGCTGGAGCCGGCGTCCGGCAAGTCCCTATGGTCGATCGAGCTGCCCGACCGTCCTCGTATCGGTCTCGGCGTGTATCGTCCGGTCGTCGCCCACTCGAAGGTCCTCGTTCCTCTCGACGGGGTGCTCGTCGCACTGGAGGAACTATGACGACAGCGGCCCGGTCCCGTCGAGAGCGCCGGACGTGGCGACAGCGCGCGAGCACGGCCGCGACTTACGCCCTCGTCTTCGCAGTCGTCGGTGTACTCGCGTTCGGGGCGATACTGGCCTATCGGCAGCTGTCGATCCCCCTCGCAGATCGGATCGCATCGAGCCCAATCCTCTCTGTCCGACCGACGACAGTCCCGGTCTGGGTCGATCCGGTCGGCCTAGAAGGAGGGGCGCTGTTCGGGCTGCGGCCAGTCCCGCTGGTGGCGGCCGTCGGCCTGTCAGTCGGTCCGGCCGTCGCCGTCGCGCTCGCTGCCGGACTCGGCTGGTGGTGGACCGACCGGAGTTCGTCCGGCCGCCTGCCGCCACTCGCTCGTCTCGGATACCTCGTGGGGTACGCCTTCGTCACTACGGGTCCCCTATACGTTCTCGTGCCCTGGCTCCGCGATCTCGAGAGCCGGATTGCCCAGCCGGAACTCGCGCTCCTTATCGGGGTCGCTATTATCGCGACCGGGCTGTGGGTCGGTATCGTCCTCGTCATCGCGGTGGCCTCGATCCAATGGGGAAAAGCCGCGTCTCTCTGGTCGATGCCGCTGTCGCAGTTCGAACGCGCCGCCATCTTTGCCGGGACAGTCGTCCTTGCGCTGCTCGTCCTCGCGTTCGGATCCTGGTCGACACCGCGATTCGGTCAGGTCTCCTGGGTCGGCATCGCCGGGGTGATCGGTATCGTCGCGACCATCCTGATCGCTGGGCGGCTGTTCGTCGCACCTGTGACAATCATCAGGGACGGTCGCGGCCCGATCGAGGCGATTCGCTGGAGCAACGAATCGATCGCTGACAGCGGGACGACGTGGAAGGCGGTTTTGATCGTCTTCTGGGTAGGCGTCCTCGTCCGATGGGCAGCTACGCTGGCCACTTTCCCATCTGATCCAGTGGTCGGGCTGGCACTTGCGACAGTTGTCGGGACAGCACTCGTCGGTTCGCTCCACGCGATGGCGATGGCGCGGATATACCGGGATGTACAGCAACACTCGACAACAGACCTGTCGATAACCGATATCGGATAGGTCGCTCAGGCCTCGAAGTACTCGGGTTCGCTGCCTGCTTTCCACTTGATCGAACAGCCCCGCGAGGGCTTGTCCTCAGCGTCGACAGACCCGCCCGCGAGTATGGTCTCGACGTACGCACGCATCTCGTAGTCGGTCGGTTCCGCATCTGGGTTCAGCGCGTCGTCAATCCGACCGTGATAGGCCAGTCGGAACGCACCGTCCTCGTTGGCGAACAGGAACGGATCGGGCGTACAGACCGCGCCGTAGGCTGCTGCGACCTCTTGGGTGTCGTCCCGAAGATAGGCGTCATAGGCGACGGTGCCGTCAGCGACCAGGTCCTGCATCCGCCCGAAGGAGTCGTCGGGATACTCTTCGGCATCGTTGGCATTGATCCCGACGACTGCGAGGTCATCGTAGATCTCAGCGAGGTAGTTCAACTCGTCCATCTTGGCCTTGGCGTACGGGCAGTGATTGCAGGTGAACACGACCAACAGTGCATCGAACCCCTCGAAATCGGACAGGCTGTAGTCCGTTCCGTCTGTCCCTGTGAGTTCGAAATCGGGGGCCTGACTGCCACGTTCGAGTCGATAGTTGTCGGTATCCAGCGCGACCATACGAATACTACGAACGGACCGGGGAAATCGGTGTCGACGCCGGCGAGACCTGACGGCGGTCACTGGTCGACAGTCTCGGCGAGCGCCTGCTCGAAATCGGCCGCGCGTTCGTAGACCGTCGACTGATGGTCGATCGCGTACCGCGCTTCGCCGTCGCCGTCAATACGTTCGAGTACGCCGACATCGGCCAGAGCCGCTAGCGTGTCCGCAAGATACAGATCTTTCAGTGGGACGCCCGCGGCATCTGCCAACTCTGCGCGTGTGTACGTCTCGCCGGTGTCTAACTGGATGAGCGCGCCGAGAACAGGCGCCATTTCCTCGTGTTCGACAACGAATTGCCATCCCTGCGGGGCATCGGTCGCGTCAGTCATCGCTGGCAGCTATGGGTCACACGATGTTAAGATTGCTCACACGCCGTTTCGGAGAATCAAGTATGATACCATTTACATAAGGTTTTTCCCGGATAACCGCCGAACAAGGAACTAATGGCAATCGATGACACTGACGGGGGAGAGAGTGAGACGACTCGCTCCGACGACGATCGGTTACTACAGGACGTCAGTGCCGGTGGTGGGTACGACTGGGCCGATTTCAGACAGGAGTTCCACGACGGTGGGCATTTCGATCGGAGCAAGTATCTCGGATTCGATCCACGGCACACCGGTGACCGTCTCGAAGACGGGGCCACGGCCGCCAAAACACTCGATCAACATTGGCAGTCCTTTCTCGATCTTGAGACGACGCCGGTAGCGAAAGGCGAGTATTTCTGGGAGCACTTCAAGCGGGAGTACTATTACGAGAGTGGGGACGAGCCGCCGCGGGACGGAGACGGGAACAAGATTCCGTTCGAGCCCGGAGAGTACCTCGGATTCGATCCGGACGAGACCGAATCACGGCTCAGTGGTGCACAGGACGAGGCCGCGACACTGAAATCGCTCGTGGAGGAGCGAACCGTTGACGTCAACGAAGAACTCGATGAGGACGACTTCTTCTCGACACTGGAAGGGCATACGACGGTTGTCAACCGCTATGACCTGGAGAAGGCCGTCCCGATGGAGAAAAAACGGCATTTCGACGAGGTCGAGCGCTACTGGGTGAACAAACCGTACGCGTGTGCGATCGTCTTCCATTCGCAAAAAGAAAACGAGCGGAAATACTACGTCATCCAGCCATATCTGAATACGATCGAGGAAGACCTCCGAGACTTCCTCGCCCGGAAACTCCGGACAGCGATCAAATACGCCGACGACGAGGTCTCCGTCGACGGCTCACAGGCAGAACGCGCAAACGTGATCCAGCGCGAAACTGAAAAGCTACTCGAACGGTACGACCTCTACAGCGGCTCGACGACCAACGGTGTCGGCCAGATTGGGAAACTGAAGAAGTTTCTCGGAATGGACACCGACGTCGAGACGTCTTCGGGCGAACTCGACGGGATCAAAACGCGGCCGGAGCCAGCCGTTCTCGCCGACGATCCGAAGACACTCACGGAATACCAGGTCGAGAAGTTGCTGTACTATCTCAAGCGTGACTTCATCGGGTATGCGAAGATCGACCCGATCAAACACGACATCAACGTCGAGGACGTCTCCTGTGACGGGTACAACTCCAGGGTGTTCGTCTATCACACCGAGTACGAGAACATCATCTCCAACGTCGAGCACGGTGAATCGGAACTCGACGACTTCGTCGTGAAACTCGCCCAGCGCTCGGGCAAGGGGATCTCCAAACGCCAGCCACAGGTCGACGCGACGTTGCCGGACGGTTCACGGGCCCAGCTCACACTCGGGAAAGAAGTCTCCGACCACGGGACCAACTACACGATCCGCCAGTTCAAAGACGTCCCGTTCACGCCAATCGACCTGATTAACTGGAACACCTTCTCGCTCGATGAAATGGCATTTCTCTGGTTATGTATCGAGAACAATAAGTCTATGATCTTCGCGGGCGGTACCGCTTCCGGGAAGACGACGAGTCTGAACGCCATCTCACTGTTCATTCCGAGCAACTCCAAGATCGTCTCGATCGAGGACACTCGCGAAGTCGAACTCCCCCAGCGTAACTGGGTCGCAAGCGTGACTCGACCGTCCTTCGGTCAGGACGACACCGGAGACATCGACGAGTTCGATCTACTTGAGGCCGCACTTCGTCAGCGTCCCGACTACATCGTTATGGGTGAGGTGCGTGGTGAGGAGGGTCGAACGCTGTTCCAGGTGATGTCGACTGGTCACACGACCTACACCACTTTCCACGCTGACTCGGTCGGTGAAGTTATCAAGCGGTTCACCACCGATCCGATCAACGTCTCGAAGACGCTGTTTACCGCACTAGATCTGGTCAGCATTCAGACACAGACCCGCGTCGACGGGTCGAAAGTCCGCCGCAACAAGACACTAACCGAGATAAACGAGTACACGCCTGAAAACGACGAGATTAATGTCAGAGACGTCTATCAGTGGCAGGCCGACACGGACCAGTTCATCCAGATGGGGAATTCAAATACCCTCGAAGAGATCAAGTTCGACCGTGGGTGGGGCCAAGATCGGCTCGACGAAGAACTGTTCAAGCGTAAAGTCGTGCTGGCGTACCTTATCGAACAGAATCTCAACACGTACACGGAAGTCGCCGCGACACTGCAGGCGTTCATCAACGACCCGGAGACGATTATGACGTTGATCGCGAACGATCAACTCGAGCGAAGCCTCGAAGACCTGCGAGAGATGGAGTCCGTCCAAATCGAGGTCGACAGTGAAAAAGAAGAGCTTGTTCCTCGCCCGGACCCCGGCGAGGAGATTCTCGGGGAGGCCGAAGAGATTCTGGACAATGCGGATCCGCTGTTCAGCCAACTCCGCTCGGAAGAGTCCTCGGATATCGTCGAAGCGCTCACTGGCGTCGAACCCGAAGACGACATCGAAGTCGACGACGAGACGGCAGCAGAAACAGACTTCGGCCAGTTCGTACCCAAAGCCGGTGCGGAGGCATCTGAGGAAGAATGAGCCTCGACACCCGAACCTCAGAAGCGACGCTCGGAAGATCCAGCACCCTCGGAGACACTTTTTACCCGCTGTATCAATGGCTGTTCGACGAGGAGGGTGATTTCGTCGCGAACGTCGAAGACAAACTCGCCGAGGCGCGGATGGCGGACAACGTCGAGATGTTCCTGTCACGCGCGCTCGCAGTCGGTGTCATCGCGGGGTTCGCGCTGTGGCTAGTCGGTTCGCTGCTTGGCTATCTCATCGTGTCGATGCTGCTTCCGGAGGAGTGGCTCATCCTCGGAATCGATCTGGGCCAGTACAACCAGCTCGTGAACACGCTGAAGTTCCCGGCGATGATCCTCATAACGGGGCTGTTTTTCGGTGCGATCGGCTTTACTATCGGTTTTGGCTCGCTGGTGTCAATCCCGTACTTCCGGTCGAACGCCCGCAAGCGAGAGATAAACGTGTTGCTGTCGGATTCGATCTCGTTTATGTACGCCCTATCGGTCGGTGGGCTCAATCAGTTGGAGATCCTTGAGGCGATGGCAGCGGCCGAAGACACCTACGGTGAGGTCGCACAGGAATTCCAGTCAATCGTCCTCGAGACGGAATACTTCGACACCGACTATCGGACTGCGATCCGCAACCAGGCGTTGCAAACGCCTAGCGACGAACTCAGTCAGTTCCTGACGGATATGCTCTCGATTATCAACTCCGGTGGGGACATGACGAGCTTCCTAGAAGATCAAAAGAACAAGCATATGCGGACCGCAAAGCAGGAACAGCAGAAACTCCTTGAGACACTGGAACTGTTCGGCGAGATGTACATGACCATCTCGTTGTTCCCGTTGCTCTTGATCATCATCTTGGTGATTATGAATATGATGGGGAACGGTAATCCGATGCTGATGTACGGGACGGTCTACGGGCTGATTCCACTGACAAGTATGGCCTTCCTGGTGTTGGTCTCGACGGTGACGCAGGATACTGTCGGCAACGGATATCTGGATGCAACGCGTAACGAGGACGCCCAGCCGACGAAATCCGGCGTTCTCAATCTTGGTCTGGTCGAACAGTTTACTGGTGAGTACGGGGTCTTCGACCGGGTGAAAAATCGAGAAGGGTCCTATCAGGTCAAAGAGATTATTCGACAGCCGCATATCTTCTTCCGAGACAATCCACTGTACGTACTCGGGCTGACTGTCCCGATATCGTTGCTCGTGCTCGGCCTGTCAATCGTTGCTGGGTGGGCGGCGCTTCCGTTCCCATTCCAGACGGCTGACAACACCGGATTCTTCTCGGCTATGGCCGAGGACCCGATCCAGCAGACGTTCTTCTGGGTCTATCTCCCGATGTATATCAACTTCCTGCCGCTGGCGATCTTTTATGAGTGGAACCAGCGATACCGAACGTCCGTGATTGGCAAGCTTTCGGAGAATCTCCGCAAACTCGCCAGCGCCAACGACACCGGGATGACGTTACTAGAGTCGATCAACGTGGTCGCTGATACCTCGACGGGTCGGCTATCCGAGGAGTTCGACACGATCCACGCGAAGACGAACTACGGGACGAGCCTCAAGCAGAGTCTCCGGGAGTTCAACAACAAGTTCCACGTCCCGCGGATGGCCCGGACAGTGAAACTGATCAGTGAAGCACAGGAGGCGTCCAGTCAGATCCAGGACGTCCTTTCGACGGCGGCACAGGCAAGTGAGAACCAGGACGACATCGAACGCGATCGCAAGTCCCGCACGCGAATGCAGGTCGTCATCATCATCATGACCTATCTGACGCTACTGGGTGTGATCGCGCTCCTGAAGATGCAGTTCCTGGATACGATGCAGGGTCTGGAATCGGCGTCGTCCGGCAGCGCCGCACAGGGTGGCCAGTTCTCAGTTGATTCGCTGGGGCCGCTGTCGATGTTGTTCTTCCACGCGGTGACCCTGCAGGCGATTCTCTCGTCGTTCATCGCAGGCTATATCAGGGATGTCAACCTGGTTTCAGGCGTCAAGTACGCGGTAATCCTCTCGACCATCGCGTTGGTGGTCTGGATTGCCGTCGGTGGTAGCGATACGGCTGTCGGATCGAACAACACGACGCAGGCAGCGCTCGCACTGCTGGTGGTGGGCCCAGTCGGATACGACCTGCGGCGGCTCCGAACACGGGTGACTCAACTATGGAACGGGGACGGTTCCTAACGGACGAACGGGGACAGACACTACAGGATTACGTCATCGGCGTCGTCATCGTACTCCTAGCGACGTTTTTCGTCATCGCATACCTGCCGAACGTGTTCGCGTCCTACGACAGTCCAACGGACGGCATTCGCTCGGACCAAGCCGATCGAGTGGCCGAGCACATCATCACGAATTACAGCGTCGAAGACAAGACGCACGTGCTGCGATACAACGGATCTGGTGGCCTCCACAGTAGACTCTCGACAGAAGCCGGAATGAACACGCTTCGCGAACGTGCATCGCTGAACACGAGTACGGACCGTCGAATCCCACCACACGTTCAGGTATTTCTGGTCAATGCATCGACGCTGTCTAGCCGGGACACGTTGACCCCGGCAGTTCACAACGGCGAGACACTGTCGTATGGTGATTCTTACCGTGATCAAGCCGCAGCGCGTTCGATCAGAGTAGTTACGATGGACGACAAGACAGTCTGTGATCCGAACTGCTGGCTCGTCGTGAGGGTATGGTGAAACAATGACAGGTAAACGTGGACAGGCGTATACGCTCGAAGGGGTGTTCAGTGCGGTCGTCGTGTTGACTGCACTTTTGTATGGCTTACAAGCGGTGGACATCGGCCCGTGGACGAGCGAGGCCGCAAGCGAGACGAGTTCACTCGAAACCCGAGCGCAGGACGCGCTGGATATCGCTGCTTCGGAGGGAAGTCTGAGTAACGTCACGCGGTGTTACGGCGTCAACCCCGAATCGACTGGCGGGTATCTGTTTTCCGGGCAGATAGCTGGCCCGGATGCGACGATGTTCGAGCGGTTGTTGAACACGACCTTCGACGAGCAAAACCGCAATTACAACGTGTATCTCTACTACTGGGACAACGAGACCGGGCACAAAGAGCGAGAGTTGGTGTCGATGAATCGGACAGCAGCCGATTCCGGTGTCGTCGCCCCGACGGACTCCGCAATCGTCGCAAGCCGGACGGTCGTGCTCTACGACGATATGCCGACGCGGTTCGGCAGCGATCCAAAGTGTGGACAGCAGGGGGCAACACTTGAACAGTACGCGAGCAAATACGGGTGGTACATCGAGGATATAGATCCGGGTTCACCGGTGTTCAACGTCGTCGAAGTGCGGGTGGTCGTATGGTAGCGAGACCGAGTGACGAGCGTGGACAGCTACTGTTGATCGGGGCGATCGCGGTCGCGCTCGTGGTCGTTGGCGGTGTCGTCCTGCTAAACGGTATGAAGTATACCGACACCGTCGGTACTTCTGGCACTGACGACGCAATCTCCGATTCGGAACGAACCGTCAAAATGATCGAATCCGATCTCGAGGGCTTGGTCGAGCGTGTGGGCAGCGAGACGTCACTGCGCACGTTCGAAGACCAACTTCGAGGAGATGTCTCCCGGCTGAGCGACATCTACACACGGATGGCCACTGACCGACGGTCAGCGTACGTGAACATCTCTCTGAATGCCACAGCGTCCGGGAGCGGCTGGTTTGTGAACCAATCTGCTAAAGGACAGTTCGAGGACGACGACGGAAGCCAGCGCTGGACGGTCGTCTCGGATGCCACTGTCACCGAACCGTTTGTAGTCACGGTCGATGACTGGCCGCAACGAGCAGGTGGCGGACAGGTGAGTGCGCTCTACATCAACGTGACTGGCGAGGACGGTCACTGGTGGTCGCTAAAATTGAACGATTCTGACACCAGCCCGACCGTGACGAAACAGATAACTGTCTATACGGATCAGGGCACGCAAGAAACATACCGAGAGGGCGACGTGTCGTGGTTGAGCGACGACGGCCCATACGTGATCAACATCTCCGATGGAAAAATCGATACAAACGCGACAGCCGGGCCAGTGGGAGAGTTGTGGACGTTTGCTGAAAACGTCACAGCACCGTACAACATTTCATTCAGAGACCAGTTCCCCGGCAGTGGCGGGGGTAGTGGCGAAAAAAGTGCCGCAGGCCGGTATCAGATCGCCACGGACGGAACGGCATCGGGTGCGATACCCGATGGAGTCAACACGACCGAACTCCCGGTCTTCCATCCAGCGTTCGACATCTACTATCACCAGCCGGAAGTCCAGTATACCCGGACGCTGTTGATCACGTATCATCCGGAGGGAGATACGGATGACTGATCGACAGTTTCACACGGACACGCGGGCGGCATCGATCGCAATCACGCACGCGCTGACTCTCGGCATCACAGCGTTGTTGGTAACGACGCTGATTTTCAGCACTGGATCGATGCTCGACCAACAGAAAGAGCGTGTCATCCGTGCTGGGCTTCTCGATGTCAGTGACAGCGTCGTCACGGAACTCGACCAGATCGATCGGACCGTCGCAAATGGAAACGTCTCCAGCGACGTGAACACAACAGTTGCCTATCCCCAGCGTGTCGGAGGGATCGTCTATACGGTCCGGCTGTCAGTGACACCAGACGGGACAGCAATGCTGTACGCCAATTCTTCGAACCCGAACCACGACATTTCCGTGCCGACCGAGTTCGGCAATCAAACCGCAGTCTGTGAAGGGTACAAAAGCAGCGGGAAGATACGAATCTATTACGACGCCGATCGAGCGTGTCTGACTATCGGGGGTATAAGATGACCACCGACGAACGCGGCATTTCTGATCTCGTCGCCTTCGTCCTGACGTTCGGGATCATCATCCTGTCGGTCAGTACCGTGTATATGCTCGGATTCGACAGCCTCGAAGAAGTCCGTGACGACGAGCAGATCCGGAGCGTCGACCGGACGATGGAAGGAATTTCCGAGACACTCGCGGATATCCATCGTGAAAACTCCCCGAGTCGATCAGTTGCGGTCGGTCTCGATGGGGGTGCGATCTCGGTTGTCGAGGAGTCGCAGTTGACAGTCGTCATCGAAACACCGAACAAGACGGTGAACCGGTCCGTCGATGTCGGGGCGATTGTCCTCACCCCCAATGATAACGCCGAGATGGTATACGAAGGCGGGATCGCGTACCGCACCCAGGGCGATGGACAGTTCGTCCTGTCTGATCCGGTCATTTCGTGTGATGGACGGACTGCCATCGTTGATATTGCGAAGGTGACGGGCCAACTAAGCGTCTCAATCCCGGGCACTATCGAACTATCAGGTCGGCACACGTCGGAACGATCGCTGTACCCGGCCGCCGGGCAGTTGCGAAATAACGCGACTGCCGTCGAAATCAAAATCGATGACACTCGTAATCCCGACGCCTGGCGACAGTACTTCGAGACGAGTGCCGACGGCTGGACGGAAACGAGCGATGGATACCGATGCAGCGGTCTCGAAGCAGTCTCCGTGCAGGCGACGACGATTTCCATCGATGCGGTCTACTGAGATCGTAAACAGCCGGGTTTCCGTCTCGCTTTTGCCCTTTGCCCTTATGGAACGTCACAGAAAATGCAAGCCTCAGTATTCGCGTCTATGATGTTTCACCAAGGCCAGATCGAGAACCCCGATGACGTCATTCGAAAGTGATGACGTTCATATCGATCGATATGTAGTCCGGGTCCTGTGCCTCAGGGTATGCATCGGCCGATTCGACGATTTGGATCGTCCCGGTGAAGGTGTCGTCCTCTGTCTCGATCGTATAGTCGTAGTAGCCAGGCGCGTTCGACCACGATCCGAGACCGAATCGTTCGAACGTGGCATCGTTACCGTCCAGCGAAACAGCGGTCGTCGCCATCTTTGTCTCGCCGGTCGAGCGATTCGTTAGCGTGAAATTGACCTGTTGGGTTCCTGGGACGTCGGCTGTGTTCTCGATGAGCGCATCGAGATTCGACAAACCAGTGACGAGGAGCAATTCGTCTTCGTCGTAGTTCTCCGTCCCAACCCGAACACGGTTGATCACGAACTCTTCGGTATCGACAGCGATTGTCCCGCGTTGGCTGCTGTTGTCCGCGTCGTAGCCGGTGTTGTCCGCAATCGCTTCGACGCTGACCGATCCTGTCTCGTCAGTTGGAACGCCATCGAAGGTAACCGTCGTGGAGCTGCCGGCTGGAAGTGTGATCGATTCGCTGTCCTTGGATTCACCATCGACGAACCAACGAACTGGCATCGTTGCGTCTTCGTCACCGATATTCGCAACTGTCGCCGTCACAGACGCATTCGAATCCAGTGGGACGCTCCGAGGATACGCCCGTTCGAAGCCTTGAACGATGAATCGAGGTCCGCGATCGGAACCGACGTAGACGTTGCCAGAGCGGGTCTGGTTCGAATTTGCAGTCAATCCGAGTTCGTACTCGTATGTGCCCGGATCATACCCCGTGTTCGGAGGAATATCGAACTCGACCCAGCGGCTCTCGTTGTGCGCAAGTTCACCTGTCGAGGCACTACCGGCTGCAAGTCCGTCAAAGTGATACGTGACGTCGGTCGATCCGGCTTGACCACCTCTGTTTGTCACCTCGATGCGGAGCGTGTCGGTTTCGCCCTCTTCGACGACAGCCGGTGCCTCGAGGTCGCTGATCACCAGACGAGCCGGCGTTTTCACTGTTCGGGTCCGGTTGACGACCTCGAACAGCACGACTGCGTCGTTGTAGTCGGGGTCGCCGCTAGTCGACGGACCCGCGTCGTCCGGATCAGCGTCTGTCTGGGTGAGTTCGAACAGCATCACCAACTGGTTGTCTTCGAGGTCAAGCCGCCCCGTATCGGGATCGAATTTGTCTTCGAGAATATCACCGATGCTGCGCTGATCCGGGCTCGCGCTGCCCCACGACGGCACTGTTTCGTTATCGCCGAGGATGACGACGTTCTCGGTGTTCTGGTTGCTGTTGGTCGAAACCAGTTCACCACCCCAGTATGTACAGCGGTTCCGATCGAACGTGCCGTATGGATCGACGTACCTGTCGAGCCCTGTGTCCGTGTACCCTCTACAGCTGTAAGTCGTTGCGGAGACCCACAGCGAGGACGCTTCCGAGACAGTCACAGTCCGATTGAAGTACGGGTCGCGATCGACTTGCTTCTCCCAGTTGCTAGGACGGTTCAGGTCTTCCCCACTCCACACGTTGTGGTCGACGCGTCCGGCGGTTTCGTTTTCTGTGACGATGTCCATCACTGTCGGGGCGCGGCTAATCTCGCCACCGTCCATCTGGTAGTTTCCGTTGTTCGGGTCGTACACCCAGCCGTCATCGCGGTCCCACCACCAGTCCCCGTTCGGCCAGCCGACGTAGTCATAATCGTACGCCGTCGCCGTCGGTTCCGTTCCGAGCACCTGCAACCGGGCAGTCGTGTCGCCGTCGATTTCTATCTGCGCGTTATCACCCGACTCGAACGCACCTGAGAGGTCCGCTGCCACACGGAACTGATCAGTCGCCGAGGAGTTGGCCGTCGATACCGTGTATTCATAAATCCCGGCCGGAAGCGATGCCGGAACCTCGTAGTCAGCCGTGACGGTCGTCCCGGAGTTGGGCGCAAGCACGACCGTATCGGTCTTGCTTGTACCATCCGCGAAGGCGAATTCGATCGTTTGTTCGGCGCTGCTCGCTCCCGTATTGTTTATCGACGCCGTTATCGTCGTCGTATTACCTTGCGCAACTGGATTCGGAGCAGCCCGCACCGTCGAGACCTGGAAGAACTCGGTCGCCTTCTCTCCGACATAGAACGTCCGGGTGACGTTCTCATCCGTCGTCCGGACAGTATAATTGTACAGACCTGGCGTGGCAATGCCGTCGACCGTCAGCGTGAGCTCGCGGCTTTCCCCGCCAGTGTCGGAAAGCTGTCCTTCGAGCGTGAATGCCGGTTCAGTCCGGTCGATGACCGTTCCTGTCGAGGTGTTTTGCACGCGAATTGCAACCGGCTGAGTACTCTCAACACCACCCGTGTTCGTGATCGACGCGTTGATTTCGAATGTCTCCCCCGCGCGGACACCAGTCGGGGATCCAGTATCGGAGATGTCGAAATACGCTGCGCTCCCGATGTCGATGAGCGTCGTCGCGAAATCGCCGTTCGAGCTGATGTTTAACGGTATGTCAGTTCCGCTCGACTGGGTTGGGATATCGAACCGCAGTGTCGTCTCCTCGCCGCCATCGAGGGTGATCGCACGAGTCGCTTTCCGGTCGCCGTCGAAGTTGAACGCGATCGTCTGGTTGCCGGCCAAGCCACCCTCGTTTCGAACAGTCACGTTGAGTCGCGGATCGCTGGACAGTTGTGCGCTATTAGGCGCATCAAGAGACGTGATATTGAAATCTGGCCACTCAGCATCTGAATCTCCGATGACAATCGTCTCGCTGTACACGTCATCGCTCGTCTGAACACTGTATCGATACGTACCCGGGGTATCTATATCGCTACCACGGATGGTGAAGTGGTGCTCGCTCGTTTGCCCACCGGTAAGGGTTAGATCTTCGACACGGGTGCTACTGACTGGGTTCCAGTCGCCCCCGTCTTTCTTGGCAAGCGAAAATGAGATGTCGCTCGCTTTCGTCAGATCGCCCGTATTCTCGACGGTCGCGTTCACAAACACGTCTTCTTCAGCCGGCGCACTCGGGACCGAATTCACGTCAGTCACCTCGAAGTTCGCGAACTCGGTATCCTGGACTTTGAACGTCATCTCGACAGTGTCGCCGGATCCGACCGAAGTGTCTTCACCGGGACTGACATCGACCAACCGGTCGTCGTAGTTGCGCTGCGCGTAGTTGTGCCAGGCCGTCGCGAATCGACTGTTCTCGATCACGACCGTGATGTTCTCGACACCCTGGGGGCGACAGCCTTCGAGTTGAGCGACCGGCGTCGACGGCCCATTGGTCAGTTCGAGTGCAGTCTTGTTAACGAACAGCGATCGAGTGAGATTGGCCGTCATACGACGACTTTCGCTCTCGTTGAGGCGAGCACTGATGCTACTCGACCCCTGCATTCCCGTCTGCATCTGCGAGAGCGAAACGGCCAGTCGCCCGTCTCGATATTCGATGTTCGGTTGCCGGACCATCGAACTGCTGTTTGTCCCCGTCTGTTCCCACACACCACCGAACTCGTACCCGACAGCACCCCCGTTCGTGGACGTATAGACGAGTGACTGCAGTTGAATATCGCCGGTCGTACAGGATCTGTTTCCGTTGGCATACAGAGATACCCGCGTCCGGGACTCAGTTGTGACGTCATTTGCGATTTCGTCCGGTAACGTGAACTCGATCGATTCCGATTCGGACTGCCGTATCGCTTCGATCTCGGACGCGAACTGCTGGAAGGACTGACTTGCAGACTGGACTCGGTTTTGTTCTTCAACCCGGTCGACAGTGTTCCCACCCATCACCAACAAGAGCACTGCCGCCGTGACGACAAAGCCGATCAACAGTGCAGTACCGAGCACCTCAGAGACACCCCGGCTGTCGTCGGTAATTTCCCTCAGTCGAGTCCAGCGCATATTTTCATATACTTATTAGGCCAAGAAATGTGTTTTGGTACACAAATAGCGCCTGGGTGCCGGACAGTGGCGAAATACGACTGACTACCACACGGACACTGACTGCCAGACAGCTGAGTCAGTCCTGCCCGACGACACCCGCGTCAGTTTCGCCCTGTGCATCGAATGTGGCGACGAACGAATCAAGGCGTTCGGGGTCGTCAATACCGGGCAACGGCTGGTCAGCGGTCACACATTCCTTGTCGACGCCCAGTCGCTCACAGACGAGATCGGCCGTCGACTCCGCCATCTGTCTGTAGGTAGTCAGTTTCCCGCCGACGACACTGACGGCGTTCTCGATGCCATCGTCAGCGTGGTCGAGTCGGAAAAAGCCCCGTGAGATTCCCCGACCCCCGCGCTCGTCTTCGTCGGGCGCATACAGGGGGCGCACGCCCCACCACGTCCGAACGGTCTGGGCATCGGCGACCGACGGCAACATCGCCGCACATTCCTCGACCGTTCGCTTGATTTCCCAGTCTTCACGCGAGTACGCGTCCGGATCATCGACTTCGACGCTGGTCGTCCCCAGGACGACTTCGCCTTCGTGTGGGACGATGATGTCCCCGTCGTCGGGGTCACGGGCCCGGTTCAAGACCGGACCGAGGCCATCGTATTCGACAGAGAGCATCACACCGCGCGTCGGCCGCATCGCGACGTCGAGATCGGCCATCGCAGCGAGTTCTTCGGCCCAGGCCCCGGTCGCGTTGACGACGTACTCGGGCTCGATGCGGTCGTCGACGTTTCCGCCGACCGTGACGGACTGGACGCGGCCGTCGTCGACCGCGATATCTTCGACCGGCGCGTGCGTGTGAACCGCCGCTCCGTGATCACGAGCGTCGGCCGCATTCGCGGCGACCAGCCGCGAGGGGTAGATCACGGCGTCGGGCACCTCCATCGCCCGCTCGACGTCGGACGCGATCTCTGGAACACGTTCACGGACAGCCGCCTCATCGAGCGTCGTCGTCGGGATCCCCGCGGTCGCACAGGCGTCGCGCTTCCGTTCGAAGTACTCCGGGTCGTCCTCGGATAACTGAACGAACAGCCCGCCGGTATCACGGATGCACTCGCCGGCGATGTCCTTGAGAACTCGGTTTTCCTCGATGCACTCTTCGGCCCCGATCCGGTCGGATTCGGCATAGCGGGCACCGCTGTGTAACAGGCCGTGTGAGCGGCCGGAGGTTCCACTCGCCAGACCGTCTCGCTCGACAAGTGTCACGTCGACACCTCTGAGGGCGAGGTCGCGAGCGATACCGACGCCAGTCGCACCACCACCGATCACCAGCACTGTTGTCGTTCGCATACGTTTCATTCGGCTCTGAGAGTATGTACGTACGGTTGTCGGAGATATTAGCCGAGAGGCGCTCGCGAGTGCTCGGACCGTAGCGGTCGGCCGACTCGTTGGTCGGCAATAACGCTGTCAGGGTCGTCACTCGTCGACGATTCCGCCATCGAGGTAGTGTGCGATTTGATCGTTCGTCGAGGCCGCAACCTTCCTGAACGTAACCACACGCTCACCCTCGAGCCGTCGATCCGACTCGATGTCGATCGTCAACTGGAACTCCCGAAGGTGGGACAAGAGTGCTTCAATTGTCTCGGGATCGCCCCGGACCGTATGTCGTTCACCGACTGTCTTGCCGTCGGCGACGGCTTCGATCGTCTCAGCCATCGGGAGCAGAATCGACTCACCGAGGTCGTGTGCTCGCTCGCGGCGTCGAGCGGGTGAGTCCTCGAACTCAACTGTCTGGAACGCTTCACGGAGCAATCGCGAGAACAGAAAGTCCCGTCCGTACTCGAACGGTAACGCGAATGCGTCGGCCAATTCGGCGTGATGGGTCGACTCGGTCGTGTACTTCAGAAGTGATTGTCCGTCCTCGGATTTCAGGACGACACCCTCGCGATCCGCAGCATCCAGCGTCTCGATCGCGTCACGGACAGCTCCGGGGGCCTCCTCGGGAGTGTGCCAGCCGAACGTTCGTGGCTGTTCGAACCCGTACTCGGCACAGACCTCGCGTCGCCGTTCGGGTTCGAGTGGGCGGCCACTCGTCCGGTCACGAATGTCGAAGATACGGAACGCGTTGGTATCGATGGCGTCGTAATCGTGTGCTGTATAGGGGTTTTCCGGACCGACCAGCTCCGCACAGAGCATCTTCTGCGGATGGTCTGCAAAGAAGTCGGTCGGATCGAGCAGTTCGCGAGCACGTTCGGTGGTGTACGGGCAGACATACCCACCCCGAGTGAACGCCGTCGTGCCAGCAACGTCCACGATACGGACGTTAAACCCGTTAAGTTTCTCCTCGATCGTGATGTGGTCGCTGTCGAAGTACTCCCGGACACCGGGTTCGAGTGTGAGCACGCGTGGGACACTGGGATAGCCACGGACGATCGCATCGGTCGTCTCCACGAGGACGGTCCCGCGTTCGAGACCGTGTCGGGCGTCGGGCAGATGGTGATACTCAAGCCCGTGGTCCGTGCGGGTCTGGAAATGTTCGAACAGTTCCGATGGGGTGTCGGCACTCGTTTCGAGTCGCTCGTGCCAGCCGACATTGTTCATAGGTATCACTACACGCGATTCGGACAAAAGCAACGGGGGTGGTTCTATAGGTTTTGGCGTCCAATCACCAGATATGCCCACAGAACTGCCGCGACAGCAGTTCGTGCTCGACACGTCGCTTTTCATCACCGAAGAGATCCGCGAGCCCGACGAGTCCCTGGAAGACGCCGTCCTCAGGCTTCTGGACCGGATCGCGACGGCCCGACTCGAGCTCAATATTTCCTGTCATATGCCGCCCTCAATCCACGACGAACTCGTGACGATGCTCCGTGAGCGCGACGTGAGCGAGGAGGTCTTCGAGCGGCTAGAGACGTGGGTCGTCCGCAAGAGCCCGGACCGCTATGGCGTAACCATTCCCGCGGACATCGTCTACCAGTTCGTCGACGAGATGAGCGACCGGGTCGATCGAGGGCTCCGCGTCTCCGAAGAAGCACTCCGGGAGGTCGAGCAACTCGATCCCGACACGTTGGGCACAGGCGAGGAATATATGACCGAAGCCGATCGTGTGCTCTCGAATCTCCGAGATAAGTACCGGCAGGCACTGCGTCAAGGGGTGCTCGACTCCCGCGAGGACTTCGATCTGCTCGTCCTCGCGAAGGAACTCGACGCCGGCGTGGTCACCGAAGACCGGGGCATCATCGCGTGGGCAGATCGGTTCGGCCTCCGATACGTCCGTGGCGGACAGTTCCCGACGCTGCTGGAGGAGTACCTGCGTGCGACCGGCGTCGGAGACGAGCGATCCCGTGGATAGTGTGTCGCGGTAGCAGACAGCCCTTATATTCGTTTACAGACTCTAAGCTGTCGGGATCAGTATCAGGGGAGTGTACTTATACTCCGCGTCGGCAGATGCACGCGATGACTGACGGCAAAATCGAGACCATCGAATTCAATCAGACTGACGGGACGATGGGCGTCTACATCGAAGGTGTTGGCGTCTACGAGGACGGGCAAAGAGCAGTCCTCGACAGCACGACCGTCGGCAGTCCGTGGGAGTTCGAGCGCATCCAGGCGTTCGAACAGCGTTGCAAGCGCCAGTACAACCCGTGAACCACCGAAGAGAGATGTGAGACGCCGCTGGCGTCTCAAGGACATCGCGATGTCCGAGTCCGAGACACCCTCATCGTTCGTATACAGACGCCAGCGAGCGACCGCTGGCTCCGCGAGGAGAAGGGGAGTCAGCGTGCTTATCAGTCTCGGTCGCCCAGTTCGAGTATGGAAATCGTACCGGACACGAGCGTGGTCATCGACGGCCGCGTGTCCGAGCAGATCGCTGACGGCGACCTCGCAGGGGCGACGATTGTCGTCTCCGAGGCGGTCGTCGGCGAACTTGAGGCACAGGCCAACGACAGCCGCCAGCAGGGCTGGGACGGCCTCGAGGAATTGCAGCAACTCGCTGACCTCCACGACGCAGGAGAGATTAGCGTCGAATACGTCGGTCGCCGCCCAGATGCGGTCGAGAAACGCGAGGCCGGCGAAGGAGAGATAGACGCGCTGATCCGTGACCTTGCCGCCGAGCGCGACGCGACGCTTCTGACCAGCGACGTTGTCCAGAGCGAGGTGGCACGGGCGAAAGGGCTCGACGTCAGCTATCTCGAACCGCACGGCCGGGACGTCGAGCGACTCTCGATCGAGAACTTCTTTGACGAGTCGACGATGTCGGTTCACCTCAAGGTGGGCGTCGCTCCGAAGGCCAAGCGCGGCGAGATTGGCGAGATGCACTACCAGCGAATCCGCGACCAGCCGGCCACCGAATCCGAACTGAAAGAGTACGCCCACGAGATCGAGGAGAGTGCTCGGGCCAGCCCCGACGGGTTCCTCGAACTGGACGAACCCGGAATGAGCATCGTCCAGTTTCGCGAATACCGGATCGCCGTCGCCCGGCCCCCCTTCGCCGACGCGCTGGAGATTACCGCAGTCCGGCCGATCGTCAAGACCGATCTCGACGACTACGAGTACGCCGACGAACTCCGTGATCGACTCGCGTCTCAGCAGCGTGGCGTTCTCATCTCCGGCTCACCGGGGGCCGGTAAGTCTACGTTCGCACAGGCTGTCGCGGAGTTTCTGACCGACAACGATTACGCGGTCAAGACGATGGAAAAGCCCCGAGATCTACAGGTCGGCGACGATATCACCCAGTACACGGCCTTGGGTGGGGAGATGGCGAAGACCGCCGACTCGCTGCTGATGGTCCGCCCGGACTACACGATCTACGACGAGGTCCGCAAGACTGACGACTTCGAGGTGTTTGCCGATATGCGACTGGCCGGCGTCGGGATGATCGGCGTCGTGCACGCGACACGGGCGATCGACGCACTCCAGCGACTCGTCGGCCGAGTCGAGCTAGGGATGATCCCCCAGATAGTCGATACCGTCGTCTACATCGAAGCCGGCGAGATCGCGACGGTCTATGACGTACAGACGGAAGTCAAGGTGCCGGAAGGGCTGATGGAAGAGGATCTGGCACGGCCAGTCATCACCATCAAGAACTTCGAGACCGGCCGCCCCGAGTACGAGATCTACACGTTCAACCGACAGGTCGTGACAGTCCCGCTGACGGACGGGGAAAGCGACGAAAGCGGTGTCGACCGGATCGCACGCCAGGAGATACAGCGTGAGATACGCTCGGTCGCTGACGGCCACGTCGAGGTCGAACTACAGGGGTCAGATCGCGCGGTCGTCTGGGTCGAAGAACACGACATCAGCCACGTGATCGGCAAGGGCGGCGGGCGGATCTCAGACATCGAGAACCGACTCGGCATCGAGATCGACGTGCGCACATTCGAGGAGCGTCCCGACGGAGCGTCCGGCTCAACCGCCGAGAGCAGCGGGGCCGGGTCAGCCAGCCCTGCCGGTGACATCGTCACCCCGGAAGTGACCTCGCGACACATAATCGTCCCCGCCCACGAGTACACAGGCGACACCGTAGAAGTACAGGCCGACGGCGAGTACCTCTTTACAGCGACGGTCTCTCGTGGGGGCGAGATCCAGGTGTCTCGGGGGAGTGCGATCGCCGAAGAACTGGAGCAGGCAATCGACCGCAGCAAACAGATCACCGTCGTTCCCTCGTAGCGGTTCAGTGTTTTCTCGTGTGAAAGTACTCCGAGTGCCACTGTATGTTGCTGTCAAGGGGACGATTACCACAATTGAGAACTGCTCCCAAAGGCCTTAACGCGAGTAGATGCGTGTCCCATCTAATGGGCGTACAGATCTGTAACCGAATAGTGTGGACGAGAACGGTCGATAATACGAGGTGATCGCATGCAGGTAAATGCCGACTCACTCGAACAGCTCAACCTGCGGACACGGGACGGGGCAAAGCGGGCAGGTCAGCGATTCTCGGACGCAGTCGGTGTCGAGACAAAGATCGGCGCGACCCGGATCCAGATCACCAGCCAACAGGATCTAGTGGCCGCGTTGTTGACCGGCGACGAGGAGTGTCTCAAGTTCGAGGTGGACGGATTGCTCTCGGGAACAGCAATCTTGACGTTCAACGATGGGGCACGGTCGCTAATTCGCGAGCACTGTGCCGGAGACAGTGGCGTGGACGACCTGGCCGGCGACTTACTCGACGCGTTCGTCGAGGAATGGGAGTCCTACATCGGCGACGATCTGGCAGTCGGGACAGTCACATACGTTCCCGATCCGGCTGCCCACGACTTCGGCTTTGAATCAGTGAGCGAGGACTCCAATAGCACCCCACTCCTGCAGGGAAGTATCGACGCCGTCGATAGTCCTGGCCGGGTCAAGCTGTATCTCGTCCCCGATGCGGCGTCATTAGAGACGCTGCTGGCCAGCGAGACGGCTCCGGACGACAAGTCGGAGACCGACACGGGCGGGGACGCGTTCGGAATGGGCGACACGGACGCGCCCGAGATGTCTGGGTTGGGCGGCGAAGGAGACACGACAGCCGAAGCGTCCGAGGCGTTCAGCGGGGACACGAAATCCGAGGCGTCCGACGGGGGCGCGGCCGGTGAAAGCAGCCTCTTTGAGGAGGAATCAAGCGCATCCACACCGCTCGCGCTGGACAAGCTCTCGGTGTTCAGCGACCTCACGCGGGCCGGCACGAAGGCCGCAGCCGACCGGATCACGGCGTTTACTGGCATCAAGACGGACACGGAGATCTCCGGGATCAATTTTACTCCGATCGACGACATCTCTGCCAGCCTTGACGCTGATTCCTACGTCGGGACGACACTGGCGTTCGAAGGCAAGCCAAGCGGCCATCTAGCGATCATGTTTCCGGACGAGTCAGCCCGCCGAGTGGCAGACGAGATGCTCCCGACGGATCCGGACGGCGACGGGCTCACAGCGATGCACGAGAGCGCGCTCGAAGAGCTCGGTAACAACATGGCTTCAGGGTTTATCGACGGCTGGGCGAACGTCTTACAGACCACAGTCGATCACACCCCGCCGGAGTTCAGCGACGACATGGAGCTGACGCTGATCGAGTTGGTGACCGAGCAACTCGGCCCGTTCCAGACTCACGCGTACACGATCGAATCCAGGATCACGACCGAGTCGGTCGAATTCGACTGTGAGATCCACGCACTACCCAACGAGACCCAGTTGAGCGAGGCGCTCGATGACCTGCTGGTCTCCCGCCGTGACCAGACTGAAGTCGACCCCGAAGAGATATTCTGACTGGTCGAGCGACTCACAGCAACCACTATCAGTACACTCGTGTGACGAAGCGGGCGTTTTTGTCGCTCCGTTCTGTAGCGATGCTATGACCGTCCTCGTTCTGGGCGATCAATTGAATGCAAACGTCGGCCCGCTGGCCGACCGCCCCGATGATCGCGTCTTGCTGATCGAATCGACAGGTCTAGCTCGGAAGTTGCCGTATCACCCACACAAGCTCACGGTCGTGTTCAGCGCCATGGCTCACTTCCGGGACCGGCTCCGCGAGTCGGGCCGAGTCGTCGAGTACCGACAGGTCGAGCAGTTCGCCGACGGCATCGAGGCACACTTCGACAGCCACCCCGGAGACGAACTCGTCGTGATGCGGCCCCCAAGCTATCGGGCTGAGGAGCGACTACACGAACTTGTCGAAGACCACGGGGGGCAGCTCACGCTCGTCGAAAACGAACTGTTTCTCTGCTCACCCGGGCAGTTCGACGACTGGTCCGGCGATCGGTCGAGCTACCGTCACGAGGACTTTTACCGGTTTATGCGCCACGAGACCGGCTATCTGATGGACGGTTCGGACCCGGTCGGCGGCGAGTACAACTACGACGAGGAAAACCGCCAGACACCACCAGCAGGGTACGAACCGCCAGACCCGCCCGTGTTCGAGCCCGACGAGACGACTCTCGACATACAGTCGTGGGTCGCCGAGACGTTCGACGGCAGCTACGACGAGCCACCGTACGGTGGTGGGTGGGCCGATCCAGGCCCCTTCCAGTGGCCAGTCACCCACGAGCAGGCCCAGTCTGTGCTGGAGTCGTTCGTGACCGACCGACTTGCGGAGTTCGGCCCATATCAGGACGCGCTGGTCACCGACGAGTGGGCACTACACCATTCGCTACTCTCGCCCGCGATCAACCTCGGGCTACTCCATCCGCGGACGGCAATCGAACGGGTGATCGAGGCCTATCACGAGCGGGACGTGCCGCTGAACAGCGTCGAGGGGTTCGTCCGGCAGGTGCTGGGCTGGCGGGAGTTTATGCGTCACGTCTACCGGCGAGAGATGCCCGAGCTTGCCGAGGCAAACCAGCTCGGACAGACCGAATCGCTGCCGCCGCTGTTCTGGACAGGGGAGACCGATATGGCCTGTCTCGGGGACGTGATTGAGGGAGTTCGAACGCGGGGGTATTCCCACCATATCGAACGGCTGATGGTCCTGTCGAACTTCGCGACGCTGCTTGGTGTCGAACCGCAAGAGCTGAATCGATGGTTCCACGCGGCTTACGTCGATGCCTACCACTGGGTAACAACCCCGAATGTCGTCGGTATGGGGACGTTCGGCTCGGACGCGCTCTCGACGAAACCCTACGTCTCCTCGGCCAACTACGTCGACAAAATGGGCGATTACTGCAGTGACTGTCCCTATCACAAGACCAAGACCACCGGCGAGAGGGCCTGCCCGTTCAACGCGTTATACTGGGACTTCCTGGATCGAAACGCCGAGCACCTCGCGGACAACCACCGAATGGGGCTGGTGTACAACCATCTGGAGAACAAAGACGACAGCGAGCGCGAGGCGATTCGAGAGCGTGCCGAGACACTTCGCGACCGCGCCCAGCGGCTGAAATTGTAGGAACCGCCCGCTTTTTGTCCGCGTACACGAACTATCGGTCGATGACCGACTTCGATCCAGAGCGCTTTGCGGACAAGTACGAACACTACTTCCCCGAACTCCAGCAGGCGTACAAGAGCGCCTTCGACGTAATGTCCGAACAGTACGACTCCGGGCTGATCCACGCGATTGACCAGTACACCCTGGCCGAAAGCGAGCCGTTCTACGAGGGCGACGGACAGTTCCGGATCGAATTACCCGGGGACGCCATCGAGCGTGTCGCTCCCGAGACGGAGCTGGACACGGCGGAACTGGAAGACGTCTATGCGGAATACACCGACGAACTCGAACGCCAACTGCGGCAAGTGTTCGACCTGGTCGGTTCGTAGTCTCGTATCAACGACCATCCGGAATCCGGACGAACAGCTGCCATATTGCCCGTTTGGGACTGTCACGAACCAAAGGTTCAAACACAGCGCTCACGTAGGCGCTGACATGAGTACCGAAACCGACGACGGTGGGAGCGACCTCGAGGATCGCATCGCAAACTTCCTGCGACGGAACTTCCCGCAGATTCAGATGCACGGCGGCAGTGCGGCAATTCAGGAACTCGACCCCGAAGCCGGGGAAGTGACAGTCGCGCTGGGCGGGGCCTGCAGCGGTTGTGGTATCTCGCCGATGACGATCCAGGCGATCAAGACCCGAATGACCAAAGAGATCCCTGAGATCGAGACCGTCCACGCAAACACTGGTGGCGGTGGCGGTATGGGCGGCGCCGCTGACAGCCCGGATCTGCCCGGCGATTCACGGGGCGGAAGCATCGACAACGGCAATGACGACGAGGGCCCGCAGGCTCCGTTCTAAACTACTCTCGCACGTCTCGCCCGCGTTCCCACGTCTTCACAAGTGCTGTAAGCGTCTCGTTCACAGGGACTGGATCGCTCGCCCGCTCGCAAACAGCCCCGTTTATCTTTAACAGGCGCAATACCCCTTCCTCAACGGAGTGAGCGGAGCGAACGAGTAGGGAGGGGATACGCGCCGTACACCCAAACCGAATTAGGGTGTGGTCATCTCGGGGAATCCAACGGAATACTTATGCCGTTTAGGTGCGTAATATATTGTACAGGTAGAGGACGATAGTGTACGACTTAGACAAAAGTTCGCACTCCGTGTACTCCCTACACTACCACCTCGTACTGGTAGTCAAATACCGAAGAGACGTGTTCACGGAGGAGATGAAGAACTTCATGCGAGGTGCCGTTGAAGGCTTCACAGAGAACTACGGAGTCGAAATCGAACGCCTCGAAGCCGACGGCGACCACGTACACATCCTGTTCAAATCCAAGCCGAGTACTGACCTAACCAAGTTCATCAACACCCTCAAAGGAAGTACCGCCCGACGGATTCGCAACGAGTACCACGACGAGATCAAGGACAAACTCTGGGGTGATTCGTTTTGGACGGATTCATACTGTCTCATCTCCACCGGGCAAGTGTCGCTTGATACGCTCACCGAATACGTAGAGAACCAACGCGAGGAACCCCCGGACGACCAATGAACTACAACTACAGGTATCGACTCTACCCGACCGCCGACCAACGCGAAGTGTTGGCACAGACGCTCGATACCTGTAGACAGGTCTACAATCACTTCCTGAACCGGCTGAACGAAGCCGACGACATCCCTTCGGAATACGCCCAAAAGAACACGCTCCCCGACCTGAAACGCGAGTGGCCGGAACTGAAAGACGTCCACTCGAAAGTCCTTCAGGTCGTCGTGGAGCGTCTGTACTCCAACCTCCGGACACTTTCCGCTCAAAAGGAGAATGGGTACACGGTCGGCGCACTCCGCTGGAAAGGGTCGGGGTGGTACAAGTCGTTCACCTACAGCCAAAGCGGATTCGGACTCATCGAAACCGACACTCGACGTGACCGACTCCGGCTGAGCAAAATCGGTGAGGTGCCGATAGCGTATCACCGTGAAGTCCCCGAGAACGCGACCATCAAACAGGTCTGCATCAAACGGGACGCAACGGGCAACTGGTACGCCACCCTCGGTATCGAAACGGATGAACGGCCGGAGAAGCCCGCTCCCGAAACCATCGACCCGAAGGATACCGTTGGCATCGACGTAGGCATCCTGAAGTACACGCACGATACCGACGGGACTGCCGTCGAATCGCTGGACCTCTCGGACGAACGGGAACGTCTACGGCGGGAACAGCGGACACTCTCACGCAAGGAGAAGGGGTCAAACAACTACGAGAAACAGCGGGTGGTCGTTGCCCGTTGCCACGACCGTCTCAAGCGAAAGCGACGTGACTTCCTGCACAAACTTGCTCGCTACTACGTCGAGACCTACGACGTAGTGGCGGTCGAGGACCTGGACGTTCGCGGTATGATGCAACAGAACCGAAACAGTCGAAATACAGCACATTCCGCGTGGCGAACCTTCATCGAGATACTGCGATACAAGGCTGAGAGCGCCGGTACGCACCTCGTAGAAGTTAACCCGCGTGGCACTACCAAGGAGTGTAGCAACTGCGGCGTCGAAACCGACAAGCCCCTCTGGGTGCGCGAGCACTCTTGTCCATCGTGCGGATACGAAGACGACAGGGACGCCAACGCGGCAAAGAACATCCTTCAGCGTGCTTTTTCTGAATTAGGCATGGGACAGGCCAAATCAACGCCCCCGGAGACTGCGACCGATACGGATACCCGTGTGGTATCTGCAAGTCGCGTCATCGAACGGGGAAGCCCCGCCCTCAACGAGCGAGGTCGTCAGACCGAGCGCAGTAGGGCGGGGTAGTTCACTGCGTCGATCTCGGTCTGTCGCCCAGCTTCGAGGTCCTGGTACATCGACGAACGGTTCGGCGCTGTCGACTCGATGACCGCGTTGAGCGTGTCGGTCACGTGTGAGTCAGCCAGCCCGATCCCGTTTTCGCGCGCGACACGGGCAGTTTCGACGGCCGCTCTTGTTGCACTATTGCTGGCCGGTTCCTCAGCGAGTGCGCCGTTCTCAACGCGGGCCAGTGCAGTGATCGCGTTGATCCCGGCATTGACCGCGAGTTTCTCCCAGAGCCGCCGCGGCATGTCGGTCGCGACGGTCGTCTCAATCCCTACCTCCCTGAATGCCGTGCCGATCCGGTCGGCCGCCGCCGAGCGTCCGCCAGCCTTCGAACCGACCGCCACCGTTCCCACGCCGGTACACTCAACGACACCTGCTTCGACCAGCCGCGCCCCATAGGTGCAGGTTCCAGCGATGACTGTAGCATCGAGCGTTTTGGACAGTCTTTCCTCGTTTCCGAGTCCATTCTGGAGCGAAAGCACAGCATCTGGGGCCGTCGCTCTCAAAGCACGTGCCGCCTCACCAGTATCGTAGCTTTTGACCGTCACGATCGCCAGCTCGGCCGAGTCGGGTGCGATCGTGTCCGCGACAGGCCAAGTCGTGGCTTCGATCTCGCCAGTGATCTCGAGACCCTGCTCTTGGACGGCACTCACGTGTGGCTCACGGCCGACAAGCGTCACATCGTGTGCGTCTGCGAGCAAGCCTCCGATCAGGCTACCGAGGCTTCCAGCCCCGAAGACAACAATCTGCATGCAGTTCTGGACGTGATGCTACCACGCCGTGTCGGATAAGTTTCGACCCCACACGGAAGGTGAGTTCTCGGAAGCAGTTAACGCCTCCACGACAGTCACTCTAACCAGGCATCCGTAATCCGAACGGATCCGCGAGTTCCGTCCCACTCGGTATCGTATTCAAGTTCGATCCGGCGATCCATATGTGGACCGTCGGTGACGATCGTTTCGAACTCCCCACCTTCGCCGAGAACGTGCACGCCGTACTCCTCGTTGAGGGCCCGGAGATCCGCCAGTGCGTCGCTGTCGAGTCGCCGACCGAGCCACGATTCGTCCAACCCATACGCGGCAACCTTGATGATCCGAATCTCGAACCCCGTATCCAGCATCGATTCGGCCAACGCTACCGGGTCTTCCTGCCAGAGTGGAGCGAACAACTCGG
>ENA-ORCS01000389-ORCS01000389.1-marine-metagenome-genome-assembly--contig:-NODE-389-length-33933-cov-9.143933_pt1 | contig 33933 bp, 34 predicted proteins | sample MGYA00237781_ERZ508513 | MGnify/ENA primary metagenome ERZ508513 (study PRJEB26184, sample SAMN06268793) | marine metagenome | isolation source: Eden Landing Ponds, San Francisco, CA, USA | place...
TCGCGCTCGCGCTCGGCCTCGTCACGCTCGCCATCGCCGCCGTCGGCGGCTACTCGTATCTCCACGCCAACGAGGTCATCGGCGACGAGACGCGCGACGACCTCGTGACGAACGCCGAGATTCAGGCCCAGAACCTCGACGAGTGGCTCACGCGGATGGAGGTGCAGATGCGGTCGATATCGGAGTCCGCGGCGTTCCAGTCCGGCGACGGCCGCGACATCAACCTCTATCTGTGGTCGGTGGTCGAACGCGACCGAGACATCGACGCCGCGTACTACATCGACACGAGAAACGAGACAGTTCTCACGAGCACGGGGAGCGCCAGCGTCGCCTCGGCCGAGTCGGTGACGACGTACTACGGCCGGCGGGAGTTCACCTCGCTCGCCCAGCAGTCCCACGGCGACGTCGTCGTCTCGGACCCGTTCCGCCCGTCCGAGGGAGCCGCGCCCGTCGTCCTCTTCGCGACGACGATTCCCGACCGACCGAACCGGGCCGTCATCGCCGTGGCGAACCTCCGAGACATCTCCGAGACGCACCTCCACGACATCGACGCCGGCCGGTTCGTCGTCGTCGACGCGGGGGGGACGGTCGTCCTCGCGGAGGACGAGTCGCGGCTGTTGGAGACCGACGCGCTCGAAACGACCCGGTACGACGCGGCGTCGGGGTTCGTCCCCGGGCAGTCGCTCGCCGGCTCGTCGACCGAGGTCGGGTTCGCCCGGATGGTGACCCACGACTGGGTCGTCACCTCCCGCGTCCCCACGGGCGAGGCGTACTCCCTGCGGACGGACATCCTCACGCAGATACTCGCGACCCTGTTCGTCGTCGGCGCGGGTTCGGCCCTGCTGGCGGTCACCATCGGTCGGGACACCGTCGACGCGGTCCGGACCCTCGGGTCGAACGCGCGGGAACTCACCGACGGCAACCTCGACGTCGCCATCGACCGCGACCGCGAAGACGAGTTCGGCGACCTCTACGAGGCGTTCGACGTGATGCGGGTCTCCCTGCGCGACCAGATTCACGACGCCGAGCGCGCCCGCGAGGAGGCCGAGGCGGCGAGAGAGGAGGCGTGGGCCGAAAAGGAGGCCTCCGAGCGCCGCCGCCGCCACCTCGAACGGACCGCGGCGGCCTACGGCGAGGTGATGCGGGCCTGCGCCGACGGCGACCTCGCAGAGCGCATCGACCCCGACGAGGAGAGCGAGGCGATGGCAGAGGTCGCCCGGTCGTTCAACGAGATGATGGCCGACGTGCAGGAGCGAAACGAACAGCTCCGAACGGTCTCGAACGTCCTCTCGCACGACCTGCGAAACCCCCTCAACGTCGCGGTCGGCCGGGCCGAACTCCTCGCCGACGAAAGCGAGAGCGACCACGTCGAGTCGCTCGTCGAGTCGCTCGACCGCATCGACGCCATCATCGACGACGCCCTCGTGTTGGCGCTCCAGCGGCGGGTCGAAGACACGCTCCCGGTCGCGCTGTCCGACGCGGCCCGGCGGGCGTGGGCCCACGTGGAGACGGGGGACGCGACGCTCGTCGTCGAGGAGAACGCCCGGTTCGCCGCCGACCCCGACCTCGCGGCCCACGTCTTCGAGAACCTGTTTCGGAATGCTGTCGAGCACAGCTCGACGGGTAACCAGACTGCGTCCGGTGACGCCGTGGAACACGGTTCCACGGGCAGTCGGATTTCATCCGACGACGCTGTTGAGCACAGCTCGACGGGCAACCAGACTGCGTCCGGTGACGCCGTGGAACACGGTTCCACGGGCCGCCGGGATACTCCCGGCGACGCCGTCGAACACGGCGACCCCGACGGGGTGACTGTCACCGTCGGCGCGCTCTGCGACGCTCCCGGGTTCTACATCGAAGACGACGGCCCCGGCATCCCGGAGACCGACCGGGCGAGCGTGCTCGAACCGGGCTACACGACGAACCGCTCCGGCGGCGGGACCGGCTTCGGCCTCCCCATCGTCCTGCAGGTCGCCGACGCCCACGGCTGGGACCTCGCGCTCTGTGAGTCGGCGAGCGGCGGCGCGCGGTTCGAATTCAGCGGCGTCGAGCGCGTCGGCGGCGGTACCGACGACGCCGTCTCCACCGTGTGACTATATATCCCACTTAGCAACCACCATGACCGGACGCGAGAAACGACCGACCGTGAAGCCACCTTGTCGGGGCGGAGACGGACCGAGTCGGCGCGGGTTCCTCGGCGCGCTCGGGGCGGCGGGGGCGGTCGGACTCGCGGGCTGTCTCGGAAGCATCGAGTCGGTTCCGGGGTCGACCACGAACCGGACCGCGACCGCGACCGCGACGACCGACGACGCGCTCTCGGGGCGTATCGCCATCGCCGGGAGTAGTACGGTCTACCCGCTGACGCTCTCGCTCGGCAAGTCGTTCTCGGAGGCGCACCCGGACGTGACGGTGTCCGTCGCCTCGACCGGGACCGGCGGGGGGTTCGCCGACTTCTTCTGTGCGGGCCGAACCGTCGTGAACGACGCGAGCAGGGCCATCGAGGCGGACGAGCGCGACGCCTGTGCGGCCGCCGACATCGACCCCGTGCAGTTTCGCATCGCCACCGACGCCGTCTCGGTCGTCGTCAACCCCGACGCCGACTGGGTCGATTGCCTCACGCTCTCCGAACTCGCCGCGATATGGCGCGTGGGCGGGGCCTCGTCGTGGAGCGACGTGCGCCCCGAGTGGCCCGACGAGCCGATTCGCCTCGCCGGGCCGACGACCGCCTCGGGCACGTTCGACTACTTTTCGGACGCCGTCCTCCCGAGCGCGGTCCAGCGGACGGACCACCTCACGACCGAACAGGACACGGTCATCGCCAAGACCGTCGGCGACTCGATGCACGCGATGGGCTACTTCAGCCTCGCGTACTACCTCCAGAACCGCGATACCGTCCGCGCAGTCCCGATTTCCGAGCCCGACGGATGCGTTCTCCCGTCGCCCGCGAACGCGAAGAACGGGCGCTACGACACCCTCTCGCGGCCCCTGTACGTCTACGTCGCCCGCGAGGCGCTGTCGCGCCCGGAAGTCGCCGCGTTCGTCCGCTACTACCTCGAACGGTCCACGTCGGAGCCGGCGGTCGTCGGCTACGTGCCCGTCACGGAGGAGACGGCCGCCGACAACCTCGACCGACTGGACGCGCTCCTCGCGGACGGCTGGCTCGGCGGGCGCTGACGCCGGCAGTTTCAGTTTCGGCGCGCGGCGCCGGCCGCCACTTACCCCGCCGGCTCCCGACCGTTCGAGGGCATGACGCAGACGGGCTTTCCGATAGCGAAGGGCACCACGACCACCAGACAGCAACTGATTTCTGTTCAGGGAGGTGGGGTGCGTGGGTAGAACGAACCCCACCTTCCGGGACCTGCTCCGGCGATACCGCGAGGACTGGGGAACGTTCCGCCGCGGGCTACGCGCCGAGCACCAGCCAGCCTTCAACGCGCTGTTCGACGACGCCGAGAGCCACGCCGACGCCGCCGGCCTCCAGAACGCTCGCGAACCGATGCACGCGATCCTGGTCGCAATGGCCCTGGCCCAGAAGCGCCAGATCCGAACACTGACCGAGCGCGTCGAGACCCTGGAGTCGCGGCTCGACGACGAGCGAGTCGACGGGTCGAACGCCTGCTCCGGCACCGACGATGCCGTTTAAGTTCGAGTTCGACCACGGCGTCGTCCGCGAGTGGACGGCCACGGGGGACGGCGCGACGGTGACACGAAATCGGGACTACCGACCGTCGGTCCACGTGCGCCCGACGAGCGGGCAACTCGGCCGGCTGGCCGACCGCCTGGGCGACGATCCCAAGGTCGCCGAAACGGCCGTCGTCGAGAAGTTCCTCACACTCGACGCCGACGAGCGCACGCGGGTCCTGCGCGTCGACGTCGAACGCCTGGCCGACGTGACGCCCCTCGCCCGCGAGTGCAAGCACACCCACGAGCGGGACCTCGCGGCGCCGGGCACCTACCGCCTGTTCGACGTCGACCTGTCGCCGCAGTTCCGGTACGCCCTGGAGACCGAGACCGACCCCGTACCCTCGAGGGAACTACGGTGCCTGTCCATCGACGTCCCCGAGGAAGCACTGGCTGACGGCGACGTGACCGCAATCGAAATCGACGGCGAACCGGTCGGAAACGCTCCCGCGGACGCCGTCGAGACGGTCGACCGTCGAATCGCGAGCGCGGACCCGGACGTGCTGGTCTGCAGTTCCGCCGACGTCGTCCCGTTGCTCTTCGACGTCGGCGAACGCTGTGGGGTGGACGTCCAGCTCGGCCGGCGCCCCGGCTACGAGCAGCTCGCTGGCGAAAATACCTTCGAGAGCTACGGCCGAGTCGGCCACTCGCCGGCGCGCTACGACGTCCCTGGACGGGTCGTCCTCAACCGCTCGAACAGCTTCATGTGGCACCGCTCGAACCTCGCGGGCCTCCGCTATCTCGTCGCGACGTCCTGGAAGCCCATCCAGGAGGTCGGCTGGGCGAGCATCGGCAACGTCCTGACGGCCATCCAGATCCGCGAGGCAGTCGAGCGGGACGTGCTCGTCCCCTGGAACAAGTGGTACCCCGAGGCGTTCAAGGACGTCCACACGCTCCACGCCGCCGACCGCGGCGGCCTCACCTACCAGCCCGACGTCGGCCTCCACGAGGACGTCCACGAGGTCGACTTCGCGTCGCTGTACCCGCGGATCATCTGCGAGCACAACGTCAGCCCCGACACGATCCGCTGTGACTGTCACCCCGACCACGATCCGGTCCCCGAACTGGGGTACAACGTCTGCCCGGAGGACGGCTTTCTCGGCGACGTCCTCGGCCCCCTGGTCGACGACCGCGCAACGTGCAAGGAGCAAATTTCTGCTCTCGAAGGAGTTAATTCTCTCGAGGGTGAAATATCGCCGGACGAAGTACCGGCCGTCGATTTGAGCGTCGACGTGGACGTCGACCCGACGTTCGAGGACGACCTCGCGGCGATCTCGAGCGCGCTGAAGTGGATCCTGGTGTCGTGTTTCGGCTACCAGGGCTACCGCAACAGTAAGTTCGGCCGCATCGAGTGCCACGAGGCCATCAACGCCATCGCCCGCGAGCACCTCCTGACCGCCAAGGAGTGCGCCGAGGCCCGGGGCTGGCGGGTGGTCCACGGCATCGTCGACAGCCTCTGGCTCGAACCGGTCGATCCGGACCACGCCCCCGTCGAGGGCGTGATCGACGCCATCGAGGAGAGCGTCGAGATTCCGCTCGACCGGGAGGCGCGCTACGAGTGGATCGCCTTCTGTCCGAAGCGCGACGGGCGGGAGGGCGCGCTGACGCGGTACTTCGGCAAGCAAGCCGGCGGGGACTACAAGGTCCGGGGCATCGAGGCGCGCCAGCGCTCCACCCCGGCGTTCGTCGAGGCCATCCAGCGCGACCTGCTCGACGTCGTCGACGAGACGCGAGACCCCGAGGCGGTCTGTGCTCGCCTCCGGACGGCGATCGGACGGCTGGAGGCCCACCGCGTCGATCCGGACGATCTCGTGATCCGGACGCGCGTGTCGAAGCGACTCGCCGAATACCGGCAGTCCACCCGGACCGTCGCGGCCCTCCAGCGCTGTCGGTTGCACGGCCTGGAGCGCCACCCCGGCCAGGACGTCCGGTACGTCGTGGTCGACGACGCCGCCGACGGGCGCGAGCGCGTCCGTCTGCACTTCGAGGACGTGCCCGACTACGACGTGGACTTCTACACGGAGTTGCTCGTCCGCGCCACGGAAAGCGTAACGGCCCCGCTTGGCTGGGACCGGGTCGACGTCCGCCGGCACCTGCGCGGCGAGGAGAACTACGAACTGGGTGCGTTCGAATGACCGGTGCGTCGGCGGACGAAAACTCGAGGGCCCGGGCGGATCGCTACGCGTCGTCGTCCGACGAACGGGCGTCGCCACCGTCGGTCAGCAGGTCGACCTCGGCGTCGCGCTCCTCGTTGAGGAACGAGGGGGTTCCCTCGTCCGTGTCGGCGTCCTCGTCCGCCTCTCGGTGTTTACGTGCGCTTTCGTCTTCGAGGGCCTCCCGGGAGTGATAGCCGTGGTGGCACATGGCGTCTCGACGGTACGGGCCGCGTTGTGTTATGCGTTGACACAGATTGGTGACCAGTGCCCGAGGGCGGTGGCGCGGGCCACCCGCGAGGGGCACCCGCAGGAGTTTTTCTCGCTCGCGCGAAAGGCGGCAACGATGGACTACGCCGACCTGGTCGACGTCTACGAGCGCCTCGATGCGACGGAGGCGAACCTCGAACTCACCGACGTCGTCGCCGAGGCACTCCGGTCGGCCGACGCCGAGCACCTCCCGTTGGTCGTGAAACTGCTGCGCGGCGACCCCTTCGCAGCCTGGAAGCCCGACGAACTCGGTCTCTCCTCGAATCTCACCGCGGAGGCCGTCGCGAAGGCGACCGGGGTCGACGACGGTGCGGTGGAGGACGCCTGGCGGGAGACCGGCGACCTCGGCAGCGCCGCAGCCTGGGCCGTCGAGAACGAACGCCAGCAGACGCTGTTTTCCGAGACGCTGACCGTCCGGGAGGTCCACGACACACTCCAGGAGGTCGCGACCTACGACGGCGAGGGCAGCCAGGGTCGGCGGATCGACGCCGTCGCGGGCCTGATCGCCGACGCCGACCCCGACGAGGCGAAGTACGTCGTCCGGACGGTCCTCGGGCACCTCCGTCTCGGAATCGGGGAGGGGACGATCCGGGACGCCATCGCCCAGGCCTTCCTGGCAGACCGCGAGGACGAAGCGGCGTTCGAGGCGGGCGTCGAGGCAGTCGAGCGCGGGTTCCAGGTGACCAACGACTACCGCCTCGTGGCCGAGACGGCACGCGACGAGGGTGTCGCGGGTCTCGACGACCTGGGCGTCGAACTGTTCCGCCCCCTCCAGGTGATGCTCGCCAAGAAGGCCGACGGACTCGACGACGCCCTGACGACCGTCGCCGGACGGGACGGGATCGAAGACGGCGAGGAAATCGACGAGGATCTCGAGGCGGCCCTGCTGGAGTACAAACTCGACGGCTTCCGCATCCAGGTCCACGTCGACGGCGACGAGATTGGCATCTTCACGCGACGACTGGAGGACGTCACGGAACAGTTCCCCGAAATCGTCGAGTGGGTCGGCGAGTGCGTCGAGGCCGACCGCTGCATCGTCGAGGGCGAGGTGCTCGCCTACGACCCCGAGACGGGCGACCCGCTCCCGTTTCAGACGCTCTCCCGGCGGATCAAGCGCAAGTACGAGGTCGAGAAGTTGGTCGAGGAGGTCCCCGTCGCGGTCCAGCTGTTCGACCTCCTCTCCCTGTCGGGCGAGGACTATCTCGACGCACCGCTCCGCGAGCGGGTCGACACGCTGGAGGATATCCTCGATCCCCGACCGGGGAACTTCGACCGGATGACGTCGCTGGTGACCGACGACCGCCAGGTGGCCGCCGAGTTCTACGAGGACGCCCTCGCCGCGGGTCACGAGGGCGTCATGGTGAAGAACCCTGACGCGACCTACCAGCCAGGGAGTCGCGTGGGATACCAGGTCAAGGTCAAGCCGACGATGGAGCCGCTCGACCTGACAGTGGTCCGCGCGAAGTGGAGCGAGGGCCGCCGGAGCAACCGTCTGGGTCGGCTGTTCCTCGGCTGTCGAGACGACGAGACCGGGGAGTTCCGGGAGGTCGGACGGCTGTCGACCGGGTTCACCGACGAGGAACTGGCCGAAATCACCGACCGCCTGGAGCCGACCATCGTCGAACGGGACGGCCGCGAAGTCGTCTTCGAGCCGTCGGTCGTGCTCGGCGTCGAGTACGAGGAGATCCAGGAATCGCCGGAGTACGACTCGGGGTTCGCCCTGCGGTTCCCCCGGTTCGTCGGCTTCCGCGACGACCTCGGGCTGGACGACGTGGACGGCGTCGAGAAGATCCGGCGGCTCTACGAGGACCAATGACGGGGACGGTGACCTACGGCGACGGCCTGCGGATCGAACTGGCGACCGACGAGACGGTCGTCGCGGACGCGAACGCGCCCGACGGCGACGTGGCTATCGTCAGTCACGCCCACGGCGACCACCTCTACCGGAGCCCGCCGGCCGAGGCCGTCTGGTCGCCGCTGACGCGGGCCCTCGCGGCCGTCCGACGGCCGGACGTCCCCCTCCCGGACCGCGTCGACCATCCCCGTATCGAACTGTTCGACGCCGGCCACGTCCCGGGGTCGCGCGCGGCGCTGATCGAGGGCGAGCGGACGTACCTCTACACCGGCGACGCGAGCACCCGCGACCGGTTCTACCTCGACGGCTTCGAGCCACCGTCGGCGGACGTCCTGATCGTCGAGTCGACGTACGGTGAACCCAGCTACGAGCTTCCGCCGATCGCCGCGGTGGCCGACGACTTCCTCGCGTGGCTGGCCGAGAACGCCGACCGGCCCGCCATCTGCTTTGGCTACTCGCTCGGGCGGGCTCAAGCGGTCCAGCACCTCCTCGCCGAGTCAGAGCGCGACCGGATTCTCGTGTCGCCGGCAATCGCCGAGATAAACGCCGTGATCGAAGACCACCTCGACGTCTCGTTTCCGGTCGAGGTCTACGATGGAGACGCCGACCTCGACGCCGGTGACGCCCTGGTGCTCCCGGGTCGGCGTCGCGGAAGGGACGTCGACGACCTGATCGACGAGGCAAACGCGGTCACGGCCGGCCTCTCGGGCTGGGCGCTCCACGACGGCTATCGCTTCTCCCGCGACGTCGACGCCGGGTTCCCGCTCTCGGATCACTGTGACTTCCGTGAACTGTGCGACCTCGTCCGTGCGGTCGACCCCGAGGAGGTGTTCGTCCTCCACGGCAGCACCGACACCTTCGCCGACCACGTGACGACGGAACTCGGCTACCCGGCGACGGCGCTCAAGCGAAACCAGTCCCGGCTGAGCCAGTTCTGATCGCATCCCGGCCGTCCGACCCGAATCGCGTTCCACTCGAAACGAGTCGCACGCTCGTCTGACGGACGGCTGACGGCGAGCGAAACGGTCCGGAGTGGGGCTCGGACCGTCGGCCGTGCGTCGGACGAGCGGCAGGCATCGGTGCTGCTCCACCCGAAACGAGTCGCACGAGCGTCTGACGTTCCAGTCGAAACGTGTCGCACGGGCGTCTGACGCGGCGCTACCGCTCCAGTCGAAATCAGTCGCACGCGCGTCAGACGAGTGTGCGCAGGATGACACCACCGACGGGTGTCGCCGGTCGCCGCAGAATTCTCAGGAGACGTGTTCGTCGTCGATCTTCTCGAAGCGGGAGTCCGACAGGAGGACCGCCTTGGTTTCCTCCTGGGGCACCGAGAGGCTAATCTCCTTGGTGCGCCCGTAGCGCCCCTTCGAGACGACGATGGCGTTGACGATGCCGAGCATGTCGAGTTCGCTGATGAGGTCGGTGACCCGGCGCTGAGTCAGGACGTCGAAGTCGATCCGATCGCAGAGCTTCTTGTAGGTGTTGTAGACTTCGCCGGTGTTGATCGAGTCCGTCCCCATCTCCTCTAAGCGGATGATCGCCATGAGGATGAGCTTGGACTGGGGCGGAAGCGTACGGACGGCCTCGGCCACGCGGTCGAGTTCGATCTTCTGCTGGGCCTTCCGGACGTGTTTCTGGTGGACCTCGTCGTACTTCGAGCGCTCGGCGAGTTCGCCGGCGGTCCGGAGCAGGTCGAGCGCCCGGCGGGCGTCGCCATGTTCCTGCGCGGCGAAGGCCGAACACAGCGGGATGACGCCGTCGCCGAGGGCGTCGCCCTTGAACGCGATGCTCGCGCGCTGTTCGAGGATGTCCTGGAGGTGGTTCGCGTCGTAAGGCGGGAAGACGATCTCCTCCTCGCCGAGACTGGACTTGACCCGCGGGTCGAGGAAGTCCGTGAACTTCAGGTCGTTGCTGATGCCCATGATCGAGACGCGAGAGTTGTCCAAGTCCGAGTTCATCCGCGAGAGGTTGTACAGCGTGTCGTCGCCGCTCTTCTCGACGAGTTTGTCCACCTCGTCGAGCATGATGACCACCACGCGCTCCTGGTAGTCCACGGCGTCGAAGAAGTAACTGTAGACGCGGTCGGTCGGCCACCCGGTCATCGGGACCTCGTCGAGGCGCTCGTCGAGTTCCGTCGTCACCTCGTCGATGCGCTCGGAGATGTCGTTGACGCTGCGGAACTCCGTGTCCGCGAGCGAGGCGACACCGTCGCGGACGTCGCTTCGCAGGGATTCGAGACGGTCGAGTTCGTCGCGCAACGTCTGCTTGTTGCGCTCGATGAACTTGTTGGCCAGTTGGGCCAGGACGCGGTACTGCGTGTCGGTCACCTCGCAGTTGATGTACTCGACGAGACACGGCACGTCGTACTTCTCCGAGGTGAGCTGTAGCTCCTGGCTGACGTACTTCGCACACGCGGTCTTGCCCGTCCCCGTCTTGCCGTAGATGAGGATGTTCGACGGGGTGTCGCCGCGCAGCGCCGACGCCAGGATCGACGCCATCTTGTTGATCTGTTCCTCTCGATGCGGGAGCTTCTTCGGCGTGTAACTCGGCCGCATCACCTCCTTGGATTCGAAGATCGGGTCCCCCTGCAGGATGTCGTCGAAGAGGCCGACGTCTTCGTCCGGCCCGTCCTCGTCGAGGATGTCCTCGGTGAATGCGTCCTCGACGGCGGACGTCTCCGTCGCCTCCGGCGCGACCGCGTACTTCCCAGTACCGATCGCCCCGTCGACCCCATCCTCCGCTGGGCGCCCATCTGATGTCATAGGCTTATCATTCTCGTTCATGCGTTCCCTCGTTGGTCGTGGCCCGCGCGAGATGCTGCCAGTCCGAACGCCAGGGCGGGCCGCGAAACTGCCGGTTTCGCCCATTTCCGGGTCCGTGCTCGCGCTTCCCTGAGGCACTCCCTACCCATGGCGGAGTCCATAATAAAATTGTCCTTCATGCAAATCGTACGAAATATAGCATATTTTTTTGATAGAATACGTCCCACTACCGATCAGTTCCCATGCCAACCGTTCACCCGGTAGGGCCCCGAACTCGTGTGAGCGAGGCCAAGGTTTGTAACATATCTGAATGGTAGCGGCGGCGTCGCGACCGGCGTCGCGGAGCGGTCAGGGCTCACTTACCCGCAGTCGACCGAAGCATATAGGTTATATACTGGTAGTGGCGAGGCGGACGCCAGCGTCCCGTCGTGGCGACGTTTCCGATCGCCGACAGGCTGCTCGGCGGTCACGCGCCGTGCACGGCGACGACGAGCGCTGGTCAGTTCGTCTCCACGGTCGCGGCGGTCCAGCCCTCGCGACAGTCGTCGTCACAGAAGTGGATAGTCTCCACCGAGTCGTCCTCGATCCTGGTGGTCACGCGATGGTCGGGCGATCCGACGATCGGATCGCCACACGTCGCGCACCTGGGGGCGTCGTCTTCGGAGACGTCCTCCCCGAGGTCAGAAGTCGGATCTACCATCTCGTCCGGTACCTCGGGGTGACCCCACTTAATCCCACATATCCCACGTCGGCCCAGGGTTGCGCTCCGCAGGTCCACCTCACCGGTCCCGCTGGACCGAGTCACCGGGCTCCGTCCGGGCATCCGGAGAGAGCGTGACGCCGGCGTTCAGGCTCGTCTGGATCGCCGTCTTCGCGCCGTCACCGGCGACGACGCCGAACTTCCGGCGCCCGGTGGAGACGCGCTCCCCCTTGACGGTCACCATGACGGGTTCGTCGTCGTGCCTGAGGTTCGCCACGGTCGTCCCGGCCCCGAAGTTGACCTCCCGTCCGAGCACGCTGTCGCCGACGTACGAGAGGTGGGGGACGTCCGCCCCGGCCATGATCACGCTGTTTTTGACCTCGACGTTCGCGCCGACGTGGACGTCCTCGCCGAGGAGCGTCGCCCCCCGGACGTAGGCGTTCGGACCCACCGACGCACCCGATCGGAGGAGCGCCGGTCCCTCGATAACGACGCCCGAGTCGACGGTGGCGCCGGTCTCGACGACCACGTTCCCGCGGAGATCCGCCCTCTCGGCAACGTCCCCCTCGATCCGCCGGTCCAGTTCGTCGAGTTTCCACTCGTTGGCCTCGAGCAGTTCCCACGGCCGGCCGACGCCGAGCCAGCGATCGATCGGGACCGTCCGGACCTCGAACTCGTCGATGACGCGCGTCAGCACGTCGGTGATCTCGTATTCGCCGCGCTCGCTCCTGGAGACGTCGAGCCAGTCGCGCGCGTCGGCGGGGAAGACGTAGGCCCCGACGTTGACGAGGTTCGACGGCGGATCGTCGGGTTTCTCGACGATGCCGGTGACGGCCCCGTCGCTCACGTCGAAGACGCCGTAGGGGCGAGGGTCAGCGACCTCGTACGTGCCGACCGCCGGGCCGCCCTCGAAGAGGGCAGCCAGGGCGTCGGGTTCGTAGAGGTCGTCGCCGTTCAGCACGGCGAACGGGCCCGACAGGTGCTCGCGGGCCGCTTGCACGGCGTGTGCCGTCCCGAGTTGCTCGGCCTGTTCGGCGTAGGCAACCGGGACGTCACGGTAGGTCTCGCCGAAGTACTCCCGGACGGCGTCGCCCTCGTAGCCGACGACGAACACGATCTCGTCCACGCCCGCCCGGACCGCGGCGTCGGCGGTGTGTGCACAGAGGGGCCGATCCGCGACCGGCAGCATGGGCTTGGGCCGCGACGCCGTCAGGGGGCGCATCCGCGTCCCCTCCCCGGCGGCGAGGATGACTACCTGCATGTGCAAGGGCTGTCACCCGTCGGCCATATGACTACCGACCGCCTACCGATTCCGGCCACGGCGGGCCGACACCGGTGCGCGATCCGCGAAGCTGTGCTCGCAACTCGGGCACAGTCCCTCCTCGAAGAAAACCGTCGGTCCCGCTCGCGTCTCCGGGTTCCACCGCACCCGGTACCCGCAGTTGTCACACACCGTCGTCTTCCGGGGCATGGCCGGATCTCGGTGGTCGGACCGGATAAAACGCGCGCCGAGGGAGTCACGTGACGTCGGACGGATCTGTGGCCAGGTCACCGAGCGGTCGAGTCACGGAGTCCGTCGGCGTGGTGACGGTGGTCGGCGTGTCGGCCGTGACGTCCGCGAAGTGCAACGTGAGGTCGTAGCTTCCGTCGCCTGCGACAGGCGCCGCCTCGTACTGGCGCGCCGTCTGCGCCCAGACGTACTCGCCGGCGTACGCGGGGTCTACGGCCCCCCGAATGCGCCAGGTCGACACCGACGCCTGGGCTCCGTCGCGGAACTCGGTTCCCGCCATCGGGTAGTCCTCGCCCTTCCAGGATCCCTCCCGGTCGAGGAATCCCTCGTCGAGCGCGTACACCTCGGTGTGCCCCCCTTTCTGGAGGCCTGCTGCCCTGATCGAGGAGAGGTGGTGTGGGCAGCCACAGTACGTCACGATCCGATCCTCCGCCGGCCAGGCGTCGATGGCCCCACCTGCCGACCCCTGCATCGCTGGAGACCAGACAGCCCCGTACACGTGTGCGAACAGGTACTGGTCGCGGCCACGCGCGTCGACGAACCGGGCCTCGCCCCGGCGGTACCAGGCGTAGACGTCGTCGATCGGTGCGAGCCGCACGGTCTCGCCGTTCACGTCGAGGGTCTCGAAGGACGACGGGTCCGCGTCGGGCGCCGCCGGTGGCTCGTCGAACGCGGGCGGCCGTCCGTCCGCCGGGTCGTCGTCCGGCGGGTAGTCGCCGTTCGTCGCGAACGTCTCGTCGAGGGTACCCGGATGCTCGAACGGAGCGCCCTGCGTCGGCGTCCGGGTTGGCGTCCCGCCGGAATCCGGGGATGAGGTCTCGTCACCCCCACCCAGACAGCCGGCGAGGCCGCCGAGGAGAGTGGCTCCGATCGTCCCGAGTACGGTCCGTCGCTTCACGGTAGACGGAAGGCACGATCCGGGCAAAAGCCTACCGTCCGCGGGAGCTCAGTCCTCGGTCCACCTGTTCGACAGGCGATCGAGACCGACCGTGGTGACAAAACAGACGGCCCCGACGTACAGCAGCGACTGCGGGTCGGCGACGAGTCGGCTCACGAGTCCGTTCCCGTACCCCATAACCGTCGCGAGAAAGCCCAGCACCGACGTCGTCCACCCGACACCGGTGATGCCGCCGAGCGTCTCCAGAAGGGAGCTGTCCGTCCACGGTAGCCGTTTGCCAACCATGAACGGCCGTCAGTCGTTCGTCTAATACGTGTACCTATTGTGACGCGTACTGCGGTGGCAGGTGGTTTCTACTCTACTCGTCCTGGCCGGTAAGCCGGTCCTAGGTCGGAGTACGTCGATAGTACCTCCGGTGGAGAGCGGCGTAATTGGACCGAGAACCGGAACTACCTCCACCCGCGCGCAACGGTGACGTGCGGACGAGCCCCCAATCGCTGGACACGACTCTCCGCTACTAAACGGAATAGAAGTGCTCGGTCGGGGATTTGAACCCCGGTCATCGGCTCTCTTCCAATCCGGCAGTGTGCCGCAATTGTCGAAAGGCCGAAATGATTGGCCGGACTACACCAACCGAGCGCGACGGGGCTGCCGTCACTCGTTGATTCGGCCCGGTGTATTTAAAATCGTTCCTATCGACCCGCTACTTCCCCTCGAACTCGGGGTCCTCGTCGCTCTGGAGTTTCGAGACGCCCTCGAGGAAGTCGTCCGTCTGGACGACGTGGGCGAACGCCTGGGCCTCGACCTCCAGGCCGGCGCCGGTGTCGTCGCGGCCCGCGAGCATCGCCTTCTTGGCGGCCTCCAGCGCGAGCGGCGGTCCGCCTGCGAGTTTCTCCGCCCACTCGAGGGCGGTCTCCTCGAACTCGTCGGCGGAGACGACCTCGTTGACGAAGCCCCAGTCGGCCATCGTCTCGGGGTCGTAGTGGTCGCCGGTGAGGACGATTTCGCGCGCGCGACCCTCACCCACGATGGGGGCGAGGCGCTGGGTCCCACCCCACCCCGGGATGATGCCGAGGTTGCGCTCGGGCTGGCCGAAGGTCGACCGGTCGGTGGCGACGCGCACGTCGGCGCAGGTCGCCAGCTCCATCCCGCCGCCGAGGGCGTAGCCGTCGATGCCCGCGACGACCGGCACCGACGCCTCTTCGAGTTTGCCCCACGTCTGCTGGCCCTTGCGAGCGAGCGCCGCGGGGTCGAAGTCGCCGTCCCCGGCCATGCCCGCAGCGTCGGCTCCCGCCGAGAACGCGCGGTCCCCGGCACCGGTGACGAGGATCGCCCGCACCGCCTCGTCCCCGTCCAGCGTGTCGACCGCAGTGCCGAATTCGTCCAGCAGGCGCGGCGTGACGGTGTTCATCGCGTGGGGCCGATCGAGGACGATCTGGCCCACGTACTCGGCGGGGTACTCGATCTGGATGGTCTCGAAAGAGGCCTCGGCCTCCCCGCTCTCGCCGCCGTGAAAGCCACCGGCCTCGACGGCCTCTCGGAGGCCGTCAGAGACCGCGTACCGGGCGGCACCAGTTTCCTCGTGTGCGGCCTCCAGAACCTCGACGAGGTGGTCCAGTCCCGCGTCGTCGGCCGTCCGGGCAGGTCCCTCCGGGTAGCCCGCGCCGAGCTTTAGCGCCTGTTCGATAGCGTCGACGTCCGCAACGTCCTTCGCCAGGAGTTTACCGATCTCGTTGGCCTGAATCGCCAGGAGTCGGTCGCGGACGTCCTCGCGGCCCGCGTCGGCGGGGATGTCGACCCCGCCGTCTTCGTAGTCGTAGAAGCCCTGGCCGGTCTTCCGACCCAGTTCGTCGTTTTCGACTTTTTCGGAGAGGAGCGGGGCCGGCTCGTAGGCGTCGCCGAGTTCCTGGTGCATGTACTCGAGCACGTGGAAGGTCACGTCGTTGCCGACCTGGTCGCCCAGTTCGAAGGCGCCCATCGGATGGCCCATCTCGTACTTCGTCGTCGAGTCGATCTCCGCGATCGACGCGAAGTCCTCGCTGACCTGCCAACAGGCCTCGTTCATGAGCGGGACGAGGACGCGGTTGACGATGAAGCCCGGTTCGTCCTTGTGGACGTGGACCGGCGTCTTGCCCATGGACTCCGCGAGGTCGGCGATCGCCCCGACCGTCTCGTCGGCGGTGTGACCGCCGCTGATGACCTCGACGAGGTCCATGCGCACCGGGGGATTGAAGAAGTGCATTCCGCAGACCTGTTCCGGGCGGTCGGTGGCCTCGGAGATCTCGGTGATAGAGAGACTGGAGGTGTTCGAGGCAAAGAGCGTGTGGTCGGGGGCGGCCTCCGAGAGTTCCCCGTAGACGTCCTTCTTGACGTCCATGTTCTCGACGATGGCCTCGACGACGACGTCGGCGTCGGCGACGGCCTCCTCGAGGTCGACCAGCGGGGTGATCGACTCCTTCGCCGCCGCGGCGTCGTCCTCCGAGATGCGATCGTTCTCAGCCAGTTTGTCGAGGCTCCACTCGATCTGGCCGTAGCCCTCCTCGACCAACTCCTCCTCGATGTCCCTGAGGCGGACGTCGTACCCTGCGAGCGCTGCGACCTCCGCGATGCCGTGGCCCATGGTGCCGGCACCGAGCACCGTGACGACTTCGATGTCTGACGCGTCCATCTGTGGTCGAACCCACTGTCGGCCGAGGTTTCAACGTTTCTGTCGGTGGGTCGCCGCCCTGTTAAACTGTGAACTCTTCGCCAGTTGTAAGCAGTGTGCTAACAACTATGTCGGCGACGGGGCTACGAGACGTATGGAATTCGCGTTCTCCAGCGAACAGGAACAACTTCGGGAGGAGGTCAAACGCTTCGCCGAGAACGAGATCAGGCCGGTCGCAACGGAGTACGACGTCGCCGAGGAGTTCCCACACGACGTCGTCGACGCCGCCGCGGAGATGGGGCTGACGGGGGCGGGCATCCCCATGGAGTACGGCGGTGCTGGCTACTCGACACTCGAGGTCGCCATGATCGTCGAGGAACTGTTCGCGGCCGACCCCGGGATCGGGCTCAGCATCACCGCGACCGCCTTCGGCGCGGACGCCGTCGAAGCGTTCGGGACCGAGGATCAGAAGGAACGCTTCCTCGAACCGGTCGCGCGGGGCGACGCGATCATGGGCGCCGCGATCAGCGAACCCGACGTCGGGTCGGACGTCTCCGCGGTCTCCACGCGCGCCGAGAAGGACGGCGACGAGTGGGTCGTCGACGGGAACAAGATGTGGATCACGAACGGTTCCGTCGGCGACCACTTCGTCGTCCTCTGTGACACGGACCCCGACGCCGAGGACCGCTACGCCGGCTTCTCCCAGATCGTCGTCGAGTCCGACCGCGACGGCTTCGAGGCTGACAAGATCGAGGGGAAACTGGGCATCCGGGCCTCCGACACGGCGGAACTCATCTTCGACGACGTGCGCGTGCCCGAGGAGAATCTGATCGGGGAGGAGGGCGCCGGCTTCCTCCAGCAGATGCAGTTCTTCGACGACACGCGGACGGCCGTCGCTGCCCAGGGGGTCGGCATCGCCAAGGGGGCCGCCGAGCGCGCGCTCGACTACGCCGGGGAGCGCGAACAGTTCGGCCGACCGATCGGCGACTTCCAGGCCATCCAGCACAAGCTCGCCGAGATGTACACCCAGACCGAGGCTGCGCGGATGTTGACCTACAAGTCCGCGTGGAGCGTCGACAACGCCGACGAACAGCTGACGACGCTCGCCTCGATGGCCAAGGAGTTCGCCTCACGGGTCGCCGTCGAAGTGGCCGACGAGGCCGTCCAGATCCACGGCGGGGCCGGCTACGTCAACGACTTCGACGTCGAGCGGTTCTACCGCGACGCGAAGATCACGCAGATCTACGAGGGGACGACGGAGATCCAGAAAAACGTCATCGCCCGCGAACTCCAGGGCAAGGGCTTCTGAGGAAACGGGTCGGGAAAATCGCCGGTCTCGCATCGACCCGTGAGGCTCATGGCCTACCGGGCCCTCAGCACGTCTCGATGGACGACCCGGCCCACGAAACCCTCCGTGCGGACCCCCAGATGGCGACCCTCGTCGACCGATGGGGCCCCGTCGAGGTCGCGCCAGCCGAGGACGAGTTCGAGCGGCTCGCGGTCAGCATCGTCAACCAGCAGCTCTCGACGGCGTCGGCGACGGCGGTCCGCGAGCGGGTCTTCGACCTGCTCGACGGCCAGGTGACGCCCGACCGGGTCCTCGCCGCCGACGAACGCGCGCTCCGCGAGGCCGGCCTGAGCACCGCGAAGGTCGAGTACGTCCGCAACGCCGCGCGGGCCTTCCAGGAGCGCGACCTCACTCGCGAGGGCCTGGCCGACCACGACGACCAGGCCGTGATCGACGCCCTCACCGACATCCGCGGCGTCGGCACCTGGACCGCTCACATGTACCTCATCTTCGCCCTCGCGCGCGAAGACATCCTTCCGCTGGGCGACCTCGCGGTCCGAAAGGGCATCCAGCAGGTGTACGGCAACGGCGCGGAGCTGTCTCGCGACGAGATGCGCGAGGTCGCAGCGGCCTGGCGTCCGTACCGGTCGTACGGGACGCGCTACATCTGGCTGGAGTACGAGAACGGCGACGCCTGAACAGACGGACGAACGTCCAGCGGGTCACCCCATTCCAAATCGCGGGGAAGACGAACCGACAGGTGCGACTATGGACCAGTGCACATCGGCCATGGCGACCGAGAGGAACGTCTTGCCACGTCTCGTCGCTGCCCGCCGGACTCGCGAGGCGACCGACGATGGGACTATGCTCCACCGCGCCTCCCGGGCGGCAGTGTAGGAAGGGGCGCGGCGGAGCCGCAAGCCGGTCCCGGTATCCTCTTGACGCGCGGCCCCGCAGCGGCCGTATGGACGTCGACATCTCGCAGTCGACGGTGTCGGGACGCGCCCGGGCCCCGCCGTCGAAGAGCTACACGCACCGGGCGATTCTCGCCGCGGGCTACGCGGACGGCGCGACAGTCCACGACCCGCTCCTGAGTGCCGACACGCGTGCGACTGCGCGTGCGGTCGAGGCCTTCGGTGGGTCGGTCGAAGAGCGCGACGGCGGTGACACACTCGTCGTCGAGGGATTCGACGGCGAGCCGGCGGTCCCCGACGACGTCATCGACTGCGCGAACAGCGGGACGACGATGCGCCTCGTGACCGCCGCCGCGTCGCTCGCGGACGGGATGACTGTCCTGACGGGAGACGAGTCACTCCGATCCCGCCCCCAGGGGCCGCTCCTCAAAGCGGTCGAACAACTCGGCGGTCGCGCCGAGAGCACGCGGGACAACGGCCAGGCCCCGCTGGTCGTTGGCGGCCCCATCGTCGGGGGCACGGCCGCGATGCCGGGCGACGTCTCCTCGCAGTTCGTCACCGCCCTGCTGATGGCCGGGGCGCCGACCCAGGCCGGCGTCGACGTGGCGCTGCAGACGGAACTCAAGAGCGCGCCGTACGTCGAAATTACCCAGGAGGTCCTCGAGGACTTCGGCGTCCGGACACGGAAGACGAAACGTGGCTTCTCGGTCCAGGGAAGTCAGCGCTACCGCCCGACGGCCGGCGAGTACCACGTCCCGGGCGACTTCTCCTCGATGTCCTACCTGCTGGCGGCCGGCGCGCTGGCTGCCGAGGGCGACGTTGTCGTCGCTGGCGCCCAACCCAGTGCACAGGGCGACTCGGCGATCGTCGGAATCGTCGAGCGCATGGGTGCGACCGTCGACTGGGACCGCGACGCTGGCGAGATCGCCGTGTCGCGCGGCGACCTCCAGGGGATCGAGGTCGGCGTCGCCGACACGCCGGATCTCCTGCCGACGATCGCCGTCCTCGGTGCCGCCGCCGACGGCACGACGCGGATCACCGACTGCGAACACGTCCGCTACAAGGAGACCGACCGCGTCAGCGCGATGGCCGAGGAGTTGGGTGCGATGGGCGCGAACCTCACCGAACAGCAGGATACCCTGACGATCCACGGCAGCGACACGGATCTCTCGGGCGCGGTCGTCGACGGCCGTGCGGACCACCGGATCGTGATGTCCCTGGCGATCGCCGGGCTGGTCGCCGACGGCGAGACGACCGTCGGCGGGGCCGAACACGTCGACGTGTCGTTCCCGAATTTCTTCGACGTGCTGGCGTCGATCGGCGCGTCCGTTCGACGGGAGTAGTCACAGCGGTTTTCATGGTCGTCGACGTGTTCGGTTTCATGAACGACGAGCGTAGCCAGGGTGCCTCGAACGCGTTGGATTCGTGGCTCTCGGCGACGATGGACGTCTCGTTCGCGATCCTTGGGTGGACGATGCTGTTACTTCCGGTCCTCTCGATCGGCAACCGGCTCCTTGGGTCGCCACTGACCGATCCGACGCTCGGGATCGTCCTCGTCGTGCTGGCGGTCGGCGCTACGTATCCCGTTATGATCGGCAACGTGTCTCTCGGCCATCTGGGGGAGTTTCTGTTTCTCGCCGTCGGGAGTGCCCTCGTCTGGGGTTTCGTTTCGCTGTTCTCTCTGGGAGCGTTGGGCCGCTCTTTCGACGGTGGGGATCCACTGCCGGCAGCGCTCCTCCTGACCGTGGCGTACCTGTCCGCGTTCGGCTTGCTCTGCCGGTTTGACGTGCGGGTGTTCCAGTGACCCGCCGCCGGGTCACGTTCTTGTACGGGCGGGTGGTATCCGATCGCATGGCCGTCGATCCGTCCGAGTCCATGGAGCCGCCTACACAGCCCAACGTCGCCGATCTGGTCGAGGAACTCGACGCGCTGGAGGCGACCGTCGACTCCCCGGAGGAACGCGAGCGAGTCGAATCCGTCAGGGAGACCGCCCTGTCGGTGAGCCAGCAGGGATCCTTTGGCCGCGTCATCTCCGGGTTCGACCGCGCGGACGCAAGCGAGGCGCTATTGGGGAGTGTCCTCTTTGGCATCCCGATGTTCGTCGAGGGCGGGACCAGCGAGGTCGGGGAATACCTCGCGACGTATCCGCCCTTCCTGATCGGAACCGCCGGATTCACGTTCGCACTCGTCTTCGGGATCCTCTACGTCGCCGAGATTCAGGACGTCCGGGTGACGGATCCGTACTTCGGGATTATCCCACGCCGGTTTGCGGGTGTGCTGTTCATTGCCTCGGCGACGGCACTCGTGTTGATGACCATGTGGGGCCGGCTCACGTTCTCGGAGCCGCTGGTCGCCGTCGGCGAACTCGCTGCCGCGATCTTACCGATGTCGGTCGGCGGCGCGCTGGGTGACATCCTGCCGGGATCGTAGCGCCGCCGGCGTTCACTCTGTGTTCTCACCGGGATCGCAATCCTGTAGTCGATCACTCGGGGGTGGCCTGCTGTTCGAGATATTGGAGTTGGTCCTCGAGTTCCTGGGTTCGCTGGCGTTTGATGAACGTCGCATCCAGCGCCGAGCCGATCATCCCGCCAAGTTCGAACTGCGTCGTCGCCGTGATAGTTGCTCCTTTCCCGTCCTCCTCGACACGATAGGTCGTCCACATCTCGTCGAACATTCCCTCGACCTGTTCGCAGGCCAGTGCCGCGTCGCTCTCGAGGACTTCGAGAGTCAACTCCAGTTGGGCGAGTCCGATGTTCCGGGCGACGACGACGCGCTCGTCCTCGATACGTACTTCGTCGAATCCTGCGGCTTCCATGAACGCTTCCATGTCCTCGAACCCGGACCGGACAGCGTCGGGACTCGCCGCTACGCCCCTGGAGACAGTGACCTCTTGCATGCGCGTGTCTCCAGTCCCCGTCGTCGTCAATCTGTCGTCGAATACGTTCGTATCTCGGACGCGAAGGGGACGAACATATTCGGAACAACTACCCTACAGGGGCCCGAACACGTTCTCCATATGGTTCACGCGACGCTGACGCTCTCGATACCGCGACGCATCTGGATCGGCGCGCTCTCGATGGATCACCCCGACTCGCGGATCCGCGTCCTCTCGGCCTTTCCGAAGGGCGAGGAGTCCGGGGTCGGACTGGTCGAGGTGGACGGTCCGGACGTGCCGGCGGTCGTCCGTGCCATCGAAGACGAGGAGACCGTCACTGACCTGGTGGTGCTCGGCAGCCACGACGACCAGGCCCTCGTCCAGTTCGAGACGACCGACCCACTCCTGCTCTTTCCGATCATCGGGTCCGGTATCCCCCTCGAACTGCCCTTCGACATCCGCGACGGCCAAGCGCGCTGGGAACTGACTGCTTCACAGGATCGGCTCTCGGAACTCGGCGATCAACTAGATACGCTCGGCATCTCCTTCACCGTCGAGCAACTTCGCCAGCACGTTGAACCCGACCAAGTGCTGACCGAGCGACAGACGACGCTGGTCGAAAAAGCCATCAAACGAGGATATTACGATACTCCCCGGGAGTGTACGTTGACCGAACTCGCCGACGCGCTGGATATGGCCAAATCCACCTGCAGCGAGACGCTCCATCGCGCCGAGGAGAAGATCATCAAGCAATTCTTCGAGGACGAACCGACCGCGAGCGCCCGACGGCGGATCTGAACGGGGCAGATCGAGAATCTCCCCTCGAACGTGGTCAGCCACGCTGCTCGGGCACGTTCACAGTTCGTTCCGACGGCGGATCGATTCGAGCGCGAGTGGGAGCGAGCGTCACCCCCGATCATCGAGGTATTCGCGCAGACCGGCCTCGAGGTTGTCGAACTCGTCTTCGAGGTTCTTCTCGAAGAACCGCTCGACGCCGGGGATACGACCTTCGACAGTGAAGCGATTGGTCAGTCGCGTCCCCGACTCGTTCGCTTCAAGATCCTGTTCGCCGACGACGTGCATGGCCCGGGATCGCCCGACGAACTTGACGTGTTCGGGGGGCCGGACCTCGACGTCCTCGGTTTCGACGGCGATCGTCCGGTCGAAAAAGGGAATTGGCAGCGAGAGGTGCCACGTGGCACTGCCGTCTCCCTTGACCGAGAAGTCCTTGACGACGCTAATGTGTCTCGCCCGCTGTTCGGGATCCGAGATGAACTTCCAGACGTCCTTCGGCGGGGCCGGGAGTTCGATCACCCGTTCCAGACGCATAGCCATATCGTGACACAGCGACGCTGCGACAAAAATGCGCCGCTAGCTGCGGGTGACTCGCCAGGTCGTCGAACGCGCTCGACCCCACTTCTCGATGTCGACCTCGTCGGCCTTCTCGGCGAGACGGGGTAGCCGGACACCCACCTGCTTTGCCGAGAGCCCGATGCTCTCGGCGATTCCCTTCGCCCGGAAGTACCCTTCCTCGCCCGTCACGCGCTCGTGAAGGTACTCGATGATGGCCCGTTCTTCCTCACTGAACTCCGCCATACGTCTCCGTTGGGCGTCGAACCGTAAAAACCGTTGGTTCAACCGAGAACGTGCCGGGCTGCAATGGCGAGCGAGCCGGCGATGACGGCGATCGCGAAGCCGGTCGCGGCGATCAGTTGCTCCTGAGCACTCATGAACATCACGAGCGCACCCAGAAGTGCAACGACGACGAAGAGGATCGATAGCCCGAACCCTTTTTCGGCTGTGCTCGCTGTGGCCATGTTCGGGGGATCGAACGCCGTCGGTTTGTAACTTTGCCCCGCGGCCGAGGTAGCCTTTTGCCCGTCCGCCACGTAGTCATCCATACCGATGGCCAGCACTGACGACCTCGACGAGGGGGTGATCGCCGACCTCGCTGAACCGGCCGAGGGGGCGGACGTTCGATGTACGGCCTGTGCCCACCGGTGTACGCTCTCGCCCGGCCAGGCGGGGATCTGTGACGTGCGCCGGAACGTCGACGGCGAGTTGCGCCTGCTGACCTACGGGAAGGTGTTCGACCGACCGACCGGTCCGCCGGGTACTGTCGATCCGATCGAGAAGAAACCGCTCTATCACTTTCATCCCACGACGCGCGTGTTGAGTTTCGGCGGCGTCTCCTGTAACTTCGCCTGTTCGTTCTGCCAGAACAACCACATCTCCTTTGCCGGCCCGGACGATCTCGAACTCCGGGAAGTATCCCCGGAAGAAGCCCTCGAGAGCGCCCGAAACCGGGATTGTGCCGGCATCGCTTGGACGTACAACGAGCCGACGATCTATGCCGAATACGTCCGGAACTGCGCTCGCTTGGCGAAAGAGGACGGCCGCTATACGGCGATCGTCACGAACGGCTACTTCACCGAGGAGTTCGTCGACGAGGTGGGGTCGCACCTCGATGCCGCCAACGTCGATATCAAGGGATTCCGGGATCGGCCACACGTCAAACACATGGGCGCGAAACTGGATCCGACGTTGCGCGGGGCGGAAATGGCCCACGACGCCGGCATCCACGTGGAATTGACCTACCTGACGATCCCCGATCTCAACGACGACCCCGAGGAGATCCGGGCGTTTGCCGAGTGGGTACGCGACGACCTCGGCCCGTCGGTGCCGGTGCACTTCACCCGATTCCACCCGGATCACGAGATGCGAGACCGACCGGCGACGCCTGTCGAAACGCTCGAACGGGCCGCCGGGATCGCGCGCGAGGCGGGGCTGGCGTTCGTCTACGTCGGGAACGTTCCCGGACACGCCGACAGCGACACGCAGTGTCCCGACTGTGGAAAAACGTGGATCGGACGCAGCGGATTCCGGGCGACCGTCGAGGTTGATCTCGACGGGACGTGTGCGTGTGGGCGTGAGATCGACGTGGTGGTTTGAGCGGGCCGTCCTTCCGGGTTTCAGATGTCCAGTTTGGCGATCTCTTCTTTGAGCAACTCGCCGGATTCGACGAACTGTTCGCGTTCGTCTTCTCCGAGATCCAACTCGACGACCCGACGGATTCCGCCGCGGTTGACGACAGCAGGGAGGCTCAGATAGACGTCCTTGAGGCCGTACTGGCCGTCGAGCAACGTCGAGACTGTGAGAATCGAATTCTCGTTGCGGACGATGCTCTCGACGATTTCGGTCGTCGCCAGGGCGATCGCGTAGTAAGTCGCACCTTTACGATCGATGATCTCGTAGGCGGCTCCCCGGACCTCCTCGGCGATCAGTTCGCGGTTCTGGAGGCCACAATCCATCTCACAGACCGGGCAGTAGTCGTCGAAGGGGACGCCCGCCATGTGGGTCGCACTCCAGACGAGCACCTCGCTGTCGCCGTGTTCGCCGATGACGTAGGCGTGGATGTTCCGCGCGTCGACGTTGCAGTTCTCACTGAGGACGTTGCGAAACCGGGACGTGTCGAGGACGGTCCCGGTCCCGATTACCCGCTGGCGGGGCAGCCCGGATATCTTCCAGGTGACGTACGAGAGGATGTCGACGGGGTTTGCGACCACGAGGAGGACGGCATCGTCGGTGAGCCCATCGGTGATCCGAGGGATCATATCATGGAAGATCTCGACGTTGCGTTCGAGCAGTTCGAGTCGTGTCTCTCCCGATTTCTGGCTCGCACCTGCCGCGATGATCACGACATCAGCGTCGTGAGCGTCCTCGTAATCGCCGGCGTAGATGTCGACCGGCTTGACGAAAGCCGCACCGTGACGCAGGTCCATCGCTTCACCTTCGGCCTTCTCGTGGTCGATATCGACGAGGACAATCTCCGAAATTGACCCACTCATCATGAGAGCGTAGGCGGTCGTCGCACCGACGTCACCGGCGCCGATGATCGCCACTTTGCCCTTGACTGGTTGGTCCGGCATAGTGTTCTGTCTCCGGATTATTGACAGACGCGGATAAAGATTCGGTGAGCGATCGGCGTCACCAGGTGGATCCACGGCTATCCTGCCTCTTGGGCGGAGAAGCGATGAAGTGGCTGCCGTTCGCAAAACCCGACGAGGAGAGTCCAGTGACGCGAACCACCTACACCTGTGACGGTTGCAGTGCGAAACTCGACAACGAGAAGGATCTTATAAGAGTGGATGGCACGATGCGACCCGCCTGGAAATGTGCCCGCTGTGGGACGACGGTACCGCCGGTCGTCGCCGAGCGGATCAACCACCAGAAGCAACGATCCATGGAGTGAACAGTCCACCAGTCGGAGGCTCTTTCGAGCACTACGCGTCGGATAACTTATCCAGTATCAGCCCTGTATATCAACTATGCGCGTGCTGGTCACCGGAGCGACGGGATTCGTTGGTAGCTCGCTGGTCCCGGCGCTTCGGGACGCCGGTCACGACGTCGTCGCATTGACGCGGGACGCGGGCACGTACGATCGGCCGACCGGCGTCGAGGTCCTCGAGGGCGACCTGCTCGATCCGGATTCGCTGTCGTTTCCCGACGGGATCGACGCCGCTTACTATCTCGTTCACTCCCTGGAAACGGGAGCAGCGTTCGCCGAGAGGGACCGTCGGGCCGCGGAGAACTTCGTCGACGCCGCCGGTGCGACCGGGATCGACCGCGTCGTTTACCTCGGCGGCCTCGGCGAGGCCGGCGACGACCTCTCGGAACACCTTCGCTCCCGCCAGGAGGTCGAGAACGTCCTCGCGAATGGCGAATTCGATCTCACGACGCTCCGGGCGGCGATCATTGTCGGCGAGGGGAGCGCGAGTTTCCGGATGGTCCGACAACTCGTCGATCGCCTGCCAGTGATGATTGCACCCCGGTGGTTGTACACCGAGTGTCAGCCCATCGCTATCGAAGACGTCGTAGCATATCTCGTCGGCGTCCTCGAACGGCTCGAAACAGCGGGAGAAACCTATGAAATCGGCGGTCCGGAGGTGTTGACCTACCACGAGATGTTGCAACGGACGGCCCGGATCCTCGGCAAACGTCGGTACATCGTTCCGGTCCCGGTCCTGACGCCCCGGCTCTCCTCGTACTGGGTGGAGTTCGTTACCGATGTCCCGACGGCGATCTCACGGCCGCTCATCCTGGGACTGAAAAACCCAGTCGTCGTCACTGACGACAGCATCGAAGACGTGATTGCCGTCGAAAAGACGCCTTTCGAGACTGCCGTCCGGCGGGCGTTCGGGAGCGAGGACGACGGATGACGGGCTATCGATCGAACGATCGGGAACGGAGTGATCCGCGGTGGGTTTACGAGAGCATCGCCGGATCTATCCCGGGGGTAAATCTATCCCGTCGAGTCGCATTGGCTCTCCAAATTGTCGTATTTGGAATCGGTGTGCTGGCGCTGGCGGTCGGGTACGGACAGTGGGGGAGTCTGCCGGCCGGGGCTGTCGCGGTCGTCGTCGCCTCGGCCGGGAGCGTTTTCATGTTGACTATCGGACGCCGGACCCGGCGACTCGATCTTCCCTCCCGGTACACGCATCTGTTGTTCGGCAGCGGGATCGAGATCGTCCTCAGTCTCGTCGCCTTCTTTGCTCTGGTCACTTATCTTTTCGTCGTCGACCCTCGATCACCAGGGGAGTCGTTGCTCGTTGGATTGCTCGGCGATCCGTTGCCAGTGCCGGCAGTGTTGTTCACGCTCGTCGTCCTCTGGGATATCTGCTATCGTATTGGCACGGGCTGGTGGGCGAGTCTGGTCGGACTCTGGCGTAGCTTGTGGCTGTCCGGGGAGATCGACCGAGAGACGACCGCCGCACTGGCCCGGATCGACGCGATCACGATCGGATTCGCCTGGATCCAGCTATCGCTCGTCCCGTTCGTCTCGAATCGCCCGATACTCGTTGCGGCGATACTGGGCCACGTCGTCGCGGTGACGCTCGTCTCGGGGGGGTCGATGCTCGCTCTGCGGATCAGATCGTGACCGGGCGATACCAGCCCCTTTGGCTTCCGTACCGAACAACTGACACGGTTGGATCAACTCACGATGGCACAGCAAACGGCCGAGAAAGGAGGCAGGGAACCGATGGATGGCTTCAAGACTGCCGCCATCGACACCAAGGGAACGGTGTTGGCGTCGCCGACGCGGACCTGACCACCCAGCGGGACTTCTCTCGCCAGTTCACTCGTGGGCTTTCGCGCTGTTTCCGCTGTAATGCGAGCGGATCGGAGGGCTAAAGACGAACGGCTTTTGGGCGCGTAACTCCCCCGTTGGGCTATGATCGAAGACTACGACGGGCCGATCCTCGACAATCACCTTCACCTCGATCCCGAACACGGCCGCGGGCTCGACGCTGTCGAGGACTTCGCCCGCGTGGGTGGAACACATCTTCTGGTCGTGAACAAACCCTCCTGGATGCTCGAAGACGTCGCCGACGACGAGTCGATCTTCCGGACGGTCTTCGAGACGACCGTCGAGACCGTCGAACGGGCCAGTGAGGCCCTTCCGGGACGGGCCTGGCCAGTGTTGGGCGTCCATCCGGCTCTGATCTCGAAGCTGACCGGGCGGGGCTACACGCCCGAAGAAGCACGGGACATCATGCAGGCTGGCCTGGACGTCGCGGCGGAGTTCGTCGCCGACGGGCCGGCGCTCGCACTGAAGTCCGGCCGTCCCCACTACGACGTGGGCGATCCGATCTGGGACGCATCCAACGACGTGATAAAACACGCCTTCGAGTTGGGTGCCGAAACCGGCTGTGCGGTCCAACTCCACACCGAGGGTGGTGAGGATTTCAGCGAGGTGGCTGCGTGGGCCGAGAAACGCGGACTCCCGGCCAAGCGCGTCGTCAAACACTACTCCGGCGGCCGCCTCGAAGGACCGACCAAAAGCGTCCTCTCGAACAAAGAGGAACTGGAAGTCGCCGTCGAAGAGGACGACCAGTTCCTGATGGAGACGGACTTCATTGACGATCCGGACCGTCCGGGTGCGGTACTCGGCCCGAAGACCGTCCCCCGACGGGTAGAGTGGCTACTGGACAGCGACCGAGTGGATGCCGTCCGGACGGCCCACGTCGCGACGCCTGCCTCCGTTTACGGGATCGACCTCGAAGCAACAGTATAGACTGACAACGGGCGACGTCCGTTCCCGCGATCAGAGTTCGAACGTCCCCTCACCGTCGAGGACGTGGACCTCAGCGTCGCTCCCGATGGCTTTCACCTCGCGGGCGAACATATCGGCATCCTGTTCGATCGGCGGGAACGTGTCGTAGTGCATCGGGAAAGCGTGATCGACGGCGAGCCAGTCGACCGCGATCGCGGCCTGTTCAGGGCCCATCGTGAAGTGATCGCCGATCGGAACGGCAGCGGCGTCGGGTTCGAGGAACGGCGCGATGACGTCACGCATCTCCGTCATCAGCCCCGTGTCACCGGCGTGGTAGAACGCCGTGGCCTCGTCGTCGCTTCTCCGGGTCGGTTCCGAGTCGGAGATCGCGAAGCCAGCGGGCATCCCCGCCGACCCGATCTCGTGGGTCGTGTTGATGCCGTTCGTGTGATCGGCCCGGTGCATCGTCACGAAGGCGTCACCGGCCTCGAAGGTACCGCCGAGGTTCATGCCGACGGTCTCGTTGCCGTGTTCGGCCTCGATGTAGCCAGCGAGTTCCGGCGTCGCGACGACCGTCGCGTCCGGGAACGCGTCGACGTCCGCGATGTGATCGGCATGCCCGTGGGTCAACAGGACGAAGTCGGGGCTGTCGACGTCCGTAGGCGACAGCGATGTCTTCGGATTGTCGAAAAACGGATCGATCAACAATCGCGTGTCTCCGAGGACGACGCTCCAGGTCGAGTGACCGTGCCAGGTGAGTTCCATGGCCGGTGGAGAATACGACGGTCCCACACTTAATTTTGCATACGGCAAATCCGGGGCGGCCAAGCGTTTATGCGGGATGGAACCGTTGTTGGGATATGTCCCCAGATCACGTCTCTCGCCGTCGGTTTCTCCGCGGTCTCGGTGTGGCGAGTACCCTCGGTCTCGCCGGCTGTGCCGAGTCCCCACAGGAAGACGCGGACCTAACGCCCGACAGGACGACCCAGACCCCGATCGACCGCAGGGGCGATCAAATCGAAACACTTGATGACGCGGGCAACAGCTCCCGCTTTTCCGAGGTCTACCGTGCCGTCCGGAATTCGGTCGTTCAGATCAGGGTCCGAACGGCGACCGGTGGAACCGGCACGGGAACCGGGTTCGTCTACGACGACTCGCATCTTGTGACAAACGAACACGTCGTCGCGAACGCTCGGGACCTGTTCGTTCGTTATCGAACCACCGGATGGCGGGAAGCCACGGTTGGTGGGACCGATATCTACAGCGATCTGGCCGTCCTGGCGGTCGACGATCGACCCGACGTCGCGACGGCGCTCCCACTACTCTCCCGGGACCCGCCGATCGGGACCGAAGTCGTCGCGATCGGAAATCCATACGAACTCTCGGGAACCGTCTCCTCGGGGATCGTCAGCGGCGTCGACCGGACGTTGTCGGCCCCGAACAATTTTTCGATACCGGATACGATCCAGACCGATGCGCCGGTCAATCCCGGCAACAGCGGCGGACCGCTGGTCGATCTCGACGGCCGCGTCGTCGGTGTCATCAGTGCCGGCGGCGGGGACAACATCGGGCTGGCCATCTCGGCGCCGTTGACCCGGCAGGTTGTCCCCGGGTTGATCGAGAATGGATCGTACGACCATCCGTATCTCGGCGTCGGGCTGGAAAACGTCACACCCGCGATCGCGGCAGCCAACGACCTCGAAGAGGCGACAGGTGTCTACGTCGGCCGCGTCGTCGACGGAGGCCCGTCGGCGGGCGTCCTGCAGGGATCGACCGGTGAGGAGTCTGTCGACGGCATGCTAGTGCCCGTCGGCGGCGACGTCATTACGCACCTGGCAGGCGAAGCGATCCCGACGCGGGATCGCCTCTCGAGTGTCCTGGCACTGGAGACAGCGCCCGGTGAGCCGGCGGAGTTGCGGATCATTCGGGACGGCAGTGCCAAAGCTGTGACTGTCGATATCGGGACGCGACCGCCGGTCTGAGACGTCCTCAATCGAGACGTTCGGCGGCGCCCCGCTCGACCAGCGGCTCGGCGTTCGTCTCCGGGAGCGTGACGACGTCGTTGGTAGTCAAATCGTAGGCCCGATCGTCGATCCCGAGGATCTCGCCCACGTCGTCCGTTATACGAACAGTCGTCCGCTCGATCGGACGCGTCCGTCGAGCGGACATCCCAGCGTCGCTACCGACCGACCCGCCTGGCCCGTCGGCGTCGGACGATGTTTCGGCCGATAGCGTCCCACCATCCCGGCGTGCCTCCCCTCCAGCGGCCGCTTCCGGGGGTTCCTTGCCGGGGGCCACTTCCGATTGATCGTCGCCGTCCGGGGAAGAATCAGTCGTCGAACCTCCGGCGGATGAATTGCCGTCTTCAGCCATCAAAGCGGCAGCGGACACCACTTCGGGGTCCTGCTCTTCCCGGGGGATCGAACGCCGGTCGTTCTCCGAGCCCTCGACCGGCTGTGAAACTTCGTCGGTGTCGGCCGGGGGCCGATTTGTCTCGTCCGCATCCGATCGGCCGGTATCAACACCCGGGCCGGTCGTCTCGCCTTCGAGCACGTCGAAAACGTGCTCGCGATTGTCCTCGATCGCCCCGACCAGCGAGTCGAAAAGATCGCGTTCCTCGGCCGTGAGCCCGTCATCCTCGGTCGGCATGTCGGCAGCGGCCAGCGACGCCATTTTGACGATTTTTCCCACTCGGCGCTCGTAGATCGCCTCGAGAGTCTGTTCGGCGGTCGCGATGTCGTCGCTCAGCCGGTTGACTTCGGGCGCGTCGAAGGGATCGTCGGCGCGCTCGGCGACCCGCTCGCGTTCCTCCCGTAGCGCGCGGACGAACTCGCCAGCCTCCTCGTAGAAGGAATCGCGTAGCTGCTGGAGGCTGTCAGTCTGGCGCTCGCGGCTCTGTACCGATTGGATCTCGTCTAGGTCCATGGTCGTCGGCTATTCGGGGCCTTTCTCGGCGCGCCCACGCGACATGAGGAACACGCCGAGGTACTCCGGAACGGTACTGTCTCCCTCAGAGAGTGTAAAGGTATCGCCACCGAGTTCGACCTGCCCCGGTTCGGTCACCTCGACGGCGATCTCGTGCCCCTCGAACGTCTCCGGGACGGCGTCGACCAGCGGATCGAACTCCTCGATGGCGTCCCGATCGATCCGCTGGACTTCGAGCCCGCTTCCGCCGTGAAGACTGCCCGGCAATCGGATGAGTCGGTTCGTGTCCGTCGTGACGGGTTCGTCGATCGGTGCGTTCTGGGCAGTGACGACCTCACCCGTCAGAGCCTCGACGAGTTTCCTGATGCCTGGCCCGCCGGCTTCGAGGTTTCCCTCCTCGATGGCCTCGCGATTGGCCTGGATGGCCCCGTGGACAGTCTTCGCCCGACCTTCACCGATCCCGTCGAGTTCCTGGAGACGGGCCAGAGCCTCCTCCTCGGGGAGCGATTCGACGTCGTCGACGAAGGCGAGCAGCGCCTCGTGGACGCGCTTGCCCCACCCACCTTCGGTCTTGAGCGTGCGAGCGGTGACGTTGCCCCGCATCTCCGTCCTGACCAGGCCGTCGGGATCGAGTCCGATCCCGCGGACGTAGTCGACGATCTCCCGACGGGCCTCGCGTTCGAGATCCTGGATCCCCTCGTCGCGGACGTGGACGTGATAGCCCCGACTGCCCGAGAAGACGACCGTCAAGTCCTCGAAACCGAAGTCGTCCTCCAGGAAGTCAAGCAGTCGAAGGAGAGCGTCCTTGCAGGCGGCCAGCATCTCGGCGTAGGTCGCCTCGCTAGGCTCGACCGAGGGGAGATGGTCGGCGTCGAGATCGAAGATCACGTCCGAGCCCCGCCAGTCCTTGGCTGCCATCGAGGACGCGCTCGGATCGGCGTACCGGCCCGCCGAGAAGTAGACGTGGCGAGGTCGCTCCCGAGCGAGGAACGACTCGATGTCACCCAGGTTCAGCAACGACTCGTGGCGAACCATCGTCGCGCCGGGGCTCTCCGTCCAGGGGATGTACCCCCACTCGCGCTCGTGGGCGTCGGGCGGCGGCGACACCTCTATCCGGCGGTAGTGATCGCCGAACCGGCCCCGAAGATACGCACGGGTTCGCTCCTCCATCGGCTACCCGTTCGAGGGAGGGGACGAAAAGAGTTGGTTCTTCGGCCGGTCAAATGCTGCTTTCGACAGTCGGTTTATCAGTTGTTGCTAGTATGATAACTTTATTCAGTCGAACCCGTGGAATCAACCCGGCGGGTTCATCCGGGTATTGTCACTCTTCGTACTAGACTTTTGCGGAGTTTTCTATCATATCTTCGATAGGTTCTTCGTCTCGCGGCTCCACCGGCTTCACGCGGAGTTCTCCGAAGCCGTATTTCGAGTGGGAGCCGACCCGGAGAATCCCGTTGCGGGCGGTCTCGACCGGCCGGTCGCCCTCGTAGCCGACGACCTGTCCGTGATCGACCGTCCGCAGGTCGAACGGCTCGCGGTCTTCGACCACCTTCTCGGTGCGCATCCGCAGGTGGTCGGCCTCATCGACGCTCCACCACCACGGGATGCCGCGGTCGTTCGCGCCGGGATACTCTGACTCGAGGACGAACGGCGTCACCACTTCGATGAGGTAGGCGTCCGCGCCTTCGAGGCGGGAGTAATCGAGCGCGGTCTCGATCTCGTGGCGGTGGTTGTTCTCCCACTCCTCGTCTTTCTCTTCCATCGCGTTCGTCTTGCCCTTGCCACGGTCGAAGACGCGCTTCAGCTCGCGCTCGGTGTAGAGGGGGTTGATCAGTTCGCAGTACGCGACGCCGGCACCGAAGTTCCGAGACCCACCGATCTGATGCATAAAATCGGTGTTGTGGGCGTTGAGGTACTCGACGGCCTCGGCCAGCAGGCCGAGGAACTCCGGCTTGCTCTCGCGGAACCGCAGGTGCCACGCGCCGTCGACGTTACCGACGACGTCCATCTCCGTGTTCCGTAGGGGCTCACGGCCGTCCTCGGGGTTTCGGCTGACGATGTTGCGGTTGATGCGCCGGTAGTGGCCCTCGGCCTCGCCGCGCTCGTAGTTGACCGACGAGCGGACGGGGCTGAACTTCAACGGGCTGCGGAAGAGCTTCCCGGCGCGGTTCTCGAAACCGCCGAAGTGTCCTCCCTCGCGGCGTGTGCCTGTTCCAGCAGGTCGACGGCCAGCGCCTCGGCCTGTTCCGCGGAGAGATGCACGAGCGTCCCGACGGACTCGTCGTCGGTACTGACTTCGAATGCGAGCGGAACGCCACCGCGACCGACTGATACGGATTACTCTAACTGTTTACCGCTGCGACCGCCCGAAAGAGGACGGTCGATGCGGAAATGACTTAGA
>ENA-ORCS01000390-ORCS01000390.1-marine-metagenome-genome-assembly--contig:-NODE-390-length-33874-cov-8.527088_pt1 | contig 33874 bp, 35 predicted proteins | sample MGYA00237781_ERZ508513 | MGnify/ENA primary metagenome ERZ508513 (study PRJEB26184, sample SAMN06268793) | marine metagenome | isolation source: Eden Landing Ponds, San Francisco, CA, USA | place...
CGAAGTAAGCACCGCAGTGAGCGCAGCGAGCGAGGAGCGCAGCGAGGCGCGGCGGTACGAGCGTGCGGGGGCTTTCAGGCTGTTGGCGGTGGCGGTTCCAGTCGTTGCTGCGGAGGCTGTCAGGCTGTCTGCGGTAGTGGTGCCAGCGGTTCTTGGCGGGACTTTCACGAAGGGAACAACGGTCTTTCCCCCGCCCGTCTCTGAACAGTCCGCGATACCCGCGGCGGGTCAGTCGTCGAGGAAGGTCACGCCGACGCGCTTCTCCTCGCGCTCGCGCCGGAGGTGCGCGCGGAAGTCCTCGGGGTCGACGTCGCGGGTCTCGCGTTCCTGTCGGTCGCGCACGGAGACGGTACCGGCGTCGCGCTCGTCGGGACCGACGATGAGCATGTACGGGACGTTCTCGTCGTGGCCGGCGCGGATCTTCCGCTGGAGCGTGCTGTCGCCGTCGGCGACGCTGGCGCGGAAGCCGTCGGCGTCGAGGTCTGCCACCAGGTCGGCGGCGTAGTCGTTGACCTCGTCGTTGATCGGGAGCACGCGGACCTGTTCCGGCGCCAGCCAGAGCGGGAACCGCCCGTCGAAGTGCTCGATGAGCACCATGAAGAATCGCTCGTAACTGCCGTAGAGCGCCCGGTGGATCATGACGGGCTCGTGGTCCTCGTTGTCCTCGCCCGTGTAGGTCAGGTCGAACCGGTCGGGCATGGTGAAATCGAGCTGGACCGTCGGGCCGTCCCAGTTGCGCCCCAGCGCGTCCTGAAAGGCGAAGTCGATCTTCGGGCCGTAGAAGGCGCCGTCGCCCTCCTCGACCTCGTAGTCGACGTCCTCTCCCTCGAGGACGGCCTCGAGCTGGGACTCCGCGGTCTCCCAGATCTCGTCGCTGCCGACGGATTTGTCGGGACGAGTGGCCAGCTGAACGGTGTACTCGAGGTCGAACGTGTCGAGGATGTCGAGGATGATGTCCATGATCGCCAGCACCTCCTCCTCGATCTGGTCGGGGCGGACGAACAGGTGGCCGTCGTCGATGGTGAACGCCCACGTGCGCGAGAGCCCCGAGAGCTCGCCGCGTTGCTCCTTGCGATAGACCTTGCCGTCCTCGAAGTACCGGACCGGCAGCTCGCGATACGACCAGGACTTCTGGTCGAAGATGGTCGCGTGGCCCGGACAGTTCATCGGCTTCAGGCCGTACTCCTCGTCGTTGACCTCCAGCAGGAACATGTCGTCGACGTAGTTCTCGTAGTGACCCGACTTCTTCCACAGTTCGGTGCGGAAGACGTGGGGCGTCTCGACCTCGTCGTAGCCCGCGGCGCGGTTGAGTTGTGCGACGTACTCCGACAGCTCGTTCAGGACCGTCTTCCCGTTGGGCTCGTACAGCGGCAGGCCCGGGCCCGTCGTCTCGTCGATGGAGAAGAGATCCATCTCCTGGCCGATCTTGCGGTGGTCGCGCTCCTGGGCCTCGCGGCGCTGTTCGAGGAACTCCTCGAGTTCGCCCTCGTCGCGGAAGGCCGTGCCGTAGACGCGGGTGAGCATGTCGTTGTCCTCGTCGCCGCGCCAGTACGAGCCAGCGATCTCCAGCAGGGCGAACGCGCCGATCTCGCCCGTCGACTCGACGTGGGGCCCCTGACAGAGGTCGGCGAACTCCCCTTGCTCGTAGAAGGAGATCGGGTCCTCGCCGGCGGCCTCCTCCTCGATGATGTCGAGTTTGTAGGGGTTGTCGGCGTAGCGCTCGCGGGCGTCCGCGCGGTCGACGAGCACGCGCTCGATGGGGAGGTCTTCCGCGATGATCTCGTGGGCCTCCTCGTCGATGTCGTCGAGGTCGTCCTCGTCGATGTCGACGCCGGTGATGTCGTAGTAGAAGCCGTCGTCGGTCCAGGGGCCGATCGTGAGCTTCGCGTCGGGGTAGAGGCGCTGGAGCGCCTGCGCGAAGACGTGGGCCGCGGAGTGGCGCAACACTTCGAGGTACTCGTCGGCCGAGGGCGTGACGATCTCGATGGTCGCGCCGTCGTAGACGGGGGCCTCCTTGGCGACGAGGTCGCCGTCGAGGACGCCCGCGACGGTGTCGTCGCCGAGGCCGGGTCCGATCTCGTAGGCCACGTCCTCGACTGTCGAACCCTCCGGAACGTCGAGCGTGCTTCCGTCGGGCAGTTCCACCGTGAGAGAGGACTCCTGTTGTGACATGGTTACCTCCACAGCGCCACACGTCGCTGGTCGGCGAGCGTGCGAACGCGAGAACGTGGCGGTGACTGGTTATGGGGCACGAAGCCCGCCTGTAAAGCAGTCACCTGCCATCTTGGACTCGGGTAGACTGCAGTCGGATAAAAACGTTGTGAAGCCGCGGGACCGGTTCACGTCCCGGTCCCGTCCCGCTCTCGTCCCGGTCACGTCCCATCGCCGACCGTGCTACTCCTCGGCGTCGTCGGCCGCGCTACTCCTCGGCGTCGCCGACGTCGACGTCGTCGGGCGCGTCCGCGAGCAGGTCCTCGGCGGTGACGAGCGACCGGAGTTCGACGTCGTGGTCGGCGAGGTTCTCGCGGCCGCCCTCCTGGCGGTCGACGACGACGTAGACGGTGTCGACGACTGCGCCGGCGTCTCTGAGCGCTTCGACGGCGTCGACGGCGCTCTGGCCGGTGGTCGCGATGTCCTCCAGCACGACGACTTCCTCGCCCGCCTCGAGAGCGCCCTCGACGAGGTTGGCGGTGCCGTACTCCTTCTGTTGCTTGCGGACGATGACGTAGGGGGTGTCGGCGGCGACGCTCGTGGCCGCCGCGAGCGGGACCGCTCCGAGGGCGACGCCGGCGAGTTTCGTGCCCGCCAGCCCGTCGGCGCGCAACCGCTCGGCGAAGGCGTCGGCGATGGCCGACAGACAGGCCGGATCCGTCTCGAAGACGTACTTGTCGACGTAGTAGTTCGACGTACCGCCGTGGGAGAGCTCGAACTCACCGAACTTGACGGCCTCGGCCGCCCGGAGCGTCTCGACGAGGTCTGCGGTCATACGCCTTTCTGGGACGGCCCCGCGTTTAGAGCATTCGATGCCGTCTCCGGTCGGAGCGGCCGCGGGTGGGCGGTGATGAGCACCGCAGAAAAGTCGCACGGCTGTCATCCCCGCCGGCCTCGCTGTGGCAGTGACGACCGTCCCGAGCGCGCCGCATCGGACAGATCGGCGGGTACGACCGGTGTGGTACGCGTTGACTACTGACTCGAATAGTTGGTTCGGTGGACATACCGCAACACTGATTTACACACCGGGAGACGTTGTGTGCGAGAGAGTGTAGACGCATGTCCCCAACGATCGCAGTCGCCCACTATCCCGAAGGCGCCGGTCATGCGACGCGCATGCTGGCGATTGCGGACGCCCTCCAGGAGGCGGGTGCGGACGTCGTGATGGCCGGCGGCGGTGCCGGCTCGCGGTTCGTCGAACTCAACGGCTACGACGCCTACGAGCCGACGACCGTCGACTACATCGACACCTATCAGGACGGGTCGATGACCGACGTCCTCACGCGCAGTCTCCCCTCCAGTGCCGACCGCGTCACCGACTACCTCGCGTGGCTGCGCGAGGTAGAACCCGACGCCGTCGTCACCGACGACATGTTCGCGGCCTTCGCGGCCTCGCGTGTCGACGTCCCCCTCTACGCGCTGAAACACGACCTCCCTGCGCTGTACGAGGACCCGCTCGAACGGACGGGCGCCCGCTTTCACACGTGGTTTCAGCTGTCGGTCACGCGGGAGTTTTTCTACCCCGCGATCTGGCCCAGCGACGCCACCGACCCACCCGACGCGACGAGGATTCCGCCGGTCGCACTCGACGACGACGGCCGCGTCGCCGACGACGCCCCCGACGTCGTCCTCGTTCCGAGTCACTACTCGTCGTTCGACGAGACCGCCGCCGCGCTCGAAGCCGACGGATACGACGTGTTGAACGTCGGTGACGACGACTGGGAGGCGGTCCCGTCGCTGTTGCCCTACATCCGCGGCGCGGATCTGGTCGTCTGTTCGGGCTACTCGACGATCATGGACGCCGCCGTCGCCGGCACGCCCTGTGTTGTCGTGGCCGAAACCTCCGAACAGCGAGCCGTCGGCGAGCGCATCGAGCGCGGCGCGGTCACCGGCTTCACCGTCGCGGAGACGACCGCCGACGTGTGTGCCGTCGCCGCCGACCCGCCCGCCGCACCGTCGTTCGAGAACGGCGCCGACCGGGTCGCCGAAGCGGTGATGGACGACCTCGCGGCCGTCCCGGAGGGCGACGCGATCCCCCCGACCGGAACGGCCGCGGCCGGCGCGGGGTCGGCCTCGCTGGGCGAGGCGGTCTCGACGGCCAGTGCGTCGGTCGTCGGGAGCGCGACGACCACCGCGAGTACGACGGTTTCGACGGCGCTCGACCGCGGGTCGGCCGCGGGCGAGACGGCGGGCGAGACGGCGGGCGAAACCGCGGGCGCCGCGTGGTCGCTGCTGGTCGGGCGCACCGAGCGCGCGGCCGCGAGTTCGCTGTCGGCCGTCGTCATCGGCGCGCTGGTCGCCCGCGAGGTGGCCGTCGGCGACTCCTACAAGCTGATCGAACAGCTGTATCCGACCTTCTCCAGTGAGGTGCACGCGCTGCTCATCGTCGCGGCGCTCGGTCTCGTGACCCTCGCCGCCGTCGGGTCGCTCTCCGGCGCGGGGGCGCTCCCCTCGACGCTGCTGGCGAGCGCCCCGGTCGCGGGCTGGGCGGTCAACTACTGGGCCGGCCCCATCTCGCCGGGCTACGCCGTCGGCTTCCCGATACAGACGGTGTTACTCTACGGCGTGACCTGCGGGATCGTCGGCTATCTGCTCGGCATCCGGCTCAGACCGCTCCTGACGCCCGACCGGTCGCGCGTTCGGGCGAGCTGACCGCTCTTTTTTCCGTCCGTTCGTCCCCGTTTTTCCGTCCGTTCGCCCGCTCGCTGAGTCGCCCGCTCGCTGGTTCGGTCGGGAGCCGAGCGGGTCCGGAACCACTATCCCGAGGGACTGCCGACTAGGGGTATGGAGGTGTTCGGGTCCAGTGGCGTTCGCGGTGTCGTCGGGGAGGACTTGCGACCGGCGGACGCGGTCGCAGTCGCCGCGGCCGCCGGGTCGGTCTGGGGCGAGGGGCGGGTCGCGGTCGGTCGCGACACCCGTCTGACCGGCGAGATGCTCGCCGACGCCGCCGCGAGCGGCCTCGCGAGCGTCGGACTCGACGTCGACCGACTCGGCCAGATCCCGACGCCCGGACTGCAGGCCTACGCCGAGCGCGAGGGCGTCTACGGTCTGATGATCACCGCGTCGCACAACCCGCCGCAGTACAACGGTATCAAACTCGTCAGCGACGACGGCGTCGAGTGCTCGCGCGCGCAGATCGAGGCGATCGAGGAGCGCCTGTTCGCCGACGAGAACCGCGACGTGTCCTGGGTGCGGACCGGGAAAAGCGAGCGTATCGAGGGTGCGCGCCGGGCGTACGTCGCGGACCTGCTCGCGGCGGTCGACCGCGAGGCCGTCGCCGCCGCCGACCTGACGGTCGCGCTCGACCCCGGCCACGGCGCCGGGTCGCTGACCAGCCCCGACTTCTTCCGCGAACTCGGCTGCGAGGTGCGGACGATCCACGCACAACCGGACGGCCACTTCCCCGGCCGGAACCCCGAGCCGGTCGAGTCGAACCTCGGCGACCTGCAGGCGTTCGTCCGCGCGACCGACGCGGACCTCGGGGTCGCCCACGACGGCGACGCCGACCGGGCCATCTTCGTCGACGAGCGCGGCGAGTTCGTCGCCGGCGGCGCGGCGCTGGCGGCGCTGACCGAGGCGGCGCTCGGCCCCGGCGATACGGTCGTCTCGGCGGTCAACGCGACCCAGCGGCTGGTCGACGTCGTCGAGCGGGCCGGGGCGGACCTGACGCTGACGCCCATCGGGAGCACGTACATCGTCTCGCGCATCCGCGAACTGCGCCGCGCGGGCGCGTCGGTCCCCGTCGCCGGCGAGGGCAACGGCGGGATCCTCTTTCCCGAGTACCGCCTCGCCCGCGACGGCGCCTACACCGCGGCGCGGTTCGTCGAACTGCTCGCCGCCAGCGACGATCCGACGAGCGCGCTCGTGGCCCGCTACGACGGCTACGAGAACGTCCGACTGGACCTGGCCTACGACGGCGAGGAGGAGCGCGCGGCGATGCTCGCCGCGATCGAACGAACCGCGAAACAGTCCGAGGGCGACCTGGACACGACCGACGGCTACCGGCTGGACTTCGGCGACGGCTGGGTGCTCGCCCGGCCGTCGGGGACCGAACCGGTCGTCCGGATCTACGCCGAGGCCGGCTCGAAGTCCCGCGCCGAGGAACTCGCGGAAGTGTTCAACGGCGCCATCGCCGGCCGGACGGCCGACTGAGCCGCCGCTTCCGACCGACTGGTTTTACAGCGACGGATGCGTCTCGAGCGCGTCTTCCAACCGTGACTTCGCCGTCCGGCAGGCGTCGAGTTCGTCGCTGACCGCGCCCGACGCCAGTCGCTCGCGCTCTTCGGCGCCGAGTTGCGCGCGGGCCTGCGCGCTGTCGCGCAGTCGCTCGTAGTCCGTCTCGCGGGGGAGCGCGCGGACCGCGCGGAGCGCGACCAGCGGGGACCGGTCGGCGTCGTCGCCCCCTTCGGCGCCCGCGCTATCGTCGTGCGCGTCGCTTTCGTCGACGAACCGCGCGACGACGCTGGTCAGCTCGCGGGCTCGAAACCGGAGCACTGCGGCCTCGGCCGGCGGCCAGTCGACGGTGAGCGGCTCGGCGTCGAGTCGCTGCAGGTAGGTCTGGCGGGTGCCGACCGCTCGCTTGAGCGCGTCGGGGTCGGCGACGTAGTGGTCGAGTTTCGACTGCGAGTAGCCGGCGTACTCCAGGAGTTGTCCGACGGACTCGGTTCCGACCTCGTGAGTCTCGACGAACTCCCGCAGGTCGTCGGGCGGCGAGCGGAAGGGCACGAGCGGGAACGCCCCGGTGGCGTCGAGAAACCGGAGGACTTCGCGGGCGCCCGCTTCGCGGCGGAACTCCTCGAAGGCGTCGGTGACGGCGTCGTTGTACGCCTCGATAGGCTCGCGCAGGCGCTCGGTCGGCGCGTCGAGGTCGGCGTCACCGAGTCGTTCGAGCCGTTCGAGGTCGTCGATGCGCTCGGCCAGGTCGCCGACCGCCCGTTCCACGGCGAAGCGGGCGTCGCCGTAGGCCTCGCGGGCCTCGGCGCGGTCCTCGAGGCGCTCGACGTCCGCGCGGACCGGTTCGAGCGCGGCGCGGACCCGCTCCCAGTCGCTCTCGGTGAGCCGGCGCTGCTGGAGCAAGTCGTCGACCTCCTCGAAGACCTCGCGGTGGCGCAGGTCCCCGGAGAGCGACTCGGTGAGTTCGGCGATCTTCCCCTGGAACGCGATGAACGTCTGGAAGTCGCCGTCGCCGGTCACCTCCTCCTCGTAGCGGTCGAACAGGGCGGTCAGATCCCGGTAGGCGTCCGCGAGTTCCTGCAGGCTCGCCTCGCCGACCTCGTCGACACGCTCGCGCGTCCGGTCGAGGGTGTCGGCCGCCGATTCGAGGTCCCGGACGAGCGAGTCGGCGCGGGCGAGCGGGTCGTCGTCGGTCGCGCCGGCGGTGTGCTGGCTCATGGGTCTGCGGGAGCGGACGACATCACTCGTACACCTCGTCGGGGTCGAAGACGCGCTCGCCGACGACATCGTCGTCGATTGTGCGGTAGAAACACGACTCGTAGCCGGTGTGGCAGGCGCCGCCGGACTGGTCGACCAGATAGAGGAGCGCGTCGCCGTCGCAGTCGACGCGGATCTCCTCGACGGCCTGGGTGTGGCCGCTGGTCGCGCCTTTCTCCCACAGTTCCTCGCGGCTGCGCGAGTAGTAGTGCGCGCGCCCCGTCTCCCGCGTTCGCTCGACGGCCTCGGGCGTGACGTAGGCGAGCATCAACACCTCGCCGGAGTCCGCGTCCTGGGCGATGGCGGGGAGTCGCCCCTGCTCGTCGAACGCCAGGTCCACCTCGTCGGTCATACCCCACCTCGGACTGTCGGCAGGATAGGTCTTTTGTCGCCCGCGCCGTCGCCACCGCCGCCGCGAAACCCGAACCGGCGAGACCGCGGAGCGGACGGTAAGCCCGCACTACGCCGCAGTCGCCACCATATATTTACGTATCGGTCACCGGATCGTGTGTCGGGGATGGACGACAAGACAGAACACCTGCGCGATATCTTCATGGACGTTTCCGAGGAGGAAACCGTCACGGAGACCCAGGCCGAGACGCGGGGCTCGCTGGCCGCCGACGAGGGGGACGACCGCGAGCAGTTGCGCGACGTCGTCGCGACGATGCGCGACCGCGAGTCGTTCGCGACCGATTTCGAGACGGGGACGTACGTCCGGATCGTGCGGGCGTTCTACGACGACGAGGACGACGACGCCATCGCCGCCGCGCTCGAACCGAACGACGACGACCTCGAGGCGACCGCGGGCGAGGTGTTTCGCGCACGCATGGACCTGCACCTGCTCCGCGGGAACGAACTCGACGCGGTCGACGCCTGCGAGGTGCGCGACCGCCGCGAGGAGGACGACGCGGCCATCGCGGACGCGCTCGACGTCGACGCGGCGACCGTCCGTCGGGCGCGCCGGGTCGTCGACGCCGAGGACGCCGCCCGGGCGGCGAACCACCGCTACCGCACGCAGTTCGAGGAGATCCTCACCGACGCCGCACTCTCCGGCGCGTACGCCGGCGGCGTCCGCGAGGACGGCCTCGACGAGGCCGCCGAGGACATCGAGACGGACGTCTCCTTCTGACCCGGGGCCCGGCGGCTGAGCTTTATCACGGATGGCGCGGCCACAGCGGCCCATGCACACGTTCCAAGATTAAATTGAATCAATCTTGAGTAAGAAAATGGCTACCGGTAGTCCAGTTTTGATGATCGTGTATGCGCATTTGAAGCGGGGCGTATGGAAAAATCCGAATTGAATGGGTTATAGCGTCTAAGAAACCCTATGCGGTTGTTACACGAGTGGGTTTCTGTGTGAGTATTATTAGTAACCCAGATCGCACAGTAGGGACATCTCAGTCAGAATTTCGGGAATCGGTAGGTGAGAGTGTAGTCTGAGAGGATATTGTGGGGCGCGTGTGCCCCCTCCTGAGGTTTGTGGAGTTTCTGAGGGGCAGGTGTCCTATCGAAAATCTAAGGGGCGTGACGTATACCCTATGAGCTTGCCGTCCAAATCTCACGGGCCGACTTTTCGAGCGCATCAGCGGCCCCAATCAATTCGGAATCTTTCATATCCACCGCTTCCCTACGTAGCCGTGCCAATTCTGCCGCCAGTCCTAACGCTTTCTTGCGGTTAGGATCGTCGTCTTGACGTGCGTCACGGAGATAGCGGGCCGCTTCAAGTAGTGTCCACATTTCCCCGTTGACGTGAATTGGTGTCGTAGCCTGTGCCTCTGTCAACCCGAGTTGTTGTCTGGTGCGAGCCACAGATTAATTTCCCCGACTGGTCACTTAGATGTAAGGACGGAAGTGCGAGAGTTGAGTCTTTGAATCTACAGAATAGTGCGGGCGAGAGACTGTCCCAGAAAGCATCTCAACCACTTTCCTGCTCTTTCCTGCCCTTATCGCGTCTAAATAATGGAGCTTCGCAAAAAGAAGCGGCAAATTTTACATACACACGTAGGCAAGAACAACTCAATTTCTGGCTCCTCAGGGACCCTCTGACTGTTCTACAATTCACCTGCCCCACGGTATATAAGGGCGGTTGCTTTCATTGGAGTAGGGAGAAACGCGCCCCGGCAGTGATGCAGGGTGCGACTGGTTCTGACAACGATGGTCGGCGGATCTCCGACCGAGCAGTGCATCTGTTTGAGGTTATGGGACGTATCCACGGCGGTACGTCTCTCGTGATAGTCTTCGGTGGTAGCCCGCCACAGGTATGAGGAAACGATTTGATGGGGAATACAACCCGGACAGTCGTGCCTGTGTTATGCGATTAAGAGGCTTTAGGAAATAGCCGGACGGCGATTCGCGGCTGATAGATGCGACCCATTCCCTCGGGGGGAGAGTGCAACTTTCCAAGTTGCTTCCATCCCCCCCCTCGGGGGCGATGTTTTCAACGAAATTTCCAAATGACGACTTACAAAAACGAAGAATGGTTACAAGAACAGTATATTGAGAATAACCGAACGCAGAAGAGTATAGCGGCAGAGTGCGGTGTTCATCCTTCGACCATTCGCCGCTGGCGTAACAAGTTCGATATTCAGAAACCCGAAACAGCTCAATTCGCTATGCAGACGGACGATTACGAACAATGGATATGTGAAGCTGGTTCCCCTCCGGCTGATACCGTGACGGTACACCGGTTATTGGCGACCTTGCAGGTAGACGAATTGGACGAAATGGATGGGAAGCACGTACACCACAATAACGGGATTCCGTGGGATAACCGCCTCAGCAATTTATCAGTAATCTCTCCACAAGAACATAGCGAGATCCACGCAGACGATGGCCCAACCGGAACAGAAGCCTGATTCAGAAACGCGAGAAGGGCCGGCGCGGCAGGCTCACCCACTCATAATATTAACATTGGGTTTGGTCCCACGTTGCGTAAGGACCATACTGTAGTTGTAATATTCAAACCCAATCAATATTAGCGCGAGCGCCCACACACGCGAGGCGGCTGTCGTCGCAGATTCAATCAACCTGTATCTCGGTCTTTTGCTACATTACCGTCCTTAATCGTGGGGTTGGGCGGATAATGTCCGGCTTCCATCTATCTCGCTTGCCGTGGCGATTTCTTTTGTTGTTTATTCCACAGATATGGTCCAAGCACACTGCCAGTTACAACTGAGAGGGCGAGGATTGGGAAGAAGTCATCAACTGTTGTGTTACCAGACAGAATTTTGGTGCTGATCTCGTTCATCATCCCCATAGCTATAACTCCTACAACTAAACCGCCAATAATTCCAATAACAACTAATGGTATTGATTTTATGATTATAGCATCAGTTGACTGTCCCCGCCTTTGTCCCTCATTCTGGCCATTTGTTGGACTATTTGATGTTATTGCAAGCAGATAAAATCCAAGACCAAATATACCTGTGATAATTGTGGCTACAAACCAGATAATGCCACTTCGGTTATGCCCCTTTGCGTGAAATCCAACTGCGATAGCGAGAACAACCCAAGTAATCGCTATCAATGGGAAGAGCGATACTGCCACGCCCCTATCATTTCATTAGTTATATATAAAACCAATTGTCCGTATGATGCTCAGTCTGATTCTGTGGCAGTGCGGTGGAGGCAGACGGAAGCGGGTGGGGAAGGTTATCGCGACGAACATTGGGAGGTACATACAGAGAAGCTTGACCTACCTGCTGGCCGCTCTGTGACGATCTGCGGTGCGGGGCGAAAGCCCGGCGCGAGCGGTGCGGGGAGCGCCCGGAACGTGGAGGTGGGTGGGCTTGGCGCGGTGCAGTGCTGTCCCGGTATGTCACAACCGGCCAGCATTGGCAGAACCTTACGCTTCCGGTTGGAACATTCGGCTTTGTTCCTTAGCTTCCTCTTTCGATTGCTGGAGATAAATGAGGGTAGTATCGAGATTGTCGTGACCGAGAAGAGTTTGAAGTTTTCTAATGTCAACCCCTGAATTGAGCATTTGCATTGCAAAGCTATGTCTGAGGGTATGTGCCGTCACTTTTCTCAATTTATCCCCGTTGCTGGCTTCTGTTTGTAATATCTCTTGTATACCAGCGTCTTCAGCCGCTTTCTTGACAATGACGTTTATTTGCCTTCCACTGATATATTCTCCCTTGTCGGTCGGAAACAGATAGTCCGACTCAGGGGCGTAGCTCATACTATCGCGGCCACCGTGGTCCAACCAACGACCAAGCTGAAAACCAAGATAATCCTCGTTGTAGGCCACATACCGTCCTTCTGACGATTTCATAGGGGGGATATAGACGGACCGATCTTCCCGGTCGAGGTGGTCGAGTTTCATCTTGGCAAGCTCTTTCCGGCGGAAGCCACAGTTAAACATCATTTTGATAAGAAGCTCATTCCGCAGCCGTGGGGCTGGGACGTTCTGCACGAGTTGTTTCACTTTTTCTGGTTCTAAGTATGGAAATTCATCACCCTCACTTTCCTCTAATGCTTCTTTCTTTTTTGTGTCTCCTCGAAGCAATTTCTTGTATTTATCCTCCAGATTATCATAGGGGTTTTCCGGAACTTCTGGCATTTGACGCTCATCTTCCAGAGTGTTACAATCTTGATAGAACATAGATATAGCAGACACTCGCTGGTTGATTGTTGAAGGTGCTTCCCCCTTGTTATTTGATTCTTTTATATATACCCTCAAGTCCAGATTATTTGCTTCCCAAACGCTCTTATCCCTGTTTTCGTCAAGCCACTGCTGCCAAGTGTAAACGTGATTCGTATATTTCTTGACCGTAGTGGGGCTTGAATCCCTCTTGCGCTCGTCTTGAAACCACTCAACTATCGTATCAAAGTCCGTCATTGGTCATCCTCTCGCGCCCAATACTGCTGTCCGTCAATACTCATCGTCTCTCTAATAGCACCCGTCTGCTCTCCTAACTGCTGTATGACATTGTATACTCTGTCTCTATCGGCCCCGATCTCTTCTGCAATGTCTTCTGCTGATTTTCCGTTTTGGCTTGTGTTTCCATCTAAATCCGCCCCCGTCAGATACTCGGGTAGGGCGTCAAAGACTTGATTTTTCAAATCGGCCCGTGCGGTAGCAGTAACTTCTTTTTCGACGTTTGTCAGACGGGTATCTAAGTCTGAAAGCGTGTTTTCTATGTTCGATAGAGTTTCAGTCACCTGTTCCAGTGCTTCCGTCTGAGCTTCTGTCTGTGCTGGTTGTTCTGTCTCGCGGCCTTGCGGTGCGTGGGCCGCGCTCTGCGAATTTGAAAGTTCGTGTGCGACAGCGAGACGGATTAGATGTGAGAGATTTTTGTATTCGGGTGACTCATCGGCGGCACTTTTCCATTCAGCTTTTGTTTCCGGGTTAACCGTCAGATTGACGCGCACTTTTTCTCCCATACGAGTCTACCAATTGGGAGCAGATGAATAAAACTTGTGTATAACAAAGTCAGAAGCACACGTTCCGCGAGGTGGCGACCGCGGCGTACTGCCCGCGCAAACTCTACTACCGGCACCGCGACCCCGAGGCCGACGTCGACGTGCCCGACCGCGTCGCCGCGCGGCGCGAACTGGCCTTCCGGTACGACGAACTCCTCGACACCGACGCCGAGTTGCTCGCGGCGCCCATCGCGGTGACGCCGACGCAGTACCGCTCGCGACTGGGGCGACTGCGCGCGCGCCTCGACGACTGGGAGGGGGTCGCCGACCCCGACGAGCGGGACGTCCACCTCGCCGGCCGGGAATGTCGGGGCGTCGCGCACAAGGTGGTCGACGACCCGCCGCGGCCGTCGCTGGTGTTCGCGGGTGACCCGCCCGACGAGGGCGTCTGGGAGCCCCAGACCGTGCGACTCGTCGCCGCGGCGAAGGCGCTGGCCTGGGAGCGCGGGCGGCCGGTCGAGACCGCCTTCGCGGAGTATCCCGCCCACGGTGTGGTCCGCGAGGTCGACCTGACGACCCGCCGGAAGGCGGCCTACCGGTCGGCGGTCCGGACGGCCGACGCCATCGACGGCCCGCCCTCGCGGACCGACGACCGCGCGAAGTGCGACCCCTGCGAGTACGCCGCCGACTGCGGCGTGACCACCCGGTCGATGCGGTCGCTGCTGTGAACGGCGCGCGACGGCGTCTCGGACCGGAAACGCAGAACGAGGCGACGCGAGTGTTCCGTCCGGGCCGTCGACACCCGCACTCGCGGTCGTGGTCGTTAGCTCCCGGACTCGCGCTCGAGGTGGGCGTTAGCTCCCGTACTCGCGCTCGAGGTACGCCACGATATCGTCGCTTTCGGGCATGCCCTCGACCCCGTTGTCCCTGTCGACGAGCACCGGAACGCCGGTCTGCCCGCTCACTTCCTCGACTTCGGTCCGCTCGGAGTGTGCGCGCGGGACCATGTGGGACTCGTACGCCAGCCCGAGTTCGTCGAGTTTCGTCTTGACCTTCGCGCAGTAGGGACAGCCCTCCAGCTCGTACAGTTCCAGAGTTGGCATCGCCGGCGAGTAGGGACGCGACCCAGAAGAGCGCGTCGGTCGTGTGTAGCCGCCGCGCAGAGCCGCTCGCGTCGTCACGCCCGGTGACCGTGCCCACGTAAACACCGCCAGCGCTCCCGGGCGAGTTTTAAGCCGCTGGCGGGCGCGCGTTCGGGTATGCGACGGACCGTCAGCACCGACGCGGCGCCGGCCGCCGTGGGCGCGTACAGCCAGGCCACCGAAACCGACGACCTCGTCTTCACCGCGGGACAGATCCCCCTGACCCCCGACGGCGACCTCCTCGACGAGGCCGCTATCGACGTCCAGGCTCAGCAGGCACTCGAGAACGTCGAAGCGGTCCTCGAAGCAGCCGATTCCGGCCTCGACGACGTGCTCAAGGTGACAGTCTACCTCGACGACATCGAGGACTTCGAGGAGATGAACGACACCTACGCGACGTTTTTCGAGGGCGACCCGCCGGCCCGCAGCGCCGTCGGCGTCGACGCGCTCCCGAAAGGCGTCGGCGTCGAAATCGAGGCGATCGCGACGAAATGAGCGACACTCAGTCGAGCGGCGAACCGCCCGCCAGCGGCCGCCTCACCCCCGAAGTCAAGGCCAGTCTGCTATGGGGCGTGGTCGGCGGGCTGGCCTTTCTCGTGCTCGTGCAGGGGTACGAACTCGTCGGCAGCGAGTCGGTCACGGTTCCGGCGAAAGTCGGCGTCGCCCTCGCCGTCGCCGCCGGCGCGACCCTCGCGACGTATCTCGCGCGCTCCCGGTTCGCGGCCGGGTAGCGCTCGGTCGGGGACGCCGTGCGCGGGAGCCGTCAGACGTCCGGCAGACCCCGCGCACCACGCGTGTCAGACGTTCCCGTGGCGTTTATGGGGGCGGACTCGGTAATCGGAGTATGGCAGAGATACTCGCAGAGAACCTCTCCGGGAAGGCGGTCACCGGCAGCGACGGTGCGGAGATGGGAATGCTGTACAACATCACGATGGACATCGACTCCGGGCGACTCGAGAACCTGATCATCGACCCGAACGAGCACCTCGACCCGGGCGATTTCGAGGTCGACGAACAGGGGCATCTCCTCGTCCCTGTCGACCGCGTGCAGGCAGTCAAAGACCACATGATCGTAGAGCGTTAAATGTACGTCCTCGACGCCTCGGCGTTCATCAACGAGTACCACACCGACGAACCGATCTCGACGATCCCGATGGTCCGGGAGGAACTCGAAGACGAGAGCGCCTACCGCTTCGACGCGATGGAGGGGTCGGGGATGCACATCCACATCCCCGAAGACGAAACCGTCGACCGCATCCGTCGTGCCGCCGGCGAGACCGGCGACCTCGCGGAGCTCTCCGAGACCGACATCCGCCTGCTCGCGGCGTCGTTCGAACTCGACGCGCGACTCGTGACCGACGACTACGCCATGCAGAACGTCGCGGACAAGCTCGAAGTCTCAGTCGAAGTCATCGACCGCGAGGGCATCGCCGAACAGCGCGACTGGCGGTTCCAGTGTGCCGGCTGTGGCCGCGAGTTCGACGAGAACCACGACCGCTGTCCGATCTGCGGCAGTTCGCTCTCTCGCAAGAACCCCTCCAGCGCCTGAATCGCCGCGTCCGGCACCGCTCGCGTCGAACGTGCTCGATAGCTCTGGACGCCCCCGCACCGACCCCTAAGCTCCAGTTCGGGTTCCCAGCCGTTCGTCCTCATACGGTCGGTTGTAAGTCATTTTCGTGATTCGCCGGACCGCTCGGCGAATTACCGGTACATCGTTACAACCGACCGTATCAGTTCAGGTTCTCCAGCCCTTCGTCGATGAGCTGGCGCAGGACCTCCTCCTCGGTGAGGTCGTACTCCCGGGCGATGGATTCGACGTCCCGGGCGAGGTCGTCGTCACAGACGACCGTGTAACGGGTCGGCATACGTTCCGATCGCCGCGCAATCCGCTTAAGTCCCAGTCAGACGCCCGTCCGACGCGGTTCGGACGGACGCGAGCGCGGCCCTGTGGTCGGCTCGGAACCCGAAGACCCCGCGGTCAGGGCAGCAGATCGACGACCCAGATCGCACCGGTCGCGTCGACGTAGTTGGACACGAAACTCGCCGAGTTCCACACCGCGTGGACGAGGATGGGAACGAGGATGTTCTCGGTGAGTTCGTACAGCGCCCCGAGGACGAGTCCGAGCATCGCCGCGACGACGACGTAGCGGACCTTCCCCGTGTCCGAGCCCAGCAGCGCGAGCCAGTGACCGAGCCCGAAGATGGCGCTCGCGAAAACGACCGCCGGGACGACGCCGTAGGCGCGCCGGAACATCCCCTGGATGACGCCGCGGAAGAGTATCTCCTCGGCGGGTGCGACGAACAGGAAGGTCACCGGGATCAGGTAGAGGAAGCGAACGGGGTCCTCGCGGCCCTGGTCGACGACGCTGTTGGTCGCCGACTCGATACCCAGCGCCGAGAAGACGACGGTGAGCGCGTAGGCCAGCGCGTACAGCGCGACGAAGCCGGCGACGACGAGAGCCAGGTCACGCAGCGAGGGCAGCGCGACCCGAAACAGGTCCGGGTAGTCGCGCCACCGCAGGTAGAGGAGGCTGGCCGCGTAGTAGCCGAGAAACTGGATGGCGTTCAGCGTCGCGTACGGCAGCGGCGCCAGATCCGCCGTCGTCTCGAAGGTGAGCCCGAGCCCCTGAAAGAGGGTGATACCGATCGTCGCCGCGACGAGGCTCAACACGACGCCGGCGACGACCAGACCGACGCCGTGGGAGAGCGTCTGCAGTCGCGTCTCCCAGTCGGGGACGCGGTAGTAGTCCGAGGCCATCGGCTATCCCCGCGTTGGCACTCCACGGGTTTGACTACTCCGGTGTCGGCGCGGGCACTGTTCAGAGAAGAGCGCGTAAGACCCGTCGCCAACAGCTTGACAGCCCCGACCAGAGTGACTGAGGCCGCCACCGCAGACAGCGTGAAAGCCCCGACCAGAGTGACTGAGGCCGCCACCGCTAACGGCGTGAAAGCCCCCGCCGTCTGCGCTCCCGCGGACCGCGCTGCGCTCCTCGCTCGTGCTCGCGGCAGAGCCGCTCGCATTCGAGGCGCTTCGCGCCTCGCACCCCTCGCTGTGGTGTCTGCGCACGGCGCCGTCGGTGCCGTTCGCACGGGCCGAGGCGTCTCCGACGCCTCACGGCTTACGGGTCCGGGGTTCGCGCAGACGGCGGCCCCTTCCATTCCCACCCGTATCGGCCGGCCAATCAGTCTGTGCGGGTGGGAATGAAAGGGGCGACGCGTTCGACCCGTCCCGGACGACGTAAGCACCGCAGGCCGACGTCCTCGTGAGCGAAGCGAACGAGGACCGAGGCCGAGGCGCGCAGCGAGGCCCGGACGGTCGAACGCGTCGGGGCTTTCAGGTTGTCGGCAGTCGCTGTCACGGCCACTGTTTCGAGGGCTTTCAGGCCGTTTGCGCTCGCGGTCCCCGTTCCGGCGGTGTCTCCGAACACTACCTCGGCTCGCCGACGCGCCGGGAACCGAACGACGACACACCGACTACTCGACCACGAACTCGCGTTTCTCGCGAACGGCCTCGGCCTCCGCGAAGTCGCCGCCACCGAGCAGGCCGCGTGCGGCTCGCTTGCCCCACTCGACGGCGGGTTGGTTGAACGTCTCCACGTCCGCGAGTTCGCCCGCGAGGACGCACGCGGCCTCCATCCCGTAGAGCAGTTCGCCGACGCTCTCGGCGTCCAGGCGGTCGATCTCGACCCGGACGTTCGGGCGGCCGGCCGCCGCGAGACTCGCTTCGGTGGCTTCGAACTCCGCGTCGAGCAGGTCGCCGAGACCTTTGCCGCCGAGGTACGCGAGGTCCTCGATGTCGGTCTCGGGAATCGTCCGTTCGGCGCGCTCGCGCGGGCGGACGAGCGTGACGAGTTTGTCCCGGCGACCGGCGCGATAGAGCTGGAGCTGTGAGTGCTGGTCGGTCGCGCCCAGCGCCCGCAGCGGCGTCTGCCCGCGGCCGTCCTTGCCGAGGCTCTCGGCCCACAGCTGCGCGAACCACTCCGCGAACGGCTCCAGCGCCTCCGCGTAGGGCATCACGGCGTTGGCAGTCGCGCCGCGGTCCTCGAGCGCGGTCGTCACCGCACCGTAGGCGTAGGCCGGGCAGTCGTGCAGCGACCCCGAAAGCGAATCGGCACCGGCCTGTCCCCCCGCAAGCAGCCCCTCGATATCGAGCCCGCCGAGGGCGGCGGGGACCAGCCCGACCGACGACAGCGCCGAGAAGCGGCCGGGGACACCCTCGGGCACGTCGAGCGCGGGGAGGTCGTGGCGGTCGGCGAGGGTGCGCAACGGGCCGTCGGGGCCGGTCGTCACGACGGTCCGCTCGGTCCAGTCGACGCCCGCCGCGCCCATCGCCTCGCGGACGACGAGGAAGTTCGCCAGTGTCTCCGCGGTCGTGCCCGAGCGCGAGACGACGTGGACGACCGTGTCGCCGAGCGGCAGGTCGGCGAGCAGGCGCGACGCGTGGGCGGGGTCGACGTTGTCCAGCGCGTAGTGGTCGACCGAACACTGGTCGGCGAGCGCCTGGGTCAGCGTCACCGCGCCGAGCGAACTCCCGCCGATACCGACCGTGAGGACGGCCGCGGGGTCGAACCCGTCGACAGCGCGCTCGATTTCGGCGGCGTCGACGCGCTCGGGGAGATTCAGCGCGGCGTAGCCGAACTCGTCGTTCTCCCGTCCGCGGGCGATGCGCTCGTGTGCGTCCGCGACGCGCTCGTCGAGGGCCGCGAGGGCGTCCTCGTCGAGCCCCGGTTCGGCGACCGACGCGAGCGCGTTGCCGATGTCGACTTGCATACCTCCTGGCTCGCCCGGCGCGCTGAAAGGTCTATCTACCGCCCGGCGACCGGGCCCGTGACCGACACACACGCCGGCGCAACCGTTTTCACCGGCAGTCCCCGATCAGTGGTATGGACCACTCACCGACCGGTCACCGTGACCGCACGCGGGTCGTGAGTGGCGCGTCCGTTCTTTGAAGCGGTGGTCAGGCCGGAGCCCCGGCCACGGGTATCGACACGCGACTCACCCACCAGCCACCCACACCGATGTCACGCGACCACCACGACCACGACAACAGCACCGACCCCACTGGTCACGACCACGACCGCACCACCGACCGCACCAGTCACGACCGCACCAGTCACGACCACGCCGACTTCGACTTGCGCGAGCGGATCGACCGCCTCGCCACGCTCGAGGGCGAGGGCACCGAACTCGTCACGCTCACCGTCCCGCCGGCCGACGCCATCGCGTCGGTCCGCGAGCGCGTCGCCGGCGAGCACGCCGGCGCCGAGAACATCCGCTCGAAGCACACTCGAGAGCGCGTCCAGCGGGCGCTCGCACGCATCCAGACGCTCCTCGGCGAGTACGACGAGACGCCAGACGCCGGCCTCGCCGTCTACGCGGGCGTCGTCGACGGCGACCTGGTCTCGGCGGTTTTCGACGACCTGCCGACGCCCGTCGCCGCGTCGACCTATCGCTGTGACGACCGCTTCGACGTCGCGCCGCTCGAGGCGGCCGTCGCGCCCGAGGAAACCTTCGGACTCGTCGTCGTCGAGCGCGGCGGCGCCGCCGTCGGTCGCCTCGTCGGTGAGCGAGTCGTCCCGGTCCGCGTCGTCGAGAGCCGGGTGATGCGCAGTTCCCGCGCCGGCGGCCAGTCCGCGGCGCGGTTCGCTCGCGAGCGCGAGCGGCAGGTCCACGAGTTCTACACCGAGGTTGCCGCCACGGCGAACGACGCCTTCCTCGGAGACGACCCGGTCGCCGGCCTCGCCGTCGGCGGCACCCTCTCCAGCGCCCGGGCGTTCGTCGAGGGCGACTACCTCGATCACCGCCTGCGCGAGCGCCTGCTCGGCACCTACGCTGTCGAGTACGCCACCGAGCAGGGCCTCCGCCAGCTCGTCGACGCGGCCGGTGCGGACCTGCTCGACGCCGAGCGCCGCGAGACTCGCGAGCGACTCGACGACTTCGTCGCCCGGTTGCGCGACGACCGGCCGGTCGCCTACGGCGACGCCGTCGACCGCGCGCTGGAGTTTCGCGCCGTCGACACGCTACTCGTCTCGTCGGCGCTGGACCGCGACCGCCGCGCGGCGCTTGCGACGGCCGCCAAGCGCCAGGGCGGCGAGACCCACGTCGTCGATGCCGAGACAGACCGTGGCGCCCGCTTCACCGACGCCTTCGGCGGTGTCGGCGCGCTCTTGCGATTCCCGGTGGACTAAGTGGCGGCGTGAGCTCCGGATCCGACGCCAACGGTTACGTGTCGCTCGGCCGAAGAGAGAGTATGTCGCGACCCGGCGCCAGCGGTTCGGCGGACGCCCCGTGGCCCGCGCGGCCGATCACCGACGTCTACGACGCCGCCTACGCGGGCGCCCCGAACTGGGACATCGGCCGGCCACAGCGGGCGTTCGTCCGCCTCGCCGACGCGGGGCTGGTCGAGCGCCCGGTGCTCGACGTCGGCTGTGGCACCGGCGAACTCGCGCTGTATCTCGCGCGGCGCGGCCACGACGTGCTCGGGGTCGACATCTCGGCGCTCGCCGTCCGACAGGCCCGCGAGAAGGCGCGGTGGCGGGGGATTCCGGCGAAATTTCTCGTGATGGACGCGCTCGACCTGCCCGCGCTCCGGGACGCGGGCCTGACCTTTCGGACCGTCGTCGACTCGGCGATGCTCCACGTCCTCGGCGACAGCGAGCGCGACCGCTTCGTCACCGGCCTCGGCGAAGTGGTCCGGTCGGGCGGCCGCTACTGCGTCCTCGGCGACGCGCGCTCCGACCCGCGGAGCGTCTACGGGATCACGCCCGCGGAACTCCGGCGCCGTTTCGAGCGGGCCGGCGGCTGGGACCCGGTCTTCGCCGTCGAGACCGTCTTCGAGCGGCGCTGGAGCAGGTCGCCGGCGTACTTCGTCGGCTTCAGGCGGCGGTGACGGCGCGAACGCGACCGACACGCTCCGAGCGGTCAGTCCGCGGGGTTGCCGGGCGGTCAGTCCGCGGGGTTGCCCGGGCGGTCAGTCCGCGGGGTTGCCGGGACGACCGCCGGGACGCTCCTCGTCGTCGCGGCGGCGGTTCGCGACGATCTGGCTGGCGATAAAGGGCGCTGCGACGATGGAACCCGCGAGCCCCCAGAGGACCGTCTCGATGTCGACGATGCCGCCACCGCCCGCGGCACTGGGTTCGCCGACGACGACGGCGCCTTTCATCCCCGCACCTTCGTGTGGCGCGCAGGCGTACCGACAGACCCCCTCGCCGTCGAACTCCAGGCCGTAGGTCGCGCCCGCCTCGCTCTGGGTCGGGCTCTCGAAGGCGGGGTCGTCGCTGTAGACGTTGTGTCCGCCGCCGTCGCCCGTCCACTCCCAGACGACCGTCGTGCCGGGGTCGACGTGGACCGCCGCGGGCGAGAACGCCAGGCTGGAGCCGTTGCCCTCGGCACCCACCTCGATGCGGACCTCGTCCGCGCCGGTCCTGTCGACCGTGCCGTCGAAGTTGCTCACGTTCGAAAACCAGTCGCCGTAGTCCGGGTCGACGCTCGCCCCGCCGCCGTCACCCGCGCCGCCGCCGTCCCCCGAACCGCTCTCGCCGCCCGGCGCGGCCGTGCCCCCGGACCCGCCGAGCGACACCTGCGTGTCGCCGACGACGACGGCGCCTTTCATCCCCATCATCTCGTGGGGGGCGCAGTAGTACTTCGTGACGCCCGCGCTCTCGAAGGCGTGCTCGAAGGTGTCGCCGCTCGAGGAGTAGTACTCGCTCTCGAAACTCCCGTCGTCGGCGACGACGTTGTGCTGGCCGCCCTTCCCGGTCCACTCCCAGACGACGTTCGTCCCGGGGTCGACGCGGACGACCGCCGGCCCGAAGCCAAAGGCCGAGCCGTTGCCGTCGGTCCCGACTTCGACGGTGACCTCGTCCTGGCCCGTCTTGTCGGTGACTTCGCCCGCGTTCCCGGTGTTCGAAAAGAAACCCGAGAGGTCGGTGGACTGTGCGGCGGCCGGGCCGACCCCCGCCGCGGCAGCCCCGCCGACCGTCGCGCCCGCGGCGATGGTCTTCAGCAGCGTCCGGCGCTCGTCGTCGATGCCGTCGTACTCCGAGTTCATACCTGCAGGTTGCGACGCTCCCATCATAACCGACCGAGCGCGTTCCTGCGATTTGAGAACGTCCGCACCTACGACCGAACATGTTCGCATCCCGTCTTCGCCGGCGAGAAGTCCCTCTCCGGTATATCCGTGTCCTCGCCCGACACTCAGGTAGAGCGCCCATGAGAAAACCCACTGCCACCCGACGGACGTTCCTGAAGACGGGCGCGGCGGCCGGCGCCGCCGCGCTGGCCGGCTGTACGGCCGAGATCCCCGACGACCGCGTCACGGTCTCCGAGGTCGACAGCGAGGCGGCCGACGCCGCGACGACCGACAGCGCGGACCTGGAGCCTGCGCGGGAGACCACGGTCGACCGCGTCGCGGCCGACCCCGCCGATATCCCCGCCCCTATCGACCGCGACGAGCCCGCCACCGTCGAGGTCGAACTCACGACGAAGGAAGTCGTCGCCGAGGTCGAACCCGGCGTCACCGTCGACTACATGACCTTCGACGAGCAGGTGCCCGGCCCGCTGATCCGGGCCCGCGTCGGCGACACGGTGGATCTCACCATCCACAACGCCGAGGGCAACGCGATGAACCACAACATCGACCTCCACGCGGTGCGGGGGCCGGGCGGCGGCGCCGAGGCGACCATGGTCGCTCCCGGTGAGACCGAGCGGGTCCGCTTCAAAGCGACTTACCCCGGTGCCTTCATCTACCACTGCGCCGTCGCGAACCTCGACTACCACATCTCCACGGGGATGTTCGGGATGATCCTCGTCGAACCCGAGGACGGCCTCCCGGAGGTCGACCGCGAGTTCTACCTCGGCCAGCACGAGCTCTACACGGAAGGCGAAACGGGCGCGGGGGGCCACCACCGCTTCGACATGGGCGCGATGGCCCGCGAAGACCCCACCTACGTCCTCATCAACGGCGAGAAGTACGCCATCACGCCCGACAACTACGCCGACATGACCGCCGAGCGCGGCGAGTCCGCGCGGGTGTTCTACTGCGTCGGCGGACCGAACCTCACCAGCAGCTTCCACCCCATCGGGAGCGTCTGGGACGAGGTGTACCCGCAGGGCGCCGTCGAGTCCGACCCACACCGGAACGTCCAGACGACGCCGGTGATGCCCGGCAGCTGTACGGTCGCGACGATGCACTTCCCGGTGCCCGGCCCGGTCAAACTCGTCGACCACGCCCTCTCCCGGGTCGCACGTAAAGGCGCGCTGGCCGTCGTCGACGTTAGAGGAGAACCCAATCCCGAAATCTTCGATCCGAACCCGGCCTGACCGCCGTGACGGTCGGCCGGGCGAGACGACTCTCCTCGGAAAACTGGCGCAAAAACGGCCGCTCACACAGTTCGCGGTCGCGAACGAATCGCTACCGCTCGTCGAGACCGGTGAAGGTCTGGTCTTCGGGGCCGGTGTAGCGGGCGCGCGGGCGGATGAGGCGGTTCTCTTCGGTGTACTCGACGACGTGGGCGATCCAGCCGCTGGCGCGGCTCATCGCGAAGATCGGGGTGTAGATGTCGATGGGGATGCCCATCTGGTAGTACGTCGAGGCCGAATAGAAGTCGACGTTCGGAGCGAGACCCTTCTCGTCGGCCATGTACTCCTCGATGGTGGAGGACATCTCGTACCACTTGAGCGAGCCGGCGGCCTCGCCGAGTTCCTTCGAGCGCTCGCCGAGGATCTTCGCGCGGGGGTCCTTGACATTATACACGCGGTGGCCAAAGCCGGAGACGCGACGACCCTCGTCGAGGGCGTTCTCGACCCACTCGAGGGGGTCCATCGCGGCGTCGTCGACCTCCTTGAGCATCTCCATGACGTCCTGGTTGGCGCCGCCGTGGAGCGGGCCTTTCAGCGTGCCGATGGCGGCGGTGACGGCGCTGTGGACGTCCGAGAGCGTCGAGGCGGTGACCATCGCGGAGAACGTCGAGGCGTTGATCCCGTGGTCGGCGTGGAGGACAAGCGCCATGTCGAACGTCTCGGCCAGCACCTCGTCGGGCTCGTCGTCGTTGAGCATGTAGAGGAAGTTCGCGGCGTGGCCCAGGTCCTCGCGGGGCTCGACGGGCTCCTCGCCGTTCCGGATGCGGGTGAACGCGGCGAGGATGGCGGGGATCTTGGCGGTGATGCGCCGACCCTTGCGGAGGGTAGCCTCGGTGTCGGTCGTCGGCTCGTCGGCGTCGGGGTCGTACGCCGAGAGCATCGACACCGCGGTCCGTAGCGCGGCCATGGGGTCCTCGTCGGCCTCGGCGAGGTCGCGGACCGCCGCGAGGACGTCGTCGTCGACGGCCCGCTCGGCGACCATCGACTCCTCGAAGCTCGCGAGTTCGTCCGCGTTCGGGAGGTGGCCGTACCAGAGCAGGTAGATGACCTCCTCGTAGCTCGCCCCGCGCGCGAGGTCCTCGATGGTGTAGCCGCGATAGACGAGTTTGCCCGCGTCGCCGTCGATCTTGCTGAGATCCGACTCGGCGACCAGCACACCCTCGAGCCCTTTCTGAAGCTCGTCAGTCATACCACTACGGTAGTTTTGGCCCGGTCAAAAGGGTTACCGTTCGTCTGTGAACGTGTACCCAATAACGGAACGCCTTTTCAACCGATCGTACACTCGAACCCCTTCCGAGCGACGTGTTTCCCCCCGAACATCGGATCCGAGCGACAGGTCTCGCTCCGGTCGACCGCGCCCGCCAGGACAAGAATTCGGGATTCAAGCATTCTCCGCGTGGATTCGTCGAACACTCCCGATCGGTCTCCCCGCTCGTGACGCCGTTCGTCCGTGGCGTGGCCGGCCGCGTCCCGGCGGCAGGTGTTCGCTTCTGGCGAACGGTTGCGAGTTCGGTTCCGGCGTGGGTCTCCTCGTGGTCGGGGTGGCGATCGCTGTCAGAGGTCTCTGGAGAGGCGAACCGCGCGCCCGAGCGTCAGGAAAAACGCGACGAGGCCGGCCATCGAGAACATGAGGACGAACGCGAGCGCGACGTACCACGCGGTCGAGCGCGAGGGGGCGTACGCGCCGGGGAAGGAGACGAACACGAACGCGGCGAAGAGCAGGCCGACCGCCGCGCCGATCTTGGCGTTGCGTTTGACTCGCAGCGCTTCCATGAAGACGACCTTGCCGCTGCGCTGTGTGGCCCCCTCCGCCGGGACCGGTCCGTCGGCAGTCGCTCCGTCCGCAGCAGGTCCGTCCGCGGGCACTGTCTCGCTTTGCTCGCCGCCCTCTGCCATACCCCGGACTACGGTCACGAGCGGCAAAGACGCGTCGATCGCATACCGTGACTCGTCGCTGTCGGGGTCGGGATTCCGGCGGACTCTCGCGGTTGCGGGCGTGACATATCGAACCGCTAAAGACGTGCCAGTCCCGGAGTAGGAGTAATGACGACCCTGGGGACGGCACAGGCGGCGCCCGGCGAGGTCGACACCGGTCGGCTCTCCGTCGGCGAGACGCGCGACGGAACCGACGTCGGTCTCCCGGTCGCCGTGATCAACGGCGCCGACGACGGCCAGACGCTGTACATCCAGGCCGTCAGCGACGGCGACGAACTCAACGGGCTCGGCGTCGTCCAGCGGGTCGTCCCGCGACTCGACCCCGCCGAACTCTCGGGCACGGTTCTCGTGGTCGGTATCGTCAACTACCACGCCTTCCAGGTGGCCGAGCACCGCAACCCCGTCGACGACACGAAGATGAACCGTGCCTACCCCGGCGACGCGTCGGGGACCTCCACCGAGCGCATCGCCGCCGCCACCTTCGAGGCGGCGACCCGCGCCGACCTCATCCTCGATCTGCACCAGGGGTCGACCTCCCAGATGATCGAGGAGTGTCGCGTCCGCTGTGGCAAGCGCCACCGACTCCACGACGCCTGCCTCGAACTCGCCAAAGTGTTCGGCTGTGGCTACGTCCTCGACCAGAAAGGTCCCGACGGCCAGCTCGCCCGCGCCGCGCCCGACGACGGCGTCCCCACCATCGACCCCGAGCTGGGTGGGTGTGTCGGCTGGGACGAACACTCCATCCAGGTCGGCGTCGACGGCGTGTTCAACGTCCTCCGGTACTACGGCTTTCTGGCGGAAGAGGCCGACCTCACCCCACAGACCCGCGCCAGCGGCTTCGAGCAGTACGGCGCGCCCGCGGGCGGTCTCGTCGACATCGGGCCCGCCCTCGGCGAGCGCGTCGCCAGCGGCGACACCCTCTTTACGGTGACCGACACCTTCGGTTCGGTCAAAACGGAGGTCACCGCCGACTCCAGCGGCGTGTTCTGGCGCGCTCGCCGGCTCCCGCAGGTCGCCACCGGCGAGTACGTCTGCTCGGTCGGGACGGACGTCGATTCCTACTAGACCACCTTTTTTCGCCGGGGCGTCGCGCTCGCCTCCGGCGAGCGCTCGACCCCGACGAAAAAAGCTGGACCAAAAAAGCCGAGCGCGAAGCGCTCGGTGAACCGCGCGCCTGCGGCGCGCGGATGCTCTGATCCGTTTTCCGAGTCTGATACCGTTTTCCGAGGGTTTCTGTCGTTCCCTGCCGGTTCACCGGCGATAGCTCTCCGTACGAGAACTGCCCACTCTCGCTCTCGGTCGCCTCGGCGGGGTTGGGCGCGTGTTCCGGTCCCGTCACCCCTATGCCGGTCGCCGACGAACGCCCGGTATGCACGTCGAGTACGACCGCGACACCTGTATCGGGATGTTCCAGTGCGTCGCCGAGTGGGACGGGTTCGAGCGCGACAGCGACGCGGGAAAAGCCGTCCTCGTCGACGGCGAGGAAGACGGCGAGGACGTCTTCGTCCGCGAAGTGCCCGAGAGCGCCGAACTCGACGCGAAGTTCGCCGCCCGCGCCTGTCCGGTCGAGGCCATCACCGTCTACGACGACGACGGCGAACAGATCGTCCCCTGACCGCGAGCGGGTCGTCCCCTGACGGCGAACAGCCCCGCTCCTGACCGCGAGGCGCGCTGTCGCTCCCGATTCTGGGCGCGTCTTTTTGTAGACTCCGGCCCCAGGGACGGGTATGGCTTCGACAGCAGAGAGCGAGGCGGCCGTCTCGCTCGCCGACGTCACCAAGACCTACGACATGGGAGGGACGGTCTACGCCCTGCGCGACCTCTCCCTGGAGGTTCCCCGCGGCTCCTACACGGCGGTGATGGGGCCCAGCGGGTCGGGCAAGAGCACCCTCCTGAACCTGGTGGGGTGTCTCGACACGCCGACGGAGGGCGGGCTGACCGTCGACGGCGCGGACGTGGTGGCGATGAGCGACCGCGAGCGGACGCGACTGCGCGGCGGCGAGATCGGCTTCGTCTTCCAGACGTTCAACCTCATGCCGAAACTCACTGCCGCCGAGAACGTGGCGCTCCCGATGGTGTTCCAGGGCGTCTCGCGGGGCGAGCGCTCGACGCGCGCCGCCGAGTTGCTCGAACAGGTCGGACTGGGTGACCGGACCGGCCACCGACCGAACGAGCTCTCGGGCGGCCAGCGCCAGCGCGTCGCCATCGCCCGCGCGCTCGCGAACGACCCCACGCTCTTGCTGGCCGACGAGCCGACCGGCAACCTCGACACCGAGACCGGTCGGGAGATCATGGCGCTGTTCGAACGGCTCTACCAGCGGGGCAACACCATCCTCGTCGTCACTCACGAGCGCGATATCGCCGAGCACGCCGAGCGGATCGTCCACCTGCTCGACGGCGAACTCGAACGGGTCGAGACGGTCGACGAGCGGCGGACGCCCGAGACCGACGCCGCGCTCGCGGCCGATGTGAGCGGTGAGGGGGCTGTCGGTTCGGAGGGAGAGACGACCGCGGCGGCGGAGTCGGACTCGGCGTCCGCGACCGAGGAGGCCTGACGCGATGGCCCGGTGGGGTGGGCGCTGATGGAGTTCGTCCAGTCGCTGCGGATGGCCTGGAGCGCGATCCGCTCGCACAAGCTGCGCTCGGCGCTGACGACGCTGGGGGTCGTCATCGGCATCGCGGCGGTGATCACCTTCGTCACGCTGGGGGCGAGCCTGCAGGCGGCGGTTATCGGCGACGTGGGCGGCGACCAGCCGCCCGTCGTCAACGTCTGGGCCGGCCCCGAGGACGCCGTCGGGAGCGGCCAGGGCGGCCCCGGATTCGGCGCCCAGCCCGTCCTCACGCAACACGACGTCGACCGACTGGAGCGGCTGAACGGCGTCGACTCGGTCGACCCGTACGGTCGCGTCGCGACGACGGCGCTGGAGTACGGGGGTGACCGGGTCGCCAGCGACGGCATCGTCGCGGTCACGCCCGCCTACCTCGAAGACGAACCGCTCGGCGAGGGGCGGTACTTCGAGTCCGGGACTCGCGAGGCGGTTCTCAACCCGCGCGCCGCCGAGCAGTTCGACACGAACGTCACCGTCGGCAGCGAGCTGACGATCACGCTCGCGAACGGCTCGACCCGCGCGGTGACGGTTGTCGGGATCCTCGAGGAGTCCACCAGCACCGGGCCGTTCGAGGGGTTCTCGACTTCTCCGCGCGTGTACGTCCCGGTCGACACGTTCTACACTGACACCGTAACCACTCCCACGACCGGCGAGCAGGCGCGGGTGTACCGGACGATTTCGGTGACCGCCACGGGCCACGGCGCGCTCCCGGACGTCCAGGACCGGGTGCGCTCGTATCTCGAAGAGGACTCCGACGCGGCGCAACTGGTCCCGAGCGGCTACGTCTTCGCCGTCCGGACCAACGAGGAACTCGTCGCCCAGATCCAGTCGCTGCTCGACCAGCTGACAGGCTTCGTCACCGGGATCGCCCTGCTTTCCTTGCTCGTCGGGTCGATCGGCATCGCGAACATCATGCTCGTCAGCGTCACCGAGCGAACCCGCGAGATCGGGATCATGAAAGCCGTCGGCGCCCAGCGCCGGGACGTCCTGCAACTGTTCCTCGTCGAGGCGTCGATCATCGGCGCCATCGGCGCGGTGCTGGGCACCCTTCTCGGGATCGCCGGCGGCTGGGCCGCGACCTCGCTACTCGACTTTCCGCTCGAGTTCCCGCTGGAGTGGTTCGGCATCGCCGTCGCCGTGGGGATGCTCGTCGGCGTCCTCGCCGGGCTCTACCCCGCGTGGAACGCGTCCCGACTCGATCCGATCGAGTCGCTGCGCTACGAGTGAGGGGTGACTCGGGGTCTGCTTACCGGCAGCGACCGTCGCGGTGGCGCGCGCCGTCGCGCCCTCTGTGGCGCGACGTACCGTGCGAGGGATGAGTAGCACAGGAACGAGCAACGCAATCGGCTGGGGAGGCGTGCGGCTGTCTGCGGTTGCGGTGCGGGGCGGGGCGGTCGTGGTGCGGTAGTGGTACGGGGCGGTCGTGGTGCGGTAGTGGTACGGGGCGGTCGTGGTGCGGTAGTGGTGCGGTCCTGGTGGACTGAAAGGGCGAGACACATTCGCGTTCACTTCAGTCGCCTGAGGGGGCCAGTATCCGCGCGGGCGGTGCGGAGAGCGCGAATATCCCGCTTGGTTCGAGAGAGCAAAGCTCTCTCGTCATCTCGGAAGAGCAGAGCTCTTCCGACGAGTCCGACGGAGCTTTGCTCCGTCTCGATCCCGGAAATCTGTGATTTCCGGAGACAGCGACCGCGAACGGGTCGAGGGCTTTCAGTGCTCAGGATCAGTTGCGGTGGCGTCTGCAGTCGCAGTGAAAATTCCATCCACCAAATATGTAGAGGGCTTTCAGCGCTCAGTTTCGACTGCGGTAGCGGTCACGGTGACGGATGCGGTTGCGCTCGAGACGACGAACCGGAACCGACAGCCACGCTATCTCTCCGGTTTCGGCGGCTTTAGTACCGAAGCGGCGAGTGGTCGGATAACACCCGCAGACACACACTCTCCCCGACCCACCGCGTCATTAGATAACACACACCGTTCGAACACCGCCATTGTTCTCTCGGAGCGACGGAACCGGAGTTTTGTTCCGATATTCCCACCGGTGGCGAATATTGAAGGCAAAATCTTTTCAATACGGCGGTCCGTAGACTGGGCAACTCGAGTGACTACCCGTGCCGGAAATGGAAACAGCTCAGTTCGAGACTGACCTCAGTCTCTTCAAGTACGACAACCTGGAACAGCTCCCGCCGGCCTACCGCGACCTGGACGAGGCCGAGCGGACCGAGCGCATCGAGGCCGCCCTCGACGAGCTCGGCGACGACGTGGTCATCCTCGGCCACAACTACCAGCGCCGCGAGATCGTCGAACACTCCGACTTCATCGGTGACTCCTATCAGCTCTCGAAGGAGGCCGCCAACGCCGACGCCGAGTACGTGATCTTCGGCGGCGTGACGTTCATGGCCGAGTCCGCGGACATCATCACCGACGACAGCCAGAAGGTGATCCTCCCGAGCATGGAGGCGTCCTGTCCGATGGCCGGGATGGCCGAGGCGCTGCAGGTCGACGCTGCGTGGGCGGAGATCACCGCCGCCGCGCCCGACCAGAACATCATCCCGATCACCTACATGAACTCCTACGCGGACCTGAAGGCCTTCTGCGCCGAGCAGGGCGGGCTGGTCTGTACCTCCTCGAACGCCCACAAGGCCTTCGAGTACGCCTTCGACAGGGGCGACAAGGTCCTCTTCCTCCCCGACAAGCACCTCGGCGAGAACACGGCCTACCGACTCGGCATGGAAGACGAAATCGCCGAGTGGGACCCGTGGGACCCGGAGGGCAAGGACGCCGAGGAGGTCGTGGACAACGACATCGTCCTCTGGGACGGCTACTGCCAGGTCCACGAGCGCTTCCGCGAGAGCCACATCGCGGACCTGCGCGAACGGCGCCCCGACGCGAACGTGGTGGTCCACCCCGAGTGTCGCCGCGAGGTCGTCGAGGCCGCCGACGTGGTCGGCTCCACCTCGACCATCTGCGAGACCGTCGAGAACGCCGAGCCCGGCGACACGTGGGCCATCGGCACTGAGATCCACCTCGCGAAGCACCTCGACCGCTGGCACCCCGAAGTGGAGGTGCTCCCGCTCTGTGGCGACGCCTGCATGGACTGCAACGCGATGCGCCAGATCGACCCGAACTACCTGACATGGGTGCTCGAAGAACTGGTCGAGGGTCGCGAGCGAAACGTCATCCGGGTCGCCCCCGAGGAGAAGGAACTCGCACAGGTCGCGCTCGACCGGATGCTCGAGATTTAACATGGCGACCCAAGACACCGCGACGGAACTCGAGGACTACGACGACTACCGCGAGACGGACGTGCTCGTCGTCGGCTCGGGTATCGCCGGTCTCGCCGCCGCGCTCGGGGCCGCTCGCGAGGGGAGCGACGTGACCGTCGCGACGAAGGCCACCCGTCCGGAGGGCGCCTCGTCGTGGTGGGCCCAGGGCGGCATCGCCGTCTCGCGGGACGACCCCGAGCAGTTCAAGCGGGACATCCTGACCGCGAGCGCGGACACCGCCGACCCCGCGGCCGTCGACGTGCTCGTCGACGAGGCCAACGACGCCGTCCGCGACGTGCTCGTGGACACGCTCGACGTCGACTTCGACACCAACGGCGACGACTACGACTTCGGCCGCGAGGCCGCCCACGACGAGGCTCGCATCATGCACGTCGACGCCGCGACGGGCAAGGCCATCCACGTCCCCTTCCTCAACTACCTCGACGACCACGATGGCGTGACCGTCCGCGACGACACCGCCGCGATGGACCTGATAACTCACGAGGGCCGCGTCCATGGCGCCTTGCTCGAACACGACGGGGAAGTCGCGCCCACCTTCGCCGGCGCGACCATTCTCGCTACGGGCGGCATCGGCGACCTGTACCCGCGCTCGACCAACCCCGACGGCTCGACCGGCGACGGTATCGCCATGGCCGCGCTCGCCGGCGCGGACGTCGAGGACATGGAGTACATCCAGTTCCACCCCACGGTGTACACCGGAGAGGATCCCTTCCTCGTCAGCGAGGCCGTCCGCGGCGAGGGCGCCCACCTGCTCAACGCCGAGGGCGAGCGCTTCATGCCCGACTACCACCCCGACGCCGAACTCGCGCCCCGCGACGTCGTCGCCCGCGCCGTCCAGAAAGAGCACGAGGCGACCGGTGAAGTCGTCCTCGACGTGTCCGGCATCGACTTCGCCGGCGACTTCCCGGGCCTCGTCGAGAAGTGCGAGTCCCGCGGCGTCGACTGGGAGCGGGGCATCCCGGTCGGCCCCGCCGAGCACTTCCTCTGTGGCGGCGTCGCCGTCGACGACCGTGGACGGGCCTCGCTCGACCGCCTCTACGCCGTCGGCGAGTGTTCCCGGACCGGCGTCCACGGCGCGAACCGACTGGCCTCGACCTCGCTTTTGGAAGGGCTGGTCTGGGGGCTGCGCGCCGGCGACGACGCGGCCGGCCGCGAAGCCGAAATCGTCGAGGCGCCCGAACTGCTCGACCGCGACCCGGCGCTGCCGGACAACTTCGCCAGCGAGAAGTTCGTCCGCCTGCGCCGCGTGATGGACGAGTACGTCGGCCTCAGGCGCCATCCCGACGACCTCGGGCGCGCGCAGGCGGTCCTCCGCCGACTCAAGGGCGAGGTCGACGCCTACGTCCGCACGCGCACCTCGCGGTCGCTGTACGAACTGCGCAACGCCTCCGTGACGGCGCTGCTCGTGGCTCGCGCCGCCACCGAGAACACCGAGAGCATCGGCACGCACAACCTCGTCGAGAGCGAGGCCAGCGCCGACTGATTCGCCCGCCGAGCGCGATTTCCACCCCACCCCACCCCACCCCATGATCACCGACTCTCAGATCGAGACCTGGCTCCGCGAGGACGTGGGCCACCACGACGTGACCAATCAGGTCCCCGGCGAGACGACCGGCCGCCTCGTCGCCAAAGAGGACGGCGTCGCCGCCGGCCTCGACGCCGCCGCGACGGTGTTCGACTACCTCGACGTGACCGTCACCGACCGGGTCGAAGACGGGACCGCCATCGAGGCGGGCGACACCGTCCTCGCCGTCTCGGGCCCCGCTCGCGACGTCCTCCGGGGCGAACGCGTCGCCGTCAATATCGCCGGTCACGCCTCCGGGATCGCGACGAAGACCGACGCGGCGGTCGCCGCCGCTCGTGAGGGGTCGCCCGACGACGCCGTCCGCGTCGCCGCGACGCGCAAGACCACGCCCGGCCTGCGCGGCGTCGAGAAGCGCGCGGTCGCCGCCGCGGGCGGTGACACCCACCGCCTCGATCTGTCCCACATGGTGATGGTCAAGGACAACCACGTCGCCGAGATGGGGCTCGAGGGCGCGGTCGAACACTTCCGCGACCGCGTCTCCTTCGCCACCAAGATCGAAGTCGAGGTCGAGGAACCCGAAGACGCGCCCCGCGCGGCCGCCGCCGGTGCCGATATCGTTCTGCTCGACAACATGAACCCCGACACCACGGAGCGCGCCGTCGAGATGCTCCGCGAGCGTACCGCAGAACTGGGACGGGAAGTGCTCGCGGAGGCCTCCGGTGGTCTCACTGTCGAGACGGTCGACGACTACGCCGCGACCGGCGTCGACGTGGTTTCGATGGGGTCGCTGACTCACTCCGCGCGGACGCTCGATTACTCCTTCCGGACCGGCGAGTAGCGGTTCAGTTCGGTTTTCGCGCTGGCTCCGCTCGTTCGGCTACCGACTGTGTGTGCGCCTCTGAGGGTACGACTATCGGGACCGCGACCGCAAACAGCGTGAAAGCCCCCGCACGCTCGTACCGCCGCGCCTCGCTGCGCTCCTCGCTCGCTGCGCTCACTGCGGTGCTTACTTCG
>ENA-ORCS01000392-ORCS01000392.1-marine-metagenome-genome-assembly--contig:-NODE-392-length-33705-cov-3.672059_pt1 | contig 33705 bp, 29 predicted proteins | sample MGYA00237781_ERZ508513 | MGnify/ENA primary metagenome ERZ508513 (study PRJEB26184, sample SAMN06268793) | marine metagenome | isolation source: Eden Landing Ponds, San Francisco, CA, USA | place...
GAGGTTGTTCGCCTATTAAAGGAGGTCGTGAGCTGGGTTTAGACCGTCGTGAGACAGGTCGGCTGCTATCTACTGGGGGTGCATGGTGCCTGACGGGAACGTCCGTATAGTACGAGAGGAACTACGGATGGTGGCCACTGGTGTACCGGTCGTTCGAGAGAGCGCTGCCGGGCAGCTACGCCACACGGGGTAACGGCTGAACGCATCTAAGCCGGAAACCCACCTGGAAAAGAGGCACCGCTGAGGCCACTCGTAGAAGACGAGATCGATAGACTCGAGGTGTACGCACCGAGGTAACGAGGTGTTCAGCCTGCGAGCACTAATCGGCCGAAGCCACCACTCATACCGCATGGAACTCGCCGAACGAGTCCAGGCGCAATCTGGATCGCACGTACAACACGGTCCGCACCGACCGATCGCTGGCCCCGCGCGGTTCGATTCCGCGGATCGGCGTTAAGGCGGCCATAGCGGCGGGGAAACACCCGTACCCATCCCGAACACGGAAGTTAAGCCCGCCTGCGTTCCGGTGAGTACTGGAGTACGAGAGTCTCTGGGAAACTCGGTTCGCCGCCTGCCCATTCATTCCGGCCATCCCGGCCGGCCATCATCACCCCTCGACCAGTGACTACTGTCGCTGGTCGGGGGGTTTCTGTCCTTCCCGAAGACATTTACCGTAACTGAACGGACGGGCAGACGTGTCTCGAACCGCGCTTTCCCGTCCTGTCCCCGTGTTCGCCGGACTGGTCCGCGGGCACGTCGCGTGGGTCGTCGGGTACCTCCTGACGTTCGTCCTCACCTGGAGTGGCGACCACGAGACGACTTTCGCGTCCGCTCTCGGCGACGCGCCGTTGCCCGAGCTGTACCAGGCGGTCGGCTGGGTGTTCTACAGCGCACACGGCGTGGGGGTCGTCGTCGAACCGGCCACTCGCGGCGGGTCGGTGTCGTCGTTCACGGTGACGCTCGTCGGTTCTGACGGGTTCACGCCGGCACTGTACGCCGTCCCCGCCGTCTGTCTCCTCGTGGCCGGTGCACTCGTCGCGCACCGTACCGGCGTCGAGCGCGTTCGCGAGGGGCTGGCCGCGGGGCTCACAGTGGTCCCCGGCTACTTCGTTCTCGCGGTCGCCGGGAAACTCGCGACGACGGCCGCCTGGAGCATGAGACCGGGTGGGACCGCGAGTCCGGCGGCAGTCGGCGTCCTCGTGGCCGGCGTCCTGTATCCAGCTGTTTTCAGTGGGTGTGGTGCTGTCATCGTCGGGATACTCGGCCGACGAGGTCCGCCGGACCGGTCGAGCGCGCGATCAGCGTAGCGGGACTACGCGGTGGCGGACCGCCCGAAGCGGTGGACCGCGTAGGCACACGCCGCACCGACCCCGAGAAAGACGAGGAGCAGCGGGTCCGGTATCGGTACCGGGAGCGCGAACGGGGTCGCCGATCCGACCAGGGCGGAACGGAGTCCGAGCAGCCCGGAATCGAGTGTCCGTGGAACGAGCAGCGCGAGGGCGCCCGCGGCCCAGGGCAGCGCGATGGCCGCCAGTAGTGGTCGATGTGCGCGGTCGTCGATACAGTCGTCTTCCTCGACCGAACGCCGGGTGCTGGCTCCGACGACGTACAGCGGGAGCGCCAGCAGTACGAGCACCGGGACGGCAGCCACGCCGAGCAGCGTCGCCAGTCCCTCCGCTTCGAGGTGGGTGTTCCAGTCGAGGACGGCCGCGGCGACGAACAGTTCGCCGAGCGTGGCCAGTGACCCGACGACGATCCACCGCTGGCGGGACGTCCGCGCGACACCGAGGGCGAACGCGAGTCCCAGTCCGGCGACGACGGCGGCGCCCACGATGGCGCCCCAGGAGAACGCGTTCTCGACCGAGAACCGGGCAGCGGCTGTAATAGTCACGGCTGCCGGCAGGCCCGTCGCGAGGAACGCGGTCGGGAACGACACCCGGTTTCGCGAGCGGAACCGCCACACGGCGGTTGCGAGCGCGAGCGCCAGCGAACCGGTCCCCAGGCCGAGTACGACGAGCGGCCAGACCGACGTGACCAGGCCGCCGACTCCGGAACCGAGTGCGAGCACGCCGGCAGTGGCCAGCAAGACAACGTTCGCGTCGCGTGACATACTCCGTGTGTCGCCTATCCCCGATAAACGTCTTGTGCTGGCGGCTCCGAACTCCTCGGATCCGATGGGCTTAAGCGAACCAGTGGGATACTGTAGAGTGCGCCAAGGTGGCAGAGTCTGGCCCAACGCATCCGCCTGCAGAGCGGATCCCCCGCCGGTTCAAATCCGGCCCTTGGCTCTCGCACGTTACCCTAACGCCCAGGACGACTATGCCTTGGGTTCCCCTCCCTGTTTGCGCCGACGTATAGAACATGAGACAGGCGCGTCTCCGTCGATCAGTTCCGTAGGCTCACTGACACTCTCGACAGGCGCGTAGTATCCGCGCTCGTCGCGCCACGTTTCGAGCCACTCGTCCGCTGTTTCGCTGTCGATGCGCCCGTGTTCGATGCCGACCACGAGCAACCCGATAGAACCCGTGACCGGGATTCCGAACTCGTCGGCGAGGTGACGGGCGGGGAGATCGTCGGTCGCGAGTGTCCCGTGTGCTCGACAGCGCCGCGCAACGCGTCTGCTTCACCGGGATCGAGTCGATCCCGAAGTTGCCCGGCCGCTGTTTCAGCTGGATCGTCACCGACCCGGAGTCCGTCGTCGAACGCTTCGAGGGCTGTCGCGAGGTAGTCGTGTCCGAAACGGTGGCCCCGTTCGATCTCGTCGCGGACTGCCGGGACGACCACGGGTGAGTCGAGTATCGAGACGAGAAATCCAATCGAGTCCGTGCTGGCGTAGTTGCTGAGGACAGTCGCGTCGAGAAAGACCGGTCGCGGGTATCTGTCCGCCATCTATTCGTCGAGATCGCGCGCCGCGTCGAGCTCCCGCTGTAGGTCGTCGTCGGTGCGTGGGCCGTACAGCGACGTGAAGCCGGCGTTTTCCAGCACTTCTTCGAACTCCCAGCGAGACATATCCGCCTCTTCGGCGGCCCGCCCGAGCGAGAGTTCACCGAGCACGTACCGACCGACGGCAATCGCCAACTCGTCAGTCGGTTCGCTGCTGGTAGACGCCATCGTACGCACGTCTCGGAGCCATGGGCGTAATAATATATCGCGGGCAACACTGGTACTGTCTCGGACAGGTCGCTCTTCTCGTCTCCGTCGCAGTCCGTGGCGAAATGTCGGTTTCCAGTCGTTCTGCGCGGGAATCTCTCGATAACTCATCTGTCGTGTGCGAGCAGCACATTCGAAAGACTGCCATAACTCGGGCTCCCGGCCTGTTCTGCTCGCGTCATAAACTGGGTGTCGTTCGTCACCGGACTGCCAGCGATATACGAAGTCGAGTGCTTGGTGGGTACGGGAGTTTTGATCCCGAGCGTTCCGGAGTATTCGTATCTCCTCCCACGTCTGAATCGTCTACATCAGGTACATCTGTCTACTGTGGGTGTATAGATATGTAATCGCAAGCTTTGACTACAATATTCGACTATTCGGGTGTATTTATCGTCATATTGTGTGTGTGTGTGTGGATGTGTATTACGGAGTGATGTGGCTAGATAGGAGCCACCGATCTGGTACGACCGGCGATCCGGCTTCCTCGACGACGCCGGGGAGTGTGCCGCTCCCTCCGACCTCGATCGACTGGCCGATGAACACGGTTTCGAGCGCTGGGGGGGCGGACCTCGACCTGTAGCGCGGCGTCACTCGGGCGACGGGGCCGCGAACCGGCCGTCCTCGTCGAACGCTATCTCGTCGGGTTCCTCGACGACTCGCAGGTCGTCGCGTTCTCTCGCTTTTTCGACCAGTGGGGCCGACGCGTAGCAGCGTTCGAGACGCATCGTGTCGGTCACTCTGAGCACGCGCGCGTCCGGACCGGAGACGGGGCCGACGGTACCCAGGGCCGCCGTCATGCCGGCCCGGTCCGTCGGCACGACGGGCGGGAGTCGAACCCCCCGGACCGTGCTCGCGGTGATGGCGTTGATGAGCGACTTCGTCGGATCCACTGCTTCGGCGATGTCCTCGTGGACGAAGTCGGCCGCGCCCATCCCCATGGCGTTACCCTTCGTTTTCGCGGTGAGCGAGCGGGCGTAGACGCGCTTGATCTCGGGCGAGTCGGGTTCGGGTTCGGCGATGGTGAAGTGGCGCCGGCCGGTGACGTTGGTGTCCATGCCCTGACCGCTGATGTCTTTCCCCAGCTGGTCGACGACGAGCACGTCCAGGTCGTCGAACGGGAGCGTGGGCATCCGGTCGCGGGCGAGTTCGAGCAGTTCACGCTCGCGCTTCAGGACATCGTCGGCGGGAACGCCCTCGAGCAGGGTCGTGTCGTCGTGTTCGTCCTCGACGATGGCGACGCCGCCGGCCACGGGGAGCGTCTCGACGAGTTGTTCGGCGATCTCGGGGAGCATGTTGCGCAGACTCCAGTCGACGGCCCAGTCGTGGGCCATCTTCGCGCCGCGCTGTTTGCCCATCCCGATGACGAGCATCTTCGAGAGGCCGCTCTCGACGTCACCCGAAAAATCCGTGTGGGGTTTGATCCGGTTGGCGACGACGATGGCGTCGGCTGCCACCGCGTGGGCGTCGGCGTAGACCGCGACGTCCCGTTCGGGTGTGGTCCCGACCTGCTCGACGTCCATGGTCGCGCGGATTTCACAGCCGACCGATTCTTCGGTGACACCGAGCGTGGCGAGTTTGTCGCGCTGGCCCTCGGCGGTGGCGCCGCCGTGACTCCCCATCGCCGGGAAGACGAAGGGGTCGTACCCCTGCTCGCGGACTCCCTGGACGACGCCGCGGACGATTGCCGCGAGGTTCGCGATGCCGCGACTCCCGGCGCCGACTGCGACCTCGCCGCCGTCGGGCACGCCGTCGAACTCGAGGCCGTGGACCGCGGCCGCGGCGCGGGCTTCGACCTCGTCGTCGGGGATCGGGTCGACCTCCCAGACCTGCTCGACCACGCCCATGTCGGGGAACTCCGTCTCGCCACACGCGCGCCGGATCTCGGACTCGGACACCCCTGGTTCCATATCCGAGTGATGCGGGCGACGGGATAAAGAGCGTTTCGCGGCGGGGCGGGCAAGCCTTTCCGGCATCCTAATTTACTCGGGCCGGTTCTGTGTGAACCTCGTATGGCGACGAAAGTCGGGTACATCGGCGTGAACCATCACCATCGGGACCCCTACTTCGGGGTCGCGGGCGGACTCGACGTCGATATCACCGCAGTCTGTGAACCGGGCGAGACGGTCGCGGTCGAGAACATCGTCGCGATGGACGACCGTCCCGACGAGATCACGACCGAAGGGCAGGACGCGTCGGACCTCCTCGCGGGTGCGACAGCCTACGAGGACCCACACGAACTCGTCGCCGACGGGGACGTCGAGGTCGTCTGGATCACCTACCGGAACGACGAGACACCGGCGATCGTCGAGACGGCCGTCGACCACGGTGTCCACGTCATCTGCGAGAAACCGATCGGCCGGACGGCGGCGGACCTCGAATCGGTCGCCGAGCGAGCCAACGACGCGGGCGTGACGGTTTCGCCCACCACATTCTACCGGAAGAACCCCGTGGCGATGGACCTGCGCGAGCGCGTGCAGGACGGCTTCTTCGGGGATATCGTGACCGTTCAGGGCCGGTTCAACGCCAGCCAACTCGCCTATCGTAACACCGACCACTACATCTACGACGCGGCGACGAGCCGCGGCGGGGCGCTCCAGTGGATCGGTCCCCACTGGGTGGACATGATGCCGTGGGTGCTGGACGATCCCATCGCCAGCGTGAACGCGCGCTTTCACGACGCCGAGGAGTGTGACGTCGACGCGGGCGCCGTCCTCCAGTTCGAGACCGAGGGAGGCGTGCTCGGCACCTGCCACACGGGCTACTACCTGGACGAGCGCGGCAAGGACACCCACCTCGGGATCTACGGGACGAACGCGCAGGCACGCACGCCGGTCCATCACGACTCGCTCCAGCACGAACCCACGGTCCCGCTCGAGTTGACCGCAGACCACGACGACTGGACCGGCGCCCCCCGACGCACCGTCGAGTACGAGTTCACGTACGACCGCTTCCCGGCGTGGGGAGACTACGTCCAGGACTACTTCGAGGCGTACTTCGATGGGGTCGAGACGGGGGACGTTCCGGCGACCGTCGACGACGCCGTCCAGCTGTTGCGCGTGCTCGACGCCGCCTACGACTCCGCCGAACGCGACGGCTGGGTGGACGTGGCGAACTGAACTGCCGGTGTCGCCGGGTCGGACCGGTGACCTGTCAGTCGAGTCGTCCCTCCGGCGACGGCTGTTCGAGGGAACCGATCCGGCCGCTCGGCGAGGACGAACACCGCCGCGCCGAGGAACTGTACGCCGACCTCGACGCCGGTATCGACCGCCTGATCGAGTGAGCGCGGGGCCGAGACGACGCTATTCTGGCGGCCCGGCCACCGTTTTTTCCATCCCTTTCCTCGGGAGTACACTGCGGCCACGATCGACGGCAGAAACGGAGGGGCGGGAGCGAACCGGTGACTGGCGACCCCGGTGTCGGCGCGCGCCCGACTACTCGTCGTCGTAGTGGAACTCGGTCCAGGGGCCCTCGACGAACGGGTACTCCTCGACGACGTCCATGTTCACCTCGATGCCGAGTCCGGGTTCGTCCGACACCGAGAGGACACCGTCCTCGATGTCGGGACGGCCCTCGATGAGGTCGAACGCGAGGTCGAAGGGGTACATACCCGGGTCGGGGTCACCGTCGAGGACGGGGTCGTCCTCGAAGACGGGGTACTCGACGAGGTCCGACTCGGGTGCGGCCGCGACGAGGTGGGCGTTGGCGGCCAGGCCGATCCACGTGCCGAAGTTGTGCGGGACGAACTCGACGTCGTCGCGGCCGCGACAGAATTCGACGGCGTCGCGACAGCCGGTGAACCCCTCGTGGTGGCGGACGTCGCCCTGCAGGAACTCGACGGCGCCGGTCTCGCCGAGTGCGACGAGCCCTTCCGGGGTCTCCTCGCTCTCGCCGCCAGCCAGTGGGGTGCCCGTCGTCGCCAGGTCGACGTAACCCTCGTGGTCGTCGGGCTCGACCGGTTCTTCGACCCAGTAGGCGCCGTGTTCGCCCGCGTGGGTGACCAGATCACGGACCGTCTCGCGACCGTAGCTCTCGCCCAGTTTCCACCAGGTGTGGACGTCGAGCATGGGCTCGCAGTCGGTGAGCGTCTCGGCGAGGAGTTCGACCGTGCGACGGTCCTCGTCGGCGCCGATCCCCGGTCGGTACTTGTAGCCGAAGAATCCGAGGTCCTCGATGACCTCGGCCTGTTCGACGTAGCCCTCCGGGTCCATGTACATCCCCGCGCTCGCGTACAGCGGGAGTTCCGTCGCCGGGTCGGTCCCGTACTCCTCGGCGAGCAACTCGTAGACCGGAACGCCCTCTTCCTTGCCGCGGATGTCGTACAGCGCGACGTCGACCGCCGAGATGGCCTCCGTCTCGTCGCCGGGTGGCACCTCGCCCGCCCGGATCAGGTCGTGTGCCTCCGGGATCGCCTCGATCTCCTCGCCCTCGAGGGCGTCGGCGACCGGCCCCGTCAGGACGTCCGCGAACGTCCCCTGTGACTCTCCCTCGAAGTACTCGGTCATGGCAGAACTGCTCGCACCGGCCGTCGCGACGCCACGGTGGCCGCTGGCCGTCTCCACGACCGCGAGGACCACGTCCCGTTTGAGCAACCGTCGGGTTCCGCCGTGGAACGCCCGCTCCTGGTTCGGTTCGATCGGTGACGACAGCGCATAGCCGTCTACGTCTGTGATCTCCATGATTCGACTCTGCGACACTCTCGTATAAAATCCCCCGTATCGCGTTCGACGGGGCGGTCCGCCACCGACCGGACACCGTTCTCGCGCCCGGGCCGACCGTTTCCGACCGCCCTGTGGTGCGCCACTCGATGGGTCGCCGACTCCCGGCCAACTACCTGTCGCCCGGACGAGATCACCAGGAGGATTACATTCATATTTTTGTAATACCGATCCGGTCAGAGCTCTCTGTGTACGGCGTCGGACGACAGTCCGGAGGATCACGAACCACGGACTCGGGGACACGGAGCTCCCACCGTCCAGGACGGGAGTGTGCCGTCAGGAAACCGTTCGGGAGTTCGAGCGTCTCAGGACAGCACGTCCGCACCTTCGAGGTCGTAGGTGTCGAGGTACGGACGCTCGGCCTCGACGAGGTCGGCGAACAGTGCCTCCGTCTCGCTGGGGTCGAGCGTCACGAGCGGTTCGTTCCGGAACGCGCGAAAGGCCAGGTCGAGGTCGCCCGTGAAGCCGGCCTCGACGAGCGTCTCCTGGTTGGTGACGTGGGTTTCGACGAGACTCCGGACCTGCTCGGGGAGCGGGTTCGCGGCGAGCGGCGTGACCGAGTCTTCGGTGAACAGGACGTTCGTCTCGACGACCGCACCTTCGGGGTGGTCGGGCACCTGGCCGCGGTTCGGGAGGTTAACGTTCGTCTTGAGCGCGTCGTGGCCCAGAAGTGCTTTCATGATCTCGACCATCTCCTCGTTGGGTGCGGCGATGTCGAGGTCTCGGTCGCCGTCGAGCAGCGCCTGGCGCTCGCGCTCGGCCTCGGGCCAGCTCTCGACGCGGTACTCGCTGGGGGTCAGTCTGATCCCCCAGCGGTGGACGTCCTCGGGCTCCTCGACGGGGTCGAGATACCAGGGGACGAACTCCGCGAGGTGTCGGTCGCCGGCGGCCGGGAGCGCGCCGTAGCGCCGGTAGAGGTCGAAGGTGATCTCGTGGTTGGTGGCGAAGACGCTCTGTTCGGCGACCGACTGGTCGCCGGGTTCGTAGGACGGCGGGTCCCGCGTCGCGAGTTCCGCGTCGACCGCCTCGAAGAGGTCGCGCCCGTGCAGGCGCGCCTCGTCGATCCACGTAAAGTGGTTGACGCCGCTGACGGTGACGTCCACCTCGTCGTAGGAGGCGGGTTCGACGTCGAGGTGTTCGGCGGCGAGGTCGGCGAGCCAGTCCTGGACGTGGTACACCTCGTGACAGACACCGATCGCGTTGATGTCGGGGTACTCCTCGTAGAGCGTCCGGGTGCAGACCGTCATCGGGTTGGTGAAGTTGAACACCCACGCGTCGGGACAGTGGTCGCGGACGCCCGCCGCGATCTCGCGGTACTGGGGGACCGCCCGGAGCGCACGGAAGGTGCCACCGGGCCCGACGGTGTCGCCGACGGTCTGGTAGAGACCGTACTCCTTCGGGATGTCGAGGTCGTGTTTGAACGTCTCCGCCGGCGGGTCCTGGGTCGAGCAGACGACGAAGTCCGCGCCGGTCAGCGCCGCCTCGAGCGTCTCGACGGCCTCGTAGGTCCAGTCGCCGACCGCCTCGTCCTGTGCCTGGATCCGCTGGCCGAGTTCGGCGTTGGTCTCCGCGCTCTCGTAGTCGAGGTCGTAGAGGCGGACGGTCCCGCTGAACTCGGTGGTGAGCGCCAGCAGGTGCATCAGTTTCTTCGCCCAGTCCCTGCTCCCGCCGCCGACGAAGCCGATCACAACCGAGTCTCCTCGCTGGTGCTCTCCGCCGCTCAGGTCGTGCATATCACACCCCCGGAGCAAACATTCATAAAAGCGAGTGTTCTGGAACGACATCAGAGGTGAACATGTCCAGGGTTCACTCTCGCTGGCCTGCCATCGGTAGAAGGACGGGCTTCTCAGAAATCCCAGATGACGAGAGTGAAAGAACGTCGCGCTTCATCCCAGTCTATTCGCATGGATGCACGAAAGCATATCAAACATACATGTGGTCGAATAGATCTTCCGCTATGGCCGGAAACAGTCGCCGAACTCATGCCACTCTTTCCTCGATCTAAGGGCCGTGATTACATGATTGTAATCGCATACTGTTCCAAACCCGGAATGATTCGCTCGATCGGCTCCGGTAGCTGCTGGAAATTGCTTCGATCCGTCGGTTGTGTTAGTGTGAGACTGGGTAGCGTGTTACGAGACGGTACAACATTGTCAGCAAGACCCGCGGCAAACGGTTTCCGTCTCTACCGGAAACATGCAAATAGTACGTATGGTCCTGTGCGATACACTGATTCGGAACCGGAACGGACGGTAGAATCAAGCATACTGTCGGCCTAAAACCCGAGGTCCATGGGGAAATCGGTTCAGGGGGTGACACACACTTGGCATGATGTTTCCGGAGATGCCGGAAAAATAAACTGTGCGGAGATTCAGTTGTGTCGGTAGCAGACAGGAGTAGAGTTGAGGAAGACGGGGATCAATAGTAGCGGAACCCGGTTCGATCAGAAGAATATTGTCTCCACACAATCGATTCCGTCTATGGAGTACGCCGACACTGTGGTCAGGGCAGTACGTCTGACGGTTCGGAACCCATTCGCCGTCGTGCTCGTCAGTGTCGCCACGACGGTTTCCGTACTCCCATTACTCACTGGCGCACTCTTAGCTGGATTTTTCGGGGTGCTGGTCGGACTCTGGACAACATCGATGATGTTGGGGTTCGTCGCCGTCGGTTGCGCACGCATTGTCACTGTCGTATACGAACGTGAGGTGTCGCTCGGGACCAGTTATTTCTGGGAAGGGATCCGTTCCGGGACGACCATGGCGCCGGTGGTTGGCATCGGGACATTCCTCGTCGCGCTGGTCGCACTCCTGTTTGCCCTGAATCCGTTTCGGGGGATCCTCGGGTTGAGCATCACACTGATCGGGGTGTACGTACTCCTCGCCTGGTACGTGTTCGCGACGTTCGCCCTGGCGATGTGGGCCGACTCCGACCGCCCAGACGATGTCCGGTCGTCGTTCGCCGACGGAGGGAAGCTCGTCCTCGAACACCCGGTCGCCGCCGTCTGGCTACTCGTCCAGACTATCGGCTGGACGCTGCTGTCGGTCCCGCTCATCATCGCACCGGTCGTCTTGCTCCCGGGGTTCGCACAGCTCGTGAGTGTCTCGATCGTCCGCCGGGCCGCCAGCACGGACGGCTAGGAGGAATCCTCATCACGCTGCGCGACCGGGAGAGTGGAGACTTCCTCTACGGTCGCGATATCTGTCGCAATCTGCATCGCGAGCAGACCGAGCACCCCCGGCAGGAAGACCAGCAGCGTGATCAGCGTCGCTCCCGCCACGAGACTGGCGAGAACGGAGAGGAACAGGAACCACACTGCGAGGATAGGCGAGCTAACGAACCGGAGTCCCCCGGCACGGATCGCCGTTCCCAGCGAGGAACCGACCGCCAGTTCGGGCGAGGCCAGACCGACCAGCAGGTACCAGAACACGAGGAGAAATCCGGAAATCCCGACTGCGGTTCCCCAATACGGGTCCGGTGAAACGCCGACCACGGCCAGGCTCACAACCAAGATACCGAACGTGGTCGCTCCGAGCGCTAGTCCGACGCGGATCTGGTCCGCGGCCGCCCGGAAACTTGGCCACAGCGCGACGCCGACACCCCGCTCGACGGCTCGCGACGTGAACCGGAACACGACGACCAGCGCGATTCCAAGCAGGAGACACGTGGTCCATAGTCCTCCGAGAATCGCTATCGGAGTCCCGACCACGAGGACCGCCAAGAGCGGGACCATGGTCAACCAGACCGTCAGCGTCACGACGACGAGGCCGACGAGGTTGCGCCAGCCGACCCGCCCGACTGCGACGAGCGACTGGCGGAAGTCAGCGACAGTCACGTTCATGACCTGTGTCGTTCCGGGACCCCGACTGGCTTGAGGATGCCGATTCGACCGGCCTGTGTGGCCTCCATTGGCTGTGACCCGACCCGGTGTCGGCACCTGGGGACATACGCCGAAATTTCGACCGATCATACATAATGTTTATATATGCGGATGATAACAGTAGCAGGTATGCCACGAGAAGACAATGGTGACAGCTCGTCCAGTGGTGGGTCTGCACGGTCGATGAGACGTACGACTCGACGTAACTGGCTGAAGCTCGCAGGCGTGACCGGTATCACCGCCCTCGCGGGTTGCAGCGGTAATGGTGATGGTAGCGACGGCGGAGACGGTAGCGACGGTGGCGATGGCGGTGGTGACGGTGGCGACGGTGGCGATGGCGGTGGTGACGGTGGCGACGGTAGCAGTGGCACGCCTACCGACACCATGAGCGAAAGCGTCACAACAATCGAGTACTGGCGGTGGCCCCACTCGACCGAACCGTCGAACACCGGTGAGGACGAAATCGTCAAGGCGTTCAACGAAGGGCCGGGTGCCGAGCAGGGCATCCGCGTTGAGCAGAAGAAAAACCCGTTCGGTCAACACGGTCAGTCTCTCCGGACGGCGATCGGCGGCAACGACGCCCCAGCGCTCGCGTGGACGTTCCCGGCTCAGCTCTACGACTACGCTGGCCAGTCTCGTGAGAAGATCGCACAGAACGCCCCGTTTGTCTACGTCGACGAGTATATCGACGAAGAGTTCCGTAACCAGTTCTGGGAACCGTTCTGGAGTTGGCAGGAACAGCGTTTCCACGGCCTCGTCGGCGTCCCGTTCATCGCGGGACTCGATCCGGGTCTAATGTACGTCAACACCGACGCCTGGGAGGCGGCGGGCCTCGGTGAGCTCCCCGAGGAGAGCTGGAGCTGGGAGGAGTATCTCAACGCTGCCGAACAGATGACCGGTGTCGAGGTCAACGGCTCGACGGTCAACGGAGTCGGTATCGGTCTCTCCGACGCCGCGTCGGCCCAGCAGTGGGACGCCTTTCTCACCACGGTGTCCCGGGCGGCCGGGAGTCTCATCGGCGCCGGCTACCAGAATCAGGACGACGAGTACGCGCTGACCGTCGCGTCCGACCCCGAGGTCGAAGCCTGGAACGCCTTCTTCGGTGAACCCCTGGCGAACGGCTGGACGAACAACCCAGGCGCCTACACGCGCGACGGTATTCAGGACCCGTTCTCTGGCGGCCAGATCGGCCTCCTCCCGCACTCGACGTTCTCCCGCGTCGAGTTCTCCAAGGCGGACGTCAACTTCGACATCATCCCGTTCCCGACGAAAGGCGGCAACGAAAACTACGGTGTCTACGGCGGTGGTGGATTCAACGTGACGTTCAACGCGTTCAGTGAGGATGTCGGTGGGCAGCCCGAAGAGGCGATGGAGTTCATCAAGTTCCGGAACAACGCCCGGAACCAGTACAACTGGTTCAACACGTCCTCACAGACCGTCCCGAACAAGGAGGCCTATCAGCTGATGCAGGACGAAGGCGTCTCCGAGTTCGTCGAGGCGAGCGGTGGCCTCGAAGTGATGGACCGAGTGGACGAAGCGATGAATCAGCACGCGACCCAGCAACAGACGATCAAAGACCGGTATCCAGACATCAAGACGACGTCAGCCGGATCGCCGGTGACGAGCGTCCCGCTGTCCGTCGGCAGCGGTCGTGTCGGCCAGGCGATGGGTGGTGCCCTCCAGCAACTGGCACAGAACGGCAACTCGAACCCGCAGGAAGCGATCACCAACGGCGAGAACAAGTGGGCGGACCTCATCGCAAACGCCAGCGACATCAAACTCGACGAGTCCAGTCGCGGGTACAACAACCCGACGCCACAGGCCGGTCCTCTCTGACCGGGTAGCCCGCCCCTGGGACAAACTTATTTCCGATACCGCACACACCCTCACTCATGGCCTCAGAATCAGAAGAGCAGAGAATAGAACTACCCAATGAAGAACCGACCGGGATCGGCGCGCTACTGGACCGTCTGTCGTTGCAACAGCAGGAGGCCATCGAGGGATGGCTGTTCGTGATCCCGAAGCTGGCCATCCTTCTGTTCGTACTCGCCTTCCCCCTGGCGTTCGGCGTGTACCTGAGCTTCACGACCTCGAACCTCGTCAACCTCCCTGGCGAGTTCGTCGGTCTCCAGAACTACCGGTGGTTGATCCAGAACGATGTCTGGTGGAAAGCAGTCCAGAACGTCCTCCTCGTTGGGGTGTTCAAAATCCCGACGAACATCTTTTTCTCCTTTACCGCAGCGTTGCTGTTGCGCGAGAAACTTCGAGGCCACAACCTCTATCGCGCCGCATTCATCATCCCGGTGGCTGGACCGCCAGTCATCTGGGGGATCGTCTGGCGACTCATGCTGTTCCCCAACGAGGGCGGCGTCATCAACTCGATGCTCCTGTGGCTCGGGGTCATCGACCAGTACATCCCGTTCCTCTCGGATACGGCCTTCGCGCTCCCGTCGGTCATCATGTCTATCATCTGGTCGTTCGGGCTCTCGATGCTGATCTACATGGCGGCGCTCTCGGGACTCCCCTCGTCTGTCATGGAGTCGGCTGCCATCGACGGCGCGAACCGGTGGCAGCGCGTGCGCTACATCATCTGGCCGCTGATGAAGCCGACGACGCTGTTTCTGGTCGTCATCCAACTCGTGCTGGTGACGCGACTTGGTTTCGCGACAGTGTTCGTGATGACTCAGGGCGGCCCGCTGAACGCCTCGATCGTGCCGTCCTATCTCGTCTACCGGCTGGCGTTCCGGTTCAACGCCTTCGGTCAGGCGTCCGCGGTCGCGATGGGGATGTTCGTCGTGACGGGACTCCTCGCCGTACTGCTGTACAAACCGCTATCGGGCAACACGGAGTACTACCAATGACGCAAACGACGATTCCCGGGACTGCCGGGGAGGTGACGTACCGATGAGCTCGGACCACGAGCAACTGCTGGAGAGCCCCGACACGGCCCAGGGGATCGCCGAACGACTGGGCGCACACGCCTACTTACTGATGATAGCGCTCTTTACCGCGGGACCGTACGTGATCATGCTTCTGATCTCGCTTATGGGCAAGGGCTGGAATCCGGTCACCCCGCCGAAGTTGATCCCGGAGGTCTGGTCGTTCCAGAACTACCTCGACGTCTGGTTTGGCAACACAGCGCTGCTCGACCGGCCGTTCATCGGGTTCTTCGTGAACTCGCTCGTCTACGCCGGTGGCGCGACGCTTATGGTCCTCGTCGTCGACTCGCTTGCGGGATACGCGTTCGCCCGGCTGGAGTTCAAGGGCCGCGACCTGGCGTTCATCGGTATCGTCGCGACGCTGATGGTCACGCCGATGATCCTGTTCGTCCCGCTGTACTCCTGGTTCAACAAGTTCGGCCTCGTGAACACGCGTCTCGGGATCATCTTGCCCCACACGTTCACCGGGTTCGGCGTGTTCCTGATGCGCCAGTTCATCAAGACACTCCCTTCGGATCTGGAGGACGCGGCGCTCATCGACGGCTGCTCGCGCTTTGGGGTCTACTGGCGGATCGTCATCCCGATGCTCAAGCCCGCGCTCGTGACGCTCGGGATCATCACGTTCATCACCGTCTGGAACTCTTTCCTCTGGCCGCTGGTGCTGGCCCGGGACACCGGGCTATACAACCTCCCGGTTGCACTCGGCTTCTTCCAGGGACAGGTCAGCACGCTGTGGGCGCCGCTGATGGCCGCGGCCGCCATCACGCTCGTCCCCATGGTCGTGCTGTTCATCTCGATGCAGCGCTACTACGTCCGCGGCTTCGTCGTCGGCGGCCTCAAGGGCTAACCGCGGACCCGTTCCGTTCGTCATTTACTTCTCGCCGTGCCGGGTAGCTGTCCCGACGTCTCACAGTGGTTACTGGTCCCCTCTCGGTTGGTGCGCCCGGCTAGTCTCGGCTGTTCACGACTCGCCGAGAGACCGTGTTCGTTCCTGACGCCGTCGAACTCCAGAAAAAGCGGACGAGACGACTCGGCGCCGAACTACGCTTCCGAGGCGTCGGAGCTCGGGCTGTCGATGGTCGTGGTCCCGCTTCCAACCGGTTCCCCACGGTTGACCAGCGCCTCGCCGGACCCGGGCTCGAAGACGTGTATCTCCTCGGTGGGGAACGCGATCGGTACCTTGTCGCCGGATTCGATGTCTGTGTTGCGGTTGACGCTGATCGTCGCCTCGGTGTCGCCGATGTCGGTATAGAGATAGGTGACGTCTCCGAGGGGTTCGACGACGTTAACGTCGATCAGGAACGCGCCCCCGTGTTCGGTCGCCGCGTCCTCGCTGAGGATCTCCTCGGGGCGGATACCCATGACGAAGTCTTGGCCATGGTTGACGATCTCGTCCCGGATTCGGTCGGGGATGGGCAACTCGAAGGCATCGTACACGAGCGCCCCATCGCGCAGTTCGACGTCGAAGAAGTTCATGCTAGGCGACCCGATGAACCCGGCGACGAACTGGTTGGCAGGGCTGCCGTAACACTCGTTGGGCGTCCCGACCTGCTGGAGTTCCCCGTCGTTGAGGACCGCGATCCGGTCACCCATCGTCATCGCCTCGGTCTGGTCGTGGGTGACGTAGATAGTCGTCACGTCCAGTTCCTGCTGGAGGTCCTGTAACTCGGTCCGCATCTGCGTGCGGAGCTTGGCGTCGAGGTTGCTAAGCGGTTCGTCCATCAGGAATACCTCCGGGTCCCGGACGATGGCTCGACCCAGCGCGACCCGCTGTTGTTGCCCGCCGGACAGCTCGCCGGGTTTCTGCTCCAGGAGGTCCTCGATGCCCATCAGCCCCGCAGCATCCGTGACTCGCCCGTCGATCTCGTCGTTTTTCATCTCCGTTGTCATCCTGAGCCCGAAGGACATGTTCTCCCGCGCGGTCATGTGCGGGTACAGGGCGTAGTTCTGGAACACCATCGCCATGTTCCGGTCCTTGGGTTTGCGCTCGACGACGGATGTCCCGTCGAGGACGATGTCCCCGCTCGTTGGCTGTTCCAGCCCGGCGATACACCGGAGTGTCGTCGACTTTCCACACCCCGAGGGGCCGACGAGTATCAGGAATTCACCGTCTCTGATGTCGATGTTCAGGTTGTCGACAGCGACGATTTCTTCGTCGCCTTCGCCGAACACTTTGACGATGTTCTCCAGACTAAGTTCTCCCATGTGATGGACAGTCGTTCTCGATCCAGATATTAAGATTTTTCTATTATATTGTCCTCTCCGCGGGAAGCACGCGACACACCCAGCGGAATCAACCCTCGTCGCTTCTTCTGTCGTCAGTCGCCGCCAACCAAAGAACTAAGCGTTCGGGAAAGGTCCTGAGAGGTATGTCCGCATCTCACGAGGAGAGTGAGGTACCCCCACCAGTCGAACTCACCATCGATCACGAATCCGAACCCGTAAACGTCGACCCCGCCGACACACCACGGTTCTCCTGGCGGTGTGAGACCCACCATCGCGGCGCGGCACAGACGGCGTACCGAATCGTCGTAGGCCGCGATCTCGACACGGTCGCGGACGGACGCGGGACGCTCTGGGATTCGGGCCGGGTCGAATCGGACGCGGCGACGAGCGTTCCGTACGATGGGCCCGACCTCGGGTCAGACAGGACGTACTACTGGTCGGTGAAAGTGTGGTCCAACGCCGGCGAATCCGAGTGGGCAGACCCGGCGTCGTTTTCGACGGCGCTCGAACCTGAAGACTGGCGGGGCGAGTGGATCGCCCACCAGCCCGGTCACGGCGACACCGATGGGTGGCGGAGTCGCTGGCGCGACCCCGACGAGGATGGCGAGGAGTGGGTCCAGGTCGACCTCGGGACGGCCCTAGATATCTCAGAAGTCGCCCTCCATCCGGCGAACCCGGTCACCATCGTCCGCACGCCGAACGACATCGCGGTGACGCTGTCGTGGTTCGAGAACCCCCTCGACGGCTTCGGCTTCCCAGAGTCCTACCGCGTCGAAGTGAGCGACGACCCCGGATTCGACGATCCTGTGGTGGTCGCGGAAGCGACGATGGAATCTGACGAGGCCGAGGAGCCGGAAGGAACGCCGGAAGACGGGAGCGTCGGCGTCCAGACCCACGACGAACTCGACGCCAGTGGCCAGTACGTCCGCGTCACCGCGACGGACCTGGACGAAGTCGCACCGTCGGACCAGGCGATGTCACATGCCCGCGAGGGCGAACGGAAGACCGAGGCGACGAGAGCCTGGCAGTGTTTCGCGCTCGCCGCACTCACCGTCCGCGACGACGACGGGACCGACCTCGCGACCGGGACCAACGTCGAAGCGTCCTCGTCGGTCGAGACCGACACGTGGGGCCGAGACCACCTGGTGAACGGGAAGACGCGTTCGGAGATGGTGTCGTCGTCGCCGCTGTTGCGGACGGCGTTCGAACTTGACAAGCCCGTCGAGAGCGCACGGATCCACAGTGCGGCCGTCGGGTACGGCGAACTGTACGTCAACGGCGAGCGGGTCGGCGACGGAAAACTCGACCCCGCCTGGACGGACTACGAACAGCGGGTTCTCTACGCCAGTCACGACGTGACAGACCGGCTGTCACAGGGCGAAAACGCGCTCGGACTCTGGCTCGGTCGCGGCTGGTTCGCCAAGCAAGGTGCCTACTGGGTGGCCGACGGCTCCCCCCGCGCTCGGGCGGTACTCACCGTCGAGTTCGAGGACGGAACGACCCGAACGCTCACCACGAACGGCGACTGGCGGGCGACCGAGAGCCCGCTACTGGAGAACGACATCTACGACGGGGAGCACTACGACGCGCGCCGCGAGACAGACGGCTGGGCGGAACCCGGTATAGACGACACGGATTGGGACGACGCGACAGTCGTCGACGCGCCAGGCGGGACCCTTCGCCCGCAACGCGTCGAGGCGATGGGCGTCGTCGAGGAGATCGACGTCGACGACGTGCACGACCATCCCGAGGGCCCGATCCTCGACTTCGGGCAGAACCTCACCGGGTGGCTCGAAATCGACGTCGACGACCCCGCCGCAGGCGACGAGATCACGCTCCGTCACGCGGAAGCCCTGACCGAGGACGGTGACCTCTCGACGACCGACCTGCGCACTGCCGACGCGACGGACACCTACGTCGCTCGCGGAGACTCCGACGGCGCCGAGACCTACGAGCCCCGATTTACCTACCATGGCTTCCGGTACGCGCAGGTGTCGGGCTATCCCGGCGACCTCGACCCCGAGGACGTGACCGCGAAGGTCGTGACGACTGCGATGGAACGCCGAGGCGAGTTCGCCTGCTCGAACGAGGACTTGAACCAACTCCAGCACAACTCCGTGTGGGGACTCCGGAGCAACACCCACTCCATCCCCGAGGACTGTCCGCAGCGCGACGAGCGTTTCGGGTGGACCGGGGACGCGCATATCTCGACGCGGTCTCTCCTCTTCAACTTCGATTCGGCGCGGTTCGACGAGAAGTGGGCACGTGACCACGACGACGTCGCCTCCGAGATGGGCTACGTCACCGACGTGATCCCGAACAAAGCCTTCGAGGACCCGGCGGACCCGACGTGGTCTATCACGCGCGTGATGGTCCCGTGGTATCTCTACCAACACGACGGCGACGAAGCGATCCTCCGCGAACAGTACGAGGGGATGCGCGAGTACGTCGACTACTGGACCGACGTGGCCGAAGACGGGATCGTTCCCGACAAATACGGCAAGTACGGCGACTGGCTGGCCTTCGAGAACAACGACCCCGAGGAGCCCCGGCGCGGCCTGCCCCACGACCTGTTCAACACGGCTTTCGTCTACCAGGTGACCGACACCTTCGCGAAGATCGCCGGCGTCCTCGGGAATGGAGGCGACGCCGAGGCCTACCGCGACCGGGCGGACGCCATTGCCGATGCGTTCAACGAGGAATTCTTCGATTCGGAGGAAGAGGTCTACGGTCCCGGGACGCAGTCGTCGTTCTCGGTTCCGCTGTTCCTCGGACTCGTGCCCGACGAACACGTCGACGGGGTTGCCGCGAACCTCGCCGAGAAGGTCCGGTCCGACGGTGGCAAACTTCAGACCGGTTTCCTGGGGACGCGACCGCTAATCCACACGCTCGCCGACCACGGCTACGACGAGCTGGCCTACGAGGTCGTCAGCCAACCCGAACAGCCGGGGTGGGTGTACATGGCCCGCAACGGCGCGACGACGATGTGGGAGCGCTGGGACTCCGACGAGAGCGTCGGTTCCGGGATGAACTCGCTCAACCACTCGCCGTTCTCGCACGTCTCCGAGTACTTCTACGAGGAACTCGCCGGCATCCGGATCGGTGACGAGCCGGTGACCGACCACGTGACTATCGACCCTTCCATCGTCGACGACCTCGACTGGGTCGAGGCGAGCGTCGACACGCCGGTCGGCGAACTGACGGTCGACTGGGAAACCGACGACGAGGCATACGACCTCACGGTGACGGTCCCGTGGAACGGGAGAGCGACGGTTCGCCTACCCGACGCCGCCGGTGCCACTGTCACCGAATCCGACATCCCGCTCACCGAGGGCGCGCCAGAGGGCCTCCTCTCCGCGGAGACCGACGGCGACGATTTCGTCGTCGAGGTCGGTGCCGGCGAGTACGAGTTCTCGGTGGCGTAACCCGAAGTTCGGTCGTTCGCTCCTGGCCAGTGAGGCGAACGCACTGGCGCCGACAACACGGCGGGGGAACAGGCTTATTTCCTCACCGGTACATTCTCGTCTCGATGCCAGTAGACCAGCAGCTCCGAGCGGCCGTTGTCGGCTGTGGCGGGGCCGGAGCGAACCACACAGCAGGGTATCGACGAGCCGCGGGGGCCGAACTGGTCGCAGTCTGTGACCTCGACAAGACGCGCGCCGACAGTCTCGCGGCCGAGTACGACGTCGCGTCCTACGCCGACCTCTCGGGTATGCTGTCGGAGGCCGATCCCGATGTCGTGTCCGTCGCGACACCCGAGAAACACCATGTTGACCCGACAGTCACCGCACTGGAGAGCGGTGCCGACGTTCTCTGCGAGAAGATCATGGCAGCCTCTGTCGCCGACGGTCGGCGAATGGTCGCGGCCGCCGAGGAGACCAGCGGGACGCTCGCGGTGGACTACAACTACCGGCATATGCCGTCGTTCTCTCGTATCGCGCAAGCGATCGAGTCCGGAGAGATCGGAGACGTCGACCTCGTGAGTGCGGACGCTCACGCGTACGGTTGGCACCACGTTCTGGACCTCCTGGTTTACCTCCTCGGGGAACCAGAGTCCGTCCACGCGTCACTGAACCACGACCCCACAGACGTCGCGGAGCAGTTCCGCCTCGACGACGTGCTGTATGTGCCTTCATCCGTGGCGACCGCGACACTGGCGTTCGATGGAGGTGCGCTTGCCACCGTGTCGGCGTCCATGAACACGTCGCTGGACGACCACCTCATCGACCTCGCCGTGTATGGTTCGGCGGGACGCGTCCGGCTCACGGGGATGACACCCGGAGACAGCACGGGTACCGTCGCATCCGGCCCACTGGCCGACGAGTTGCGTGGTGTCGAGTCGGTCTCCCTGGACGAGTCGTTCGAGCTGTCCGTCGAGGCGTTCGTCGATGCGGTCCGGGACGGCCGAGACCCGCCGACGACTGGTGCTGACGGACTCCGCCGACTCGAACTCGAACGCGCCGTCGTCGAGTCAGCCGAGTCCTCGGAGTGGGTCTCGCTATGAGGGTGGCCGGATCCACCCTGCTGTACAGTCGACTCGGTCTCGAAGCGGCGTGTAGCCGACTCGCCGACCTGGGATTCGACGCCGTCGATATCGGGATGCAGGAGGGCTGGTCTCACGTCGACCCCAGCGAGTGCGTGGGGGCGGTCGACCAGGTCCAGCGACGCGTCGAAGGTGCGTGTACTGCAGCGGACGTCGATCCCGTCGCGATTAACGCGAACGCCGGGGACGTCGACGTGGAGACAGAGGCCGAGCGGGTCGCCGCTGTCGCCGACGTTGCGGACGGACTCGGTGTCGATGTCCTCACACTCCCTGCAGCCGAGACCGACACCGCGCTGGAGACCGATCTGGAAAGATTCGGCGTTCTGGTCGACGCAGTCGCCGACCGAGCGGTCACGTTGACGGTAGAGACACACTGGGGGACCCTCACTGAGGACCCTACCGTGGCCGCCGAGTACGCGGCGACAGTGCCCGGACTCGGGTACACGCTAGACCCGGGTCACTTCGTCGTCGGTGACCATGACGTCGACCCACCGTATCGCGACCTGCTGGCGGACACGGAACACGCCCACGTTCGACAGGCAGGCACCGGTTGGGCGGAGATCCAACAGCCACCGGAGAGAGGCGACCTCGACGTCGGTGCGTTCCTCGTCGACCTCCGTGAGAGCGGATACGACGGCGCGGTGACCGTCGAGTACATCGACACACTCGACGGCGTCGACCCGGAAACCGCGGAGCGAAACGCCGCCGAGATGCGCGAACTGGTCCTCGAACGAGTCTCGTGACGCCCGCTCTCGCACCGGTCCGGACCGAAACCCGACGTCCCGTTCGTTTCTTCTCCGTTACCAAATCTATAAATAGGGGTGTCTGCAAACGACTACTGTTCAAGTCACGCCCGGGAGACCAGAAGTTATGAAGGCAATCGTCCATGCAGGGCCCGAAGAGGTCGAAGTACAGGAGCGGGAGCGACCGTCACCGAGTCGAGGGGAGGTGCTCGTGAAGGTACACTCGGCGGGGCTTTGTGGCAGCGACGCGCATGCCTTCCTCTACGAAGGGGGATACGAGTGGATCCCGATCCCGCGCGTCATGGGACACGAATACTCTGGGGTGGTTACCGAACTCGGCGAGGGTGTCGACCAGTTCGAGGTCGGGCAGAAAGTCGTCGAGGAGCCGATCCACGACTGCGGCGAGTGCTTCCAGTGCAAGAACGGCCAGGAGAACGTCTGCCAGAACTTCGACATCACCGGAATGCACTCCGACGGAGCCTACACGAACTACGTCACCGTCGACCAGCAACACCTGCACCGCGTGCCGGACGGCGTCGCACTCGGGGACGCCGCAGTGACCGAACCCACGAGCGTGGCTGCTCGCGCCGTCCTCGACCGGTCGGCCGTCACCGCAGGCGATACCGTCCTCGTCGAGGGACCGGGACCGATCGGCGTCTTGACCGCGCTCATCGCCGATGCGGTCGGGGCGGACGTGCTCGTCTCCGGACTGAGTCGAGACAACGTCTATCGCCTCCCACTTCTGGAAGACCAGGGGGTAGATACGGTCAACGTCGAAGAGCGAGACATGGACGAGGTGACCGCCGAGTACACCGACGGTATCGGGTTCGACGTCGTGTTCGACGCGACCGGTCACGAGTCGGGTATCGAGGAGGCGACGACCTATGCTCGCAAGGGTGGACAGATCGTCGTCGTCGGTATCCCCAACGAGAACAGTGACCTGTTTCTCGCGCCAGTCGTCCGCGGCGAAATCGACATCCTCTCTTCGTACGGGTCGAAGTGGCGTAACTTCGAACAGGCGTTACGGATGATGGAGGGTGGGGCAATCGACGTCGCGTCCATCGTCGACACCTCGTTCGACGCCGACGAACCGGACGCCGCCTTCCGGTCATTTCTCGACTCGGAGACCTGCAAGCCTGTTTTCACCTTCTGGGAGGAGTGACACGCTCGCGGATCATTACACCGACAACCATGGAAATCACAGATATCACTGCGACGAAAGTAAGCACCGAATCTTGGGGCGAGTTCGTAGAGTTCCCGCTCGTCACCATCATGAGCAAGTACGACGAGTACAACAACGCAGAGGGTGACAACCCGCAGGCCCGCCGCAAGTGGATGGGCCCGGTCGGTGACGTCGTCGTCGAAGTCGAGACGGACGCCGGAATCACCGGCGTCGGTCACGGTAACTGGGCGACCGGCGCGATCGAGACGATCGTCGACGAGACACTCTCGAAGCTCGTCGTCGGCGAAGACCCGCGCGAACGGGAGCGACTCTGGGATATCATGTACCGGGCGACGATCCCGTTCGGTCGGAAAGGCGCTGCCATCGAGGCAATCAGCGCCGTCGACCTCGCGCTCTGGGACATCGCCGGCAAGGAGGCGGAAAAACCGGTGTACGAGTTGCTGGGAGGACCGGTCGAGAAAGAGATCGACTGTTACGCGAGCAATCTTCACCCCGTGGACCTGGAGACACTCGAACGGGAGGCAACAGAGTATGTCGAGCAGGGGTTCGACGCGATGAAGCTTCGGTTCCAGCACGGCCCCGAGGCTGGTCGCGAGGGTATGAAACGAAATGAAGAGATAGTCCGGACTGTCCGCGAAGCCGTCGGCGACGATATCAAGATCGCTGGTGACGCATATATGGGGTGGTCGGTCGGCTACGCCAAACAGATGCTCGAACGCCTCGAACCGTTTGACATGGAGTGGGTCGAGGAACCGGTCATCCCTGACGATATCGACGGCTACGCCGAGGTGCGCGAGTCGACCTCGATCCCAATCTCGGGTGGAGAACACGAGTTCACACGTTGGGGCCATGAGGAACTGCTGGAGCGCGGGGCCGTCGACATTCTCCAGCCTGACGTCCACCGATGTGGCGGTCTGACAGAACTCCTGAAGATCGACTCGCTGGCGAGTACTCACGACGTGCCGGTGATCCCACACAGCGGGACGAATCCTCACTTGCACTTCATCGCCGCGTCGACGAACGCGCCGATGGCGGAGTACTTCCCGATTCCGGACTGGTACAAGGAACAGCAGGAAGACAAAGAATCGACGTACGCCGACGCGATCTACGCCGACCCGCCCAACGCCGAGGACGGCGTTATCCCGCTCCCTGAAGGGGTCGGGCTGAGTTCCGAACTGAACCGTGACGCGCTTGCGGAGTTCACCCTGGAGTGACGATGACGGACATCAGTTTCGAATACAACGTCCCAGTGTTCGCCGGCGCGCCGGACGCGGGCGAGAGCGAACCAGTCCACCGTGATACGCCAGCGTACGAAGCCCTCGACTGGGAGACGACTCGCGCGGGGATCGAGAAAGCCGAGGAACTGGGTTTCGACGCCGCCTGGGCACCAGATCATCTCATGCTAGGGCGAAATCGCGCCGAGTACGAGTGCTGGACGCTGCTCTCGGCGATGGCCGGGTTCACAGACGACATCAACATCGGGTCGCTCGTGCTGTGTAACGACTATCGCAACCCCGCTCTCGTGGCGAAGATGGCCGCGACGCTCGACGTCATCTCGGAGGGGCGACTCGAACTCGGGCTCGGCGCGGGCTGGCACGAACCCGAGTACGATGCCTACGACTGGGAGTACCGCGACGGGTTCGAGCGGTTGATGCGCCTGGACGAGGGCATCCGCCTGATGAAACGGATGTGGGACGCTGGCGGTGACGGCGCCAGTTTCGACGGCGACCACTACCAGATCGAGGACGCGCCCTGTGCGCCGACACCCGTACAGGACCCGCATCCGGAGATCCTTGTCGGCGGACAGGGCGAACAGGTAACGCTCAAGCTCGTCGCCAAGCACGCCGATGTCTGGAACACGGACGTCTTCAACGGCGACGTCGAAACGCTTAGGCACAAGATCGACGTCATCGAAGACCACTGTGAGACGGTCGGCCGGGACCCGGACGAGATCGAGTACTCCTGGGACGGCCACGTGATCTGCACACGCGATCCGGAGAAGTTCGACCGACTGCTGGACCTGATGACGCCGATCCAGTTCGAAGAGGAGTACCAGGACCAGGCGCCGATCGAAACCGAAGTCGACGCTCGGGAGTATTTCATCATGGGAACACCCGAGGAATGTGCCGAGGCCATCGAAGAGCGTATCGAGGCCGGTGTCACCAAGTTTCAGGGGTGGTTCATCGACTTCCCCGACACGAGTGGGATGGAACTGTTCGCTGACGAAGTAATGCCGGAGTTTTGCTAGACGCGAAAACTGTCCGGCGGTGCCTGATTCTCTCCGCCGTTCCTGTCAATCACAGCCACGAGTTACGACACACCAGAGCCGTATTGATGGACAGATCCGGTCCCAATATCCTACTATCGAATACATCGGATACAGCGTTCCGGGGGGACAACGCATATTAATGTTCGACTCCACCATCCGGCTATGGCGGAAGATGTTCCGGTCAGGGCGGCAAAAACGACCTTCGAGATCATCAACACGTTGCGCGAACTGGAGGGCTCCGGCGTCTCGAAAGTCGCCGAGCACCTAGACAAGCCGACTAGTACGATCCACGATCACCTCCAGACCCTGGAGCAAGAGGAGTATCTCATCAGAAAGGACGGGGAGTACTACGTCGGGACTCGGTTTCTAGGGATCGGTGAGCAGGCACGGTCGCGACAGGATGTGTATACAGTCGCGCAGGACGAGATCGACGACCTCGCTGAAGAGACCGGCGAACACACGAACCTGATGATCGAAGAGCATGGTCGCGGTATCTTCCTCTACAAGTCTCGCGGCCCGGATGCCGTACAACTCGACACGCACGCCGGGATGCGCGTCCCGCTTCAGACGACGGCCCTTGGGAAATCGATCCTCGCGAACCGACCCAGGGAAGAGGTGGAGGCGATCATCGACCGTCACGGACTGCCCCCGGTGACTGAGAACACGATCACCGACCGCGACAGGCTGTTCGACGAACTGGAGACCGTCCAGGAACGTGGCTATGCGCACGACGACGAGGAACGAGTGAAGGGGATGCGGTGTGTCGCGACGCCGATCACCGACGAGAGTGGCCGCGCGATCGCTGCTATCAGCGTGTCTGGACCGCGGAGCCGGATGCGCGGCAGTCGTTTCGAAGAGGAGCTACCCCAGCTCATCGAACGGAGCGCGAACGTCATCGAAGTTAATCTCAACCACCTCTGACTGGCCGTCTCTTGATCGACCCGGTCTGACTCTCTCTGTGACGACAACCAGTCGAATCGCTCTATTCTCACACCCAAACGCGGGGACGACACCAAACTTCGCAGGGACCGCTCCGACGACTGACGTATGGTACTCGGTCCGCATACCCACGCCTGGGGACCGCCCAGCGACGCCCACCCCTGGGTGAACGGCCCCTTCGTCGACCTCGTGGGCGGGTTCGATGTCCACACCGTCTACACGGCCGACCGACTGCTGGCGGACATGGACCCGAACGGGGTCGACGAGGCGGTCGTCGTCGGTTACCCCATCTGTGACTGGGCGGACAACTGGTATACCCGGAAGGCCGCCAGCGAGTCCGACCGTCTGTACGGGATCGTCATGCTCGACCCCTTCGCCGAGGACGCCGCGGACCGACTCCGGGAGCGCATGGCGACCGACGGGGTCCCGGGGTTCCGACTGGGCGCGGCCTGTCCGCGCGACCGGATGTGGGAGACGTTCGACCCCGGCGTGACCTGGCTCCGGGCAGCCGTCGAGGAGACCGACTTCTGGGAGGCGGCCGTCGAGACCGACGCCACGGTGCAGATACTCTGTGACCACGGGCAGCTCGACCAGGCCCTGGAACTGGCCGAGTCCTCTCCCGAATTAGATTACCATTTCGACCACTTCGCCCACGCCGGGCCGGAGACGCCGACCGACGAAGGTACCTTCGCACGCTTCGCCGACCTCGCCGAGTACGACGGCGTCGCGGTGAAAGCCTCGGAGATGGCGCACATGTCCGACGCCGAGTTCCCCTACGCGGACATGCACGACCACGTCCGCTGGCTCCTCGATACCTTCGGCCGGGAGCGGGTCATCTGGGGTTCCGATTACCCGAACGTCAGCGACGTCGCGACCTACGGCGAGGCACTGCACTGGGTCGACCACGTCGACTCCCTCTCCGAACACGACTGGACCTGGCTGACCGGCCGGGGCGTCCGCGAGCACGTCGGACTCGACTGATCGATACCCGGGCCACTGGTATCTTCGCGAGAGGTGAGGCGCTACTGTCAAATTATTTCGGGAAATCTTATCAATAGAAATTAGTGGGGCTCGGTGTACCTGTACAGTATGCAGATAGCAGTACTCGGCGGAACTGGCGACCTCGGTCGGGCACTCGTGTTACGATGGGCGTACCACACCGACCACGACGTCCTTGTGGGCTCTCGCGATGCCGAACGGGCACAGGAAGCGGTCACTGAATACGAACAGACAGTCTCAGAAGTTGGGGGCGATCCGAACATCGTGGGACTCGATAACGGCAAAGCGGCCGAAGACGCGGAGATCGTCGTCTGTTCGGTGCCCGCCTACTACCTGGTGGAGGCGATAGAAACGGTGTCCGCTGGTCTCGACGCGGGTGACGTACTGGTCTCCCCAGCGGTCGGGATGACGCGAGACGACGACGGCGTCCATTACAATCCTCCCGATGCCGGGAGCGTCCTCGCTCTCGCGGCCGATGTCACCCCAGAGAGAGTCGCCGTCGTCGGGGCGTTTCACAATCTGGCAGCGGGGCGGCTCGCGGATCTCTCCCGAAACCTCGACGTACACACGCCGGTCGTCGGCAACGACAGCGCCGCCGTTTCGACTCTCGTCGGACTTGCAGAAGAGATCGAGGGGCTCCGTGCATATTCGGCCGGACCGCTCGCCAACGCACCCGAGGTCGAAGCGCTCACGCCGCTGCTGGTCAACCTCGCGATGTACAACGACGAACTGCAGGACACTGCCGTGACGTTCGAGTGACCGAGTGAGACGCAAGCTACATACTCGGAGCGACAATATGGAACGGTATGCCAGTAGCGCCAGTAGAGTCTCTGGTATCCTCCCTCGATTCGCTGGACGTTCCCTGTGAACGAACCACACGAGACGGGTTCGTAGAGACGATACGCTCTCACATCACCGAGCCGGCCGTCGGTGTCTCTCTTGGTGATTTCGGCGTCTCGCTCGAAGGGACGGGTGTCGACGTCGATCCGACGCCAGCGGCACTGAAAGCCGCTCACACCGGCGTGACGCCGGTCGAGTTTGCGATCGCCGACTACGGTTCGGTCGTCGTCCCTTCGACGCCCGACGGCTGTGAACTAGTGAGTCTCTTCGTCGACCGGCACGTCGCAGTCCTCGACGGGTCGGACGTCCTCCCGACCGTGGACGCGGCTTTCGACAGGTTCGGGCAGGCGTTCCGGGGGCGCGGTCGAAGTGGGATTATCGCAACCGGTCCGAGCGCGACGGCGGACATGGGCGAACTCGTCCGGGGTGCACACGGCCCCAGCGACGTGCACGTCGTCGTCCTGGAGGAGACCGATGAGTGACGCGGACGAACTACGGGCGCTGATGGACAGCGAGGGAGCAGCCGTCGGCGAGAACACCCGCGGGTTCAATCGTGGTCGATACGAGTCGGTATCGCGGCTCCGCGACTACGAGTCCCTCAAGACGGAAGCGCGGGCGATCAAGGAAGACGCTATCGAGCGGCTCCCCGAACTGGTCGAACAGGTCCGTGACACTGTCGAGGCAAACGGCGGGACCGTCTACGTTGCCGAAGACGCCGCGGACGCGAACGAGTACATCCAGTCGGTCGTCGAGGACCGCGACGCAGAGCGGGTCGTCAAGAGCAAGTCGATGACCTCCGAGGAGATCGAGGTCAACGAGGCGCTGGCAGCGTCCGGTACCGACGTCGTGGAGACGGACCTGGGCGAGTGGGTCCTCCAGGTCGCGGACGAGAGCCCGTCACACATCGTCGCCCCCGCCATCCACAAGTCCAGAGAGACCATCGCCGATCTGTTCAACGAGGAGTTCGATCCCGACGAGCCACTGGAGACGGCCGAGGAACTCACCGCGTTCGCTCGCAACCAGTTAGGTGAACTCATCGAGGACGCGGAAATCGGGATGACCGGGGCTAACTTCATCACCGCGGACACTGGGACGATCGCGCTGGTGACGAGCGAGGGGAACGCCCGCAAGACGGTCGCCGCCACGAACACGCAAATCGCCGTCGCCGGTGTCGAGAAAATCGTCCCGTCGGTCGAAGACCTCCATCCGTTCGTCGAACTCATCGGCCGCTCCGGGACCGGGCAGGACATCACGTCCTACGTCTCGCTGTTGACCCCGCCAGTCGAGACGCCGATGGTGGACTTTACCGACGACGAGACGCCACTCTCCGAACGCGACAGTCGCGAGCGCGAGTTTCATCTCGTCCTCATCGACAACGGTCGCATGGCGATGCGCGAGGACGACGACCTGCGTGAGACGCTGTACTGCATCCGGTGTTCGGCCTGCTCGAACTCCTGTGCGAACTTTCAGGAGGTCGGCGGTCACGCCTTCGGCGGCGAGACGTACTCGGGGGGCATCGCGACCGGGTGGGAGGCAGGTATCGAGGGACTCGACACCGCCGCGGAGTTCAACGACCTCTGTACGGGGTGTTCGCGCTGTGTCGACGCCTGTCCGGTGAAGATCGACATCCCCTGGATCAACACCGTCGTGCGTGACCGGATCAATCAGGACGCTCCGCCCTCGGAGTTCGAGTTCCTCGTCGACGGTCTCACACCCGACGAGGAAGCAGGCGCGCCACCGCTCCAGAAACGCTTCTTCGGGAACTTCGAAACTATCGCAGAGATGGGAACAGCGCTCGCCCCGCTTTCGAACTGGCTCGCCAATACCTCGATCTCGCGGGCGGTGATGGAGCGGGTCCTGGGTGTTGATACCCGACGCGATCTGCCGAGGTTCGAGCGGGAGACGCTCGTGACGTGGTTCGCTGACCGGGACGTCACAGTGGAGAACCCCCGCCGTCGTGTCGTCCTCTATCCCGACCTGTACACGAATCACGTTCAGGTCGAACGCGGGAAGGCTGCTGTCAGAGCACTCGAAGCCCTCGGTGTCGACGTGGTGGTTCCGAATACTCCGTCGAGCGGCCGGGCACCCCTTTCACAGGGGATGGTGGCGACCGCCCGTGACCACGCCCAGAGCGTGAGCGATGCCCTCGACGAGTATGTGAAGAACGGACGTGATATCGTGGTCATCGAACCCAGTGACCAGGCGATGTTTCAGCGCGAGTACGGTCGGCTCCTGGCCGAGACAGAGTACGAACGACTCGCGGACAACAGCTACGAAGTCATGGAGTACGTGTACGGATTGCTCGAAAACGGTGCTCCGGAGGCACCCCTCTCGTGTACCGACGGCGAGCGTGTGGCGTACCACAGCCACTGCCAGCAGCGCACGCTGGGGCTCGAAGAGTACACTGTCGCCGTTCTGGAGACGTGTGGGTTCGATGTGGTCACGTCGGACGTCGAGTGTTGCGGTATGGCCGGAAGCTTCGGCTACAAATCCCAGTACTACGAGGTGAGTATGGCTGTCGGGAACGAACTACGGGACCAGTTCACAAGTGCCGACACGGCCGAACGGACCGTCGTCGCGAGTGGAACCTCCTGTCTGGACCAACTTGACGATTTGCTCGAACGTCCGACGAGACACCCAGTTCAGCTCATTTCATGAGTTTGCTTCCGGTATGGCCGGAATACATTCATACGGGTGTAATTTCTCTCCTTTTCCCGGTTGATCTTGCGAACTCGAACTATCGAGGTCTCCCCGTACGAACCACATACACCGAGATGACGGGATTCCGTCGATATAATATAGAAATACTTATATTTATGACACTGGGCCCGATTTCCGGTGATAGCGGAACGAGATCGAAATCAGTCAGCGGAAAGTACCGGTTTGACCTACGGCCGTAGTCACCCTGTGTTACTGCTCTCGAACGACGTTAGAGAGCGTGCCGATCCCTTCGATCTCGACTGTCTCACCCGGATGGAGCTGGATATCCTGGAACGTTCCGGCGCCCTCGGGTGTTCCCGTGGCGATAATATCACCAGGTTCGAGTTGAACCCGCGAGGAGACGAACGAGACGAGGGCAGCGACAGAGCGGATCATGATCCCAGTGTGTCGTCCTGCATCGTCTCCCCATCGACAGGTGAAACGATGTGGAGGTCCTGTGGATCGGCAACCTCGTCGACGGCGACGTATGGCCCGACCGGCGTCGTCCGTTCTATTGCCTTCCGGAGAACCAGTCGAGCATCTGGTCATCGTCCACCTGAAGCCCGAGTTGGAGATCACGTGCGGACGTGTCGTTGAGGATCCTATCACCCGCGACATAGTCGAGTGCTTCTTCGGGGGAGAAGTGTCGAGCAGATTCGCCGATGACAGCCGCCAACTCGGCCTCGTAATTGATCTCTTCTGTGGCACGGGCGTGGTACGATACTGGCTCTTCGTGACCGACGAGCGTTCGAGGGAGTTTCAGGAACACGAGCAGCCACTCGGGCACCTCGATGTTTGACTTTTCAGCGTGTGCCTCGTATTTAAGTGTTGAACAGATGACAGTATTGCTGGCCGTTGCGGGTGGCAGGTATCTAATTTTTGCGCTGTCGCGGGTCTCACCCTGAACCTCTGTCGCATCTCGGGGACGTGAAATCGCGTCTTGGGCTCCCTCGAATTCGCTCGTTACGTCGCGACAGTGCCGTCTTCGAATCTCCCGATACGTGTCTCTCCGCCTCTCTCGAAGCGTCCAATACGCGTATTTTCCGCTCAAATTGTACAAAATCAGGCATTGCTATTCGGCGGAAGCCGGCGCCCCCACGGTCGGCCGGGAACGCAACAGTTAGGGACCCTCCGGCGGAAGCGGCAGGTGATGCAATTCGTCCGATACACGACCGGCAACGCACCGACGTGGGGCGTCCGACGTGACGACGAGATCGTTCCGCTCGCCGGCCTTCGCGAGGAGGTTTCCTACCAGCAACTGACAGACCCCGGATTCCTCCGGGTCGTTGAGGACGCCGTCGAGGCCGCCGCCGACAGCGCCATCCCGGCCTCCGAGGCGAACCTGCTCGCGCCGGTCCCCCGTCCCGGGAAGATCGTCTGCGTGGGGCTGAACTACCACGACCACGCCGAGGAACAGGACGAGGAAGTCCCCGAGACACCGCTGCTGTTCTCGAAGGCCGACTCCTCGGTCACGAACCCCGGCGACCCCATCGTCCACCCGCCCGAACTGGACGAAGTCGACTACGAGGTCGAACTCGGGATCGTCGTCGGCCGCACTGCCAAAGACGTCGACGCCGCCGACGCACGCGATTACGTCGCCGGGTATACGGTCGTTAACGACGTGAGCGGTCGCGACGCGCAGTTCGACGACGGACAGTTCTTCCGCGGGAAGAGCTACGACACGTTCGCACCGATGGGTCCGACGCTCGTCCCCGACGACCGTCTCGACCCCGGTAGCCTGGACGTCGCCTGCCGGGTCAACGGCGAGACCCGACAGGACTCCAACACGGAGGAGTTCATCTTCGGCGTCGAAGAGGTCATCGAGTACATCAGCGGGTTCACGACGCTGCGCCCGGGCGACGTCATCTCGACCGGGACACCCGGCGGCGTCGGCATCTTCAGCGACCCGCCCCAGCTGCTCGAACCCGGCGACACTGTCGACGTCGAGGTCGAGGGCATCGGCACGCTTACCAATCCCGTCGTCGCCGGAGACGAGTAACTCTGCGGTCGCGAACCGGGAGTGACTCCGCGGTCGTCGTCCGAGTCCTCGACTCGCTCATCTGTCTGCCACCGGTTTCACGCTTCGAGGGAAACGCTGCGAATCGGTTACATCTTTCTAGTAGTTCGGTGAAAAGAAACGGCATTCGTTATTTCTGGTCGCAACCGAGCGTGTTCGGGGGCTGGTCGTCCGGATAGCGGTCGAAGACGTCGGTAGCTGGGGATTCTTCGGGTCGATAGACGGTTCCAGCGCTGTTCGTGGGCATCAAGTCGAATCCCGTCGCCGGAACGATGATTCTCCCGACAGGCCCGCAGTGTGGTCGGGGACCGAGTGGTAGTAGACCGGTGAATATATCCGATCGCAGTTCTGTTGCGAAATCTGTCTGTTCGGGGTCGAATCGAGCGTCGGTCGAGTGCGATAGCCGCTCAGGGTGCTCCGACGAGGACGAACTGACTCTCCGTCTCGCCGTTCTGGATCCGCCGTTTTTCCCCCGGTGCGAGGCGGAGTGCGTCTCCGGCTTCCATGGTGATGTCCTCGCCGTCGACCGTCACGGTCGCCTCGCCGTCGACGAGGACGTACA
>ENA-ORCS01000394-ORCS01000394.1-marine-metagenome-genome-assembly--contig:-NODE-394-length-33527-cov-64.979940_pt1 | contig 33527 bp, 27 predicted proteins | sample MGYA00237781_ERZ508513 | MGnify/ENA primary metagenome ERZ508513 (study PRJEB26184, sample SAMN06268793) | marine metagenome | isolation source: Eden Landing Ponds, San Francisco, CA, USA | place...
AAGAACTCGATCTCTTCGGATACCGTGGCAGACTGGTTAACACTCTGCGCGGAGATTTCGAGCTGGACCGTCTCCGCATCGCCGAGACTCGCTTCGGTATTGACGTCACCGAAGACGTCAATACTGCTCCCTGCAGAAACCGTGGCTGGCGCGCTCGCGCTCGGGTCGACACTCGTGATCAGGTCGAACGCAGTGCCGTCGTTTTTGAAGCCAGTAATGCTCGCAGTGATGTCAGCATCCTCGTCGAATTCGTTCGTCACCGTCAGGAGTTTTGAGTTCCCACTGTCCGCTCTCACCTTCCGCACGGCGTTTATCGTCTGGGCGTTCTCAATAACGCCGATTAGTGGGTCTTTGACTCTGGCTGCAAAGACGATTGACTCGATTGAGCTCATATCCGCAGTGGGGTAGTTGCGGAGATTGACGATTACTGAGAGGGTTTCCGAGCCGCCGCTCGCCGCCAGTGTAACTGCAGCACTGCCGTTGTCGTCGACAATCGAGTTATCGTCGCTGTCTCTGATGTCAAGCGCAGTGCCGACCAGCCCGTTCGGATCCGTTCCCTTGCTGCTGTCCACTGACAGTCCGACCTGTTTGTTCCCCGTGTTCGTGACCGTGAGCACATCATTGTAGATAGCCACGGTCTTTTCGTTGAGTGCTGTCTGTTCGAGTTTGACCACGTCATTGGAATTGGCCCCAACAGACTCCGTCGTGACGATTTCGGGGTCGTTTCCGCTGAACTGCAACAGCGAACTTGCATCACCAGCCGTTCCCACACTGACTGTCCGCTCCGCTTCAACTGTCCCAAATGCGCCCGAACCGAAAACACCGCCGACGGCCGTGGTGGCCCCCCCAAGGTAAATCAATAGATTACGTCTATTCGTTGGCATTCGTATGGTCTAAGACCTATAGCTAATTGTTTATGAGGGCTATTAGCGGCCTCAAACTCGGCATTAGCTGTTTAATACAGATTTTGAACGGCTCAGCTACGGCCATTGTGCCCAACATCTTGCTCTTCGGATTTTTCGCCGGCGAAGCATCGAGATCCATTCGAGCCCATTCCTGTCCCGTCTAGGAACAGCCAACTTTGGCTGGGGTCCTAGACACGCCCTATGAGACATACGTTGGCAGGTCTTCGATTCGGGCCGCAAAGACGATTGAATCAATCGAACTCATATCGGCAGTAGGGTAGTTGCGAAGATCGATCACCACTGAGAAGGTTTCGGAACCGCCGTTAGCACCCAGAGTAACCACAGCAGTGCTGTTGTCATCGACAATCGAATCACCGGTGCTGTCTCTGATGTCGAGTGCAGTGCCGACCAGCCTGTTCGGATCTGCTCCCTGACTCTTATCCACTGACAACGCGACATTTTTTTCACCCTGATTCGTGACCGTGAGTACGGCGTCGTACGTGGTCGTGGCCTCTTCGTTGAGCGTCGTTTGTTCGAGAGTGATCGCGCCACTGGGGGCCGACCCGGTGGACTCCGTTGCAATGATCTCGGGTTCGTTTCCGCTGAACTGCAGCAGCGCACTCGCGTCACCAGTAGTTTCCATACTGACTGTCCGCTCCGCTTCGACTGTCCTGAACGCGCCCGAATAAAAAACACCACCGACAGTCGTGACGATTACGCCAAAGCAAGTCAGCAAGCCTCGTCTACTAGTCTGCATCCAACTCGACCGAGAGATCGGAGAGAACTTGTTTATGAACTCTATTAATTGCTTCACGCTCGGCATTGGCTATGTAATATAGATTTCAAAGGGCGAAAAAAGACGCCGCTCCCATATTTGCGGGTCCCTCGTCCCCGTCAACCAGTATCGGCACTGCTCACCACGGGACGACCACAACAGATTCCCAGATATTGCAATGGTTCCACTACCGGTTTCGGCCTCGTTTATACTGAACAAGTTCTGCGCTTGCGTTCCACTGAGGGAACGTCATAGACCTTTGCTGTGCCTATCTCCTGCCGATAAGCCATCATCCCCCTTATATCCACTCCATCACCAGCTCCAAGTGGCGCTAAAATGATAGCTAGGGACCTCCGAATCCCGTCAGTGTCCTTCTTTTCTTCACCACGAGCCTGACTCCATGAGAATCCCGCTAAAGCCCCTGGAGCGTGAAGTACGTCATGGAGTCCCGAAGGTCGATCTATGACATGCACCTCCGAGTACGGGAGCCTAACGGACCTCGGATGCGAAGGAACAGGAGAATTGGGATCGCAGCCCGGCCGACCTCGGTCGGCCGTGGCTGCAAGCCCGCAACGATGTCGTTCCGCTTCACGCATTCAGGACTCCAGAGGACACCATGACCGCAACCACTGATCACTACTTGAGCATTGACCTCCACAAACGGCAAGCGCAAGTTGCTGTCCTTGACGATGAAGGCGAAGTCGTTGAAGAGGTCCGCGTCGCCAACGCGGACCTCGACGAGATTGCTCAGAAGTACGCTGGAAGTAGCGCTGTACTCGAAGCGGGAAGCAACTACTTCACGATCTACGACAGACTCGACGAAGAGTTGGACGTGACTCTCGCCAATCCGGCCAAGGCGGATTGGCTCGAAGATCAGAAACAGAAAAACGACCGCAAGGACGCCAAGAACCTCGCACGGTTCCTTCGGTTGGGCGAAGTGCCAGAAAGCTACGTCCCGCCAGAGGAATTCCGGCGCTACCGCGCGCTTGCGCGCGGTCGCAAGAAGTTGATAGACAAGCGCTCAGACTTCAAAAACGAGGTGAACTCACTGCTTGATCAGAACGGCGTCACCTACGATGGATCGTTGTGGAGTGAGGAAGGGCGTGAGTTCCTGCGTGAACTCACGCTCGACGACGCGTCGGAGTTGTTGTTGGAGCAATGGCTGGAAGCAATCGATGAATTCACGGCGAAGGTAAAACGGATGCAGCAGCGGATCGAAGAGGTAGCGGCTGAGATAGACGAGCTGGATACGTTGATGTCTGCGCCAGGCATTGCAGCGTTTTCTGGCTTGATGATCTACAGCGAAATCGGTGAAGTAGAGCGATTTGACCGGGCAGCTGAAGTAGTGAGTTACGCTGGATTGGATCCGGTAATCCGCGAGTCTGGCGACTCGCGGAGAGAGGGCCAGATTAGCAAGGAAGGAAACGGCTACTTGCGGTGGATCCTGGTCCAGTGCGCGAACACCGCCGTACACAACGCAAAGGATCCGTACTTGAGTCAGTTCTACTGGCGGTTACGGAACAAGAGAAACAAGCCGCACAAGGTAGCAATCGTGGCAACAGCACGCAAGCTGTTGGTGGCACTGTTCAACATGCTCAGAAAGAACGAACCGTACGATCCACCGGGGGTGAGCGCCTGAGAGACGCGAAGCGTCTCTCTTTAGGCGGGCCAGCGCACGATGAGCGACTGGTGTGTCGTGTGAAGATGCCCCCGCAGGGCAGATGTGAGGGTGGCTGATTCGACTGCCTGCTGTGGGTTTTTACTCTCGAAGAGAGGCGAGCAGCAGGACCGCCAGAAAATCTAAAAGCATCGACGTAGTTTGTTCAGATAGCGGGACTCTCAGCGATGTCATAGAATACGTCTCACGGCCTCTACCTGACGATTATATAGCCCCACATTCGCGCTTAAGCCCGTAGTTTCGCCATCTGCTGGTTCTATTCAAAATCGAGGCTGTGAACTATACCTGTTGAGAACTATTGTATGACAGGCTCTCACCACAGGAACCTTACGTAGTCTTGATCGTTGCACCCGGTTGTGCTGGCAGCCATATACGTCATGGCCTCCAGACAAGCACTGCTGTCGTGAGCCTACACGTAGTGAGTAGGCAGCCATATTCTCTGGTCAAAGCTGCAGTTTTCTGCATTCGTATAAGCAGACATCATGAGGCAGGGAGGAACCCAAGTCTCACAATGGTCCCACAAGGTGAGTTGTTCTCAATTCGAACCTCACCCTCGTACTGGTTCATGAATTTTTTCACAAGGAACAGGCCGATACCTGTCCCGTCTGCATCACCTGAATATGCTTTCTTCGTCACGCTCTCTTTCATCTTAGCAGGAATTCCTGGGCCGTCATCGGCAATGTCGACCCATACGTACTCTTGTTTGGTTTCAGCCACAACGGCAGCCGTTTCAGTCTCGGAATCAATGGCGGCTGGGAGCTTGACACCAATTTCGATATTCGGATCGTCGGTATCGTTATGATCAACAGCATTCAGCAAGATGTTTCGCAACACTGTCCCGAGGAACTGGTTGGCTTTCACCGAGATTCCCTCATACGCCTCATCAGTGAACGAGACGGATACCGACTCGTAGTCCTCTCGGAGACGAGCCACCTCCGCGTCTAACACTGCTCCGAGCGGAACAGCATCAAGTTCTGTTTGCTCGTTTTCGAGAGTACTCACTAGCTCTCCCACGGACTTCGTTAGCGTCACAATGTGGTTACTGGCGTCCTCAATTCGGTCAAGCGACCGCTGCTCGCTAGGAGAACTAGCCTCCAATGAATTCACCCAACTGAAAATGACCGAAGCGTCGTTTCGAATTTCATGACGGATAAGCCAATTAAGCACGCTTAGTTCATTTCGTTGGCGCTCGATCTGTTTCGTTTGTGCTTTTCGTTTCTGTGCATACGTAATGGTCTTAGCTAACACCCGAGGTGTGACGTGATCTTTTATTAGGAAGTCCTGTGCACCTTTGTCGACAGTTTTTGCACCGAGTTGCTGGTCGCCAACGCTGGTGAGGACTACGACAGCGGTGTCCGAGTCAGCGCTGACAACGCGCTCAACGGTCTCTAGACCGGCAGAATCTGGGAGATTCAGATCCAGCAGAACAGCATCGTAGGTCTGTTCCGCATCAGCGAGCTCTGCAAGACCGGGCTCAAGCGCTGCGACTCGGTTAACATCTGTTGGTGCTACGGTTGGATTATTGACTGTATCTGCTTGGAGTTCCTGTAACATTGCCGTGTATAGCTCTGCGTCGCTATCACTGTCTTCGACCAGCAGCACTCGGCTCGTGTTTGAGGTCATAAGCTGTTGAGCAGAGCTACGTTGTGTACAGCTGCCCCGAGCGAGATAACAGTAAGCGGTGAATATCCTAACAAGCGTATGTATAGTGCTGGAAGACTAGGGGTGCTGTAGCGCACAGCGGCAAACTCCGTTGTTAAAATAACTACGCCAGTAGTTATAATCGAAAGAAACAATAGACCCCACAGAATCCCGAGCAGATCCATGGCACTGACAGCAACTGGATTCAATTCTGCGACGTTATATAGTCTTAGACCATAGATTGTAACTGTCATATCCAGTAGTTTAGCGATCACTGCTGATCCAATTCCAACTGCTCGTTGGCTTCGGTGGAGCCATCCTGAAGCTCTGTTTACCCGGCTCGGATTCTTTGATTGGTGGTAATTTGACATGAATGTGATTTGGTCACTTTGATATGCGCTAGCTCAGCTGCGTCCGCCTGGACACTGTGTGTTCACAAGAGCCGGTAGCTGTAGAACCGGTTGGTGGTTTAATACACCCGCCTGCGTTTGATACCTACTTAACAGTGAACTGCCTGGCTGAGTATGGGTTGTGCTGTGTTCCTGCGTATGTGTCTGCAGTGGCTCAATCATTTTTATCATCTGAGTTACCGCCTCGCATATTTGTGTGCCGGTATTTTGTTAGAGGATCTTTGTGCCAGGGTGCTCGTTTAGCTCCAGCGGGCCCCCCGAAGGATCGAATTCTGATATGCTGATCTGCGGTTATGGTAACGACCATACTGTCCCATTTAAACCGAAGTTCACCGACTACAGGCGGATGTCGCAAAAACTGGTTGACCAGATCACCGTCAATGTAGTCGTGTAACTTCGGAAGACTACTTGGCTCACGACCAGTGTGCTCAACCGCTAAGTCAATAAGCAGGTCCAGTGGGGCATTATATTTCTGGTTAGTGAGTCGGCCTGTCGTCGCTTCTTGCATATGCTAACAAGGGAGTGCTCATTTATATCACCATGCTAACGCTGGCCACAGCGTATACTTTAGTTCGTGTAAGTATAGGAAGTAAATAACAGATGTATGATTGTTTGACCCCATCCGAATCTTTAGTCTACGTGCTGCGGCAATGGAATATCACGGTTGCCAGATCGGATTTTCGAGGCGGTCTCTCACCTCGGGCTATCTTGATGAATTCGACACGAGGTAACGCCCTTGAGCAAATTGATGAGTTTCGTGAGGCCAGTGATCGATTTATCGTGAACAGGACGTCGACGCGATCAGTGCTGTGATTGCTGCTCTTGGTGTCGGTATCGAATTTCTCTGCCATCTTGCAACCGGTTTCGATTACGTTGTCCGTCCCCCCATCGCTGAGGATGTCAGGACAGTCCTTTTTTTACGGCCACAGAGTTCTACCTGAACGCGTAAACGACGTGTGACCCTGATCGCAAGTGATACGTTATTTATCCAGCACAGCACACCCGATTTGAATAGTGCTTGCAGAGCCTGTCATACAATAGTTCTCAACATATATAATTCACATCTTCTGTGTTGAACAGAACTAGTTGATGGCGAAACCACGGACTTAAGCGCGAGGTTAGGGCTGTATAACCGACAGGTAGAGGGCGTGAGACGTATTATATGACACGCTGTGCACATTGTATATTACACTGGGCGGGCCCGAATATACTGTAGCACCGACTTACGCGATCCACGCTCGCTGTGAATAGCAGGACTCTCTCGCTGAACCAAATAGCGGAGGAGTATGTTCAGTACTTCACAAAGCCGGTTAGTTAGAACGTCTGCTTGCTGATGGTGTGTTCAAGACTGGCGACGCCCCGCCGAGGCGGGCGTCGCCTCCGGTGGTGGCCGTAGAAGGAGTTTGTCAATATGATTCAGCGGGCTGCGTGGACGGCCCTCGCAGTGCGTCGGGCCGTCCCCGCGAACCGCCCATCCGACAACCGGGTCCACCGGTAGTCACTGACCGAGCAAGCGTCTTCACAAGTGGTAACGCTGTCGCGTCGACTGCTAATCGCCGCCGACAGCGACGGCTCCGCCTTCGATTAGTGTTGTTCAATCGCTATCGACGACTCATCACGACACAACAGGTGTCAGGTCCGGCTAACTGGCGATGCTTTGTGAGGTACTGATGTTACGTTGGAAGATATTCCTCCATCAGCTGTCCTTTTGCCTCTGGAAGAGCAATCTCTCCGATATCCTTCTCAATCTTTTTGTATGTCTGGAGATCGATTGCAGATGCTCCATATGATTCTACTAGAGCTAATTGCTTTGACCGGAGGGCAAGGTACTCACGATTCGTCTCATCCATATTTGCCCGGTTAAGAAGCAAGCTGATACGATTTCTAAGCTCACGTTCACCTACCGGCTTCTTCATGTAATCATCGACAGGGAGGTCCAATATATCCTCGTCGGGCTCAATGCCAGATACAACCAGAAACAGCGCTTGTGGGTGTGTTTCTTTGATTTCTGTCGCAACGGTGCCGCCGGAAGTGGAGTCCAATTTACGATCGAGAATTACTAAATCCACATCGTCAGAGTACATCTCGATTGCGTCCTCACCGCTTGAGGTACATTGAACATCAAACGAACCTGAAGAGTAGTCAGACAGTGCCGATGAGGCCATTAGGTCGTCTTCAACAATTAAAACAGATGGCTTCGTCTCATTGTAATGGTTATTCCACTGTATTAGTGCTCTTAATATCTGTGCGAGGTTCTCCCCCTTTATTGTTAAGTTATAAATAGCTCCGCTATTGTCGTCATTCGCCTCGTTTCTCACTAGTATCTGGCGTTCACAAAGATCAGAGAGGGCATCAGAGAGCATCTTAGAAGAAATCTGTCCGATATGCGATTCGATTCCAGAATATCTCGCGCCGTCCAGCGTGTGGACAGCTTCAATAACCACAGCAAACCACTTGTACGATAGGATATCTGTAGCATCCTGAATCTGTGCTGTACTATTATCCTTTGATCGGTCCTTCATACGCATAATACGAGCATAAAGAATATGTGTCTTATTATTATTCGTATCAGTATATCTAAAATTATGTCACGAATATCCTATAACACTGTCTGAATAACAGTTTAGCGAGTAAGGGCCTGATCAGTTCGGGGTATAATAATTTTGATAAACCAGCCAGCATAGCCTGTTGGCAGCCATATGTATTCGCATCAACTATATGCTAGTCGGAGTGGATCTCGAACTCGCGAGTGCTTAGGATTTATTTTGACTTACGAGGAGATGTCTTCAATTTATATTGGTATCACTCTCCGGGGCGGGACTCGTCCTCGGCGTCTGACTTAGCAGTAGTTGGGCCTTCTCGCTCGGTATCGCTACGGACATCAGCATTCATAGATATTGGATTGTTTATTTTCGGCGCGGTATATATATACATAACACCCTCGACGATAGTGGCATACTGATTGTCATCTTCTAATACTCGCTGACCGCTGTCAATTGCGATATCAACGAGATCTTCGAGAGTCGCCGTACGTGCGACTTCTCGGTTTCCAGCCGAAGGAATGTCAGCAGTCGATATCCACTTGTCAAGGTCCTCTCTCGTGGTTGTAAATCGATGGTAGGATCGCTCGTTTTCACTAATACTGAGCCATCCTCGAAAACGAGCTACAATGAATGTGAGCAAACCGACAACCCCGACGGTAAGGACCGACGGGCCACCATACACCAGTAGAGGTGATGGCTCAACAGTTCGAGTTACTGTGGTAGTCGCTTCATATGTGCTTGGCTCTTGAGTATCGACACTAGCGCGGTAGACAGAAGCGCCGGGGGTAATCTGAATACGGTCAGTTCGAGTGTCCGTAAAGGACTGACCGTCAACGCTCCCGGTGACAGTGGTTTCAGCCACTATTTTTACTCGTGTCTCTCCCGGAGTTGATCCAAGGTCTGACCGAATTGCCTCTGTTTGATTACCAACGCTCTGGATGTCGACTTGGACAGCCGTGACAACTTTGCGGTTGCTGCTTACTGTTGTGGCCGGCACAGTCTTGAGAGGCTCGCGGAGTTGCCAGTGAGTGACTGGATCCCCGTCAACTTCTTCAACGGAGCTAATAACGAGCGAAACGTCTATGGTGGCATTTGCTTGCTCTGTGCCGGTGCTCTGTTGGGTGAGTATATATGTTGCATTCAGGGTGGGCGCGACAGACGTGAAGTAGAGTGAGCGGTTTTCCAGTCGGTCACCAGCTGGAAACACTGCTGTCTCACGCTGAACTGTTGCCGCGTGCTCAAACTCACTCCCGACAGTCCATGTTCCGGTCGTCTGTTCTTCAGTGACTGTCTCTGGGGCTTCGATGTGTGCATCGTAGGTGAGAAACCCGCCCGCAGCAATGGTAATCAGACAGATGAGTACGAGCAACGCAAATCTCCGGTCGATACTCGCGCGGACAGGGACTGGCAGCTGTGACGTCATTGCGTGGTATGGAAGAGATCACATCGACTGTATCGATGGGGGGTATAATTCTTAGGTGACAGTCCCAAGACAATAGTTCGTCCGTATCCAACACGTTCGGATCGCTCGCAGGCCATCTGGCGAGGACGTGCCCACACCTGCTTCGTATATTTGTGAGCTTGTCGCACAGAGCGCTTCACACTCAGGCTATGTTGGTTGTGTATATGCATGGCAAATGAGGAATTAAATCACTTGCTTATGGGTTGATGTTGCCGCCGCCGCCACCAGCTCCCGCCTTGCTCGTGTCGAATAAGTTCTGTACCTGAGCCTTACTAATCGCAAAGTCGTACACTTTTGGCTCGTCTATTGCGTTGCCCCATCTGAACGCCAGATTGTTACTCCCGTCGACGGCGTTACCGATTCTCAAGGGCGCACTTGTCGCAGTCGGAAAGCCCACGGTATCGTCAGTGAACTCCTTTACATCACCAGCCGGGTCCAGATGGTTCTCCCCGTTAAATCCAGTGTCGTCGACAGTCACGTACACTCTGTTCTTCGGGGTGGAGCCGTTGTCGTGGACCCACACGACATGATGCCACGCGTTAGACGTTCCATCGCCATCGGGGTCATATTCATTGAACTGCTTGATCTTACTTTCAGTCCCGTCGGAAGAAATAAATATATCTCCTGTTCCACTTCCGGCTCCGCTGTCAGCCCGTCTCCGGAGGAACATCCGAAGCCCATTTGTGCCGGTCCCGGTCTTATCGAAGAGTACTTGATCAGTATTGGGGACGGCAGATATATTATTCCCGTTTGTGAATGCATAAATCGACAGTGTAAATTCGTTGGTATTTGTGAAGTCATAGGAAGTACTGTTCGGTGCTTCGAGCACGTGAGACTGGTCCTGTACCCTGCTGAAATTCCCGCGGCTGCCGGAGGTGTCAACGAGACCCGTATAGGTGCCGTCATTACCGAGGACCCCGTCATCACCGATTGTTCTGCCACTTACCGTCGTATCAGTTGAAACCCCTATGGTATCGAAGTTCCAGTAGGAGCTCCGCCGGTCAGCCACGAACTTGACCTCCCGGGTCGCCGTGATGGACTGGTTCGCGCTCTTGGCGGTGAGTTCGAGCACGACTGTCTCCGTAACGTCGAGACTGGCGTTGGCATCAATATCACCAGTGACAACGATGGTACCCCCGTCGCCGACCGTGGTTGCCGTAGCTGGTTCGAGGTTCTTGATCAAATCGAAGTTGGTGGTGCCGTCGTTTTTGAACTCAGTTATCGTTGCGTTTATTTTGGCGCTTTCGCCGAGCTGGTTTGTCAGTACTTGGAGTGTCACCGGGTTCCCGATAAGCCCTCTCACTGCAGTGGTTCCGAATCTGGTCTCAGACTTCTCATCGATGCCAAGCAGCGCGTTCGGATCTGATGCGGTGTCCAGACTGGTGTCGCGCTCGCTCTGGAAGATGGTGGAGGCACCTGAGTCGAACAGCAACAGCCCGGCTCCGCTGCCAAGCAGCGCCAAGGCGCTGCGTCTGCTCCACTTCTCTGTCATGTCCTCACCTCTGGTGGCGAGTCAGCGTTTCCGACCTGATATCTTCGGTTCTGCCACGTGTGATACAGTGCAGAGCACAGGAAGAGTGCGACAATAAGCCCCATCCATACAGGCGCCGGGACAGTTGCTGGAATGACACTGAAACTGACTGCCGAGACGAGAGCGAACGAAATTACCGAGAGCCCGAGGTAATATTCCCCCCACGGAATCGAGTTCTCTGGCACGACGTCGATATATAGGTCAAGTGCTGCAGTCTGTTCAGTTGCCGCTACTGCTCCACGTTCAAAAGCTATCACACCCGCACGGTCCATCATCGGTAGGTGGAGTTGTTGTAACGACGTGTACACGCTGTGTCGCTCATCTGATGTGATTTCTGAAAGTTGCTTCTCGTTTTCCCATGCCGCAACTTGCTCGGCAAGGTCCGAAAGCGCTACTTCACCCTCAGTTTGCTTAATGGCATGGAGTGCGTAGCGTCGGCGGTGACTACTCAAAATATCAAATAGCTCATCTCTTGGGATTGTCTGATTATTTTCCGCGTCTTGACCTGCTACCAAACTCATTAGTGTCTCATACGTAGTAGTGTTAAGTATAACTTTTCTTACAATAGAGTGAGTGTATACTGTGCCCCAGGTAAGTTGTCGGAGTCTACCCTTTATCAGCTCCAGTTGCAGACGACTGAGCGCAACTACGAGCGGGTAATTCCCCTATGCCGTGTTGGGATCGTTGATTGTGATATCGAGGGTCGCACCAGTATCGTTCCCGCCGCCAGCGGTGACTGTGACGGTGTATGGATCAGCAGTTGTGGCAGGAACCGTCACGGCGTTTGGACCACCGTTGGTGAAGACGATGTCACTCTCGGCATCACTGAAGCCGCTCGCATCGAACGACATCGTGTGTTCGCCCGTCGTTGAAACGCCGGCTGTGTTGACCAGCGTGATTAGGTCCGCGAAGTCAACACTCGAATTAGCCAGTATCCGGTTGTCGCTCCCGCCGCTTCCAGAGTTGTCGTACCCGAAGACGAGCTCCACGTCGTTTTGTAGCAGGCTCACGTAGCCAGCCCCGTACGACGGGGACGTGTAGTTGTCAGAGCTTGTCGGGAACAGGCCAGTCCCGTCAGTGTTCAGATTCCCATTGCTATCTTTTACCGCCACCTCGTCGTACCCGGCCACGTCGATGAGAACGTCTGCGTAGTCCGAGGAGGCACCGAGTTCGGTGTTAGTTATGACGTTTACGTTAACTGTTCGCTGTGCGCTCACAGTCGTGAAGGCACCCGACCCGAGGACGCCGCCGCCAGTAAGTGCCAAGCCGCCAATTGCCGCCAATGCATTTCTTCTATTGAGCTTCATGTTTGTGCTGGATGCGTATTTACCTGTGAGAGCCGGATAATTATTATTAAGCTGTATTAGGTCTTCTAATGACTGCTTTGAGGTATTCAAAGCTCATATTAAACCGCTAATACTCAGTTTGACATCGCTAATAGATTTCATAAACAATACTCCCTAGTTCTTAGAGAGGTGTATGCCAACCAATAGACGGAACGTACTGATCGCGCTTGGTGCTGCCGCCACCGCTGCCGGTGGTGCCTTTGGTTCGAGTGCGTTCACAAGCGTTGAAGCAGAGCGAACAGTCAACATGGAAACCGCCGGCGACGGCTCCGGACTAGTGCAGCTCAGCGGAAGCGACTCCGAGATCATCACGACGGAGACTGCTGGGGCCGGCACCAATAGTGTCATTAAGTTGAATCAGACTGCACTCAACGAGAACGCTACGACCACGTACTCTGGCGTGCTTACGGTCACTAACACGGGCACGAAAGACGTTGGACTGTCAGTTGACAACAGCCAGGGAACAGATCCGAACGGGCTTGTCGGCTCTGCACTGGATATAGAGGATAACAGCGATAGCTCTTCAATTGTTGATACCGGTGATGGCTCCGCTGCAGTTAACCTGACGGCTAATGGCGGTTCTGTGACCCTGTCAGTGGTTATTGACCTCCGTAACAACACAACTGCAGATATGAGTACAATCGGATCAATTGTCTTTGCAGCACGTACCGGCGACTTCGTCTAACTCCGCTTGATGATGCTTAGAAAACCCGGTGCGTGCCACCGCTGTCAAACAGCATGAAAAATTCTACAATTATTGTACTTGCGCTCGCGATTTGTAGTCTCGGAGCGGTTGTAGCGACGGGTGCCGCTCCGTCTGGTGAGGGGCCAGTCGATGAGATTGACGAGTCAGACCCCCCAGTGGTCACGTTAGCGCCAACCAATACTGCAAACGGAGACAGCTATGTCAGCGCCACTGACACCGGGCAACTGGTTGTGTCTGTTGATGTGGTAGCTGGTGTAGAGACTGATTTTGATAACCTCGTTGTCGTCACATTTCAGGGTGTAGAGGGAACCGACGACTCTGCACAGGTGTGGATTCAAAACTCAGACGCGCGCATGGATTTCTACCGGATGGATACCGGAGGCACAGTTCTCGGAGAAAGCAACGCGGTAGAGCTTAGCCCCGATGACTCAGTTCATCTTGGAATCAGTGTTGGCGGAAACGAACCGATACGAGATTCGTTCACACAGACAGTAACCTATAACGCAGATGTCCCCACTGTTGGCGGTAGTTCTGGCGGTGGCAGTGATGGCGGTAGTTCTAGCGGTGGTAGTGGTACCGGCGATGGCGGCACCAGTGGCGGTAGCGGCGATGGCAATGACGGTGCCGGCGACGGAGGCGGTGATGGTGATGTTGACAGTAGCACCGATGGCGATGGCAGTGATGGTGCCGGCGACGGAGGCGGTGATGGTGGTGTTGACAGTAGCACCGATGGCGACGGCAATGGTGGTGCCGGCGACGGAGGCGGTGATGGTGATGCTGACAGTGGCACCGATGGCGATGGTGATGCTGACAGTGGCACCAATGGCGATGGTGATGCTGACAGTGGCACCAATGGCGATGGTGATGCTGACAGTGGCACCAATGGCGATGGCCAAGAGACCGAGCCAAGCGCAGATACACCAGTCGAAGAACTCGCAGGCTTCGCTCCTGGAGCACTGATCGAGTCATGGTATTGGCTGCCGCTTGCTGTATTCGTCATCTCGCTCACATACTACCTCGCCGTCGTTCGGCCCGACTGAGATTATCAAACCCAAACATGAGATACCTAGCCCAACCTAAACGCCGGCCACTCTCGCAACCGCCGGATGTGAAATCTAACTGACTGCTACCATGCTTCGCAAATGCTTGAACGGAGCGCTAACGATTGGTAGTATCTCGGTGATACTACTGATCCTTCTAGGAACAGCGCTTGGTCAGCCGGTATTATTCAGTTTTGTAGTATCGGACAGTATGTCTCCTACCATCGAGAAGGGGGATGGATTCGTTGCGATTCCAAGTCAGGTCTCGGGAGAGGTCCAACGTGGAGATGTTGTTGTGTATGAAGCTCAAGAACTTAGTGGCGGCGGCCTCACGACGCACCGAGTTGTTGGCAAAACTGACGCGGGCTACATAACAAAAGGCGATGCCAATCCATTCACTGATCAGGACGGGCCAGAGCCGCCCGTTACGAGAGACGACATCGTCGCGACCGCTTGGCAGCCAGGTGGGTACCTCATCCGAGTTCCAGCGCTCGGGACCGTCATTCTTGAGACCCGAGCAACCGTATCTGAAGGACAGAGAGCGATTGCAAACACGATTGGCGTTCAAGCAGTTGATGACTCCCAACAAACGGGCATGGTACTCTTACTCGCTGGCGCTGTCGTCTCTCTCTTTGCAGTAGTCAATGCTATCCGACGCCAATCTGGACGTACCCGCACTCGGAGACAGAACCGAGATACAACAACGAAAGGTAGCCTGCTCTTCGTGATACTCCTGTTAGTTGCCGCCGTGGTCGTACCCGCGAATGCGGCAATGATACTACCGGGCACGACCCATGACATTCCGGTTGGCGAAATTGCAAGTGAGAACAACATTGAACCCGGAGAGCAAGTCGAGGTGTCCATGTCTGCAACGAACAGCGGTCTTGTTACGGTGTTCATACTACTTGAGGCGTCACCGAACGCAGAGTTAGCTCATCGGACGATGGCAGTTCCCCGCGGGAAGGAAGCCACAACGATCGTTTCCGCACCAGCTCCGCCAGCGACGGACGCTCAACAGGTGAGCGTCTCTGAACGTCGGTATGTGCTATTACTCCCACCCGCCGCGATTGTATACCTCTACAACATCCACCCGCTAGCGCCCCTAGTTGCGATCAATGTACTGCTCATTCTCGGGATCTCGACACTTGCGGTTGGAATCGCTGGGGTGGACCAACGACGAAAGCGTACTGTCAGCCGAAACATTTCACTTCAGCACCGAATAAAGCGATTTTTCCGACAGATATAATCTATCACGAGATATGACGCCCAGCTTCGTGTCGGCCCATATCGGTACATCATGCAACCAGTCCGCATCATGCATCAGGAAGCCGCGCCGTTCACGACGCGGCGGATGTCACAGAAGGTATCCACCACCGCTTCGTTCACTCAGGTCTGACGCTAACCTGTAGCGCTAAGTTGTTGATGTAGGCGATTATAAACGCCAGTGCATAGCCTATGAAGTGCTCATAGAGATTGAGAACATCGTTTCCTGCCCGTGGATTGGCGGGAAATGCGATCATCAGGACGATGAACAGCAGTAGAACTGTGAGAAGTGGCAGATCGGTGTAGCCGGTCCCCCGGATTGCAGTTCTAAATTTTGCTTGTGGGTCGTCCATTTCTTCGTAAGCTGAAATCACATACCACGCTGTCGTAAGCACTGTGGCGAGAACTAAACCGGTGGTACCAATCAACACTGTCAGGTCACGTAGGAGCACGGACTGAAGGCTCAGCACAGAGATTAGCACAAGGCTCGCAAAGAATATTACTGGTGAGACTGTCCTGATTGGCCCGATGTCGAAATTCGAGTCAAGATACTCGGCTAGCGCTAATGGAAGGTAGCCGACAAAAACCATGATCACGCCGGATGCACCGTACGTCTCAGCAGACCGAGGAATCGCGAGATTCAAGTATGACAGGACAGGTGGAAACGCGAGGATAGCGGTGAAAGTAAACACCCGAAACTGCTGTTGACGGTTACTGGTCGCACTTAGAACGTATAGCACTGGGACAACGAGAGCGTACAGCACAACGTTTGTCAGTAGGTGTCCAAGCCCGAAGTGAATGAACGATGAACCAAACGCTGCGAGTACGGTCGGATCACTGTAACTGAAGACAAGCGACTCGCGAATTCCTAATGGAAGCGTGTACCCGAGGACCAGCAGCAGTGGAAAAAAAGATATGAGTAACAGATCAATCATGCATGACTGTGTATATAATCTTCTTTTGATTGATTTTGACGTTTGCCATTCGGTGCTCATGCCGGCACTATGTCTATCCAGCCTATTTAAACCTCGTCTGAAGGTATCATATTTGATTATAGGCCTGCATTCTAACTCGAGAAAATGCGCCGGAATAGATTTTATGAAGAGATCCGATACGGATTGTTGGAACGATGCACTGGTTCTGGTGTCGGAGCTATCTGGGCAGACTCTACAAGGAGTCATATGAACCTGAACACATTACTGGCCATTAATCATTGTCCACCGGCATACATGATTAACATACCAGCCTAGTCGTTGGGATAGGAAACATGGTAGGCGGTTACCGAAAACTGTGAACTACTGCTACCGTCATGCGTCTTTAGCTAAGCGAAGAACCGCCAGATAGCAGCAGCTTATCGAGGTATCTTTGCGAGAGGATTGAGGAGGGACCAAGTGTGTCCAACACTCCCTCCTCAGATCTGATTGAACGTCGGCTCACTACGCTCTTTCCCTCTGTTGCGCTGGAAGATCACGCCGAGGCTGTCGGCGTGATCGAGCGAGAGGGATAGCTCCAGATTCCGCCTCTCGTGTGGTCGTTTGCGTTCGGCTTCGCCACCGGCGAGAGCCGAACGCTCGCGGCATTCCGCCGGAGCTACAACTCCACAGCCGACGAATCACTGTCTCCTAGTGGCTACTACGAGCGATTGACGCCATCATTGGCCGAGTACCTCCGCGACCTCGTCGAGTACGGCCTCGACGAGGTCGCTGTCCCACACACTGTGACCGACCAGTTCGACCGATTCAGGGACGTGATGATTGCTGATGGGACGGTGTTGCGCCTGCATCAGTTCCTCTCTGATGAGTTCGAAGCGCGCAACGAGGAGCAGGCTGGAGCACGGCTCCACCTGCTCCATAACCCGACCGATCAGATGCTGGAACGGTTCAGTATCACCGACGAGAAAGCCCACGACAGCACGGAGTTCACACTGACTCGTGGCTCGAACAGCGGCTGGTACTGTTCGACCAGGCGTACTTCAAGTACCGGCGGTTCGCGTTGATCGACGAGAACGATGGCTACTTCGTGAGTCGGCTGAAACCCGACGCAAATCCGGTTGTAACGGACGAGTTACGGGAATGGCGTCGCCACGCCATTCCCTTGGTAGGCGAGAAGATCCACGATGTCGTTGACGATCTCTACCGGAAGTACATCGATGTAGAAGTCGAAGCCGAGTTCAAGCGAGGAAAGTACAACGGAACGCGGTCGCTGGACACCAAGCGGTTTCGTGTCGTCGGCGTCCGCGATGAGGACGCCGACGACTATCATCTCTACATCACGAATCTGCCGCGTGAGGAGTTTCTTCCGGAAGATTTAGCGACGATCTATCGGTGTCGCTGGGCTGTGGAACGGTTGTTCCGGGAGCTCAAGACGCAGTACGAACTGGATGAGTTCGACACCACGAAAGAGCACGTCCTGAAGATTCTGGTGTATGGGGCGCTGTTGTCGCTGTTAGTAAGCCGTGAGTTGCTGGCGCTGGTGACAGAGTGCGCCGATGACGACGCTATCTTTCCACCAGGGCGCTGGGCGGCGACCTTCCGGTCGCACGCCCAGCTCATCCTCGACGATCTGGGTGACTATCTCGGCTACTCGCCACCGCCGCTGTTGGAGCGCCTTATCGAAGATGCACAGAAAATCCACAGCCACCGCCCGATACTACAGGAGACGCTCGCTAACGCTACACAACCGAGGGGTGGGGCTTAGCTAAAGACACATGCTGCTACCGTATCCGGTCGCCGCGGGTGAACGTATATTAATTATACAGAATTTAGTAGCGAGAGCGAGTTCTACTCGTCGACAAGGCCTGTTGTGGCAACCGACTGGGTGGTTCGTCGACAACGAGTGTGTTCGTAACGGTACTGCAGCACTTCCGGAAGTGACAGTTCTCGGCGCTCAACCCACTACACCAAATTGCCGCCACCGGCGGGAGTCGATTCACCTACGCTGGGTCTTCATTTGCCGGACAAACACTCTAATAATGCTAAGCTAAATGGTTTGTTTATCATTTGAACAGAGTAACAACGTCATTCAGACGAGAATGCTACTTCGAACCGTGCACCGCCTTCACAGCTGGTAGTTACTTCAATATCCCATTCATGTAGATTTACAGCCTTCTTTACTATCGAGAGGCCAAGCCCGGTGCCATCTTGGCTAAATGCAACACCGTACTTAAGCACCTCATCGCGCTTTGCCGGCGGAATCCCGTTCCCATCGTCTTCGACATAGAACCCAGATTCGTCCAGTGACCCGATGTTAATACTGGTGTTGTCACCGGCATGTTCAGCAGCGTTCTGGAACAGGTTCTCGAAGAGTCGCAACATATAGGACCGATCGGCGGCCACTACTGGAAGCGTGCCGTCAACGTACAGTGTTGCTCCAGCAGTATCAGTGAACTCCCAGGCCTGGGACGCCACCTTTGACAGGTCAATGTTCTCTTTATCCACGCTCGCTGTTTCAGTGCGGGTCAAGGTTATCATATCGTCTATGAGAGTGTCTATGTGTTCATGTGCCGACTTGATTTGGTTCGCGTGTGATTGGATATCTCCTTCAGCTTCGCTCTGTTTGACTAGTCCGTTGGCGACAGACAGTGGGCTCCGAATATCGTGAGCAAGGACATTAGAAAACTGCTGAAGCTTCTCATTCTGTCGCTGGACTTTCTGTTTCCTCGCAACGGTGTCAGTCACCTCACGAAGCGTAATAACCATTCCAGCCGTTTCAGCCGCTAACGTGTGAATCGGTCTAGTACTAACAGTGAAATACCGCTCGTTCCTACCCCGTCCGATGACTACCTCTTCAGTAGTGTTTTTCCCCTCTATTGACTGTTGGATCTGTTTGTAGTCCGCATGAAAAAACGAGCGTAGTTCTGCCCGCCGCCAACCGGGGTTTACGTCCAGCAATTTTCGGGCACTCCTGTTACAATCAACAACGCGATCATCGTCGTCAACTACTATAACGGGGTCTGAAATAAAATCAACAATTTGTTGCCGCCCCACAGGAACGAGCTGAATTAATCGGTACCGGAACACTGCAGCCCCGAGGCCGACCGCAGTGATACCAAGGGCAGGGTCTGTCGGATTCCATGCTGGTGAAACTGTCCCAGTTATGAATATAACAGCGACACCCAATGGAGCACAGATTCCGATTATCGCTGCACCAACTTGGGCACGAATCAGTTTTCGGCGATTTACTATCGCGTATTTGATCAAAACTACCGCACTAGCTGCTACAAGAGATAAGGTATATGCCGTGTAAATTACAAAGGGCAGTTTTATTATCCGGTCTAAAAGCGCGAACTCGCTAAATACAAACCCGCCAACAGTGAGCGGCCCATATGTTGTGAGTCCATTGGACTCGTACAGTAGCTCTGGAACAAAGAAGAGCGCAATAGTTATTCCAGTGATTTGAACGGTGCAAGCAACAGCAAGGTACCAAATCCAGCCCTCCCGTTCACTGTACGCGGCTGAAAACGCAAGGAGCGCATAAGCCAATAGAGGGGCAGAAATAGCATTTACAACGTTTTTTCCTAGCAGCTTTAATTGTTCAGAAGAAACAGCATCAACGAGGAAGTTGATCAGTTCCCACGAGCTGATTGCGGCCATACATATGGCAAACATCAGGACTACCGGCCGTCGATCATATCGCACATACTGCACTAGAGCGTATACACACAGCGTCGTCGAGATAGCGAAGACGAAACCAAACACTGGCATAAACGGAGTTAACTGGTATGTAGACATCATACCCAGACCACCGGACTCATCATACCGTTACCCACCCAGTTCACCTGCTCTACCACGAACCGTGACTGCCCCGGCTCTGTCTGGCTGCCAGCGTAGGTGGTGACTAGGGAATCAGCTACCTCTGTAGGTATGATCGAAGGTGTGACCGTAATCTGCACGTCGTGCCCGCTCTCACACAGGCAGTTTGTGGCCCAACCCTCAAAGCGACTGACCACGGTCTGTTTGTCCTCAGCGGCCAGGGGGTGTGCTCGTTCTCCGTTACTAGCCATTGCGTCACCTGCAGCGACTGAACATACTGAGATCTTTTTGCGAATTGCCCACAACGCACCGGGTACTCGATAGCACCGGCATGCCGTGCCCCCCTATCATGGGTCGCGCTTAATGATAACGCGGAGTGATGAACCATACAGGACCGTCACCCGACAGCTCTGGAATTGGAACTTCGCCGACGGTAGCCATCCACTGTCGTCCGTTGCCTTTGTCTTGAAAAGCCCGTCAAGACGCGTGGTATCAACGAAATTGTACAATGGTGGCGCCTCTGCGAGTTCTGACCACTGTCCAATGGCTTCGTCAACGGCTGAGATGACAGCATTACCAACATTAACCGGGCGGTCAAACACTCGGACCAGTTCCGTATCTGTTGTCCACCCTGCTGCACCGCACGCATAAGGTTCGTTCTTGTATTTGTTATTCGCCGCCGTATCTTCATCTCGTTGTGTAGCCATAGTATATATATTGGCTTCAACAGTAGGTTTTCTTTGCCTCTTGTCATCGGTGTCCCACTGATAGTGCCGATTCAGATAGGGTATAGATCTAGAAGCCGGTTGAGTTGCTGACGACTGCCCAGCAGCAAGGTTAGTGACGCTCTTAATTTGCCTATCGGCCGCGTCCGTCAAACACTCACAGGTCAACTACCTTGTCCTTCTCGCTCACGACGATCGCCGTTCACTCTCTGTAGGAGAATTCCTTGTCTCCACAACACGCTATGCAGGGGTCAAGAAGCATTCTGGTGCAAAACACGTTTTACAGAGTTCGTTCCGAGTGAACTGCTGCTGTGCGTTCAAGACCACGAGGCAGACTGTTCCACGCCGGGCTCGTATGTCTATCCATCTCAAACTCTACTGTCAGAGCGGCGTGTGGCCAGAGACAACCAAATTCGAGAGGTCAAATCACCGGTGTCAGAGAATCAGGGGTCAACGGCTACGAGAACAGTTCTTCAACTAACTTGCGCTCTGCCGCCCGAAAATGCTGGCTGAAGGTTGACTGCGCGATACCAATTTCTGCGGCAACAGTTTCTGCGTCGGCACTTCGTGGCCAATCAAAGTATCCTGCATGAAACGCTATTTGAAGTGCCTCGCGCTGTCTGTCAGTCAATCGGTCCTCTACAGTCATAGCGACAGTCGAGTCCGGCTGCCAGTTGGTAGACTGGTCGCTCTTTGCGACTAGTGTGACGCCGTCAAGAGTATCGGTGACGGTGTCTGTGTACTCTCGAACATCGGTTTCATGAGGTATCTGTACCGTTACGGCCAGATGATCTGAGTCGGAACGGATCTCTACTTGTTGGAGTGCAGCCCCCTGTTTAGCGAGTTTTTGAGTAGGAGATTCTGGCTCCAGCGTCAAAACACAGGTCATGCTGGTCGGGCTAGACCGGAGTACCGACGCGCCGGATGTATTATTGACCTGTGTTTCGACCTGATCACGGTCGTGATTGGTACTAGCGTCAATCTCGACAAATACTGCATAGGTTCCATCGTCTTGATGCGAGACATCTGCTACTGTAACCGGAAGGTCAATGACTGCGACGAGCCGGGATAATCTTGAGTCTGAGTCGACGTGAAAAGTAAGATGTGTCCCGCCACCGGACAGTAGGGCATCTCGCTGCCGGATGGCGCTGATAGCGTGACCAATAGTTACTCCCAGTTCGGCGAGTGCTTCGACCTCTTCTGTTTCCATTCCATTCGGCCGGTCAAGGTGTACCTCTATCGCGCCAAAGCGTGTGGAATCGTGGATGACCGGCACCGCGATGATTGTGTTCGTTCCGCGACTCAAGCCACGATCCCGCCACCACACACCCGCTTCGGTGGTTATAACATCAGTTACACATACTGATGATCGCTTTTCATAAGCCTGTCTCGCCGGGACTGGCGGTGTCGTCTCAATTGATTCTGCGCCAGTCATCTTCGACGACGCTCTGGGTATGTCCGACAGGTATCCCTCAAGGCTCCCCTTCTGTGCCCTGCAGACAGTTCTGTCGGTCGAAAGCTCGATGTCTGCGACCCAGGCACCAGTAACGGTGTCCATCTGGAGGAGGCGGCGGCACACTTCTGTCTCGATTTCTTCGCGGGTATCTGCACTCGCCACTGCTGGACCGATAGACCGAATGAGCTGGTTGACTCTATCCAACCGCGACAATCGTTCGTTTTGTCGTTCCAGTTCCTGATCCCGGTTCCGAAGGCTTCGGGTTCGGGCAAGCTGCACAAGCGCCTGTCGTGTGTTTTCGGCCCACGTCTCTGCGAGGTTTTGTTCTGTCCCCGAAAGACGACACCCGTTTGTTGTGGCCACAAGAAGCACGCCATGATTACCGAGCGGACAGAGCATCCAGTCGTCGAACACGTCATCGAGCCACCCGTCGGGTCCGTCGCGTTCTCGATGCGTCTCGGCTTCAAGACGCTCCTCCCGGTCAGCGAACGCTGTCCAGACGGGGTCAGCGCTGCCACCAGAAAGTGTCGGCAATGTCGGGTCTGTCCCTGAACTAGTTGTTTTGCTGGCTTTCGGGAGGAGATTACCGGTGCCTTGATCTCTGGTGAACACCGCAGCGTACGGAAAATGAAGGTCTTCTGTTGCAGTCGTAACTGTGTGAGTCGCTACGTCTTCATCGGTTTCAGCAGCCATTAGTTCGCGTGTCGCACGGTGGAGAGTCTGGAGATACTGTTCGCGCTTGTACCGACCGGTGATGTCATGATAGTGTTCAATTCTCCCGCCCGCGTATAGCCCGGTCTCGATCAATGCGCTTGAGTACTCAAGCCACCGCTCTGTTTCTGCTTGTGCTGCAGGCACGTGGACTGTCGCATCGAGTTGGTCTTTCTGACTCCGCAGCCCGGCCCGTACCAGTGATGCAAGCGACTTCCCTTCTGCTTCGATGTCTTGGAAGTGGTCCGTCGCAACACTCGCATATTCGCGTCCACGGAGCTCACTCCGGTCGACTCCGAGTAACGCCTCTGTCGCCACATTGGCCCACACCACAGAGCCATCGGAATCAGTGACGACCGTCGCTTCTCGTGAATTGTCGAGTACGTCCTTAGTGAGCGATTCGTACCGTCGCTCACTCGCCCGTTCGGCGGCTGTTCGCTGGAGGCGCTCGACAGCGACGCGAAAGTCCTCGTCTGGAAGGTCAGTCAACAGCGACTCGACGCTTTTTTGAACGGTCTCAAGGCGCTCGGTGAGAAAGCGATACTCTGCGCTTTCTTCGAGCTCGGACGGTCTCTTTACCGCTTCGAGCGTGTCCTGTCGCTCGATCAGCGAGAACAGCTCCTGAAGCTTCTCATCATACCCGGCGCGGGTCAGCATCTGATCGACCGTATCATGTAATGTTGTGGCATCGACAGGTTTCTCCAGATACGCATCGAATCCCATCTGGACAACATCAAGATCAGGAGTAACCGCCGAAACCATTGCGACTCGGGGGTCCGTATCCGTGTCCCGGATGGCCCGTAGAACCTCTTCGCCGGAGGGTCCGGCCATCATCCGGTCTAAAAGTACCACATCTACAGTCTCGTCAAGCTTTTTCAGGGCTTCAGTTCCACCGTAGGCAGTTTCGACATCGTAGCTATCTTCTAGCCACTTGGCATACAGATCGGCCAGACTCTGGTCATCCTCAACGAGAAGCACACTTGCCGGGTTCGACTGGCTGATCGTCATTCTGGCCCCTCAGCAGGCGATTCGCTCTCAGTCGTCTGTTTGGCCGGCAACCGCAGGCGCACGATTGTTCCGTCATCTGTCGATTCAACCGACACGTCACCGCCGGCTTGGGTAACGATCACTCGAACCATCCACAGACCGATTCCTTGCCCGTGATTGAGTGGCGTTTCTTCCCCATTTTCGAGCACGTCAGCTTCCATGTCTGGCATCCCCCCACCATCGTCTCTGACAACGACCTCGGACCAGCCATCCCCCAAGCGGCCAACCTCAACCTCGATTGTGGCTTCCATCGAGGCCTTCGCAGAGTTCTCGACCAGTTCGCGAATCGCGTCGAGAAGCGGCATAGGCATCTGCAGTTTCGAGTCTGACACATCAGTCAGGACGGTAGCGGCTGCGTATTCCTCACGGACTGGAGCGACTGCGTCCTCAACTACTACCTCGGCCTCCCGCCGGACTTCTTGCCACTGTTGAGAGTCAAATACGGTTCGTATATCTCTCATTTTCTCAGTTATTGATTCCCACTTATTGAGGACTTGTTCAACGGCTTCAAAGTGTTCAGCCCGTTTCTCGGCGTCGGGCTCTTCGGATATTACTTGCGTCCAGCCGCGCATCTTAGTGATATCATTTCTCATATTGTGACGCATCACCCGCTGCATAACTTCTAGATGGCGCTTGTGCTGCTGTAAAGCGGTAATATCACGGCCTTCGACGACAAGCATAGACACCTCGTTGTCATCGTCGGTTACGGGTTTCACAGAAAAGTCGATCGCCGCAAGCCCGTCAGCGCCGCGTGCCTCCGTTTCATAGCGAACAAACTCGCCGTTTGCGGCCCGTTCAATAGCGTCCACAACATCGTCGCGAGTCGCCTCGGAGTGGGCCAACCACGGGGCATCGGCAAGCGGCGATCCGACAAGAGTGTCGCGCTCAACTCCTCCAAAGTCAAGCGCGGCATCGTTGGCTTCGATTACTGTCCCATCCGGTTCCAGTAGGCCTGTAAACTGGAACGTCTGATTAAAGATGCTCTCGAACCGCCGCGAGCGTTCTTTACTCTCGGTCACGTTCCGGAGATACAATAACATACCATTGATGGCACTGTCGTCCAGCATATTCCGGCATTGCCCCTCGACGTTGAGCCACTCGTTGTCGCCTGATTTGACGCGACACTCGAGTTTGAAACTCTCACCGGGCACCTCCACACCGGCGAAGAACGCCTCCATCGCTCTCTCCCGACTGTCCGGGTGGACGTAGTCGAAGAGGTTCTCATCGATGAGGGTATCAGGGTCGTACCCGAGGATGTTTTCTGCCGATCCGCTGACATACGCTACCGTTCCGTCCGGGTCGACAATGGTAATTACGTCGTCAGACTCTTCGACGAACCGTTCGGTCCGGCGCTGCTGGCGCCGCCGGTCGGTCATGTCACGAACAATTGTCGCGTAGCCACGGAACTCACCGTCCTCTGCCTCAAGCGGGGCATATCGGACATCTGCATAGAACTCTGACCCATCTGCCCGAACGTGCCATCCCTCGTGGGCACTTTCACCGGATATCCGCGCCTGCTTGAGTAACCGGTCGTGGAGCCCCGATTCTTGGTCTGCTTCTAGGTGGAGTTCAGCAATCGGCATCCCGACTGCCGTCTCCGTGTCGTACCCGAACAAGTTCTCGGTGCCACCGTTCCAAGTCTTGATCATACCGTCCTCTCCAGCAATGAAGAAAGCGTACTCATCGACACTCTCGATCAACAGGCGGAACTGCTCACGCTGCCTTTGGATCGCCGCTCGAGTGTTTCGCCGGTTAATCTCGTAGCCCAGCCACCGTCCAGCAAGCCTTATAAATGAGCGTTTAAAATCATCGAAAGTGCCGCCATATGGTTCCTTGGAGGCGAAACACAGCGTCCCGTACAGGTCGTCGCCGGCAATGACTTCAGTCCCGATATAGGTTTCAAGTCCCCACGTTTCGTACGCTTTGTCGTTCGCCCACTGGGTCTCAGCGGTATGCGTTAGTTCCAATAAATCATCTTGCTCTATGGTCTTACGGCAGTAGGACTGTTCAATCGGGACCGATTCGCCTGGCTGGAGAAGCTCATGCGATCCGAGTGCCTCGTCGATTGTCTGGGTTCCCGTCTCCAGTTCGTCGCCCCTCTCGATGCGTGTCAGGAAACCGTATGGAAGGTTGAGGTGCTCTTTACCCGCCTCAAGAAGCCCCATGATCTTCTCGTCAAGACTCAGCTCCGGATCAGTCGTCACTTCATAAATTCGCTGAAGGACCTCTACCCGGGCCTTGCGCTCCATTTCGATCTCTCTGCGCTCAGAAACGTCCTGCTGGATGCCAATATAATTCGTTACTGTTCCGTCTGTATCTTTGACTGGCGTGACAGAGAGGCGAGACCAGTAGGTTGTCCCGCCACACCTTTGATTCTGGAGTTCCAGCGACACTGGCTCATCAGCCTCGATTGCCTCCCGGAGCTGTGCCACATTCTCGGTGTCAGTGTCCTTACCTTGTAGAAATCGCGGATTGCGACCAAGCACGTCTTCCCGAGCATATCCAGTTATCCGCTCAAACCCATCGTTAACGTAGACGAGCGGGTTATCCTCCTGTGTCGGATCAGTGATCTGGATGCCAACGTTAGCCTCGTCCATCGCATGCTCTTTGAGTTCGAGTTCACGCTCGCGGGCCTTCCGTGCTGAGATATCCCTGATTACACAGATAAAGCCGTGTTCGAAACTGGTCAACGACACCTCTTGGCTGAATGTAGTCCCGTCCTTCCGACGTCCAGTCGCCTCTCCGCGCCACTCACCATGTTCGGAGAGTTGCGGCATAATATCTGACTCGATTCGAGCACATTCACCACTGCTGTAGCATATTCGCCAGCTCTCACCGATAAACGCTTCCGGACTGTCGTACCCGTAGCTGTCAACGTGTGCCTCGTTGACGTAGGTGTACTGTCTATCGTTGTCCAGTAGTGCGATGCCGTCACTCGCGGCTTCGATTGCGGCGGACTGCGATTCGAGTTCTCGCTTCCGCTTCCTGCGCTTGGTCTCGTCACGAACAGTACAGACGAGTCGCCCGTCATCGATGATGGTCAGCGACAATTCCGCAGGAAACGTCGACCCATCGGGGCGGCTACCCGTGACCATTCCACGCCAGTATCCGTCGGCTTCGAGTGCCGGGAACGCCTCCTGTTCTAACCGGTCGACCTCATCGTCGCTGTACAGTTCCCGCCACGTGTTCCCCAGCAACTCCTCTTTCTCCTCAAAACCGTACATCTCGACGTGTGACTGGTCCACGTGGATGTACTCATCGCCGTCGAGAATTGCAATCCCGTCGGTCGCCTCCTCCACTGCCTGCTGGAACGATTCCAGCCGTCGTTGTTGCTTTTTGCGATCGGTGACATCTATGAGGACACCAGCCGCCCCGCGGAGCTCCTCATCTCCAATCAGGGCGAGTCGATTCTCAACGATTCTCTGTTGGTTGTCAACTGTCTCCAGTTCTAGCTCTGTGGTCGTCAATCGACTATCTCCAGCGATCAGACCCTCTACCTCTTTCCGCGTCCGTTCAACGACTGACGTATCCAATTTAGCTGACGCTTTCCTGCCAATCAGCTCGCTATCGAGCCCGAACTTCCGCTCCGCCGCCTCGTTGAAAAAGGTGAACTGCCAATCGCCGTCCAGCAGATACACCGGGTCGTCTACGGCTTCAAGTACCGTCTCATACTGTTCTAGTTGCTTGATCCGGTTCTGCCGTTCGATTTCGGTGCCGAGCCACTGTGCAATGATCTTGACGAACTCTAGCTCTTCGGGTTGGAACGCTTCAGATCGTGACCTTTTCATCGAGAAGTTCACAGTGCCGTAGGTGTCACCGTCAACAACAACGGGCGCTCCGATGTATGCTCGAACGCTCTCTGCCGCTGGATGGCTTTGGTAATCAGTATCCTCGATGTCGGCGAACGCGAGCGTTCCGGTTACGCCGTTAGCGAGTGTCGCATCGCAAATCGTATCCTTGAGATTATACACTGCACCCGCTTCGTGCGACTCAGTTGCGTCAACCACAGCAGCAACTTCGTAATCGCCTCCATCGATGCGTGAAAGGATACCTGTGTCAAGACCGAAACGATCGCATCCTAGCGATAGTAGCCGCTCTGTAGTCTGATCAAACTCCTCGGCATCAGCGGTAATTTGGTTGAATTGGCGTAATGCAACTACGTCATCCCTAGCTTGGCTTGCAGACTGTGTGCCCTCCGAGAGAGCGTTCGCTATCGTTCGGACGCAGTTCTTCCCATCTACCTCAACCAGTTGACTCGTAAGTTCGACTCTGATATCTCTGTCTTGTACGTCTTTGAGCGTCGTCGTGAGCGGGGCTGACGCTCCGGTGACGGTGCGCTCAATATGCTCGCGAACGGCCTCGGAAGCTGTTCCAGCAGAAATATCTGGGAGTCCGTTCTCGAGAAGCACGGTTCGGTCATAGCCTGTCAACTCAATTACAGCCTGATTGACTGTTATCAGCCCTCCGTTGGTATCGCTGACGAATGTAGGGTTGTCTGGCTGGCTACCCATTGTCATACTATATTAGTCAATAAAGGATATAACCTTGCTGACTATAGTAGAAGAATTAACTATCTCCAATGTAAGCTATTGGATTCCTGTTACTTAGTCAGCTCAAGCACAGAGACTATATCCCAGTTAACAAACAGAGTGCTCCCCAGTGCGTTCTCTGCAGACAGTATAATTGACCTTACAATCCATGATAGTTGGCTACCGGTGGTCGATGTAAAACGGCACCGTTAGGAAGTTTGCTTCGGTCCCTGCGGTGGTTGCAATTTCTGTATCGCTGGGTCCCCCAGATTCACAGCACAGCTGCCCAGTGCTTTGCCACGCCTGACAGAGACGGGGGCGCAACTATGAACGGGTCACAGGAGGGTCACAATGGCTTCGAGGGTATTGCCAGCGGATGCGTCCTCCTTGCGGCTGCTAGTTACTTGGCGAGCCACCTTGCTATCTTAATTGGACTGCCCTTCATTTGGGTCGAAGATGAGACACGGGTGTTACCAATTATACTCATATTGCTTAGTAACTCAGCTTTGCACGTTAGCGTCAGCAGTCGAGTGGACGAAGAGGTGGTCGATCTCTTCCATGAGGTCATCAACGCCTCGGTCATCGTTGTCCCGAACCCACCAGAGGAGGTTGTAGACGGTTTCTTTCAGGGAGTGTTCGAGGTTCGCTCGAAAGCGTCATCGCTTCGAGCGAACCGTCCCCAAGGCGCTCGAGTCAGGATCAAGACGAACGAGACTGTAGGCAGCCATGAGAAGGTGCCAGTGCCGCCTAGCACCTTCGTCTATCTGCATCTCGCAGTCTCCCAAGCCGAGATCCTGTTTCGAGTCCTCGAAGAACGTTTCAATGCGCCACCGCATCCCATAGGAGCGGATCACGTGCTGAGTTGGTGCGTCGATTTTGTTCGTGGCGAGGTACTTGACCAGGTTCTCTTCGTCTTCATCTGTTTCTTTCTCGGCGATGACCAGTTTCACGTCTCCCAGCTGGGAGACGGGAAGCTTTTTCGTCCAGATGTGATAGGTGTCGTCCTCGATGTTGCGCTCAACCGTGTCGATGCGCTCTGCCAGCGCATCGACGCGGAGTTCTTCGCCGGCGTAGGTCACCTTCCGATTGCTCCGAAGCGGGCCGATCCAGTCCTTGCCGTAAGATTCGATCTGTTTGGGAAGGTCAGAATCGTGAGCGAACCACGAGTCGAAGAGGTAGGTGTGCCTGCGGACACCTACCCCTTCTTCGAGTTCAGTACCCATCTCTCTGGCCAGATCGTATTTGGTATCGTGGTCGTCGTCCTAGTCGTCTTGCTGTTCGTAGAGGCGGAATGTGAGTGGATAGGCGGTTTTGTCGTCAGCGCAGAAGGCGTAGATGAGGTCTTGGCCCCAGACAGTGTCATTTTCGGCGTGATCGTAGAACCGACCGACGCCGGGAACTTCGTCCCCGGCTTTCTCGGTGATCGTGTCGTCAAGGATGATGTAGCCATCTTTCGACCAGCGCGTTTCACCGTGTTTCTGTAGTTCTTCGAGGCGTTCGTGGTTGAATTGCTGTTCGTCCCAGTCGTACTCGGTGAGGAACTTGTTGAGAGCGCGTTTCCCGCTGTCTGGAAGCACTTCGCGTGCGATGCCCGCCACGGTCTTGTTGCTGGCCGCAACAAGACCTGTGGCGTAGGTTTTCGCGTGACGTCGTTGTGCCGGTGACAGCGAGTCAAACTCGTTGAACACGCGCGTGCACGAAAGGAAGTCCGTAATCGGCATCATCCGTCTTTGCCACCGCCTACGTTACGCTACCACTTCAACGTGCAAAGCTGAGTTAGTAAGTCATGTCTAAGGGCCACTGCGGCCAGTCAAGTGCCATTCTACCAAGCTGTTTGTGCGACTGGAGTCAGTACTGTTTTAGCTGAATACAGGCGCTAAGCCCCCTCCCTCAAGGAGCACCGCAGTCCGCGCAAGCGGACAAGGAGCGCAGTAGGGAGGGGATACAGCGCCGTCATTATCTGGTCGTACACTGTGTGTCGGCAGGCTCACAGGCCTACGCAAGCACTTATATTATCGAACGCCGAACGAAAGACTAAGATGGGCGTTCCGACCTGTCGGCTTCGATTCGCTCGTCATTCCATTCGGAACGACTCGCTCCTTGCGAGGCTGACGGACACGGATAGCGTTCAAACGCGACAAGAAGCGTGCGTTGTCCCACGGAATCACCCCGTCGAGCAACTAGGAGTGAGACACTCCGAAGAAACGCCTGTGGAGACTGCACTCCTGTGGATACACCTGTATCTGCAAAGCGCGTCGTGGAAGCAGGAAGCCCTACCCTCAGTGAGGCTGTCAGGCCGAGCAGGGCGGGGTAGTTCACTACACATATGTGGCATTTAATTGTATCAGTACTGAATTGGTCGGCTAATTGTCGCTATCTGTAGAACGTAGTTCCTCGGTGGCAGTCGCGGTATCCAGAATTGAACCCAGTGGTGAAGGGTGGACTTGAGTTTGTGTCTTGCTTTGCGTAGATACTGCAAGGGTTGATGCGTCGGAACCTACGGCCCCGCGGACGCACGCCCAAGCGAAAACCGATGGTGTTGGAGCAAATCGAATACTCACGGCATTGGTCGTTCTCTGGTACCGGGTCGCCCCGGACGTGCTGTTTTTGTCCGCTGCGGTTTCTTCCAGAAGGCCGACCGTAGCGAGTTCATCGACGCGACGATAGCAAGTCGCAATCGGTATATCAAGTGACTCACTGAGATGGGTTACCGATGTTGGCGTCTGGGTTGCCCCAAGGATCGCCATGCTGTACTCTCGTCCGAGTATGTGTACGATTTTCATGCCACTTACTCTCCGGAATTGTATAATTATTACCGTTGAAAAAAGATGTTTCCTGTCCTTATCGGGCCACACTATTTGATGCCAATGATAATTGGTATCCAAGCATGGGACTGAGTGGCGACAGTGTGTGTTTGAGGCAACTGTCTACGACCTGAAAGCATATAATTCGGCTTATAGCCACTGAGAAATATCCCCAGTGTCTGCATATATTAGACGCAAAAAATAGTTCCTAAATTGTTATGAATATAGCTGAGTCGCTTGCACTGCAAATATTTTAGTATGTACGATTGGGATATTATTTGCCGTGTTGAATAGATGCTGAGTCACGGTTAGAGTGGTTCACAGAGCGGTTCTATGTTCGAGATGGCGAACATCAGGACAATCTCACGGAACTGCCGATACCAGCCGAGCGCTCGCACGGCGTCGCCGAGCGAGCGCTTCGTTGTCGAATACGATGTTTCGGCCATCCAGCGCTGAGAGTAGCCTTTTGTCCGGATGAGTGCGTTGTGTCCTAGCGTCAACGGTCTCGATCCACGCTGTAAGATGAGTGGTTCGACGCCAAGTGCGTAGAACTCGTATTTCGTGATCCAGTTGTGGAAGGCTTTGTCGGCAGCCACGGACAGCAGGTCGTCCGGTTCCGGCGGACGACCTGCGGCCCGGTCTTCGTATCGTGTTTCCACCGGGCAGATATGTGCACGTCAAGGACAGCAAGAGACTCTCTATCGGTTAGTGTCGTCACTTTCAGTGTTTGAACGTTGCTTCCCGACCGCTGGCGGTAATACGATGAGGCTGAGCGGCGGTCGAAGAACGTGCTATCGAGTGCGGCGTGGCCAGACTGCGGGTGCTGCTGCGCTGAAACGCGCAGCAGCGCCCGCCATACCCACATTTCCAGCCGGTCGAATGACTTGTAGACCGTGGTAAAGTCAGGTAGATCGTCCGGATCTAGACCAAGTGCATCACAAATCTCGGTCATATACTGTAGCCGATTCGGTGTTTCACGGTAGCTATGGCCGTCTTCGACCCGGAAACAGTGGAGAACGACGTGCTTCCAGCGGGCGAACCCGCCGCTGGCGGGCTCGCCCGCGTGCTTCCCCAACGCTTGTTTGACTAGCTGCCGACACTGCTCAACGAAGTCGAGGAGATCGACTTCCATAGCCAGAATTGATTTCCTCGGCTTCGTCCTTCTAACCCGTGATAACCGCCGATTAGATCGCTATTCAACGCGGCAATATTATTAGCTCTGTTGCCTGCGCCGGTACTTCACGATAGAGTTACCATATTAAGCTCGATCCTAACGCGAATATTGGCTTTTTCTGGTCTGAAGCTACTAGCTTACTCACTCACGACTTTGTTCATCTATTCCCCAGTGGGCTATCGGTATTCAACATATAGGTCCACTCTGATAGACGATATTAATAGGTACTATTATACTGATAAGTGTCTATATCGGCAACAGCTATAACATTCTAATATGCGGTACTAAAATTGGTGCTAATAAAATGGCACCTAGCGAATTGTCAGAGGCCCCCACCCCCACCCCACCTCTGCCGTATCCATATGCAATTCAGACTGACCCCGTTATTAAGCACTGTCTAGTTGAGCGAGTTTGAGAAACGAGGTAGTCGTAGCGAGAAGTGACCATGCAACCCGCAGACCTCCTAAATGCTGTCCGGACGCCGGAAGGGACGGTCCAGTTTCAGGAAACAACGATGAGTGCTGGAGATACGGTAACCGTGGTCGGTAGGGTCGTAGATGTTCAGAACGGGCGTGTGTGATTACAAGGCTCCGAATCAGTTGACCCGATTATCACCAAATCCTCACCGTCGGAGTTGGAAGCAAAACACCGACGCGCGTACCTGATACAATTGTACGCCATCCCCGTGTTCGTCACGGCGCTTTCCTCGCTGGCCGCGGTGGGCGTCCTTTTGTAACTCTTGGCGGGGACTCTCCCTCCGACGTAACCCAGAAATGAAACATGGTGGGAGTACTCCAGTCGTTCTCCCTGTGGATTCTGCTTTGCTGCATATCCGCTGTGCATCTTGCACAGCCCTATCTACCAACCCCAAGACTAAGACAGGACGAGTTGGCTACTCGCCGTCCGTGCTGTCCGTCACTTCTGCGATGAACGTGTCTGTTGATCTATCCAAGTCGTACTGATTGATGAGTTCGAGGGCAGCCAGCGCTGCGCCTGTGTCTACGAGGCCTGCGGCGAGCAACCGTTTGAG
>ENA-ORCS01000397-ORCS01000397.1-marine-metagenome-genome-assembly--contig:-NODE-397-length-33168-cov-3.680910_pt1 | contig 33168 bp, 28 predicted proteins | sample MGYA00237781_ERZ508513 | MGnify/ENA primary metagenome ERZ508513 (study PRJEB26184, sample SAMN06268793) | marine metagenome | isolation source: Eden Landing Ponds, San Francisco, CA, USA | place...
CGACGCTCCGCGGGTCCCGGCCGATCCGCGAGCGAGTGGCCGATCTCGTCGCCGACGCCACCGAACAGGTGGTCGTCGTCGGCGCCGACGAGACGCTCCTGACCGGGACGGTCGCCGACGCGCTCCGGGAGCGCGCGACGGCCGGCGTGTTCGTGATGCTCGCGACGCGCGACCCCGCTGTACGGGAGCGATTCGACGACGACCCCGTCCGTGTGATGCTCGTCCCCGACGCCCACCACGGCGGCTTCACCGGCCGGACCGTCCTCGTCGACGACGCGACCGTCCTCCTGTCGGTCCCGACCGAGGACGGCGCCGGGGAACCGTTCGCCGAAGTGGCGCTCTGGACCGCCGGGACCAGCATCGGCCGGATACTCGCACGGTTTATCCACGCCGGGATGCAGTCCGGTCTCGAAGACTACCCCGCAGACACCGCCGGACTCGACCGCGATTCGAGCTGAACCCGCCGTGACACTGCCCCGGATGACTCACTGGTCGACTCTCGTCTCGACGTCCCCGGTAGAAGCGCCCGAGGCGGGATTGTGAGCCCGAGGCAAGCGCTCGCTGCCGCTCGCGTTTGCGTGATTCAAATCCCGCGACAGCGTTCACCGAACTCAGACCGCGGCGCGATGAAACCCGCCGCACGGGAATCGAGTTCGGAGAAGCGCCCGAGGCGGGATTGTGAACCACGGTCGGAGCAGAGCTCCCCCCTAGTTCAAATCCCGCGTGACGCGATTCCTCGCCGTCACGCTCCTCACTCGGTGATTGGCGAGAGAATACGCCCGAGGCGGGATTTGAACCCGCGTCACGACCGTGACAGGGTCGTATGATGGGCCACTACACCACCCGGGCACGCAACTATCGCTTTGCCGGAGGTGAATTTAAGACTTTCCAAACGACGACGGCGTGGTGACCGCTCACACCCACCGCCCTCGACCCCTCTCCGAGACTGACTTCTCAAAATTGAGAATACTGGGGCAATCTACTTGTCGTTCCAGTTCATTGAGTGAGACAACGAGTAATTGTACTGCAGGTAAGTCAATATGAGTGTCAAATCTGATTCGGACGGGAACGGAACAGGACAGCCGTCGAACGTGTTGGTACTGGCGTCGGCAGCCGACGGCTGTGAGGCGGCGGCCTGTCGGGAGCTGTCGGAGACGACACATCCCGCCCGGTCACACGTGGTACTGGCGACGGGACTACAGTCGCCCCGGGAGCGACTGGCCGACTGGGAAGACGACGTGGGTGTCCGCCCGGCCGAGACGACGGTCGTCGACCTGGCGACCGCGACGCGGTCGGCCGCCGCGTCGACAGGCACCCCCTCGACCGGGACAGGGGTGAGCGACCGATGGCCCGACGCGACGGTCGAACACGTCGAGGCGGGTGACCTGCTGGGGCTCGGGGAAACACTCGACGCCGCGCTGGGTGGGAGCGACCGCTCGACGACGCTCTGTGTCCGGTCGGTGAGTGACCTGTTGCAGTCGGCCGACGTCGAGACAGTGTTCCGGTTCCTCGAAGCACTCACGCGGAACGTCGACCGGGCCGACGGCGTCGCCCACTACCATCTCAACACCGACGTCCACGACACCGAAACCGTCGAGACGCTCGCAGTCCTGTTCGACGCGGTCGTCGACCTCCGCGAAGGCGAGGGAGCAGACGTCTGATCCCCCCACAGAGCCAGTGATGACTTCGAACGATACGACCCAGGGTGGATGTATGACTGCGTGCCGGCAGGGTGGCGACGCCCGGCCGGGGCAGGTCGTTCTCGTCGCCGACAGCGACCCGGCGGTCACCGACGAGATCGCCGACGCGCTCCGGGGTCACTACGATGTCCGGGCGGTCGATTCCGACGAGGACCTCCTGACGACGCTCGACGAGGACGTCAGTGCCGTCCTCCTCGACCCGACACGTTCCGGAGCGGGGGAACTCCTCGACCGCCTCGCGACCGACGCCGACTGTCGGGTCGCAGCGCTGGTCGAAGACCGACGCGAGAGCGTCGACGAGCGCTTCGACGAGCGCGTCCGGAAGCCGGTCTCGCGGTCGGCGCTCAAAGCCACCGTCGACCGACTCTGTCGCTGTGTCGCCTACCGCGACGCGCTCGACCGTTACTTCGCCCTCTCACAGACGCTCGCCACCCTCGACGAGGACGACCCCCAGCGCGAGCGACTCACCGAGCGCCTCGACGCGCTCGAAGCCGAACTCGACGACACCAGCGCCCCGCTGGACAGCGTCGACGTCTACGACGCCGCACTCCGCCAGCAGTAAGTCTGACGCTCAAACCGCCGTTTGACCGTTCGCTGGTTTTTGGGTAATGGGGGTCGTCGGTGGAAGTACATGTCCCTGCTTCGCCCCCTCCGGCACCGATTCGGTGCCGTCGACGACCCTGACGACAGCACCGTTCGCCCCGCTGGCCCAGTCGATACCGCCGCGTCCGGGTTCGCCGCAGTCGTCCGGACCGTCGGCTTCTGGCTCGGCGTCGTGTTGCCCTTCCTGCACGTCCCGCTACTGTTCGGCCTGGGACTCACCGAGTCCACGACGCCCGCCCTGGTCGGTCTCTGGGGGCTCAACGCCGTCGCCATCACCGTCGGCGCCGGCCACGAACCCACCGGAACCGACGCCGGGTCCGCCGAGACCCAGAACGGCGAACCCGAGACTGACGGGACGGCTGCAACGGCAGACTGACTCGGCGCCCGACTCGAAAACGACGAACCGGAGACTCGCTTGCCAGTCTCGTCGAGCGCACAACACCGCAAAGCGTAGGTACTGTCGGCGCCCTCACTGGCGTCAGTACGATGTCGCTGCTTTTCGAACACGCCGTCGAGGTGTTCGACCGCGACGGCGCGTCGCTGGTCGCGGCGTCGGACGCGGCGCTCGCGACCACCGAAACGCGGATCCCCGTCCGCCCCATCGCCGAGTTCGCCGCCCACCACGACTCGCTGACCCATCCCGAGGAAGGCTGGACCTGTCTCCCCCTCCACGGCCCCGACGACGCGGTCCCGACCGACGAGTACGTCGCCTACGCCGACCACGCGGTCCGCGGCGAAGTTATCGACAGCGTGGACAGCGACGACACCGTGGGCGGAGCCGACGGCGTCACCGCCGACACCATCGACTCCTTCCAGGGCGGTGAGAAGACCGCGGTCGTACTATCGCTGGTCCGCAGCAACGGCGAGGGCGACCTGCGCTTTCTCGGCCGGCCCGAAGACGGCCCGCGGCGCCTGAACGTCGCCCTGACGCGGGCGAAACGGTACCGTGCCGTCGTCGCCGACTTTCACACGCTACGCTACGAGGCGCCGGGCAAGTGTACCGACCTCTATCGGGAGTTTCACGACTTCTTCGAGTCGACCGGCCGACTCAACGAGGTCGACCCACAGTTCGTCCCCCTGTTCGGAGGCGACCGGGCGTGAAACCGCTCGAAAACCTGCCCGAGACGCCGCTGGAATCTGAATTTCGACACGCTGTCGAGGAGCTGGCAACCGACGACGGATCACCGCCAGCCGGTGACGGGTCACCGCCGACCGTCGTGAGCGTCAGCGATATCCACGGCTACCTCGACGCGGCGCGGAGCGCACTGCTGACCCTCGCCGACCACCCCGAGTTCGACCCGGTCGTGACGGCGACTGCGGACGACCGCCTCCACTGGGCCGGTAACGACTACGTCCTCGTCTTCAACGGCGACCTCGTCGACCGCGGGCCGGCAAACGACGAAGTACTGGAACTGGTCGCCCGACTCGTCGAGGAGGCCCCGCCCGGTCGCGTCCGCGTCACGCTCGGCAACCACGAGGCCATCGCGCTCTCGCCCGACCACTTCGGGTTCGGGAACTGGTACTCGGGGCGGGTCGACACGGCGGGACGGCTGGCATTGCTGGACGCGATCACCGGCGGCCACGTCGTCGTGGCCTACGAGGGGTACAACCTCACCTACGCCCACGCGGGGTCCTCGACTCCCTACAGCGCCGCCGCCGTGAACGACGAACTGCTGGCGGCCGCCGCCGACCTGCGTGAGGCCGCGGGAACGCTCGACGACGCCGACACCCAGCGGAGGGTCATCGAGGAGTATGCGCGCGTTCTCGGCGTCGGCGACCGCGGTCTCAAGGGGCCCGGCGCTGGACTCGTCTGGCTCGATTTCGCACACCTCACCGCCGACGCACAGCCACAGGTCGTCGGCCACACTCGCCACCGCCGGCCGACCTCGAAGGGAGCGGTACATTGCCAGAACGTCATCCGGAACAACCTCGACAGCCAGGGCGGCGAGTGTGTCTTCGTCGAGACGCCCGGTTCGCTGTCGGCGCTGGTCCGGGAGTCCGACGGCGGCGTGGGGCGGACGCGACTCGCCGGGTTCGGGTGACCGTCGACACGTCCGAGCGGAACGCGACGGCCTCGGGCCCGACACGATTTATACGGCCGCCGGCTCTGCAGGGAGTATGGCGCGACCGAACGTCCTCCTGGTCGTGGCCGACGACCTCGGCTACGGCGACCTGGGGTGTTACGGCGGAGATATCCCGACCCCGAACCTCGACCGACTCGCTGACGACGGGGGCCGCCTCACCGACTGGCACGCCAACGGCCCGATCTGCTCGCCGACGCGGGCGTCGCTGCTGACGGGGAAGTACCCACAGCACGCCGGAATGTCGAGCAACGGACCGGAAGGCCACCCGAGCACCGACCCCGCCGAGGGGCTGCCGACCGACCGGCCCACGCTCCCGGCCCTGCTGGGCGAAGTGGGCTATCGGACCGGTGCTTTCGGCAAGTGGCACCTGGGGATGACCGACGACGACGACCCGATCGCCCACGGGTTCGACGAGTTCTTCGGGGTCCGGTCGGGCTGTGTCGATTACTTCTCACACCTGCAGGTCTGGCTACAGGCCCACGGCCACCCGCCGTACCACGACCTCTGGGACGGTCGCGAGGAGATCCGTCGCGACGGCGCGTACCTCCCACACCGCATCACGGAGCGTGCCTGCGAGTTTGTCGGTGGCGAGACGCCCTTTTTCGCCTACGTGGCCTACAACGCCCCCCACTATCCGCTCCACGCGCCGCCCGAGTACGACGACCGCCTGACGCACCTTGCGGGCGAGCGGCGACGCTACGGCGCGCTGGTGTCCGTCCTCGACGAGGGGGTCGGACAGCTCCTCGACGCGCTCGAAAGCGAAGGCGTCGCCGACGAGACGCTCGTGGTGTTCACGAGCGACCACGGCCCCTCCCGGGAAGTCAGGAACCACCTCGACGGCGCCGAGACCCCGTTCCGTGGAGGCTCCGCTGGACCGTTTCGGGGACACAAGTTCAGCCTCTTCGAGGGCGGTATCAGAATCCCCGGTATCGTCGCGTATCCCGGCGAGACCGAGGGTGGCGCGGTGAACGACGAACTCGCGACGACGATGGACGTCCTGCCGACGGTGCTCGACTACTGCGATATCGATCCGCCAGAAGACTGTGACGGGGAGAGCCTGCGTGGCCTCCTCACGGACGACGACCCGTCCCCCCACGACCGCGTCTACTGGGCCTTCCGCGACCAGGCCGCCGTCAGAGCGGGCGACTGGAAACTGGTCCTCGACGGCGAGGAGATACCCCCCGACGCCACCACCGCACAGTTCCGGACGGTCGAGGGTGCCCACCTCGCGAACCTGGCCGACGACCCGGGTGAATCGACGAACCTCGCCGACGCACGGCCCGGGCGACGCGCGGACCTCGAAGAGGACCTGCAGCGGTGGCTCGACGACGGACGGTGACGACCTCGCCGGCGACAAACGTCTGCCGGCCAGATCCCCCCGTTTGGAGTCCGCTCGTCCAGTTCCTGCCCGGCAGGAATTCGCTCGTCAGCCGCGCTCGACGCGAATCCCGTCGGCGGCGACGTCTTCGATAGTGGCCTTCCAGCCGCCGACGGTGACCTCCCCGTCGTCGGTCGCCACGGTCAGTTCGGCCGTGGTCGGGACGACGGACTCGAAGTCCGCGTCGACGGGGCCGCCCATCTCGTAGTCGACGATCCGTCCGGTCCAGGTTCGTGGCCGCCGGGAGTGCGTCTCGCGGCCGTGGACCTCGGCGACCAGTGGCGTGCCGTCGTCGAGGTGTGGTTTGAGGTCGAGGATGAGTCGCCAGGGGTCGAGGTATCGACGCGGGAGTCCGGCGTCGGTCTGGATCTCCCGCGACCCGGTCCAGATCTGTTCGGCGTAGTGCTGGAAGAGCAACACGAGGTTGTGCTCCTGGGTGATGATGTAGGGCTGGGACTCCTCCTGGGGATGCTTGCTGTTGAAGATCCCGTACGAGCGGTCCGAGAACGCGAACGTGTCGATCGTCGGTCGGTGGCGGACAGCGAGTTCGTCCGGAAACGTCGGTCCCATGACGCCCGGTCGCGGGTCCGCACTGCGGGCCTCCTCGCCGTCGACCAGGAGTCGGACGCTCACGCCCTGGGCGACGGCGTCAGCCACCTCGTCGCTCACCGCCTCGTAGAGGTCGACCGGGAGTGCCATCGTCAGCCACCACTCGGCGTCTTCGATGGCGCTCCGGATGTGTCGCAGGGCGGACTCCTCGAGGCTGACCATCGTGACGAACCCCCCCGAGGAGCGCTGGTGTTCGTGCAACTGGTCGAGCGAGGAGGCGATGGAGTGGACCTTGGTGCTGAACGAATCGATGTGGCGCTGCTTGAACCCCTCGAGGACGGCCTCGGGCGGTGGCGCCTGTACTTCCTTGCCAGTGGAGCGCTCCTGGACTTCGATGAGGGCCATCTCCTGGAGCTGGTCGATGACGTCGTAGATGCGGCCCTGCGGAACCTCAGACACCTCGGAGAGTTCGTTCGGTGTCGCCGTCCCGAGGCTCACCGCGGCGATGTAGGCCAGTGACTGGTACTTCGTCAGGCCGATATCCCGCAGTTTGTCGACGAGTTCGGTTTCGTCCATCCTCGGGTTACCGTTCCTGTTCGCTCGCCGGGCCTATCGCTTTCGAATCCCCCACACGTTGCCAGCGGAGGTCGAACGAGCCGTCGGTGCGGGCCACCTCGGCGAAGACCTCCCAGCCGTCGTCGGTCGGCAGGACGTCCAGGTAGCGACACGTCGCGAAGGTGTCGACGCCGACCGTGCCGTCGGTGGTCGGCGCCTGGTAGCGTGGCCCGTCGGGCGACGTGTCGACGAACTCGCGCAGGTCGGACGAGACGGCCAGCCCCGTCCGGAGGTTCCACGTCCGCCCCTCGTCAGTCAGGCCGCTCCCGTCGTAGAAGACGAGCCAGACAGGGGCGTCCGGGGCTGGGACCACGCAGGACACGCGCGTGTGGTGGTCGTGCCAGTACTGTCGTTCGATGATCGGGTTCGACGCGGCACGCTCCCACGTCTCGCCGTCGACGCTCGTCGCGAGGTGGGCCTGCTCGGAGCGGGCGTCGTTGCCCGAGTAGAACATGTAGTACCGACCGCCGACCGTGACGACGTACGGGTCTTTCACGGTCGCACGGTCGCTGCCGGCCGCGGCGGGCCGGAGGACGTCGCGTGCGGTCGTCGGGTCGAACGCTGCGGGGTCGTCGGCGTCCGCGAGTTTCTGGATCGTCCACTGGTTGGCCCCGTGGTCGACCGGCAGGTACAGTTTCAGCCGACCGGTATCGGGGTCGGTCACGAGCGCCGGCCGCTCGACGCTCACGACGTCGAGGTTCGCGGCTGTGATCCGCGTCAGTGATTCGTACGCCGTCTCGCCGGTTCGACGGTAGATGGTTACCGCGCGGCCACGGTCCTCCGGGACTCGCTCGCGGACGGCGAGGTACGTCTCACCGCCGTGTTCGTGAACGCACGGGGCGCCGGTCCAGAACCCCTCGCCGCCCGAGACCGGTTCGAGGACCGTCTCTGCAGTCCCGGGGTCGAACGCCGGTGGGTGTGCATAGCCCGTCATTGTTCTCTCTGACGGCGTCCACCCCCGTATAGTTTTGCAACCACTCTCCGTAGTTGCTCTACCAAAACCTTATGTATTATCCACGTAAGATCCAATCATGCCGCGTGACACAGACCCACACGACATCCCCGACGACGACCGACGTGACTTACTCCGAAACATCGGTTTCGGCGCCGCAGCCGTCGTGACGGCCGGTTTATCCGGATGTAGCGGCGACGGCGGCACACCCACCTCGGGCGACGGTGACGGTTCCAGCGGCGACGGCTCCAGTGGCGACGGTTCCAGTGACGACGGCTCCAGTGGCGACGGTTCCAGTGACGACGGCTCCAGTGGCGACGGCCAATCCGAGAGTACGCCGAGTGGCTCCCTGGTCGACGACACCTGGAGTACGCCCACGGACCGGATCCCCAACGAGGTTCACTGGAACAACTACAACCCTGCCAGTCAGGCCGGCGCGTCGAGAAACTGGGTCCAGACCTACATGGTCGGATTCCGGCAGGCCGACGCGTCGTTCGTCCCGTCGCCGGTGTTCGAGGACATCACCGTCGACGGGAGCACGATGACCATCACCGTCGGCGACGACGTGACCTGGCACGACGGCGACCCGCTGACCGCCGAGGACGTCGTGACCCAGGTGAAGATGGACATCTTCATGCAACAGCCGCCGGCCGACGTCATCGACAGCGCACAGACGGTCAGCGACACCGAGGCGGAACTGTCCCTCTCGACCCAGAACCGCAAGATCGCACTCGGGGCTTACGCCGGCCGGAAACTGAACACGAAGACGTCTATCTACGGCGATTTCGTCACGCAGTTCGAGGAGGCGAGCTCGGACTCGGCGATGGACGACGTTCGCGGGCAGGTCTCGGAGTTCCGGGGCCCCGCGACCGGTCTCGGTCCCTTCCGACTCACCGAGACGACGACCCGGCGGTTCCACGGCGAGGCTCACGAGGGCCACCCCGCCTACGACGTCCTCGAGGGCGTCTCCTGGGAAGCGACCCGGACGACCGGCAACCAGGGCATCCTCCAGATGGGGATCAGCGGGAGCACCGACTACATCGGGCCGGTCGTCCTCTCGGAGGACGCGCTCTCACAGTTGCCCGACCACTACCAGATCAACCCCGTGAGCAACCTCAACGGTCACGGTCTGTTCTGGAACTACGACAACCCCCACATCCAGCGCCCGGCCTTCCGGAAAGCGATCGCGTACGTCGCCGACCGGACGCGGATCGCCAAGAACGCCGCCGGGCTGAACTTCAAAGAGCCCGTCGGGGCACCGACGGGCATCTCCGGCGGCGGGCAGGGCGTCCCCGAGAGCTGGCTCGGCGACACGTTCGATTCACTGACCGCCTACGAGACGAGCACGGACCAGGCCGCGCAGGTCCTCAAGGACGCCGGCTACTCCAAGAGCGGCGGCACCTGGCAGGGACCGGACGGCAACACCGTCAGCCTCGACCTCGTCTATCCCGGCGGCTGGACCGACTGGGTCAACGCCGGCCAGACGCTGAACTCACAGCTGCAGAACTTCGGGTTCGAGACGAACTTCGAGACCGTCGACGCGCCGACCTGGAACGGCCAGACCCGTCCCAACGGCGAGTTCGACATCACGCCCCAGTGGTGGGGTGGCGGCAGACCCCATCCGTTCTTTGGCTTCCGTGCCATCACGCAGAGTTCCCAGGCCGGCGACGCGAGCGTCCCGGACACCTTCGAGGTGCCGATGCCGGTCGGCGACCCGGAGGGCGACCTCGAGGAGATCAACTTCACCGAGCGAACGAGCGAACTCCCCAAGCTCTCGGGCGAGGAGGCAACGCAGGCCGTCGTCGAACTCGCCTGGGCAGTCAACCAGGCGATGCCGGTCCTCCCGATCATGGAAAAGATCGGTGCGGTCTGGTACAACACCCAGAACTGGAACGTCCCCTCGACCGACAACAAGTGGATGACGGTCAACCCGCCCACCCACCTGGCCTGGCCGTTCCAGGAAGGGAAGGTTACGCCGATGCGGGAGTGAGCACACCGCTACACCCCACTCAATCCCGCTCAAACCCGCCCAACCCCACGCCATCGCGGCGGGACAGGTATCGAGAACGAACGCGGACGCGGTCAGTTACAAAAATCCATATGCACTGGTTGCTCAAGCGGTTCGGTCGGGCGCTGTTTACGATATACGCCACAGTCACGCTGACGTTCGTGATGATCCGGCTCATCCCCGGCGGACCGCTCGACTACATGAAAGGACAGATACGCCAAGCGAATCCGGGCATGTCGAGCGACGCGATCAACGCGATCGTCGAAGCCCGCGCACAGATCAACCCCGACCAGACCATCCTCCAGCAGTACGTCTCCTACGTGATTTCGGTCTTCCAGGGGGATCTGGGCGAGTCGACGTGGTACGGCGACCCGGTCAGCGGGATCCTGATCGACGCACTCCCGTGGACGCTGTTCGTCATGGCCATCGCCCTGCTTTTCACGTTCGCGATCGGGATCGGGCTGGGCGCGCTCATGGCCTATCAGGAGGGGACGCGATTCGACTACACACTGTCGACGGCGTCGATCCTGTTCAACTCGATCCCCTACTACGTGCTGGGAGTCCTGTTCCTGTTCCTCCTGGGCTACCAGTGGGAGGTCTTCCCGACCGGCGGGCGGACGAGCGATACGGTCCAGGCAGGCCTCTCGCCCGCGTTCCTGATCGACGCGCTCTATCACGCCGCCCTGCCGGTGCTGTCGTTCGTTCTGACCCGCTTTGGCTTTCAGGCACTCGCCATGCGTGGCAACAGCATCAACGTCCTCGGAGAGAGCTACCTCCGTGCCGCCGAGTTACGCGGCCTGCCGAGTCGGCACATCGCGTTCCAGTACGTCGGCCGGAACGCCGTGTTGCCGCTGTACACGACGCTGATGATCTCCATCGGGACGATGTTCGGCGGGACCGTCATCCTGGAACAGATCTTCACCTACCCCGGCGTGGGGTACTACATGTTCCAGGCGATCGACGCCCGTGACTACCCACTGATGATGGGGGCGTTCATCCTGATCACGACAGCCATCGTGGTCGCGATCCTGTTTGCCGACCTCACCTACGGGCTGATCGACCCCCGGGCCAGCGGAGGTGAGAACCGTGAAATCTACTGACGGAACGAACGCTCCCGACGGCGGAACCGAACCTGTCGACGACGGATACGCACGCCCCGACGGCGGCGAGGACCCCCGCTCGGACGGTGGCAGTGTCGCGGACGGTGACTCCCCGTTCCGGACCTACGACGTCGAACGCCGGACCCGCCGCGAGCGCCTCGCCTTCCGGTTCGACCTCTACGTTCGCTCGCCGGCCCGCATCGTCTGGAGCGACTGGCGCACGCGGATCGGCGTGCTCATCCTCTCGACGTACCTGTTGATGGGGACCCTCGGCGTGGTGCTCGTGGCACCGCCGGACCCGAACCAGGGGATGATCCACACCAAGCCGTTCCAGACGATGGCCCACCCGCTCGGGACCGACGGCATCGGTCAGGACTACGTGAGCCTGGTCGTCCACGCGACGCCGGTGATGCTCAAGATGATGTTCTCGGGCGGCGTGTTCGCCACCGGGCTCGCGACGGTCGTCGGGACCCTCTCGGGCTACCGGGCCGGCCGGGTCGATAGCCTGCTCACGATGATCATGGACATGGCGACGGCCATCCCGGGACTGCCCCTGGCCATCGTGGTCGCGGTCATCCTCCAGCCCCGCTCCCCGTGGCTCGTCGGGATCGTTCTGACGATCAACGTCTGGGCCGGACTCGGGCGGTCCATCCGCTCGCAGGTGCTGACCCTGCGCGAATCCGACTACGTCGAGGCCTCCCGAACGATGCGGTTGCGGACGCCGACGATCCTCCTCCGGGACATCGTTCCCAACATCATGCCATACATCACGATCAACTTCGTCAACGCCGCTCGCATCGTCGTGTTCAGCTCCGTGGCGCTGTATTTCCTCGGCGTGTTGCCGTTCAACAACACCCACTGGGGCGTCCAGATGAACCGCGCCTACCGGAACTCCGGTGCGCTGTACTCCTGGGAACAGGCCTACACGCTGCTCGTCCCGATGCTCGTCATCATCATCCTCTCGCTGGGGCTGGTGTTGCTCTCCCAGGGTGCCGACCGGATCTTCAACCCGCGCGTTCGGGCCCGGAACTCCTCCGTCATCGCCGACGAGGACGGGACGCAGGGAGCCGGAGGTGACCGATAGATGGGCCGCGACGACGACGTCGTGATCGAGGTCGAGAACGCCACGGTCCAGTTCGAGATGGAGCGGGGCGTCGCACGCGTCCTGAACGACGTCGACCTCCTCGTGCGCCGCGAGGAGATCTTCGGGCTCGTCGGCGAGAGCGGCTCCGGCAAGTCCATGCTGGCCGCCTCGATGCTCGACGCGGTCGAGGACCCGGGCGTCCTGACCGGGTCGGTGACCTACTACCCGCAGGGGCGAGAGCCCGTCGACGTCCTCGACCTCTCCGCGGAGGAACTCCGGCAGGTCCGCTGGGAGGACATCGCGATGGTCTTCCAGGGGGCACTCGACTCGTTCAACCCGACACTGCGGATCCGCAAGCACTTCCTCGAGACGCTCTCGGCACACGACGCCGACCGCGAGGACGGCATGGACCGGGCACACGAGTTGCTCTCGGACCTGTATCTCGAACCCGAACAGGTCCTCTCGAGTTACCCCCACGAACTCAGCGGCGGCATGCGCCAGCGCGCGCTCATCGCGCTCGCGCTCGTGCTCGAACCGGAGGTACTCGTCATGGACGAACCGACGGGCGCGCTCGACTTGCTGATGCAGCGGTCGATCCTCAGCCTCGTCAAGAACCTCCAGCGCAAGTACGAGCTCACGATCCTCTTTATCTCACACGACCTGCCGCTGGTCGCCAACCTCGCCGACCGCATCGGCGTGATGTACCCCTTCGACCTGATCGAGGTGGGTCGTGCAGAGGACGTGATCGAGTCACCCAGACATCCCTACACCCGGGCGCTCCTCCGGGCCGTCCCGAACCTCGAGACGCCTTACGACGAGATGCGCCCTATCGAGGGCGAGGCGCCGGACCCCGTCGAGGTTCCCGAGGGCTGTTCCTACGCGGACCGCTGTCCGCTGGCCGACGCCCAGTGTCGCACGGAACACCCGCCCTACGAACACCTGACCGACGAACACCGGGTCGCCTGCTACTACCCGGAGGAGTCACCGGACGCGATACCACTGGCGGTCGGCACGGACCCGGACAGTCCCGGAGCGACGGTCGACCGACCGGACCGGGTCTCGACGGAGGAGGGGTCGCGATGAGCGAGGACGTCGTGGTCTCACTGGAGAACGTGGACGTCCACTTCGAGAACCGCCGGAGCACGCTGGACCTGTTCGGCGACCACGAGACCGTCCACGCGGTCGACGACGCCACCCTCGAGATCCCGGAAAACGAGGTCGTCGCGGTCATCGGGGAGTCCGGCTGTGGCAAGACCACGCTCGGCAAGACGGCGATCGGCCTCCAGCGTCCGACGGGGGGGAGCGTCCGCTTCCGTGGCCAGGACGTCTGGGACGCCAAGGACGGGCGGGGCGACGTCGACATCAGCTACGACGAGATCCGTCGCAACCTCCAGATCGTCCACCAGGACCCCGGCAGTTCGCTCAACCCGAACCAGACCGTGATGGCGACGCTGCTCCAGCCGCTCAAGCGCTGGCAGAAGGACCTGCCGCGCAGACAGAAAGAGGCGCGAATCCTGGGGCTGTTAGAGGAGGTGGGGATGACGCCCCCCGACGACTACGCCTACCGGTACCCCCACCAGCTCTCGGGGGGCGAACAGCAGCGGACCGCTCTGGTCCGTGCGCTCCTGATGGAACCCGACCTCATCCTCGCGGACGAGGCGGTTTCGGCGCTCGACGTCTCCCTGCGCGTCGAGATGATGGACCTGATGCTCGAACTGCAAGCGCAGTTCGACACCTCCTTCCTGTTCATCTCGCACAATCTCTCGAACGCGCGCTATCTCGCCGGCCAGTCCGGCGGGCGGCTGGCGATCATGTACCTCGGCGAGATCGTCGAGGTCGGCCCCTGCGAGGAGGTCCTGGCCGACCCCCAGCACCCGTACACGAAGGTGTTGAAGTGGGCGACCCCGGACATGGAGGTCAAACACGGCGCGATCGAGGACCCGCCGGTCCGAAGCGTCGACATCCCGGACCCGACGAACCCGCCGTCGGGCTGTCGGTTCCACACGCGCTGTCCGGAAGCGCGGGCGCACTGTCGGCGTGACGCGCCACCGGCCTTCGACGGCGGCGACGGGCACGAGGTCCGCTGTTATCGCGTCGACGAGGACAGCGCCTACTGGCGCAGCGACCCGCTGCCCGACGAAAGGGACGGCGACCCGCTGCCGGAGGAATCGGACGGCGACGTGGGAGGTGAACGAGCGTGACGTACCTACGGGCCCTGCTGGAAGCGGTTACAGGCCCGGAGCAACGCGGCGGACGCGAGGAGGACCACTCCGCTGACCCCGGCGTCCACGATCGCGATGGACCGGGACGCCCGGGAGACGTCACCGAGCGCGACGATAGCCACCGCGACGAAAAACAGCAGTCCCGACAGGACGAACGCGAGTGTGAGCGCCCCGCGGCGTCGACAGACGAGTTCGAGGAATCGCTGCCGGAAGCCTGCGTCCTCCATGTGTCTGGACCGACGTGTGCGCCAGCGGGTGTTAAAACCCGCGCCAGCGGTCCCGACCGGTCGACGGCGGAGAGGCGACCCGCACGCGCGGCACGCACCGGAACGGGGGTGGTGTCGTGAGACCGACGCGGTCGCCAGTTTGTGAGGCCGTCTCACCGTCGCTGGCCAGCGATGACACTCCGTCGTCACGGGACAGCGAGGACGCCTCGCCGGTCGTCGAGTACTGCGTGAACAACGTCGGCTCCGAGACCAGAGACCGGCTGTCGAACGCCCCCGTCGAGGACCGCGGAGCGCCGTGTCTGGAACGCTGTGGGACGTGCCGGAAGACGCCGTTCCTGGTCGTCGACGGCAGTCTCCGGGTCGGCGAGACCCACGCCACACTGCTCGCGGAACTGCCGGAGGTGGGGCCGTGAACGTCCTGCTGGTCTCTATCGACAGCCTCCGCCGGGACGTGCTGGGCGCCTACGCCGACCGGCCGCGGGTGCTCGACTACGAGGTCGCGACGCCGAACCTCGACCGCTTCGCCGAACGCGCGACCGTCTTCGACACCCACTACGCCGGCAGCATGTTCTGCATGCCGACCCGGCGGGAGTGGCTCGCCGGCGTCCAGGAGTTCCCGTGGCGGGGCTGGGGACCGATCGAACCCTTCGACACCACCCTCCCACGGGCGGCCCGGGAGACGGGCACGTTCACCCAGCTCGTCACCGACCACTACCACTACTTCCAGCACGGGAGCCACGGCTACTACGAGGACTTCAACGCCTTCGAGTTCGTCCGCGGCCACGAGTTCGACGCCTGGCAGTCCCGGCCGCGACGACCCGACGACCGGCTGCTCGCCCAGGCGGGCGCGGACGGGGCCGACGGCGTCGACTTCGTGGACCGCGCCCAGTACGCGCGAAACGTCGCAGGTTTCGACGAGGACGACGAGCGCGACTTTTTCGCGCCGAAGGTGTTCTCGAAGGCAGCGGACTTTCTCGCGGGCGTCGAGTGGGACGACTGGTTCTGCTACGTCGACAGCTTCGACGTCCACCAGCCGTTTCACTGCCCGGAGCCGTACGCGTCGATGTACACCGACGAGGACCCGCGGGACCCCGAACTGTCCTTCTGGCCCCACTGGGGCACCGTCGACGGCGGGCAAGGATCCATCGGCGAGCGCCAGCTCGAGTTCGCTCGCGCCCAGTTCGCCGGGAAGGTGACGATGGTCGACGAGTGGTTCGGTCGACTGCTGGACGCCCTGGAAGACGGCGACCACTGGGAGGACACCGCCGTCGTCGTGACCTCCGACCACGGCTACTCGCTGGGCGACCACGGGTACGTCGGCAAGGTCCACATGCCGATGTACGACGTACTCGCACGCACCCCACTGCTGGTCTATCACCCCGGGGCCGACGGCGGGCGTGTCACGGACCTCACCGCCGCCGTGGACCTCCACCCGACGCTCCTCGAACTCCTGGGCGCGACCGGGGCCGGCGACCATCCACACGGCCGGAGTCTCGCTGGCCTGGTCACGGGTGAGACCGACGAACACGACCGCGAGTGGGCGATCTACGGCGAGTGGGGATCGGGCGTCTGCGTGACGGACGGTCGGTACACCTACCATCGCCCGTGTGACCCCGACCAGCCCGCCCACTGTCACTCGACGTCGATGCTGAACCCGCGGGGCGTCTTCCTGCCCCGGACGCCCGAGACCGACGCCGAGGCCGGAGAGTTCCTCCCCTACGCCGACGCTCCGGTCTGGCGGTTCGAGGGTGAACCCGTCCAGCGACACGCGGAGTCGCGGCTGTACGACACGGCGACCGACCCCGGACAGGACGAGAACCTCGTGGGAGCGGCCCCCGAGGCCGAACAGCGACTCCAGGCGCTCCTCGGCGACGCCTGCGAGACACTGTCGGTACCGGGGTCGTTCGCGCAGCGCGTGGGGGTGGACCATGTCACGAACTGACCGCCAGTGGCGACGACGGCGGCGGCGGAAGGGTGGTGCCCACCGAACCGACGACAGCCATCGAACCGACGGCGACCACCCGACCGACGACGGTCACCGGAACGGAGGCCAGCCATGAGCCGCGACGCACTCGTCCAGGGCTACACACTGTTCGTGGGCGACCCCACCCGTGTCGGCGTCGACGCCGGTGACGACGGCGGTCTCTACCACCGCGACACCCGGCACCTCTCGGCGCTGTCTGCCGCGATCGACGGCGTGGAACTCGACGTCATCGGGCGTGACCTGACCGACGCCGGAACCCGGACCGTCGTCGCGACCGACGGCAACGCCGCGGTCAACCGCGTCGACGAACGGAGCGAGAAGCGAAGCGACCTCGTCGTGGAGACGACACAGACCGTGACCGACGGCGCCGGGTTGACCCAGCGCACGGCGGTCACCAACCACTCGGCGGTCCCGTTCGCGGGGTCGATCACCGTCGGCTTCGACGTCGACTTCGCGGACGTCTTCGAGGTCAGAGGGTACGCCTCCCGCCTCGAACGGGACCCCGAGGTCCGCGTCGGCGACCACACCGTGACGTACACGTACGACCACGGGACCGTCGACGGCGAGACAGTGACGCGACGCACTGCCATCGAGTTCGAGAGCGAACCGTCGCGGCTCGCGTCCGGGGAAGCCACGTTCGAGTTCGACCTCGCCTCCCAGGAGCGGACGACGGTGGAGTTCCGGGTTCGCCCGGCGGTTTCCGTCGGCGGCGAGACTTCGAGTGGCGGTGACACCCTCGCACGGGACGCGTCCGCACCGGCGGACGACCTGCCGGTTGCCCCGGATATCGACACGTCGGAGGGCCCGAGTACCGGTCTGCCCCCGGTGGAGACGGGCGACACGGAGTACGACCGGGTGTTCGAGCGAGCAGGGCAGGACCTCGCCGCCCTCACCGGAGCCACCGAGTACGGGCCGGTCCCACTCGCCGGTGCACCCTGGTTCGCTGCGGTGTTCGGGCGTGACTCGCTCATCGCGGCCTACCAGACCCTGCCCGTCGCACCGTCGCTGGCCCGGGGGACGCTGCGCTACCTGGCGGCCCACCAGGGGCGGACCGTCGACGACGCGCGCGAGGAAGCGCCCGGGAAGATGTTCCACGAGATCCGCGAGGGGGAACTCGCCCTGCGGGGCAGGGTCCCCCACTCGCCGTACTACGGCTCCGTCGACGCGACGCCGCTGTGGGTGATGGTGTTGCGTGAACTCCACCGCTGGACCGCGGACGACGGGATCGTCACGGACCTCGAGGAGACACTCGACGCGGCCCTCTCCTGGGTCGACCGGGCACGGGCCCAGTACGGCGACGACCCGTTCCTCTACTACGAGGAGTCGCCGACGATGGGTCTGTTGCACAAGGCCTGGCGGGACACGCCCGGGAGCGTCCAGTTCCCCGACGGCGAGACTGCCGACCCACCCATCGCCAGCGTCGAGGTGCAGGGGTACATCTACCGGGCGCTCCGGGACGCGGCGGACCTCTACGAGACGGTGCTGGATCGCCGGACGCGGGCGAGTGAGCTCCGCGAGGAAGCGGACCGCTTCGCCGACGCGTTCGACGACGCCTACTGGCTCACCGACGACGACTACTACGGCGTCGCACTCGACGGCGACGGCACGGTGGTCCCGACGCTCACCTCGAACGTGGGCCACTGCCTCTGGTCGGGAGTGGTTCCGGAGGAGCGCGCCCAGGCGGTCGCGCGGACCCTGCAGTCCGAGGAGTTGTTTTCGGGCTGGGGCCTCCGGACGATGTCGACGGAGACCGGCGGGTACAGTCCCATCTCCTATCACCTCGGTAGCGTCTGGCCCCACGACAACTCGCTGACGGCGCTCGGACTGGCTCGGTACGGGTTCCACGACGACGCCGACCGCCTGACCCGTGCCGTGATGGACGCCTGTACGCACTTCCCGGAGTACCGTATCCCCGAACTGTTCTGTGGGTTCGGAGACGACCTGGCACCGAAACCCTACGCCTCGTCCTGTGTCCCACAGGCCTGGAGCGCCGGAACGCCGTACGCGCTCTTGCGAGCGACGTTCGCCGTCGAACCGGCGGCCGACGGCGTCGACGTCGGGAGCGACGACGCGGTACTGGACGCGAGCGCGCTGGACCCGCTCCGACAACGGTGGACAGACTGATGCACGTCCGAAAGCACATGAGAACGAACCACGCGACCGCTCAGATGACCCCGACCGATCAGGTGAACGCAACCGACCCAGGTGACAACGATGCCCTGCCCCCACGCCAACGGTGACCGATCGACCGACGAAAAGCCCGGCAACAGTGACCGACTCTCGCGCAGACAGATGATCCGCGCGGCGGTGGCGATCGGCGGAGCCAGCGGCCTCTCCGCGTGTCTGAATCGAGAACGGGACGCGACGGCGACGCCCGAAGAGCCAGCCTTCCCCGCCGGCCCGTCGGACCTCTCCGCGCTCCCGGAGCGACAGCACGCGTGGGTCGACTGGCTCGTCCGTGACCGCTTCGGGAACACCGTGTTGCCACAGCACCAGACGATGCTGTTACTCGAGTATACCGGGCCGATGCCACCCGACGAGGACGACCGTACGACCGTCGAGGCGGCGTTTCGGACCCTCGAACGGGCGTTCCAGCGCGGCGCCGGCGACGACGACAGTGCCGTCCAGCACGACGGGTTGCTGTTCGTCGTCGGCTACGCGCCGGCGTACTTCGACCGGTTCGACGCGGACCTCCCCGGGAATGTCGACCTCCCGCCGCCGGGCGAGGTGCTCGACGAACTCGGCGAAACCGCCCCGACAGCCGACGACGCCGACGCAGTGGTCCACCTCGCTGCCGGCTTCGGGTCGGTCCTGCTCGCTGCCGAGGAGGCCCTCACCGGCCAGCGCGACGTCGTCAACGGCGTCGACGTCGAGGGGACGCTCGCGGACCACTTCGAGGTGACCGAGCGACGCACGGGGTTCTTCGGTCGCGCGCAACCCGCACAGCGCTACGACAACGACGATATCCCCGACGACGCGCCCCTCTCGATGGGGTACAAGAGCAGTTTTCTCGACACGCTGGCGACCGAGGACGCGATCACCATCCAGGAGGGTCCCTTCGCCGGCGGTACGACGATGCAGGTCTCCCGGCTGGAACACGACCTCGACGCCTGGTACGACCGGGATCACGACGAGCAGGTCGACCGGATGTTCAGCCCGGACCACGACGAGGACGCCGTGGGGGACGTCGGCGCGAACCTCGCGGCCAACAGCCGCGTCACCGAGGACGTCGCCGAGCGCGTCGACGACGACGCGCGCGAGTCGGGCGTCGTCGGTCACGGCCAGAAGTTGGCCCACGCCCGCACCGAGGAGTTCAGACCGAAGATCCTGCGACGCGACTTCAATTCGACGGAGGCGCCGGGGCTGCACTTCGACTCCTGGCAGCGGGGCATCGAGGACTTCCTCTCGGTCCGGCACGCGATGAACGGCGAGCACGTCGACGCCGAGGTCGACCCCGAGAACGACGGCATCCGGGATTTCATCGAGGTGACGAACAGGGCGACGTTCCTGATGCCACCACGGTCGCTCCGGGCGCTCCCCGGGCCGGATCCGAACCGATGAATGCACCCTCGACGGTCGGGACTCGCCCTTCGACGACGGTCGGACGGGCCGTCCTCGTGGGACTCGCCGTCGTGGTCGTCGTCGGCACCGCCGCGGTCGCTCTCGCCGCCGGTTCGTTCGCCGTCGGGCCGTTCGCCGGCGATTCGGTTGGCGGTGACGACGTCGCGTTCGAGCGGGTGACCGCGTCCTGTGGCTTCTCCTACCAGACGTCCGGGAACGCGGACGGCAGCGACGACGGCGGCGTCGCCGTCGCGGACTACGACCGGGACGGGTGGCCCGACCTGCTCACCGTCGGTGGCGACCGGCCGGTCCTCTTCGAGAACGACGGTGGTCGCTTCGAACCGTCGGGCGCGCTTCCCGACGGCCCGTACCCCGAACTGAAGTCCGCGCTCTTTTTCGACGCCGACGGGGACGGCCGGCAGGACCTGTTGCTCGTCCCGCGCGTCGGCAAACCCGTGTTCCTCACCAACGACGGGGAGTCGTTCCACCGGCGTGACGGCGGCTTCGATGTGACGCTGGAGTGGGGGACCGGGGCGGCGGTCGCCGACTACGACGGCGACGGCGACCTCGACGTCTACGTCACCCAGAACGGCGACTGGCGCAACGAGACACCCCGACGGAACGCCAGCGGCGCGGCGACGGACGGCTACCCGAACGTGTTGTTCGAGAACACCGACGACGGGTTCGAGCGCGTCACGGACGCCGGCGTCGCCGGTTCACACTGGAGTCTGGCGACGAGTTTCGTCGACTTCACCGGCGACGGCCGCCCCGACATCCACGTCGCCAACGACTACGGGTGGGACGCGCTCCTGGTCAACCAGGGCGATGGAACCTTCGAGCGCCGACGGATCCCCGACACCAACCGCCACGGGATGGCCTCGGTCGTCCGGGACGTGAACGGCGACGGTCACCCCGACCTGTTCGTCACCAACATCGAGTTCCCGAACCCACAGCAGATATGGGAACTCAACAGCGGCCTCAACGTCTACAACCGGGGCAACACGCTGTTGCTCAACCGCGGGAACGGTACCTTCGAGGAACGCGCCACCGAGTACGGCGTCCGCGAGGGTGGCTGGGGGTGGGCAGCGGCCGTCGAGGACTTCGACAACGACGGGGCCCTCGACCTCGTCCACGCGACCAAGTACTACCTGCTCCGGAACCAGGACGGGAGTTTCTCGGCCGTCGAGACGACACCCGCCCTGTGGGAGGGACAGCCCAACGGCACGTTCGAGCGTCGGAACGGCTCGGCCGTCGGCTTCGCGCCCTCTAACGGCCGGGGCCTCGTGACCGCCGACTTCGACCGCGACGGCGACCGCGACCTGGTCGTCGCCGACACGTCCGGTCAGTTCGAACGCTACGAGAACGTAGACGAGGGTGGTCACTGGCTCCAGGTTCGGGTCGAGCCGGACGACGGCACGGCGGTCGGGTCGGAGATCCGCGTCGTGACGAGCGACGGGACGGTTCACACGCGCGTCCAGAGCAGTCGCTCGAACCTCTTCTCACAGTCCTCGCGAACGATGCACTTCGGCCTCGGGCCCGACACCGTCGACCACCTCGAAGTCGTCCGACCGGACGGGACCGAACTGGTCTTCGAAAACGTGGGGACCGACCAGCGGATTCGCGTGACTGCCGACGGAACGCTCGTGTCCGCCGAATCGAAAGAGGGCGACTGCTGAGGAAAGCTGTCAGTAGCACACTGCTCGCAGGATTTCGAGAGGCCGGAAAATAGCACGCGAGAGACGATAGACGAACGTCGATTTTTACGCGTCTGTCTGTGGCAATCGGAGACTGTCTGCACTGGAGCAAGTCGAGGTGTCGGCATTCTTCTGTGACAATTTCGTTTGAGATCGGCAAGAACTTATAAACCCGTGAGTACAATGTATGTACAAGTGAATCGGGTATGGGCAACACCAGAGTCAACTTCCGTCTACCGGAAGACCTGATCCAGAAGGCCGACGTAGCGGCCGAAATTACCAGGAAAAACCGGACTGAAATCGTCAAAGAGGCACTCCAGGAGTACCTGGACGAGATCGAGGACGACGAGACGTTCAAAGAAGCAGTCGTAGAATTATACCTCGACGACCAGATCAGCTTTGAAGTCCTCAAAGAACTCATCGGGCGGCAGGACGCTGAGTCCATCCGCGCTTCAAAAACCATCCTCGACCGGGGCGAAGACATAGCCGACGACCTCGCAGAACTGTAGAGACCGAGAAGAAATGATTGCAGCGGATACGAGCGCACTAATCTCACTCGCCTCAGTCGACCTACTCGACACCTTTCTAACCGAGTTCGACGTCCACACCACGGAACTCGTGGTAGAAGAGCTGGAGGATACTGCCGGATACGACGACCGTCACGGAGACGCCGCGGAGACAGCACTCGATAACCTGGACAAGATAACCACCCATCAGATACAGAAAGAATTCGAATCCTCCCGAATCGACCAGGGAGAAGGAAGCTGCGCACTCCTGACCAAAGAAATAGACGCCGAGTTCCTGATCACCGACGACCTCCGAGCACTCCCCGAGCTTCAGACAGTGGCAAACGCGAAGGTAGCGATCGCGCCCATCGTCCTGAAAGCACTCGTCCAGAGAGACGTACTCGAAGAATCAGAATCCCTGAGGAAACTGGACGAACTCGCAGAACAGCGCGACTGGCTCGGCGCACCGATCTACCGGAGAGCCAGGGACATATTCGAATAACGCTCTTGCGTAAGAGAAAGAGATTGAAAACCGGACCACAGAAGTAGAGACACTTGTCGTCCTTGACGACGTTGGTTTTCTCCTGTTGAACGACTGAAAACGCTTCTAACCACCGAAAACAGGGGAAAGAGAGCCTAGGCCGGAATTTGAATCCGGGGTCTCGTCCTTACCAAGGACGCGCTTTACCGCTAAGCTACCCAGGCGCGTTCTGCCAGTAGCCGGGATTCGTCTTTAGGGGTTTCGATCCGCGTCGGCGGATCAGTAATCGACCGAACGTGCGACGTCGCCACCCTGTTCGTCCCCCTCGACGTGTGTGGCGAGATCACGGACGACACTGTCGGTGAGCAGTGTCTCGGCGAGCGGGAGCGACTCCTCGGAGCGGGCCAGTCCGGCGACGTGTTCGCGAAGCCCCGCGGATGCGCTCACGCCGACGGCCGTCACCCCGGCGACGGCACCGAGTTCGAACACGTCCGCTTCGAGGTTACGGTCGAGTGATTCGTCGCCGGTCGTCCGGCGGGTCGTCTGGTCCCGACCGAACGACTGGACCGTGGCGACGGCGTCGCCAGCGGCCTCCGTGCGGGCGAGCAGGTAGAACCCGCGAGCGACGAGGATGTCGGCGACGAGGATCGACATGTCGGCCTCGGTCAGGTCCGTCTCGGTGTCGGGGCCGGCGACGTCCTCGGGGTGGCCGGCCGCGTCCACGGCGTCGCCCGCGTCGGCCGGACGGCCGGCGCCGTCGGTCAGCGAGCGGGCACGCTCCCAGGGCGGGTCCTGTGCGAGCGAGCGAGTCAGGCGAAGGCCCACGTAGATGAGTTGCACGCCGGCGCCTCGCTCGGCGACGGCATCGAGTGCGAACTCCGCGGAGGGGCCCTCGCACGACTCACGGGCGGCGCGAGCGCTCGACACCGCCAGCACGCCGGGAGCCAGCGACCCGTCGTCGAGGTGGTCCCGGATGCGTTCCCGGAGCCCACTCGGTTCGACGTCGTCGACCGCGTCCAGCGCGGCACGCCGGACCGCCGCGACTTCGTCCATCGCCCCCGACTAGCGGAGGCAGGGGCAAAGACCTTTGGAAACGACCACCCACCTGTACCCATGGACCCTCCCCGATTTCACCACGCTCGACGGTGGTCACCGTGATCGAGACCGAGGTCGACGAAGGTGGGGACGGGGACGGCGACAGCGACATCCGCGTGGTGACACTCGACCGACCGGAGCGACGCAACGCGCTCACACCCGCCGCCCTCGATGCCCTCGAATCAGCGGTCACCGCGGCCGACGCGCCAGTCGTCGCCGTTCGCGGCGCGGGGCCGGCGTTCTGTGCCGGCGCCGACCTCGATACGGTCGCCGGACTGGCCGACCGGGCGGCTGCCGAGCGGTTCGCGGCCCGGGGCCAGCGGGTCGCGCGAGCCATCGAGAGCTGTGACGCGGTCGTCGTCGCCGAGGTCGACGGCCCGGCACGGGGCGGCGGGGTCGAACTCGCGCTGGCCTGCGATCTCCGAATCGCGACGCCGGACGCGTCGTTCGCCGAGTCCGGCGTGGCGCTCGGTCTCTTCGGCGCGTGGGGCGGGACCGTTCGCCTGCCGGCGGTCGTCGGCCCGAGCGACGCGATGGACCTGGCACTCACCGGGCGGGTCGTCGACGCCGCCGAGGCCCGCCGGATGGGGCTGGTCTCCAGAGTCGTCGACGACCCGCGAGCGGTCGCCCGGGAGGTCGCCGGCAACGACGGGGCGGCGCTGGCGACGCTCAAGCGACGACTCCGTGACGACGCCGACCGAGAGACGCGCGAACGGCGGGAACGCGAGGCTTTCGGCGACCTGTGGGAAGCCTTCGAGCGCTGACCGGCCCCCCGGCGTCCATCGGTCGACGGCGCCGTTCATCGAGTCAACAGCGCCGTCATCGGGTCGCCAGCGACGTCCCTCGACAGGATCGGACGTATTCCGGCCGCCTGACCGACCGAAACCGTTGAGAACCCCGACCACCGAATAGAGGTAATGCCGGAGTGTGACTACTGCGGGGAGTCGTTCGCCGACGAGGACGCCTACCTCGACCACCTCGCGGCCGCCCACGAGGGGGAACTCGGACGGATCGACCGGCGACGGGTCGCCGACCACCAGGGTGCCAGCGGGGACGGCGACGAAGGGGTCGGCCTCGGACCGGTCATCCTGGTAGGACTGCTCGCCCTCGCTGGCGTACTCGTCGTCTACGTGACCTTCTTCATGGGTGGTGGAAACGGCGGAGACGGTGGCGACGGCGCGGCGGCCCGGGAGATCCCCGACGACCCGCTGCTGGCCGACGCGGAGTCGTTCCCGTCGAACGGGGCCAACCACGTCAGCCAGAGCACCGACATCGACTACGAGCGCATCCCGCCGCTGTCGGGAACGCACTACTCACGGTCGGCCGGCCCCGGTTTCTACGAGGAGACGCCCGCACTGGGCAACCTCGTCCACTCGCTGGAACACGGGTATATCGTCATCTACTACGACCCCGGGGCGATCACGCCCGAGGCCCGGGCCCACATGGAGAATCTCACGTCGACCTACACCGGGCGCTGGGAGAGCGTCGTCGCGGCGCCGAACCCGAACGACGACCCTGCCGCGCCGTACGTCCTGACCGCCTGGCAGGTCCGTCTCCGCATGGACGAGTACGACCGGGACACTGTCGCCGCCTTCTCCGACGCCTTCCGTGGGCGCGGCCCCGAGAACCCCGTCCGGTGACGACCGCGGTTCGAGTGTGAACTGGAACGGGGCGGAGACGGTGAGATAGCGGCGATGGAAAGGGTTGGATGGGAGTGGAGCGGGCAGAGTGGACAGTCCCGGGACCGGTCGACGGGGCGGTGGGAACGGAGCGTGTGGCGGCCGCTACCGGGGCGTCCGGAACCGACAGACAGCTGTCGACGGGCGCCAGTAACCGTCCGGAGGAGAACCGATGGACGCCGCTCAGTACAGCGGGTCCGGCCCGGGAGGCGCCTGACGCTTGTGTGCGCTGCCCTCGTAGAGACCCCTGACCTTCTCGACGGCCGATTCGTCGACGCCGACGTGGCGAGCCGTCGCGCTCGGTGAGAGCGGCCCGTCGACGTGCAACGCCAGTATCGAGTCGAGCGTCTCGTAGTCCATCCCGAGTTCGCCCTCGTCGGTCTGGTCGAGCCACATCTCGGCGCTGGCGGTCTTCTCGGCCAGATCGTCGGGCACGCCGACGTGTTTGGCGAGCTGGCGGACCTGTCCCTTGTAGAGGTTCGCGATGGGGTGACAGTCGACGGCGCCGTCGCCGTACTTCGTGAAATAGCCCACGAGCGCCTCGCTTCGGTTGCCGGTCCCGACGACCAGGGCGTCCTCATGGTTGGCGACGAGGTAGTTCAGGACGGCACGGGTCCGCACCCGGAGGTTGCCGGTCGCCAGTTGGTCGTCGGCCGCGTCGGGATAGGCGTCGAGGACCGTCTCGACGATGGGCTGGATGGCGACGACGTCGTACTCGATATCGAGGAGTTCGCTGGCGACGCGCTCGGCGTCGGACATGTTCTCGTCGCGGTTGACTTCGCTGGGCATGACCAGCCCGTGGACGTGCTCGGCGCCGAGTGCCTCGACGAGCAGGTGGCTCGTGAGTGTGCTGTCGATCCCGCCCGAGAGGCCGATCACGGCGCGGTCGACCCCCGCGGCGTCGAGTTGTGACTCGATGAAGTCGGTGATGTGTTGGCGATAGCTGTCGAGTTCTGCCTCCGAGAGGCTGAGATCCAGCGGGTCGTCCGCCCGCACGATTTCCTGTGTGACGCTCATGTGAAATCGTTAGAATTGATGGGACTAATACCCTCGTTTCGTCCGGGATCACTGGACGGGTGTCCACCGAAAGAGGGGCGGTATGTCTCGCTCGGTGAAAGCGCTACGTTGAAGTGAGCGGCCCCGCGAATGTCCATGCGGACTGGGGCCGCGCTGCCGCGCGGTGCGCACCGTTGGTCCAGTGGTAGGACAGTGGCTTCCCAAGCCACTAGCCCGGGTTCGATTCCCGGACGGTGCATGCGGGGCGCGACCGCAGGGAGCGCCCCGACGCGAGCGGGGAACGGAGTGACCGCGAGCACACTTCTGCGACGGACCAAGTGACCCGTGAGCACATCCGCTCGCACTCTTGCGGTTTTCTGGCGTTACAGCCGCCGTGTCGGCGCCCGTGCTCCGGTCGACTCGCGCCAGGAATCGAGTCGTGCACGGAGTTCCCGGCGTTTCTCCGGCCGTTTCGACGCCAGATCGTTTTTCTCGCCGATATCGGCCCGGAGGTCGTAGAGTTCGTGACGGTTCCCCTCGTAGTAGTGGTGGAGTTTCCACCGGCCCGAGCGGACGACCGAGACGGGTGTCGTCCGGAAGTATCCCTTCCCGCCGCCGGACGCGAGGTAGGCGGGAAAGTGCCAGAAGAGGTCCCGGTCGGGGCGCTCACCGCGTTCGAAGACGGGGACGAGACTCCGCCCGTCGACGGTGTGGTCGGCGGGGACGGCCTCACTGGCGTGCGCGAGGTCGACGATAGTCGAGAAGAAGTCAGAGCCGACGACGGGCAGGGACGAGACGCGACTGTCGAGGACGCCCGGCCACGAGACGACAGTGGGGACGCGGATGCCCCCCTCGTAGAGAGTGCCTTTCCCGGCGCGGAGCGGTCCCTGTGAGGTGTAGTTCTGGAAGGTCTTCGAGAGACCGACCTCCTCGTAGTCGCCGACACCGCCGTTGTCGGCGGTGAAGACGACGAGCGTCTCCTCGGCGACCCCGTGACGGGCCAGCGCGTCCCTGACCCGACCGACACTCTCGTCGAGGGCCGACACCATCCCCCCGTAGCGGGGGTTACACTGGCCGTCGCGACAGCGTCTGCCCAGATAGGGTCTGACGTGGGACCGGGGCGCCTCGATGGGGGAGTGGACGCTGTAGGGGGCGAAATAGAGGAAGAAAGGGTCCTCGCGGTCTGCTCTGTCGGCGACGTATGCCTCGATCTCGTCGGTGAGGCGGTCGGTGAGGTACTCGCCGTCTTCCCCCTCGACGTTGGGGATGTCGTAGGGAGGGAAGTAGCCGTTGGGGAGCTTGCCGAAGTGGTCGCCGCCGCGGTTCAGGTCGAACCCTCTGGCCGTCGGACCGAACGCCGAGCCGGCCTCGCCGAGGTGCCACTTGCCGAACAGGGCCGTGTCGTACCCACTCTCGGAGAGTACCTCGGCGAGTGTCGCGTTCTCGGTGGGGAGCGAGAGGTTGTTCGACGGCGGGTTCAGCCGGCGGCGACCGGGGAGGACCTTCTCGGGTTCGCGGACGGTGTAGACGCCGTGGCGGGGGACGTACTGACCGGTGAGGAGGCAGGCGCGACTCGGCGCGCAGTTGGGAGCGTTGGCGTAGCCGTCGGTAAACCGAACGCCGTCGGCCGCGAGCGCGTCCAGATTCGGGGTGTCGTAGTAGCGACTGCCCTGGAAAGCGGTGTCGAACCATCCGAGATCGTCGACGTAGATGACGACGACGTTGGGGCGGTCGGGGAGTGACGCCTCGGCCGCGCTGGGAGGAGTCGTTTCGTCGGGACCGCCGTTCGTCTCGCCGGAACCACGGTTGCTCCCGCCGAGACAACCGGCGAGTGCCAGTCCGCCGGCGAGGCCCCCGAGGTGCCCGAGAGCGGTGCGGCGATCGACGGCGCGGCGTGAAGGCACACACCCTGAAACGGAGACCCGTCATATGTAATTTGAGGGTCACGGTGGCGGGTCGCGGGGAGAGCCAGACGGCGTCCTCCACCGGTGACCGGAGATTTAAGCGAGTGGAATCGTAACGGGGGGCAATGACAGGGAGACGGCGGCTCGTGGGGGACGGCAGGCCGGGCGAGGACAGGGGTGAGACCGAACCCGGGAGCGGTCGGGACGAGCGGCGAGTGCTGGCCGACGGCGGACAGACCGTCGACTCGCAGTTCGAGTCGGTCGTCGACCAGCTCGGGGAGGCCATATTCCTGAAAGACCGGGAAGGACGCTATCGCTACGTCAACGAGGCGATGGCAGATCTGTTCGATTCGCCCAGGGAAGACGTCCTCGGGGGGACGGACGCCGACTTCTTCGGTGACGCGGAGGCAGCGGAGATCCGCGACGACGACGAGGCGGTGATGGAGTCCGGCGAATCCAGAACCGTCGAGCGCCGGCGGACGTATCAGGGATCCGAACGGGTGTGGCGGACGACCAAACACCCGTATCGTCCGGACGGGCGGGTCGAGGGTGTCGTCGGTGTCTCGCGGGACGTCACCGAGCGCGCCCGGGCCGAGGCGGAACGGGAACGCAACGAGCGGGCGTTGCGAGACCTCCAGCGACTGGCCTCGGACCACGAACGGAGCGTCGACGAGAAACTCGACCGCGCGCTGGCCGTGGGCTGTGAGCGCCTCGACCTGCCGCTGGGGTTCGTCACGCGCATCGACGGTGACACGCAGACACTCGTCGCGACACACGGCGACAACGAGGCGCTCGAACCGGGCACGTCGACGCCGCTGTCGGAGACGTACTGCCGGCGAACGATCGAATCCGACGGCGCGCTCAGCATCGAACACGCCGGCGAGGAGGGGTGGGCGGGCGACCCCGCGTACGAGGAGTTCGGCCTGGAGTGTTACTTCGGCGGGACGCTCCACGTCGGTGGCGAGCGCTACGGGACGCTCTGTTTCGCCGACACGGAAGCTCGCGAGCGCCCGTTCACCGACAGCGAGGAGACGTTCATCGAACTGCTCGTCGAGTGGGTGAGCTACGAACTCGACCGCCGGGAGCGCGAGGCGGAACTCGAACGCTTCGAGTCGATCGTCCGCGCGGTCGACGACGGCGTCTACGCGGTCGACACCGAGGGGCGGTTCTCCTTCGTCAACCCCGCGATGGCCGAGTTGACAGGCTACGACGCCGAAGAACTGCTCGGGAAACACCTCTCGGCGGTCAAGAGCGACGACGGGACCGAGGCCGCACTCTCGGCCCTGCTGTCGGGCGAGGCGAGCGAACGCACGGTCGAGGGCCCCGTCCTGCGGGCGCGCGGGCGGCCAGTCGTCTGCGAGGACAACATGACGCGACTGGACGACGCCGAGGGTGGTGTGTGGGGGGTCGTGGGGGTCGTCCGCGACGTCAGCGAACAGCGCGCCCAGCGGGAGATGCTCTCGGAACTCGTCGAGGCCTCGCGGTCGTTCATGGGCGCCCGGGACCGCGAAGAGGTGATGCGGATGGTCGCGGCCGCGATCGAGAACGTCCTCGGGTTCGAGTTGAACGTCGTCCGCCAGTTCGACCGCGAGGGCGAACGACTCGTCCCGGCGGGGACGACCGATACCGTGAGCGAACGCCTCGACGACCTACCCACCTACGGCCTCGGCGAGGGCGGTCCCGGTCGGGCGTTCGTCGACGGCGAACCGGTCGAGGTGACCGACACCGCCGACCTCGACGACGACCGCCAGTACGACGTCGTCCGCTCGGCTCTGCACCTGCCGATGGGCGTCCACGGGACCATCAGTATCGGGTCCGAAGAGCCCGGCGCCTTCTCCGACGTCGACCGCCAGGCCATCCAGTTGCTCGCCACCAGCGGCGCGGCCGCGGCCAACCGCGCCAAGCGCGAACAGGAGGTCCGCGACGCTCGCGAGCGCGCGGACACGCTCGTCGACCGCATCAACGGCCTCATCGAGGACACCGTCGAGGTGCTCGTCCAGGCGGGCACGCGCGAGGAACTCGAACGCGGCGTCGTCGAGCAACTCGTCGGGACCGACCCCTACGCCGTCGCGTGGGTCGCCCAGCCCGACGTCGCCACCGACCGCCTGGAGGCGACCGCCTGGGCCGGCGACCCCGACCTCTCTGACGCCCTCGACGGCCACGCGCTCGACCGGGCGGCCGACGACCCCGCCGCTCGGGCTCTTCGCGACGGGGAGATCCAGGTGTTGAACGACCTCACCGGCGTGCCCGAGGGAAGCATCCACGCCGCAGCGGCCAGCGCGGGCCTCGGGTCGATGGTCGCCGTCCCGCTGACGTACACGGGGACGAGTTACGGCGTTCTCACAGTGTACGCCCGCGAGCCGGACGGGATCGCCGACCGCGAGCGTGTCGTGTTGTCGGCGCTTGGCCGGGCCATCGCCAACGCCGTCAACGCCATCGAGAGTGGTCGTATCCTCACCACCAGCAAGGTCATCGAGATGGAGTTCACCGTCCGCGACGCCGACCTGCTCTTCGGTCGCCTCTCGGCCCGGACGGGCGCGACACTCGACCTCGCGGGGTCCGTCTACCAGTCCGACGGAAGGCTGCGTCTGTACGTGACCGCCACCGACACCGACGAGAGCGCCGTCCTCGAAGCGCTCGACGGTGACGACGCCGTCGAGGAGGCGACGGTCATCACCGACCACGACGGCGAGGTACTCTTCGAAGCCGTCGTCGCGGAGTCGCTGATCGAGTTGCTCGCCGACCACGGCGCCGTCACACAGGCCGTGACCGCCGAGGACGGTGTCGTCCGCTACACGGTGGAACTCCCCCAGGAGGCGGAAGCCCGCGAGGTGTTCGAACTCGTCGAAGGCCGCTACGAGGGGACGGACCTGGTGGGGTATCACGAACACGAGCGGGCCGCCCGTACTCGCCAGGAGTTCCGCGAGGCGGTGCTCGACCGCTTTACCGACCGTCAGGAGACGGCCGTCCGGGGCGCGCACCTCGGCGGCTTCTTCCAGTGGCCCCGCGAGGTCGACGGCGACGAACTCGCCGACTCGATGGACATCTCCCGGCCTACCTACCACCAGCACCTCCGGGCTGCCCAGCGGAAGGTCTTCGAGGAACTGTTCGAGCACGGCGGCCGTCAGGTGTGAGTGCCGGCAAGGCCCCGGACCCAGAGAGGTGGATTCATACGCGGGGGTCGCCTATCCCGTTCCAATGGCAGCAGCGGACGACGCCGACGCCACGGCGGGGATCGACGGGCCGCTGTGGACCGAGACCCACCAGCCGGCTATCGAGGAATTACCCCAGCCACAGGTCCGCGAGCACCTCGGACGCGTCCTCGAAGAGCCGATGAACCTCATCGTCCACGGGCCGCCGGGCGCGGGCAAGACCGCGGCCGTTCGGGCGCTGGCCGACGAACTCCACGAGAGCGAGGCCGACCTCGTCGAGATCAACGTCACCGACTTCTTCGGCATGACGAAAAAGGAGGTCAGCGAGGACCCCCGATTCTCGCGGTTTATCGACGCCAAGCGCCGCCGCGAGTCCTCGAAGGCCGACCTGATCAACCACGTCCTCAAGGAGTCGGCGAGTTACGCGCCGGTCTCGGGGTCGTTCAAGACGGTGTTGCTCGACAACGCCGAGGGGGTTCGCGAGGACTTCCAGCAGGCGCTCCGGCGGGTGATGGAACGCCACCACGAGGCGACACAGTTCGTCATCGCGACCCGACAGCCGTCGGCGCTGATCCCGCCGATCCGCTCGCGGTGTTTCCCCGTCCGCGTGCGAGCGCCGACCCACGACGAGATCGTTCGAGTGCTCGAACGGGTCGCGAGCGCCGAGGGGGCCGCCTACGACGAGGAGGGCATCGAGTACGTCGCCGGGTTCGCCGACGGTGACCTCCGCAAAGCGGTGTTGAGCGCCCAGACCACCCACGAGCAGGAAGGCGAGATCACGATGAACGCAGCCTACGAGGTGCTGGGGTCGCTGGGCGTCGACGAGCGAGTCGGCGAGATGATCACCGCCGCGGAGGCCGGCGAGTTCACCGACGCGCGGAAGACCCTGGACGAGTTGCTCGTCGACGAGGGCTACAGCGGGAGCGAGGTGCTCGCCGACGTCCTGACGGTGGCGCGGTCGCGCTACTCCGGCGCGAACCTGGCACGAATCCACCGCTTTGCGGGCGATATCGACATGGACCTGCAGGAGGGGACCAACGACCGCCTGCACGTCTCGCACCTGCTCGCCGAACTGGGCGAGATGCAGACGAGCTAAGCGGTGTTTCCTGCCCCACGCCACGCCCTCTTCCTCACGCCGGGCGGCGAATCTGTGTGCGGAGAACTCATAGTGATTACTGTAGATTGCGTCCGGATAGCGCCGACACCGGGGTCGGCGCGTACCGGTAAATCGCTATAATAATCACTATCAGACGTCGGTGTCGTCGTGGAACTCGAAGCGTGCGCCGCCGTCGGCGCTCTCGGTGAGTTCGACGGTCCAGTCGTGAGCCGCAGCGACTTCCGTGACGATGCCGAGACCGATCCCGGTGCCGTCGTCGCTGTTCGTGTAGCCCATCTCGAGGACAGCCTCGCGTTCCTCGGCCGGGATGCCGGGGCCGTCGTCGGCGACGAAAAAGCCCGCGTCGTCTTCGAGGTCGTCGACGACGATGGTGACGCCGTCGTCGTCGTGTTCGACGGCATCCTCCGGAGCGTCAGCGACGGAGGGCTCGGAAGAGCTTGCTCTTCCGGCGTCCTCGGGAGTTTGCGACCGAGGGCT